>OJAT01000023.1_pt1 | contig 12495 bp, 11 predicted proteins | sample 1590021 | NCBI WGS metagenome assembly OJAT01 (sample SAMN05416890, study PRJEB24817) | seawater metagenome | isolation source: Sea water | place: Canada:Atlantic | collected 2013-11 | reverse complement strand
CGAGATTGCCTCTTGTCTCGTGGGCTCGGAGATGTGTATAAGAGACAGGGCTAAGACCTAGCGTATTGTAATGTAGGGCTCAATTGGGCGGTTACAGTTGGCCGAAGCAACGAAAGCATCTCTATCCCTCGTCTCATGGAAAAGATAGAGGGCGTAGCCTCCCCAGCCGCCGCCAGCGTATTTACGGCCGACACAGCCTGCCGCCTCTGGCAAAGGATGCATGCCTTCCTTGAGCTGTATTTGGTAGGTCAAACTGACAGCCTCACCGAGCTTGGAGATACTGGCATCGCGAACGGCATCTTTCGCAAGGAGTCCTGCGGCTTCGATCATATCGTAGTCGCGGTCGTTGTCGGCATTGCCTGGAGTGTCGTGCGGAATGTCGGTATAGTGCAGTGCCATGTGCCCGTGAAGAAAATCGCCGTTGCGCTTAATGTGGAGCACGGGCTTTTCACCGCTGCGCCAAACGCAAAGACCTGTCTCGCGGATGATGGCGGGGTCTTGCCAGCCCACGCCAAGATTCAGCTCACTCTCGACACCATCATGCCCATTGAGCAGTGCCCAAGCGCCGCTACCGCCAAGGCCTGACTTTTGCTCATAGCCCCAGTTTGTCAGAGAAACCATCGGGGAGATCGCACAGTTGACGATAAAGCCACCCTTGCGGGCGTGACGCGGCACGTCGAGCCAGCCACCCCCAAAATCGACGCGTAAAGGCGCATCCGCGGGCATACGAATGTTACGAACAATCGAGCTCGTAGAAACCGGTGTAAACTGCGGCGGGGTTTTGGGCAGCACGACATACTCGGCGCCGACTTGAGCGCAAAGCGCCCTCTTTACTTCGGCGTATTGATCGTCCTCGGTCACTGCAAGCACGTCGGGTTGGATCTTGAGAAAGTGCTCTTTGAAATCGAGCCCTAGCTCATTGCAATCGCCGACCACGACTTGGTCGACCATGTCGAGCGCAGCTATGAGCGCCAGTTTATGATCCTGCGGGATCGAGCTACGACGTTTCTTATGCTCCCAAAGCACCTTGTCCGAAGCAAAACAAACGGTCAGGTGATCCCCTAACGCGCGGGCTTCTCTAAAAAATTGGATATGTCCTCCATGAAGAATATCGTAACAGCCGGAAATAAAGACTTTTTTCATTTTGGTATGATTAAATAATATCGAGAGTTACTGCAAGCCCGTCTAGGACAGATCCAATACGGGCGGCGAAGAAGCGTCCCTCCATAAATTACTCCGATGGCTTCCAGTCCACCAAGGTGGCTTGTGGGTTGCGGCTATCGCGCCAATAGTTCCAGGAAAAGCGAATCGCCATATCGACCTTCTCCCCGGCTTCGGGTGCTGTGCCGAGACGCCAAGCGATACCGGCAATGCCACGCCTTGCGCCAGGGCTTGCTGGCATACGAAAACGAAAGTTTCCCTCCCCAAAGGTCTGCGGCGCCTCGTCCAGAACGATGCCTCGAAGGCCGAAAACAGGTTCGGAGTTACCTTGGCCAAAGGGGTGCAGGCGGTCCAGTTCTTCCAGCAGGCGCTCGCCGAGATCGGCATAATCGAGCCATGTGGAAATTAACAAAGACGGCTCGGGCAAGCCCGCAGGGTAGAGCTTTTTCAAGCTTTCGAGATAACACTGCTTGAAGGCGGAAACGTCGGCAGCTTTGAGCGAGACTCCCGCCGCCATTGGGTGGCCTCCCCAGTGTCCGAGAAGATGAGCGCAGCGTTGAAAGACTTCGACCAGATTGACCGAGGCGACCGAACGGCCAGAGCCTTTAGCCTCGTCGCCCTCAGAACCAAGGATCACGCAGGGCTTATGAAAACGGCGGCTCACGCGACTGGCTACGATACCGACCACGCCAGGGTGCCAATCATCGCCAAAAAGCACAATGCCTGGTTCGTCAGCAAACTCGGCAGCGGCACGTTCTTCTGCAATTTTGGCAATGCCACGCTCAATGCCTTGCCGCTCTTTATTCATTAGGTCGAGCTGCTTAGCCATCTTTTGACACTCAGAATAATCTTCATGCAAAAGTAGATTGATCGGCAAAGAGGCGTCGGCAAGGCGACCGCTGGCGTTGATGCGCGGGGCGATTTTGAAAGAGATATCAGAGCTTGCCATTTCTTGCCCGCTGTCGATGCCAGAAATTTCGGCGAGCGCGCGGATGCCGATGCGCCCGTTCGCACGCAGGTGACGCAGGCCAAACCATGATAAAATACGATTCTCTCCGTGCAGTGGCACAAGGTCGGCCACTGTGCCCATGGCGACTAGGTCAAGGTAGTCTTTGAGTTGGATGCCCTCGACTCGTGGATCCTCGGCCTCACGACGATGCTTGAGCAGACCATGGAGCAGTTTAAAAACGAGGCCAGCGGTGCAAAGGTCGCGCCAAGGAGCATCCTCCGAATCGTTAACGTGCGGATTGACGAAAATGCAGTCGGCGGGTGCTTGCGTTTTCGTTTGATGGTGGTCGACGATGATCACGTCGATGCCAAGTTCACGAAGATAAGCAATCGGCTCGTGGGCATTAGTGCCACAATCGAGAGCGATAAAAAGTTGCGGGATCTCACCACCAAAGACCCGGTCAATCGCATTGCGGCTCAGTCCGTAGCCTTCATCCATCCGCCGCGGCACAGAGTAGCGTGGCTCTAAATCGAGCGTGCGCAGCATACTGACCAGTTGGACGGTACTGGTAACGCCATCGACATCGTAATCACCGAAAACGACGACGGACTCTTTACCCTCGATTGCCTGTTCGATCCGCTCGACGGCAGCTTCGAGGTTGGTCATCGCAAAAGGATTATCCAACTGCGCGAGCCTAGGCCGCAGAAACTCTTCCGCCGCCTCGGTCGTAGTGATGTCCCGCTGCACAAGTAGCTCGGCTACGACCTTTGACACACCCAAGCACTCGACCAGATTAGCCGCCGCTTTTTCGTCTGTATCGATGGTCTTCCAGAGCATTTAGAAAATAAGATTAAGGCTGATTAGACAAATAAGAGAGGGTTCACCTCTCGACCCAGATCAAAATGATCGAGTCGAGGCGTAAAGCCTCTCCTAGGGAAAAGGGGTGATTTAAAGTCTACGCTTCTTCTTTTTGGCTCTCCCACTCGTAGCGCTTGGGCGTGAGTTGACGCTCTTCGACGTGTCGACGGTCACCCTTGTGCCACCAGAAGAGTATCGGGCTAGCGATGAAAATCGACGAGAAGGTTCCTGTGAGGATGCCGATGATGAAGACGAAGGCCAGGTCGTTGATCACACCCGCGCCAAAGACGTAAAGCGATGTGGCGGCGAGCAAAGTTGTGATACTCGTGAGCAATGTGCGAGAGAACACCCGGTTGATCGCCAAATTAATGATACTGCGCAGATCCGTGCCAGGGTTGAGCTCTAGCTCTTCCCGAATACGGTCAAAGGCTACAATGGTATCATTGATCGAATATCCAACGATCATCAGAATCGCAGCTAGCATGGGCGCGGTGAACTGGCCACTAACGAAGAGTCCCATCTCACCGCAAAGTACGAAAATGCCGATAGTCATAAGCACGTCGTGGATCGTTGCCACGACCGCGCCGATACCATAGCCAACTTCGAAGCGAAGCGCTACGTAGAGCAAGATGCCGACCAATGCCGCGAGCACGGAGAAGAGCGCGTTCCATTGAATCGTCTTTGAAATGGAAGCTCCGATCTGGTTGATCCCGGCTTGTTCAAGTCCAGCGGCAGGAAAGGCGTCTTGAAGGATTTCAAGAGTGGGACGCGCTTGATCGAAAGGAGTTTGAATTTTCAGCACTTCGCGGTCTTCGCCGATTAAGCTCTGATAGTTTACGGTAACGTCGCCGAGTTCGTTTTCTTCGAAGACTTGCATGATCGCATCACTTTCTACCCGCTCAGAGTAGCTGATCGTCATTTCATCACCACCCGTGAAGTCTTTGCCGAGGATGTTGTCGTGGTGGATCACCACACTGACCACACCTGCGAGCACTAACATCCATGATGCGATAAATGCGGGCTTACGGAACTTAAAGAAGTCAATTTTCTTCTCTGTTAAGAGTTCGAGTCCAAGGATTTTAGAAAAGCCTGCACCGTGAACGAGGAAGTCGACCATGAAACGAGTGACGACCAAGGCACAGAAGATCGAGGCGCAGATACCAATGGCGAGCGTGATGCCGAAGCCCTTAACAGGGCCAGTGCCTAGCCAGATAAGAATCGAAGCAGTGATCAGAGTCGTCACGTTGGCATCCACGATGGTCGATGTCACCTTATCGAAAGCCCCTGCGGTCGCATTTTTGATGCTCTTGCCGGCACGAAGTTCTTCGCGCAGACGTTCAAAAATCAGAATATTCGCATCCACTCCCATACCGAGCGTGAGCACGAGCGCGGCGACACCGGGCAAAGTCAAAGTAGCGCCAAGGCTGGCAAGTACTCCGAGCACGATGATCACATTGACGATTGCGGAGGTCACTGCGACCAGACCGCCAAGGAAGTAATAAAGAATCATAAAGCCAACCACAAGGATGGCACCCCACTGCGCGGCGCTGACAGAGCTAGCACGAGCACCTGCCGCCATAGTAGGACCCACTTCATACATTTCATCAACGCGGAGTTCGATCGCGAGAGGATTGTTAAGAACATTGGCTAGCTCTCTAGCTTCGCGCTGGGAATAGTTACCTGTAATTTGGGCGTTTCTAGAAAGCACACCTTGAATAGTCGGCGCGGAGTAGAGCTTACCATCTAGCACGATGGCGAGGGGCTCGCCAATCATGCGTTCGGTGACGGCGCGAAATATGTCAGCACCTTCATTGGTCATTTCCAGATTGATCTGGAAGCCACCAGTCTGGGTTTGTGAGGCATATGCATCGGCCACGATCTCACCCGTGGCTTCAGGAATGAGCCTTACGAATTGGCGGCGCTCATAAGTCTCACCAGATTTACGGTCTTCGATCTCCTCGGAGAGCACTTCGTAGCCGACAGGCGAGCGGTTTGCCGGCGTCGAATCTGGCAAAAGGTCAGGGTGCACGGAACGGAACTCCAAGCGGGCGGGCTTTTTGATCGCGTCAATTACCTCGGGGTTATCCTTGGTAGAAAGGCCTGCTAATTGGATTTCAATCGCGTTCTCACCACGTGCACGGATCACCGGTTCAGCCACACCCATGCCGTCGAGGCGCTGAGCCATGATTTCGATGGCGTCTTGCAACTGTTCCTCTTGTTCAAATGGGTTGAGGCCATCTTGAGCCGCTTCGTCGATCACCAGCGTCACGCCGACGCCGCCCTTGAGGTCGAGGCCGAGGCGGAGTTGGCTCTGCGCCTTGCTCAAAATATGTTTGAGCAGAATATCATTCCGCTTGGTCTGGTTAGCCACATCGGCGACGTTGATCTGCGGGAAGAACTTTGCGTAATCGATCTGCTCTTCGACACCAAGATCGCGTAATGCGATGAAGAGCGTAGGCGACTCTTTCGCATCGACTCGGGTTTCCGCACGCTGGAGCAGGTCGGCAAAATCAGCCTCTTCAGCCGTGACTTGCGCCACGATGTAATCCTCGAAGGGTCGATCCTGCAGGGGAGTGATACTCATCACACACCAAAAGATGATGGCGCCGGTGAGTAGGAATTTCCAAAGAATATTTCCGGACATGGCTAAAAAGCTGAACGCTAGGGGTTTAAAGAAAGAAAAGTGATTAAGCTTCGGCAGGTGCGACCTTATTGGCGACGAAGCCCTTTCCGAGCTCGATCTTAGTGCTGTCAGCGATGCGGACCACGAAACGGTCTTCCTTCACATTCGTGATTGTGCCATAAACGCCGCCACTAGTAATGATCTCGTCGCCAGTTTGCAATTCGGTGAGCATCTTATCGTGCGTTTTCTGGCGCTTGCGCTGTGGCGCAATGATGAGAAACCACATACCTACAAAGAGCAGAATGATGGGCAAAAACTGGCCGAGGCCACCGCCGCCGCCTGTGCCTTGTGCCAGTGGAAGGAGAATAGAAATTTCAGAAATAGTCATAATGCTTGATGGTTGAAAAACCGAGGAAGCAAAGGGAGTCGCTCCTAAATAGCAAGTTCCTATTCGTGAGGCTTGAAAACAAAGGGTTTCCTTAGGCTCAATTCTTGAGATCGAGGAAGCCCTAATCTCGGTGCGCCAAGCTAGATGCTCCCCAAAGCAGCTCTCACTCTCCCAGTCCCATACGCCGAATCAAGAGCCGTAAATGCTTGGGCGACTCGCAGAGGATGGTGGCATCCGGGTCGCCCGGAACGAGCTGCACTTCGGCCAAATGGAGGGCGAGGCCGTGAAAAGAGGGGAAATTAAGCCCCGCGCGCTGCTTTTTGGGATGCAGCTCGCGCTGAGTGGGCGCTTCGGCACCGCCGTAGAGGACATCACCCATCACAGGGACCTCGTGGACGGCGGCGTGGGCGCGAATCTGGTGCGGACGGAAAAAATCGACACTGGCCTCCCAGAGCGCCCAACCTTTGGGCGATTCGGCGATCCGCTTGAAGTCGGTGAAGGCTTTTTTGCCCTTCGCAGTCGAGGGGATCATCTTTGGCTTCACATTATGCTGAAGCAGAGGCGCATCCGCTCGAAAGCTCGCCTCAGAACCGGCAGGCTGCGCTGCTGAGATAAACTGAAAACGAAAACGACAGTCGCCAGAACCGAAGTGATTACGCAGATCGGCGAGCGCCTCTCGGTGTTTGGCAAAGACAGCAACTCCGGAAATCGCGGGATCCAGATAGTAAACCGAGCCGAAGAGCGTGGCCTCACGGCGCAGCAACTCGGGCTTGCCTGCTCGCAGCTGCGTATTGAGTGCGGCATCCATATCTGGCTCGGCATCCCAAGGATAAGCGCGGGTACCGACGCCAGGGGGCTTTTCCAGCGCGAGCCAAGCCGCCGTCTCGGCGATTACGGGCAGACGCAAGGGCTTTTCTCCGAGTAAGGGTGGCGGAAAACCGATCGCGTTTTTCTTGTTTGGTTTGTCGGGCACGCGCTAGGTAGATACAAAATACCCTCGATTCGACAAGCGAAACCGAGGGTAATTTAAAGGGGTTGTAGGAAATTTAAGCCGCTTTAGGCAGCCAGAAGCTGAGCACAACGTGCCTTATGGCGTGCAATCTTGTTCGGGTGCACGAGGCCGTTCTTGCCGGCTTTATCCAAAGTAGAAATGAAGTCACGCGCCGCGACAGCCAAGGCGTCCTTGTCCCCCGCAGCGGATGCGGCGTCGATCTTCTTGGCGAAAGTCTTGAGGCGGGTCTTGACCTGGCGATTACGCAGAGAACGGGTCTCTGTTTTACGAATGTACTTAATTGCGGATTTTGTGTTAGCCATAGCTGATAAAAAGTTAGGAGGCGGGAAAGTGCGTGTACCCCACAAGCCTGTCAAGGCGGAAAATTTGAGAAAAAGTGTCGATTTCGGAGTGCTGTAAGCCGGATTTTGTCCACCATGCGCCGAAGCGCTTGGCTGTGCGTTCATTTATCTATCTCGCCGAGGCGAAATTCCCACCGAAGTGAGATGCGACATACCCGGAATCATTGGACGAGCCGCCCGATCCCCTATTTTGCCTTGCACCGGATTGGGTTTATCATGCCTCCTTCGTTACCTCCGGAGCGGTGAGCTCTTACCTCCCCATTTCACCCTTACCTCATGCAAGCCGAAACTTGCAACAAGGCGGTATATTTTCTGCGACACTATCCGTCACGTCAAGTTGCCCTAACGCGCCCCCGCTTTCACAGGGAATCCTGCCCTACGGTGTCCGGACTTTCCTCTCAATCTTACGATCAAGCGAACGCCCACACTCCGAAATCGACTCAGACAAGCTGACCCACCCTTTCTTCGGGCGCAAGCGGTAAATAACTCCTTACACGCGGTGCCAGCAACTAGCCTGCGCGATGCTATATTGGAACTTCCGCGCGTGTTCTCGGATGAGGAAAGGCATATCCCACTGCCGATCCAGCACGAAGGCAGGCTCCAACGCTTTACGCAGCCCTTCAAAGGAATCGACCGCCCCGTCGCCTAACCAGTTCCCCGGCGGCGTATATTCTTCGAGCCAAGTAAAGGGAGTCGTCATAAAGAGTTGGCCAGAAGGTTTGACCAAGTCTGGCAAGCGCTCCAACAAACGCATAGGCTCGGGCAAGCGGCAAACCAAGTTGCATGCGATCACGAGATCAAACTGACCAATATCAGCACGAACGCACTGCGCATCACCTTGCTCAAAGCTGAGTCGGCTACGATCGATCGCTGGATCGACCGAGACAGATAGTTGCGTCGTGGCCGAACCTTCGTCGAGTCGCGTAGCTGGGTGCCCACCTTCGACCACAATGCGATTGGCCGCGTCGATAAATGCCTGCGAGTAATCGATACCAATCACCTCCTCGCAGTGCCTTGCCAGTTCGAAGCTTGACCGACCGACTGAACAACCGAGATCAAGCGCGCGGGCGCCTGCCGCCAATTTTGAAAGATCTGCCCCCTCCAACGCGCAGCGCTTAGGGAAGTCTAAAGCATCCGCTCCCCCAAAAGGGTAAGGGAACTGTTCTTCAGCATTCGCATAATGAAAAACTAGATACTGCTGCAGCAGTTCGTCGGACTCGTAGGGATTTTCGATATTCATAGGAAGCCTAAAGCAGGCTCAGGCGCCACGAATCAACTAAGCCTCAACGGCAACTTCCGCCTCAAGTAAGTCCACCATGTATTTCGCGGGCTTATAATGCTCAATCAGAATTTCCGTTTGTTCACCACGAATCATCCGCGCTTGCTGTAAGCGGATCTCGGGAGTTTTGTGCGGCGCATAAAGGACATCATCATGAGAGGCATTTTTGTGCTCCTTGAAGAGGTCCGGCGTAATCTTTCCGCCGAGGTGATCATCACGACCAGTAGCCACGTGGATCGTGCCGAGGATTTTTTCGTCTTGGATGTCGCGACCGGAGAAAGGTAATACCTGAGTGCCGAATCCGAGCTCACCGATCGCACCAATCATGGGATCATCTTTGAGGCGACGGTTATGATCTTCAATCTCTGCATAGTCGCCGTAAACGAATTGCGATTTTGTGATCATACCATCTTTAACATGAAGGAGGCCAATCGTACTCTCGTCATACTTGAAGGGGAAGACACCCTCCGCGCTTTCTGGAACAAAGTAAACTTCCCCGGCTGGCAGATTAGCCACATCACCGCCCTTGCTTGGGGGGCAGAGGCCGTGACTCTTCTGTGCCTCTTGGCCACGGGTATGGAGCTTTAGAGTGTAGACTTTATTTTCGACCTCAAAGTCGATTTCGAAAGAGTCTGCCTTGGTTAGACCGAGACGCAGTTTCTCAGCTTCTTCACTCACTAAGTCATAGTCGACAGAAAGTCCCGTATCCAAAATGATTTGATTCAGGCCGTGGAGCGTCGCACCGCGGAAACCGAATTCCTTGCACTTCGCCGTCAACGGCGCCGTCGCGGAGAAAGTAGAAACAGTCAGGATGATATCATATTTAGTGTAGATATCCTTATCCAAGCTCAAATGATTGCCCTCTGGGTCGAAGCAATCGTCTTCCATATCAAGATTGCTGCCGCCAGTTTCTTTGTAGGCGAAGATTTCGCCGCCCGTCCAGTTCATCTCATCGAGCTGACCATTTTTGAAACCCTTATAGAAAACCTCGTGCCCGTAATTTTGGATCGAGAGAGTTTCGTCTTCGAGAAATTTGAAGTCTTTTATGTCCGCCGGGTTCGGCAGGTCGATAAGAATACAGACTTTTTCACCATTACCGCGACCGAAACAAGTCGTGAGTAGACGTGTGAGGCTGAAAGGTGCAAAGGTGCGTTCGTTAGCGTTGAATATCATGGGTCTTTGGTGTTAAGTTGATTTTTGTGGAGACAACTACCCCTATTCATAAGTGGACACATGTCAAAGCAGGTTTGACTAAAAGCTGCAGATAAATGAAATCGCAAAACACATCAACACCTGACATAAAGCCCTCAATCTATGAAGCGCGCCTTTGATATAATCAGTAGTCTATTGCTCTTAGCCGCGCTGTGTTTGCCGCTATTAGTCATTATAGTGCTGCAAATCATAAAGCTAGGGCACCCTATTTTTTTTAGGCAAACACGCGCAGGTATAGACGGGCGTGCCTTCAAAATCCTTAAATTCCGCAGCATGCGCAATTGCCAAGGAAGCGACGAAGAACGCCTTACCGCATGGGGGCAATTCCTCCGTAGCACCAGCCTCGATGAGTTACCTGAACTGTGGAATGTGCTCAAAGGAGAAATGAGCCTAGTTGGCCCCCGACCCTTGCCGACAATCTATTTGGAACGTTACTCGCCCGAACAAGCCCGCCGCCATGAAGTGCTTCCGGGCATCACTGGATGGGCGCAAGTCAACGGGCGCAATGGTCTTAGCTGGAAGGAACAATTCGAGCTCGACCTCTGGTATGTAGAAAACCGTTCCTTCTTGCTCGATCTCAAAATTCTCTGTTTAACTATAAATACCGTCTTAAGCCGTAAAGACATCGCCGAAAAAGGCCAAGCAACACGCAGCGAATTCTTTGGCAACTAAGACTGCCCCTTTCAGATACTCCTCATGCCAGACCGCACAGCCATCCAATCCCTAATCCTTGAATCGGTGCAAATGCTCGCTGAAGATTTCGAACTCGAAGCACTGAAGGCTCCGGGTCCAGAGACCGCACTATATGGAGTAGACGGTTCGCTCGATAGCATGGCGCTGGTCAACCTGATCGCCGACATCGAAGAGGCCTTGGCCGAAAAGTTCGATGCCTCCATCGCGCTGGCCGACGAAAAAGCTATGAGCGCAAAGAACTCTCCTTACCGAAATGTCGCTAGCTTGACTGATGCAGTCATCGAAAGGATGCCCTCATGAAAACGATCGTTATCACCGGAACGCGCAAAGGAATCGGCAAAGAAATGGCCAAGCACTATCTCGCCGAAGGTTGGCAAGTCGTCGGCTGCTCCCGCGGTGAAGGCAGTATCGAGCACGCCCACTACCAACACTTCTCACTCGATGTGAGCGACGAAGATGCCGTCATTGCAATGGCTCGAAAGATCAAAGCCAGCCATGGCAAAGTAGAGGCGCTTCTTAATAACGCCGGTATCGCATCGATGAACCACGCACTGCTAACACCCGCTAGCACGGTGAACCGCATTTTGCAAACTAACGTAGTCGGCACCTTTCTCTTTTGTCGTGAGATGTCTAAGCTCATGCGCCGCACTAAGAATGGGCGTATCGTCAATTTTACTACAGTCGCCCATCCACTCAACCTCGAGGGCGAAGCCATCTACGCCGCTAGTAAAGCCGCCGTAGAGAGCCTGACCCGGATCCTCGCCCGCGAACTTGCCGAGCTAAAGATCACAGTCAACGCGATCGGCCCCACCCCCATCGAGACCGATCTGATCCGCGGCGTACCTCAAGCGAAAATGGATGCCCTCCTCGCCCGCCAAGCCCTCAACCGCATGGGTGAAGTCCGCGACGTGATCAACGCCGTCGATTTTTACCTCCGCGAAGAGAGCGATTTCATCACAGGGCAAGTGCTCTACCTCGGCGGAATCAATTAGGCGCAATCGTGACTCTTATCGAGGCATGCGATAACACCCATTTTCCAGCAGCTTTCCAAAGCATCGAGCAAGCGTGCCCTCAAAATAAACAATGACTTGGATCCGCCAAAAACTAGCCTCCTGCGGCGATCGTATCGCCTGCCACGAAGCAGGCAAGGCGTGGAGCTATGCCGAGTTCATTAAGCTTATTGACCACGCGGCCACGCAACTCCCAAGCAAAGGTGCGGCCGTCATTGAGGTGCAAGCACCGACCACGATCGAAGGCCTCGCCATGCTCCTTGCCGTCGGAGAGACCGGCCACATTGCCCTCCCGCTACCCGCTGAGCTACCCGAAGCCGAGCAAGATAATAGGCGATTAGTCGCCAATTCTTCGCAGCTTTATAATCAACTCGAAGGCAGTGGGCTCGTGCTCTTCAGCAGCGGCACAAGCGGCGAGCCCAAAGGCATGCTACATAATCTCGATGCCCTCCTTGGCCGCTATAAAAATTTAAGTGATCGCAAGGATCACTCCCTCCTCCTGCTACTAATTGACCACATCGGCGGGCTCGACTCCGCCTTCCGTTGTCTTTTTTCCGGATCAACGCTCGTTGTGCCCGAAACTCGCAGCCCTGAAGCGGCGGGCCTAGCTATCGCCTCACATAAAGTTAACGTCCTACCCGCCTCCCCGACCTTCTTAAACCTAATGCTGCTCTCAGGTACTGCCCAAGAGCATGATCTTAGCACCGTCGAAATCATCGCTTACGGCGCAGAAGCGATGCCGCAGAAAGTTTTGAACCGACTCGCCAAAGCTTTCCCCAATGCACAACTTCAGCAAAAGTTTGGCACTAGCGAAACAGGTGCCATTCGGATCAAAAGCATCGGTAATGAAAGCCTCTTTTTTCGTATCGAAGATTCGGATACACAGTGGAAAATTATCGAAGAAGAGCTCTGGCTAAAAACCTGTCTCTTATACACATCTCCGAGCCCACGAGACAAGAGGCAATCTCG
>OJAT01000021.1_pt1 | contig 12977 bp, 13 predicted proteins | sample 1590021 | NCBI WGS metagenome assembly OJAT01 (sample SAMN05416890, study PRJEB24817) | seawater metagenome | isolation source: Sea water | place: Canada:Atlantic | collected 2013-11 | reverse complement strand
GCGCGAGACCACGCTCTGAAATTTCTTTATCAAGGTAAAGATTAACGAGCTCTGTAAACTTCTCTTCGGTCATGCAAAATCTTCGCCCAAGAGACCGCGCAGACTTTCCCGCGCACGGGCGATTCGGCTCTTTACTGTACCCACGCTGATTTCCAATTGTTGTGCAATTTCGTCGTAGGTCAGGTTCTTTAAATTGCGTAGGATCAAAACTTCTTTGTGCTTCTCGCTCAGATCATGCATACAACCGGAGACGCGGTCAACAAACTCTTGAGTCACAACCGCCTCGGCAGGGTTTTCGCCAGCGCAGGGCATCACATTTTCGAGGGTAAGACTACCATCGTCGCTCAGTGGCTGATCGAGAGAAATTGATTGATCTCGCTTGCGGCGAAACCAGTACCAATAACGATTGTGCGCAAGATTGCTAGCGATCTGGTAGAGCCAAGTGAAAAAGGAAGCATCGCCGCGGAAATTCTCAAGGCCCCTCTGAGCACGGATGAAGGCGTCCTGCGTAACTTCTTCCGCATCTTGTTTATTATTAAGAAGTTGAGAGACCCGCGCAAAGATTCGATCGTAATATCGGGTTACCATCACGTTGTAGGCAACCATGTCGCCTGCCTTTACGCGCTCAATCAGAAGTTCATCAGCGTGGATAGTATCAGTTTCAGGAGTCATAAAAGTATTCGTAGGCAATAGATCGTTTAATACTTAGATTTGTTCCATGGTGAATCGTTCAAAATTCTGGAAAATTACTTTTCCTATTCTTGACAATCCAGCGGGAGCTTCCTTGTATCCCGCGCTTCGATGTAGGGGTTGTTAGCTCAATCGGTAGAGCAGTTGACTTTTAATCAATTGGTTCGGGGTTCAAGTCCCCGACAGCCTACCATCGTAAGCGCCCGCAAGCCCTGACGCATGTGGGCTTTTTTTGTGCCCCAACGAATCGCCTAAACCTATTAAAAAAACGGATTATGGGCGCACTCTTCGAGAACACTAGTCATAGGGCCGTGACCGGGGCAAAGAATAGTCTCCGACGGAAGGCTTAGCAGCTGCTCGCGGTTATTTTTTAGCGCGAGCTGGTAGGCACACTTGGCGCCTCCTATGGAAAGCGAAAAGAGTGCGTCACCGACGAGGGCAACGGGGAGATCGAGTCCGTGCACTATGTAACTGAGCGCACCTTTGGTGTGGCCGCTCGTCTTTACCGCGTGGATATCAAAACCACATAGTTGCATCTTCGAATCTGGCTGGAGAGATCTGGCGCCTGCGTGTGGCTCTTCGGCGGGGGCGAATGTTCGGCCAGTCTGCGTAGCGGTGACTAATTTTTCGAAGCCACCTACGTGGTCGCGGTGGGTATGCGTAAGAAAGACTGCTTTGAGTGAGAGGTCTAGAGCTTGGATACATTCTAAGATGGGTTCTGCGGAGGTGCCGGTGTCGAAAGCGATGGCCTCTTTCGTGCTAGTATTATAGACTAGATAGCTATTTACGCTGGCTCCAGGGTAGCTGGCCTCGGGAAAAGGCATGTTACACTGATGGAGTCCGGGTAAAAAAACTTCATCGGGGCACCAAGTGTGCCCAGCGAGCGCGGTGAGTTTATCCGCATCCAGTCCAAGTATAGGCGCTAACTTGCGGGCGTGGGTTTCACTGAAGTTGCCATCAATCAAGGCACGCACTTCCTTCAAACTCAAGCCAGAGTGGACTGCAAGAGCGGCATGGCCTAGGCGCAATCCAACAGCTGCTTTTTGCAACACGTCTTGATATTCGTCTTCGATCGCAACTGACATATTATGCCTCTATTTAAGGCGTTCAATGGCGACCTCGCCGCTAAACGCGACCTTATCCACCTGACAGGGTGAGACCAAGATAGAAATGTTACCGTCGGAAATCGTGGCCATGTCTCGACTATAAATACGAGCCACAGTAAGTTCGATCTGATCTCGAGGATGGAAGAAGTCGGAGTGCATATGCAGAAAGTTAAATAGGGCCGCGCGATCGTCTCGAACCTTACTCCGCCAACTGTGAATAAATTATATGGCCGAGGCTAGAACGTTTTTTCGTAGTCTTTGACTATGACGAGCAACTCGAGCTCGCCAGAAAAATTCTGACCAAACACCTAAGCTTGGAGTGCTTTAGCATGCTCAAGGCGAGTGAGGCGCGTGGGTCACTTTACCCTTTAGATACGAAACAGATTCGGTGAGAGTTTAAATACATTCGAAATTGTAACTATTGCAGATAGCTTGCGATTTAAGAGAGTTAACTTATTAAAAATAATCACCATGAAATCATCTACCCTAATTCTTTATTTAGCCGTATGGTCAATCAGCCTCGCAGCAGCCTACTACATCGGCTCTCACGTGCAAGGCGTCGCACTAAATACGAATCAAGCAGTTAAGGTGCCGCTAGAGTTGGAAAAGCCGAAGTTTATTCAAGCTTCGGCTATTGAAGAAGTAACGACTAATAAAAAGAATGCACTTACAGCCTACCTCGGCGGCGATGTTTCCCTGCTTGAAGACGCCTTCCTCGAGATCCCTACACTCTCCGGCGAGGCCACTCGCGAGCTGCTGGTTCAAGCCTTCGACTTACCCGCTTCCGACCCTAACCGCTCGCGCTTGATTCGAGACTTGCTTAGTCAACTCGCTGAGACAGAGCCAGTCGCCGCGCTAGAACTGGCATCACAGATGAAATCCCTCCGCGACACTGAGCGCGCGCGCGTGGCTGTACTTGAAGTATGGGGGCGTAAAGATTCGGCCGCAGCAATTGCTTGGGCAAATAATGCCCTCGTCGATGAACCGAGTCGTACACGCAACTCACAGCTCATGGCCATCTACCGTGGCTACGCTGCAAATAATCCAGCCGCTGCCTTCCAGCAAGCACTCGCTATTAATGATAATGATAGACTCAAAAATCATCTGCTCGACCAGGTGATCAAAGTGCAAATAGAATCGGGTGGTCTGCAGGCAGCCAAGCTTGCAGTTGATCTTCTGGCCGACCCTGAAATGCAGAGATCACTCCGCCGCGAGCTAGTCGATGAGTGGGCAGAGTTTGACCCACAAGCCGCCGCAGCCTACGTCGCTACCCTGGGCGAAGAAGCGGATTCTAGTATAAAATCTGCGCTCGTCAGCGAATGGGCCGAGAGCGATCCAGCCGCAGCTGCCGCTTGGCTAAGCAGCCTCGACGTGGACGACCCCGCAATCGCCCGCGCCAGCTCATCGGTCATCCGCGAGTGGACACGTTACGACCTCGCCGCTTCTGCCGACTGGCTCAACAGCTTGCCCGCTAGTCCCGAGCTTGATCGAGCTGTCATTAGCTACACCTTTCGCGCCGCTGAGGAGGACCCCGAGACCGCGATGAGCTGGGCGTCTTCGATCGAAGACGATGGACGCCGTACTTGGATGATGGAGCGCGTCGCTAGTACATGGAAAGAGCAAGATGCCGAAACTTTTAAGAACTATCTAGACAAGTCTGAACTCTCTGCCGAGCAGCGCGAGAAACTCGAAAACTCCCAATCCCGAGGCAACGGCTATTGGGGACGAAGAAGGAATTAAATGGGACGAGGTTTGAGTCCCGTATCTGCGCTGAATGTTTGCCTGCCGATACATAAAAACCCGCATAATTGAAGGACTCCAAACACAGACATGTTAATCGGAGTGAACAAAGGTTGAATTTCACTGAGGAATGCGTTTCTCTGCTACAATGAAAAACAATACCGCAACAAAGCCTACCGTCGGCATCATCATGGGAAGCCAATCGGATTGGAGCACAATGGGCGAGGCAGCAGCTTTGCTCAAGCAGCTCGACATACCCTTTGAGACAAAGATTGTTAGCGCACACCGCACACCGAAACTGCTCTACAGCTACGCCGAAGAAGCTGAAGAGCGCGGCATCCAAGTTATCATAGCTGGCGCAGGCGGCGCTGCCCATCTCCCAGGTATGACGGCAGCTGTGACGCATCTGCCCGTTCTAGGCGTGCCCGTGCAGTCCAAGTCACTCAGTGGCCAAGACTCGCTCCTCTCGATCGTGCAAATGCCTGCGGGCATCCCCGTGATGACACTAGCGATTGGCGTAGCTGGTGCTAAAAACGCCGCACTTTCCGCAGCTTCCATTCTTTCTTTGGCTGACGACGGCATACGCGAGCGCCTCAAAGCTTTTCGTGCTAATCAAACGCAAACTGTCCTTGATACCGAGTTACCCAAAGCATGATCACGCCTGGGAGCACTATTGGAATACTCGGAGGCGGGCAGCTTGGGCGCATGCTCATACTCGCTGGGCGAAATCTCGGCTATCGATTTCACGTCTTTGAACCCAAGGGAACATGTCCAGCTGGCATGGTCGCTGACTTGGAAATCAATGCCGATTACTCCGACGAGGCTGCGCTGCGCAAGTTCGCTGAAGGCGTCGACGTGATTACACTAGAGTTTGAAAACATCCCCTCCGAGGTGATCGACATGCTTAGCGCTATCAAGCCCGTGCTCCCCGGTAGCCACCCACTCCATATCTGCCAGCATCGCCAGCGCGAAAAGGATTTCCTCAAAGAGAGCGGTCTACCCTGCGTGCCTTTTGAATATGCGGACTCCGCAGAAAGCTTGAAAAGCGCAGTCGAGGCCATCGGCTTTCCCTGCGTGATCAAGACCGCAGCCTTTGGCTACGATGGTAAAGGTCAGATCAAGCTGAACACGCCAGAAGAGGCTGCCGACTGCGATTACCTCTGGGACTTTCTGGAGAATCCATCGCGGGTGGTCGTCGAAAAATGGATCCACCACATTGGTGAATTCTCCGTGATCTGCGCGCGCAAAGCAGACGGCACGAAGATTACCTTCCCGATGGCGGAAAATATCCACGTTCACCACATTCTACACGCCTCTATCATACCGGCTAGAATCACCGAAGCAACGCAGACGACAGGTGCGCAACTAGCCTGCGAGATAGCGGACCTGCTCGATGTGACTGGCCTGATCGCGGTCGAGCTTTTTCTCGAGGAGGACGGCAGCTTAATCATTAACGAGATGGCACCACGCCCACATAACTCTGGGCACTATTCTATGGACGGCTGCATAACGAGCCAATTCGAGCAGCATATCCGCGCCATAACTGATTTGCCCTTCGGTTCGACCGAGCTAGTTAATCCCTCAGTCATGATCAACCTGCTGGGCGATATTTGGGCCAAGGCCGATAAAGGCGACCCCGACTGGGCTAGCCTCCTCGCTGATCCAAATGTAAAACTACACCTCTACGACAAAGGCGAGGCTCTCCCTGGCCGTAAGATGGGGCACTTTACCGTGCTTGGTGATGAAATCGGCGCTACGCTGGAAGCAGCGGAAGCACATTTTGCCGCTCTGGTTAAATCATAGGAGCGCGACTTCTTTTTAATGCCCTCCGGGTGCACGCTGCCGGCTCCTAACTGGTTCGCTTACTCATAATGGGGGCGAGTGAGCTCTTACAGGATATAAAAAATGATTCGACGTTCAAAATTCGGCGTTCAAAGTTCACGCTCATAAGATGAAGATTAAACCCTCTAGATCCGAATTTGACGCGCTGACTATTCAGGGTAACGCCATACCCGTTTATCTGGATCTTACCGCCGACTGCGAGACACCACTCGGCGCTTACTCGAAGATTCGGCAAGAAGCGCCCTCTTTTCTCTTCGAGTCCATTGTTGGCGGCGAGCGCATCAGCCGATTTTCCTTCCTCGGCTCGAATCCACGCAAAGTTTATCGCGTATTTGAGAGCGAAACCACCATCACCCATAGAGCTGGCGAGACCGAGACCGTCCCCACCCCATCCGACCCGCTCAAGCTAATCGAATCGGAGATGGCCAGCTATCAACCCGTTGAAATGCCGGACATGCCCCACTTCTCTGGGGGAGCAGTTGGCTTCGTCGGGCACGAGTTTATTCACACTATAGAGCCGACGGTGCCGAAACCCTCGGAAAATCCCTTACAAGTTCCCATTCTATACTATATGATCACCGATTCGGTACTCATATTTGACCATGTCCGCCAGATTCTGCGCATCTGCGTGCATGCCCATACAAGTAGTGAGACAGAGAGCGATTCGGGCGAGGCTTACGATCAAGCAGTCGCCGAAATCGAGCGCATTTATTGTCTCCTAGAGCGTCAGCGCCCCTTCACCCAGCGCCCCATCGGTGAGCCCAAAGAGATCTCCGTTCCAAGGGGTAATTTCACCAAAGAACGCTTTGAAGATGCAGTGGATAAAGTGAAAGACTATGTGCGATCTGGAGATGTCATACAAGCCGTTCTTTCACAGAGGTTTATAAAAGAATTTAAGCCTACCCCAGTCGATCTTTATCGTGCCCTGCGCACTGTAAATCCTTCACCCTATATGTTCCTGATGGAAGATCCCGATTTTGCTGTCGTCGGAGCCTCACCCGAAGTGCACGTTCGCCTCACGGGCGACCAAGTAGAAATCCGCCCAATCGCCGGCACACGGCATCGCGGTAGGACCGAGGCCGAAGATCTTACTCTGGAGCAAGATCTGCTCGCCGACGAGAAAGAGAAGGCAGAACACCTCATGCTAGTGGATCTCGCTCGCAACGACATCGGGAGGGTGTGCCAATACGGCACAGTTGAGGTCTTCGACTTCATGACGATCGAACGTTATTCACATGTTATGCACATCGTCTCACAGGTCGTGGGAACAATCCGTCCTGACCAAAATGCCTACGATCTGTTGCGAGCCACTTTTCCCGCGGGTACCCTCAGCGGCGCGCCTAAAGTCCGCGCTCTCCAAATTATTTCCGAGCTAGAGCAAAGCCAGCGTGGCGTCTACGGCGGTGCGATCGGTTATTTCGGCTACGGTGGTAATCACGACTCCGCTATCGGCATCCGCACCGCCTTAATTAAAGATAACAAGATCTACATTCAGTCGGGCGCAGGGATCGTAGCCGATTCCATTCCCGAGAGCGAGTTCATGGAAACGGTCAACAAAGCTAAAGGTATGTTAAAAGCCGTGGCGCTGGCTGAGGATATGTTTGGGAGCTAAGCCTCACTCCTTAAAACAATTTCCGCTTCTGCTACAAAAGCCCCACCCGTCTACAAGACGCACGGCAGAGGCTCAACCGTCGCCGCCTAGTGGTAGAGCTGGTCGGCTCGCCAGACGATGATACTAGGTTTTCACCCCTTTTCTCGTAAGTCCAGCAAACATGGCACGATACATAATAGGTCATCTGGAGTAATACTAGAGATCATTCATCCAACTAGTAAGACGATCACTAACCGACCTAATACTTATTATGCCACAAACAGCAGAAGCAACCCGTATTCGACGTTCAAATGCTAAGCGCTCATCCTCGGTGCCTCGCGCTCAGACGGACGATTCTGTCGCTGTCACAGATGTGCGTGAACTCCCATCGAACGATCGCAACGTGATGCGTACCTACATGCAGGAGATTTCCAAGACTGCATTGCTGACCAGAGAAGAAGAGGTAGTGCTCGCAAACCGTATCAAGGCAGGTGACAAATCCGCTCGTGACCATATGATCTCGGCCAACCTAAGACTCGTGGTTAAGATCGCCTATGACTATAACAATTTCGGTCTGCCACTCCTCGACTTAATAAGTGAGGGTAACATCGGCTTAATTAAAGCCGTTGAGCGCTTTGATCCCGAAAAGGGCGGCAAGCTAAGCACCTACGCAGCGTGGTGGATCAAGCAATCTATCAAACGCGCCCTCGCTAATCAGAGCAAAACCATTCGCCTGCCCGTTCACCTAGTTGACCGTATTTCAAAGATGCGTAAGATTACTGCACAGTTGGCCGATGAGCTCGACCGAGAGCCCTCCGACGAAGAAATTGGTTATGCAATGGACATGCCAGTCAACAAGGTCGCACACCTCAAATCAGTCAGTTTCCGTCCAGCTTCACTTGATGCGCCCGTGGGAGAGGATGGAGACACCACTTTCGGCGAATTGGTTGGCGACGAAAATGAAGCCTCCCCACTCGATAATTTACAAGAAAAGTCCATGAGTGGCGATATCAAGTCCGTCATCGAGCGACTTGAAGACCGCGAGGCGGAAATCATCCAGCTCCGTTTCGGGTTAGACGGCAATCGTCCGCTTACTCTCGAAGAAGTCGGAGAAAGGTTCGACATTACTCGTGAGCGAGTTCGTCAAATTCAAAATATCGCAATCCACAAAATGCGTCGCCTCATGACAGACAACGAACGCCAACGTTCCAAAGAAGAGGTTCAAGAAGAACGCATCGAGCAAGAGAAGATGCGAGTGCTCAAAGAATTTTTTGCGGAACAAGCAGTGTCTTGATCCTCCAAAAATCAGCTAGAAATGCAGGGGGTGATTTCCAGCATCTCAAGTCTTCCGTAGTCAAAAATCAGTCTTCGTTTGGAAACTCTCGGTGTAGTTTCCCCTCGAGTGTGGTGATTCGTGCGGCGAGTACATCGTGCTGATCTTTTGTGACGACGTTAGCGCGGTGAAGCATTTCGTTGAATAACTTGCTCGCTTCGACTTTGGCCTTCTTCGTTTCGTTGCGACCTTCATCAACAATCTTATCCGACATAGCGGCGGCTTCTTCTTTAGTGAGTTTACCTTTCTCAACGTATTCATCGAGTGACTCCAAAATTTTGTCCTTGGTCACGACCGCCAAGCCTACACCGGCCAACATAGTTTTCTTAACAAGTTCTATCATAAGCATAATATAATACGCCAGTCCTTACGGAAATACAAGAGCGCATAATAAGTTTGGAATGGGTGTTTCTATCTTATAGCCCCACCCTTTAAGGGACTGCGCAGCATACCGATGTGGTAAGCCGAATAAATGCGAGACCGTAAGTTAGAGCGACCTAAAAGCTGACTGCCAAATCTGCACCTCGTTAGAGTGGCCGTGCTTTGCTAAACGCTTCTCAATCTTGCCGAGAGTGAGTTGCTTGATCCCTTGTGTGGTATCCGCAACCAACTCGGGCTTAGCAGAGCAAATAAGTTTCCAGACTGCCCATGCCCTCGCACGGCGTAGTGCCGCGCGCTCCCCGCGCAGACGTGTCGCTTGATGCTGAAAGCTTATACGCGGGTTACCAGGGAAGTCCTGGTTAGGGTGATTGACGACGATCCAATGCAAAGCTCTATATGGAAGCGGCCATTCGCGTAGGACTGCGGCCTCGTCGGGCAGATCAGCATAGAGCGCCCGGGTGATCACTAAAATGGCGCGACCTGAACAGCCTTTGAGCCATAGGTAGTGGCCGTAAGTTAAGGCGGTGCGGTAGAAGGCTTCAATATTACCGCCGCGCAGTTCCCTTAGGCTGCGGTAGCTCATTTCAGGTTCGGGAGGCGGAAGGTATGGGCAGAAAGGGATCGACATAGCGTAGCGAGCGAGCTATCGACACATTAAATTCCTTAGCGGCATTGGCGCGAGTCAGTTAACAAGCTACCTTGTCAAAAATTACGCAGCATCGGCAGGCGAATCTTTAGATGGCCCTAGCTTGGACCCAGACTCGTCGATCTTCTCAGCTTTGCGGAAATGTAGCTTAGGCTTAGCACGGCCTTCGACCACAGCGCGATTGATGACGACTTTCTCGACGTTCTCGGTCTGTGGAAGCTCGTACATCACATCGAGCATAATGCGCTCCATGATAGAACGAAGGGCGCGGGCACCAGTCTTTAGCTCGATCGCTTTTTCGGCGATCGCGGCTAGGGCGTCGCGCGTAAAATGAAGGTCAGCACCTTCCATCGAGAAGAGCTTACTGTATTGTTTAACCAGCGAATTCTTCGTATTTTGGAGAATGTGTTCGAGATCGGAGCGAGAAAGCTCATCAAGCACGGCAACCATGGGGAGACGACCGATAAATTCAGGTATCATACCAAAGTGCACAAGGTCTTCCGGTTGGGTCTCGCAGAGTAATTCGCTAAGCGGCACTTCGTTTTGGTGTCGGTTGCGCTCGGTATCGAAGCCCATCGATTTGGAACCGACACGGCTCTGCACGATCTTATCGAGACCGACGAACGCCCCACCACAGATGAAGAGAATGTTGGAAGTATCGAGCTGAATATACTCTTGGTTCGGATGCTTGCGACCGCCTTGCGGCGGAACGTTGCAGACAGTACCTTCAAGAATCTTTAGAAGGGCTTGTTGCACTCCTTCGCCTGAAACGTCTCGGGTGATAGACACGTTATCAGTCTTGCGACCGATCTTATCGATCTCGTCGACGTAGATGATGCCGCATTCGGCTTTCTTAACATCATACTCGGCAGACTGGAGGAGGCGAAGGACGATGTTTTCCACGTCTTCACCAACATAGCCAGCCTCGGTCAATGTGGTAGCATCGGCGATAGCGAAGGGCACGTCGAGCATCTTGGCCATGGTGCGGGCGAGTAATGTCTTGCCACTACCGGTAGGGCCCAAAAGAAGGATATTACTTTTTTCGATATGAACGTCGTCGTATTTACTATCGAGATCAGCGAAGCCCAGTGCTTGATCAACTCGCGACTCAGATCGAAGGCGCTTGTAGTGGTTATAGACAGCGACCGCTAGGGCGCGCTTAGCGTAGTCCTGACTGATAACGTGCTCGTCGAGTGCAGCGGTGATTTGCGCGGGTTTAAGTAGATTGAAGTGATCGCTGGACGCATCATCCTTAGGTTTGGCATTTTCGGCACTCTCGGAGAGCTCGCGGTCAATGATGGTTTTACACACGGAGACGCACGAATCGCAGATATGCACGCCAGCAGGACCAGCGATCATTTTACGAACTTCGTTTTGTGCTTTTCCGCAGAAAGAGCAGAAAGTCATCCGTGTGGATTTAGCCATAGTCGAAAGAGTGAAATTGGGAGTGCTAGCTAGGCTTACTTCCCGATGGGCTTAGGTTCGATCACCTTGTCAACGATACCATAAGCTAGTGCATCCTCGGCTGTCAGGTAGAAATCTCGGTCGGAATCGTTGGCGATTTCTTCGGGCGTCTTATTCGTGTGACTGGAGATGAGTTCGTTCATACGGGCGCGCCAGCGGAGGATTTCCTTAGCGGCGATAGAAATATCTGAGGTTTGACCGGTGGCACCGCCTGTGGGCTGGTGCATCATTACGCGGCTGTTAGGCAGTGCGTAACGCTTACCCTTTGTTCCAGCGGCGAGAAGAAGCGTAGCCATACTGGCAGCCTGTCCGACGCAGTAGGTGACGATGTCACACTGCAGGAAGTTCATGGTGTCGTAAATGGCCAGACCGTCGGTCACGCTGCCACCTGGGGAGTTGATATAGAGACTGATGTCCTTTTTGGGGTCTTCCATCTGGAGGAAGAGCATCTGCGCGATGACAGCATTGGCGACAAAATCGTTGATCGGTGTGCCGATGAATATAATACGGTCGCGAAGAAGGCGGCTGTAAATATCCCAGGCGCGCTCGGTGCGACCTTCACGTTCGTAGACAGTAGGTAATGGTACGTAGCTCACAGTATATATGTTGGTTTCTAGATAAATATTAAGAAGCATTAGCCTACAGACCAAGTGCCGAATATCAAATGCTTTTGAGAATTCTGCTGTTTAACTATTATTCGTAGAGCTAATCACCGACGACTTCAACTGGCTCAACGATCTCGCGCTCGGCTTTTTCGGCGAGCAGATCCATGGTCTTACCGAGGATGATGTCGCGGCGCATTTGATTGACGCGGTTTTGATCTTTTTGGAGCTCTTTGACGAGCTTGTCTGGGTTTTGGCCAGATTGTTGGGCTTCCATCATGATCATGCGACTGAAGTCTTCGTTCTCGACCTTAATCTTTTCCTTCTCGGCAATCTTGGTCAGAATAAGTCGTGATTTAAAGCGATCGTGGGCTGCCTTGCTGGCGCCTTCGTGGAGCGACTCTTTGTGCTTTTCAAACTCTTCAGCGGAGACCCCTTGCTGCATGTTGCGCTGCATGAAGTCACGGAGGACAGCTTCGGTCTCGCTCTCGACACCACTCTCAGGGACGGGGAAGTCAACCGCTTTGACTAGCTCTTCAGTAATCTGCTGGCGTTCGCCATCGGCATTTTGCTGCTTTTTTTGGTTCTCAATATTTTCGGAAATCTTTGTGCGAAGTTCGGTCTCGTCTTTGACTTGCATGCTCTCGAAGAATGCGTCGTTCATTTCGGGCATAACCTTCTCGCGCACTTCCTTGGCTTCGATGCTATAAATGACGGCTTTTCCTGCGAGGGCTTCGGGCTTAAAGTCTTCGGGAAACTCCATGGTCACTTCTTTAGTGTCGCCAGCCTTCATACCAACGAGGCCATCGACGATAGCGCGAACACCGGGCGTGTCTTCGTTGCCAGCTTCCTCCCATGTGTTGGCTTGTGTGCCAAACATGGGGGTGTCGGTTACGAGATCGGCAACGGCATCGTCACCAATTTTACCTTCATAGGCACATTGGACATAATCACCCTTATCAGCGACCTTGTCTGCGACATTATACTCGGCGCGTTGGCCGAGGACTTGGTCGAGCATCTTAGTCACTTCTTCATCACTCGCTTCGGTTGGCGTATTAGTCACTTTAAGGCCTTCGTAGGCGGGAACTTCAAATTCAGGAATCACATCGACAGTGAAAGTGATTGTGGCTTCTTGACCACCTTTGACCTCGCCCTCATCGAGCTCTACAATAGTAAAAACCTCGAACTCGGCCCCAGCCACACCCTCTTGATGAGCTTGTGATACGACACGCTGCTTAAGCTCTTGCTGAATATCTTTAGCGAAGCGCTGGCGCACCATATTTTCAGGTGCTTTACCTGGTCGGAAACCGGGAATCTTGGCTTGACGCTGAAAGTCCTTGATGAGTTTCGCCTCTTGCTCGGACACTTCCTTAGAAGTGGCGGTGATAGAGATGGCTTTACGAGTTGGATTGATGTCTTTGACGTCGGTTTTCACTGTGTGTATGTATATTGAATTAGGTGCGGCAAGATCGATCGCCACACTGGAAAAAGCGCGAGAATAAAGGGCATAGGCATTTTACGGTCAATGCCTATATTCAGGTCATCGCAGAAGCTGAGCGCGCCTTTGATACTCACAGCAAGT
>OJAT01000020.1_pt1 | contig 13031 bp, 8 predicted proteins | sample 1590021 | NCBI WGS metagenome assembly OJAT01 (sample SAMN05416890, study PRJEB24817) | seawater metagenome | isolation source: Sea water | place: Canada:Atlantic | collected 2013-11 | reverse complement strand
TCTACACAGAGTAGATCGTCGGCAGCGTCAGATGTGTATAAGAGACAGATATAGGACTATGATATCCATCTGGTGAATACACGGATGGGGCAAAAAGTGTCCCCCCGGTCAATAACAGATTCTCAGCGCTAGGCGCTTTATCAAAGCCTTGCCACTTCAGTTCAAGCTCGGCGGCATCGGCTTGAAAGAGGGATTGCTCGATATTTACGGAACGTAGTTCGATACCCACGAGCTCGATAGAAGCATCTGGGCGCAGACGGATTTCATCGACACGTAGGATGATGCCCGGGGATAAGTTTTTGGCAATGAGCTGATTGCCCCACTCGGACGGTATCGGCAGGTAGCCGCAGATTAGTAGGCACGCTATGACAAAGGCTTGCGCTATAAAGATAAGTGAAATTGTGGCATCAAAAAACAGCGTTAGCAGTGTGACTAGGCGGAGTTTTCTGATACGTGCCATGGTTCGCGTGGTAGCTTGCAGGTGCTTTACTTACCTAGACGTTAAGGTTTCTAGATTTGAGCAGGTGCAGGTAATGGCTCTATGAGCGCGGGTGTTAGCGCTGGTTCATCCTTCATCTCTAGCGGGATTTCCATTTCCTCGGTTAGTTCGTAGAGTGCGTCGAGTAGTGGCTGTGAGATTTCGAAGATGGTGTTGTATTGTTTCGATCCAGCTACTTGAACGGTGCCTGAGAGGCGGTCGGTGAAAACGTATTCGCGTGTCTCGGTACGGTCGGTTTCGTCCCCGGGTAACTGGATTGTTGCGCTGAGTTGGAAGAGCCACGGCAGTGATTTTTCTGTATCGACGGGATAAGCTTCGGCATAGCTATCGAGGAGGTAGCTCTTGACCTCAAATTTACGAATGGCGCCAAGCAGGATGCGAATTTGCTCCCCATGGTCGGTATCGAGTTCTTCGATCAGGTTGTCCCAGCTTATGTTTTCTTGTCCAGGTGTGTAGTTGAAGATGGCTTCGTCATTTTGTAGGTTTGTAAGCTTGAGTGCACTGATACGTGCCGCAGCGGGCAGTATGTCCAATATGCGGTTTCGGTAGTAGGGGGTATTGAGTGGGATCATGCGCAGAGTTGCACTACGCTCTACTTTAAAGATGAAGTCAGCTAAGTTTGTTTTTGCGTAGAGAGCGCCCTTGCTGTTTTCAGGATATGCGAGCATAAGTGTTAATGGATCGCCCTCAGAGAAGCTGAGCGTTACGATGCGGCGTGGATTGTTAAAGCCGTAGCTCTCGATGTCAGATGTGGAGGGGGCATCGGCGGCGAACCCTTTCGCTCGAAGGTTGGAGAGGTCTTTTATCAGGCTGTCCATGATGGCTGGATCAGCGCGATAAGGCTGGATCTCGTTTCCACCTCTACTTTCAAGGACCTGCCAGTCGTTTTCGCCAGTTTCTAGTTTTTGTAGCCGTATCTTTCGGCCATTTTCGGAGATATTGATGGCGGAAAGCATGCTCGAATCGAAGTTCATGAAGTTGCGCTCACGGAGGGCTTCTTGCGCTTCGCGCAGGGCGTCGAAAGGGCGGGCGAGCACAGTGAAGATTGCTGGGTTGTCTTCGAGTTTAGCGAAGTATTGAGGCGCACCTTGCGAATCGGGATCGAGATTGCCGACGATGAGTGTTTGGCGGCGCTTATTACCGTAGATCGTGACCTGCATAAAGGGTGTTTCGAGGCCTTGGACGATAGGATCGGCTTGTTCGGTCTCGATAAAGCGCCGCACTTTGGCAGCGGTTAAGGTATTGACCGTGTTGTCGACGAGAGCAGGGTCTGCTTCCGCTGCGAGGGGTGCCTCAAAAATCCAAGCCCCATTGTTTCGTGCGAGGCGCACTTTTAGCGAACTACCATCGGCAGTATTCCCTGAGCGGATCTGCAGCCCGAGTGCGTCGACCTCAAAGACGGGTATGTCAAATATCTCGCGGGCGCGCAGATCATTTAGATCAACGAGCAGGCTATCAATGACTTGGCGGTTGACGACAAAGATCTCCCGCTCATCGGGGCCTAGGAAATAAACATTGTTGCCGATTTCGGTTAGCGTGCCGATGCTGAGAGAAATGGTTTCATCGCCTTCGGCGATGACGATCTTCAGTAAAGGATTTTCGAGTCCGTAGTCGGCTAGGGATTGCCCAGTCTTTTCAATTTCATCGACGGAAAAGGAGGCTTCTTCTTCGAGGAACTGTAGCTGATTTAGAATCCGATTGATCGCGAAATAGTTGGCGGACCATTGCATTGGCTCGATGAGGTGCCAAGTAGAACCTTTCCGTTCAAGGATGCGGGGCGTTTCGATTCCGCGCCCATGCAGCTCGATGCGGTCGGCGTCGATTAGCTCACGTCCGATCTGTCTCGAGAGACCGCCGGTGCTTGGCTCGACCTGTTTGGCCTGGTGGTTGAGGTAAGCAATCAGGCCAAAAGCAATGACGTTGAGTGCGAGAAGGAAGACTGTGAATTTGAAACGCATATGCTTAGTGGCGGCGGATGAGAAAAATGAGCAAGCCCAGCAGCGCAGTGGCACTCGGTAAGATTGCGTAATAAATGAGGGTTCGGTTTAGGTCGCGCTTGCTCATGACGACTTGGTAACTTTCCAGTGGCCGAGTCGCTATGTTCAGCATGCTATTCTTAGCGAGTGCCCAATTCATCGAGTTGTAGAAAAGTGTACGGTTGCCGAAGGCACGTAGGCGGTTGTTGGTGATGAAGTCAGAATTACCAAAGGCGACGAAGCGGCCGCCGGGGATATTGATGCCAAGCCCTGTGCCTGCAGTGCGAGTGGAAACTGTAGCGATGGGGATGGGGCCTTTGAGGTCGCGGCCTTCGTCAAATTTTATCGGATCTTGCGTGCGGTAGTCGCTCTCCCCCCAGCTTTGGTCTGAGGTGCCGATGATTTGAGTAACCTTCAAGCGCGGGTCTTTGAGGGAGCCAGGATCGGTGCGCATGGGGCGTGGGCGACCGAAGAGGGCGGTGACTTGGTAATCGACGAGTAGCTCTGTGATCGGGTGTTCGGCGAAGCGACGTATGATTAGATCGCCGCCTTGCGCCCGAAAGTCGGGACCAACATCCTCAACCATCATGTCATCAGCAAGTACGCCCCAATCATAGAAAAGCTCTTCCATGCCGTGGCGTCGACCGGGATCGATCAACACCATCATCCGGCCATTACGCTCGCTCATGTAGCGACGCAGCTTTTCGACTTCTTCTGAGAGGAGGCTGGCCTGCGGGGAGGGGACGACTATCAAGTCGGCATCTGAGGGCACATTTTCTTCCACTGTTAGATCGAGCGTAGCGAGTATGTAATTACGCTCGCGGAGAAAGGCTTCGAGCTGTGAGAGACCGCGCAGGGGGTCGACATCGTCGAGGCGCATCTCGCCGTGACCAACTAGGAAGTAAATTTTATCCTCATCTTTCGCGGAGACTTCAATGATTGCTGAGGTGATTACCTTTTCGCCGCGAAAGCCTGCTATTTGATTGTCCGCGACTTCGTAGAGTTCAGCTTGTCGAATCTCTCGTGTGCGTTCACCCATTGCGATCAAGATGATGTTCTCCTGCGTTAGCTTATATTTGTTACTCAGATCTTGAGCGCGCTTTCGCTGGCGATAGATGTCGACGAACTCAACGTTAATGTAGGCTTTGCCTTCCTTCATGCCCTCGGCTTCGTACTCGCGGAAGAGCATACGCAGGTGTTGATGAATTTGCTTTAGCTCGGCGACTTCGGGATCATTCGGAATGGTGACGATGATATTGACAGGCTCCTCTAGTTCGCGGATGTGGGCTTTTGACTCAGGCGCGAGGGAATAACTGCCCGATTGTGTCAGGTCGATCCTGCTGAAGTATTTTGCGGCCAGATAATTGAGCGAGGCGATCAAGCACAATCCGAGCATGATCTGGACTATGCGATTGGCTACGCGGAAACGGCGCGCGAGACGGTATTCGTTGAAACGGTTGATTTGCATCAGGGTAATTATGGCGTTCTATGCTTTTGCTTCGACCACGAGTGTGGAGAGGCCGAGTAATAGAAAAGCGGTACTGGCGTAATAGAAGAAGGGGCGGGTATCGATAATACCGCGCGAAAAGTCGTCGAGATGCTCGAAGATTTGTAGGTAGTTGACTACGGCGACTGCCCAACTAGAGAACTCACCTCCTGAATCGGCAATATTACCCATTTGCTGGCCACCGATGATGACTACGAAGAGAGTTGTGAAGGTGAGCATCCCCGCGACGAGTTGGCTGCGGGTCACACTACTGGCAAAGATACCAATCGAGATAAAGAGTAGACCACTTGTTGCGAGGAAGAGGAAGCTACCTACGAGCGGTTCTACTTCCAAGAGAGCACCACTTTCTGCAGCGTGAGGGTAAAGTTTTTCGGTGATTAGGGGAAAGCCAATCGTCAATACCCAGAGTAGCATGTAGAAAAGATAAGCCCCAGCGAATTTACTCAAAATTACGGCTACGCGCGAGGTGGGAGTGGTCATTAGTGTATCTAAAGTTCCAATACTCCGTTCGCCTGCGATACTTCGCATTGTTAGAAGCGGTACGACGAAGAAAACAGGAATCCAAAAGACGCTAAAGAACTGAACAGTAGGCAAGGTCTCCGAGGGAGTATTGACCATGCCGCGTAAGATTGCCCAATAAAGAAAGCCCATCAGGCAGAGGAAGAGCACTGCGGCGATGTAAGTTGGCGGGCTGATGAACAGCATGCGTAGCTCGTGTTTGAGTAGTATGAAAAAGTGGCGCACTTTAAATTGGTCAGTAGTAATTGGAGAGAGACTAAGCGCTAATTTTGGGCTTGGTTTCGATGGTTTCTTCCCAAGATCGCTTGGTCGCGGCGAGGAAGATCTCTTCGAGGTTGGGCTCGCGAGGGGCCAAGCTGTGCAGGATGAATTCACGCTGATTACTGAGTAGTTGGATCAGTTGTGGGCCTAGGGTGCCTTCATTTTCAACGCGGAGGTTCAGTTCGGACCGATTTTCGGCTATCGGAGTGCTTTCAAGTATGGCAGCATCGATTCCACTGCCGGCGAGGCAAGTGGCGACGGCGGTTTCGTTTCCTTCGACGATTAAGTTAAAGCGATTACTGGGCAGAAATTCCTCGCGTAGTTCCGCACTCGTGCCCGCCGCGACGATTCGACCACGGTTTATGATGATCACGCGGTCGCAAGAGCGCTCGATCTCAGGTAGAATATGGCTGGAGATGATAACGGTGTGTTTACCGCGAAGATTATCGATTAGTTTACGGATTCCTTGGATTTGGTGGGGGTCGAGGCCGATGGTCGGTTCATCCATGATGATTATTTCTGGATCACCAAGTAGGGCATCGGCGATGCCAACGCGTTGGCGAAAGCCCTTGGAGAGTGTGCCGATGATTTTGCGGCGAGCTGTACGGGCGAGGTCACAAATCTCCATTGCTTCTTGCACAGTGGCGCGGAGCTTGTGCCCCGGGACTTCTTTGAGTCGCGAACGGAAGCGCAGATATTCGACCACCCTCATGTCGTCTGGCAGAGGATTGTTTTCTGGCATATAGCCAATCTTACGTTTCACCTCGTGCGGGTTTTGCGCTACGCAGATGCCACCGACCCAAGCCGATCCCGAGGTGGCTGACATAATACCAGAGAGGATCCGCATAGTCGTGCTCTTACCCGCGCCATTGGGACCGAGGAAACCGACAACTTCGCCCGGATTGACCGTAAAGTTGACTTTATGGATAGCGGTTAAGGCCCCGTATTGGCGGGTGAGATCTTTGACGCGTATGCTGGGAGTGGTCTCCATAGGTGGGCAATTGTTCGGAAGACATCTACAAGAGGGCAGAACACAGAGTCTTGCAATCCGTTACTTGGCTCTGTTATGCGTATTTTTCAGTAGTTCCATACCTTGGACTCCACGCTTGCGAGAATTCTAAGGGCGGTGCATCTATTTGTTATGGAAATTACTCTAACCACGCCAGCCATACTTTTTCCAGCCGTGAGCCTGCTAATGCTGGCCTATACTAACCGCTTTTTAGCCATCGCTAGTATTATCCGTGTACTGCATAGCCGTTACAAAGCTGAAGGCAGCGCGGTTGTACGCCGCCAAATCGAGAATTTACGCGCACGGCTCGGGCTGATTCGTAAGATGCAGACCTTCGGTATCTTGAGTCTCTTCGCCTGTATCCTCTCAGTCATCGTTCTCTTCCTCGGGCAGCTGATTCTTGGTAAAATCCTCTTTGGCCTCAGCTTGGGACTAATGCTTAGCTCCCTGATCTATTGCCTCCGGGAAATTCATCTTTCTGGCCGAGCCTTGGAGATCGAGATGGAGGATATGGAGAAGTAATGGACTGCTGTTAAAAAACTAATTATTAGTTTCTAAACTCCAATTTATTTTATGGCAGCTTCGTCGTGCCCATGAGGAACTTGTCGCATACGCGAGCGACGGCACGACCTTCGTTGATCGCCCAGACGATGAGCGATTGACCACGGCGCATGTCGCCCGCGGCGAAGACGCCTTCGACACTAGTCTCGAATTCACCGTATTCGGCCTTCACGTTGGATCGGGCGTCGAGGTCGAGGCCTAACTCTTCGGCGATGGTTGCTTCGGGGCCTAAGAATCCCATGGCAAGCAGGACAAGCTCGGCTTCGATTACACGTTCACTACCATCGACCTTCTTCGGGATGAAGCGACCGTTTTCGTTCGTCCATTCGATGTTATGAATGTGCACGGCTTTGACCTTATCGTCTTCGTCGCCTTCGAACTTGCTGGAAGTGACGAGATACTGGCGCGGGTCTTCCCCTTGAATCTCGGCAGCCTCTTCTTGGCCGTAGTCCATTTTGTAAGTCTTGGGCCATTCGGGCCATGGGTTATCCGCTGCGCGCTCTTCGGGAGGCTTCGGCATGATCTCGAGCTGCGTCACACTCTTGCAACCGTGACGGAGTGAGGTGCCTACGCAGTCAGTGCCGGTGTCACCACCGCCAATAATGACGACGTTCTTGCCCTTGGCTAGTTCGCTGAATTGTTCAGACTTACCTTCTTTGACGTCCCAAAGTTCCTTCGTGTTCGGTCCAAGGAATTCCATCGCGAATCGGATGTTACTAAGATCGCGGCCTTCGATTGGTAAATCGCGTGGCTTGGTAGCACCGCAGCAAAGGACGACGGAGTCGAAGTCTTCCATTAGTTGTTTGGAAGAAATGTCTTTGCCGATTTCGACGCCGCAAGTGATGGTAATGCCTTCGGCTTCCATCAAATCGGTACGGCGAGTGACGACGTCCTTCTCTAGCTTCATGTTGGGGATACCATACATGAGGAGGCCGCCTGGGCGATCGGCGCGTTCGTAAATAGTGACTAGGTGGCCGGCTTTGTTTAGCTGGTCGGCTGCGGCTAGACCCGCAGGTCCTGATCCGACCACAGCGATCTTTTTACCGGTGCGCTCTTTGGGTGGGGTGGGTGTGACCCAACCTTCATTCCATGCTTTGTCGATGATGGAGCACTCGATGTCTTTAATCGTGACGGGTGGCTCGATCACACCGAGCACACAAGAGCCTTCGCATGGAGCGGGGCAGACGCGGCCAGTGAACTCGGGGAAGTTATTCGTCTTCATGAGGCGCTCATAAGCGCCCTGCCATTTACCTTCGTAGACAAGGTCGTTGAACTCGGGTATTAGATTATTCACCGGACAACCGCTGGCCATGTTAGCGAGGGTGATTCCTGTGTGGCAGTAAGGTGTACCGCAGTCCATGCAACGTGCGCCCTGCTTCTGCACTTTTTCTTCGTCAAAATGTTCGTGTATTTCGTCCCAGTCTTTGACACGTTCGAGTGGCGGACGATTCGCAATCGTCTTGCGCTCGATTTCCATAAATCCAGTTGCTTTTCCCATAATTTTTAAGAGTTGAAAGTTGTTAGTTGGGAGTAGAAAGAGTTTATTTTGGTCATTAAATCAAACTTCTGATTTTGTCTTTCGACTCCTGAATTTTGGCCGCAGGTTACTAGTGCCCTGCCTTCACGTTTTCTTCAAATGCGGCTTGGATGGCTTCATCGCCTGTGAGACCACGTTCTTCAGCGCGTTTGACGGCGTGCTGCACGCGTTCGTAATCCTGCGGAAGAATCTTAAGGAACTTGCCTGCGGTTTCTGGCCAGTCGGCGAGGATGCTCTCGGCGCGCTTCGAACCGGTGAGGGCGAAATGCTTTTCGAGCTTAGCTTTGACCAGGTTCATCTCATCGTCGCCGCACTCGATCAGTTGATAAACGTTGACCATATCTGGGTTTAAGCGGTTTTGGACGAAGTCTCCCGATTCATCATAGATGTAAGCAACGCCGCCGGACATGCCCGCACCGAGGTTACGACCTGTGGTGCCGAGGTTCATTACCATGCCACCGGTCATGTATTCCAGCGCGTGATCACCGAGTCCTTCGACCACGGCTTCGACGCCTGAATTACGTACGCAGAAGCGCTCGCCAGCCATGCCTGCGATGTAAGCTTCACCTTCGGTCGCCCCGTAGAAGCAGACGTTGCCCGTAATGATGTTTTCGTGGGCGACGAATGGTGATGCAGGATCGGGACGGACGATGATCTTCGCACCGGAGAGGCCTTTGCCTAGATAGTCATTGGTGTCACCTACCACAGTGAAGGTCATACCTTTCGGGCAAAATGCGCCGAGTGATTGGCCAGCAGAGCCAGTAAGATTCACCTTAACTGTATCTTCAGGGAGGCCTTCTGCGCCATATTTACGCGAGATATCTGCGCCTGTGATCGTACCGACGACGCGGTTGATATTTACTATGGGTAGATTAATCTCAACGGACTTGCCCTCTTGGATGGCGGGCTGTGCTCGTTTGAGGATCTCGGTGAGATCGAGCGAACGGTCGAGGAGATGGTCTTGATCCATCTGGCAATAGGTGCCGACTTCGGGGCCTACGTCTGGACGATAGAGAATTTTGCTGTAGTCGAGTCCTTTGGCCTTCCAGTGGTCGATGGCGGAGCGCATTTCGAGTTTGTCGACACGGCCGACCATTTCTGGGACCGAACGGAAGCCAAACTGTGCCATAACCTCGCGCAGTTCTTCGGCGACGTAGTTCATGAAGTGAACAACTGCGTCAGCGCCACCTGCGAAGCGCTTGCGTAGCTCAGGGTTTTGAGTAGCCACGCCCACGGGGCAGGTGTTTTTATGGCAGACTCGCATCATTAAGCAACCGAGTGTGACCAGCGGTGCCGTTGCGAAACCAAACTCTTCGGCGCCAAGCAGACAAGCAATGGCTACGTCTCGGCCAGTTTTGAGCTGGCCATCAGTCTCCAAGCGGACGCGGGAGCGAAGATCGTTAAGTAAGAGCGTTTGGTTTGTTTCAGCGAGGCCTAGCTCCCATGGAGCACCTGCGTGCTGGATGGAGGAGCGTGGCGATGCACCTGTGCCGCCATCGTAGCCAGATACGAGGATACCGTCGGCCTTTGCTTTGGCAACACCTGCGGCAATTGTGCCCACGCCAACTTCGGAAACTAGCTTCACATTCACGCGTGCCTGAATGTTGGAGTTCTTCAAATCGTGGATAAGCTCCGCAAGATCTTCAATCGAGTATATATCGTGGTGCGGTGGGGGAGAGATCAGTCCTACGCCGGGTGTCGTACCACGTGTCTTAGCGATTTGAGGAAGCACTTTATGTCCTGGTAATTCGCCACCTTCGCCAGGCTTAGCGCCTTGCACGATCTTGATCTGGATTTCGTCGGCGTTGACCAGGTAGTTACTGGTCACACCGAAACGGCCAGAGGCGACTTGCTTGATAGCCGAACGACGGCTGTCGCCATTAGCATCCGGTGTGAAGCGGTCAGGATCTTCGCCGCCCTCGCCCGTGTTAGATTTTCCGCCGACACGGTTCATGGCAACGGCCAGTGATTCGTGCGCTTCTTTTGAGATTGAGCCGTAGGACATGGCGCCCGTTTTGAAGCGCTTCATGATCGCCTCGACGGGCTCGACTTCCTCGATTGGGATGGCTTTTGACTCGTCGATCTTGAAATCCATTAGGCCACGAAGCGTAAACATTTCCTTGGACTGATCGTTGATCACTTGTGAATATTCTTTAAATACCGCAAAATCACCAAGGCGCGTCGCCTTCTGAAGCTTGTGAATCGTGATCGGGTTGAATAGATGGCGTTCGCCGCCAGCGCGCCATTGATAGATGCCGCCAGGATCGAGTGCATCGCCGCGCTCATCATCGCGAGGAGCGAAAGCTTTGTCGTGGCGTGCCATTGTCTCCTTAGCGATCGTACCGAGGCCGATGCCTTCCACTCGGGATGCCGTTTTGGTGAAATATTTATCAACAACCGATTCGTTGATGCCGATGGCTTCGAAGATCTGTGCGCCACGGTAGGAGGCGACAGTCGAGATGCCCATCTTTGACATGGTCTTAATCACGCCGTTGAGGTTGGCCTTGAGGAAGTTGTAGCAAGCTTGATCGGCGTCGACCTTGACGTCGCCACGACTGACGAGGTGGCGAACGGTTTCGAGTGCGAGATAAGGGTTAATTACGTTGGCACCATAGCCAAGGAGCAGGGCAAAATGTTGAACTTCACGCGGCTCACCGGACTCGAGCACAATGGATACGCGGGTCCGCGTGCCTTGGCTGACGAGGTGGTGGTGGAGACCAGCTACTGCGAGAAGTGCAGGGATCGGTGCTTTCTTGGCGCCGATCTTGCGGTCAGAAAGAATCAGAATGTTAACTCCGTCACGGATGGCGGCATCGGCATTTTCGAAGAGTTGTTCAAGGGCGGCTTCGAGGCCTTTTCCTGAGATGCGTGGATCGACAATCGCATTGTGTCCTGATTCGAGACCACCGGCAGCCGATTCAAACAAGATGGGTAGCCGAGTCGCTTTAAAACCGGGTAAATCGATGTGGCGAAGCTGTGCAAGCTGCTTACGATCGATCAGTGGCGACTCAAATTTGATCATGCGGCAACTTTTGGCGCTGGGGCGGGTTAGGTCGCCTTCAGACCCAACAAAGCTGATGCTCGCGGTAACGAGCTCTTCACGTATAGGGTCAATCGGCGGATTGGTAACCTGTGCAAAGAGTTGCTTAAAGTAATTATAGAGGAGTTGCGGTTGATCTGAGAGCACGGCTAGCGGTGCGTCGTTACCCATAGAGCCGAGCGGTTGCTTACCAGCTTCGGCGCTTGGGCCAACAATGAAGCGCATGTCTTCAAAAGTATAACCAAATGCCTTTTGGCGGGTTTCGAGGGTTTCGAAATTGTCGACGGGCACGTCCTTCGCCGCGGGCAGGTCATCTGGGTTGACGAGGTTTTCTTTGAGCCATTCGCCGTAGGGTTGCTCCGAAGCGATTTGTTCCTTTAGCTCTTCGTCCCCGACGATACGGCCTTTTTCCATATCAATAAGAAACATACGGCCCGGTTCAAGGCGGCCCTTTTTGATCACATTGGCTGGCTCGATGCCTTCAAGAACACCGACTTCGGACGCTAGAATGACTTTGTCGTCGGATGTCACGTAGTAGCGAGAAGGGCGTAGACCGTTACGGTCTAGAGTTGCACCAACTTGCACGCCGTCGGACATCGCCATCGACGCGGGGCCGTCCCATGGCTCCATCATGCAGGCATGGAATTCGTAAAAGTCTCGCTTCCACTGAGGCATGCTCTTGTGGCGTTCCCATGGCTCAGGGATCATCATCATCATGGCATGTGCAAGGCTGCGCCCTGAAAGAACGAGGAATTCGAGGCAGTTATCAAACTTCTGCGAGTCGGAGCCATCTTCGCGGATGATCGGCAAGAGCTTCTTCAGATCGTCGCCGAATACTTCACTGGCGAGTTGCATCTGGCGTGCGTAGAGCCAGTTCTCATTGCCGCGAACGGTGTTGATCTCACCATTGTGGCAAAGATAGCGGAAAGGCTGTGCGCGCGGCCAGCTCGGAAAGGTATTGGTCGAGAAACGGGAGTGAGTCAGTGCGAGTGCTGAATCCATTGCCTCATCGGAGAGATCAGGAAAGTAGTGCTCAAGCTGTTCAGTTGTGAGCATGCCCTTGTAAGTCATCGTGCGGCTAGATAGCGAACCGATGTAGAAGAGTGCGTCCTCATCTTCACCCGAGTAGCGGATGCGGTGAGTCGATAGGCGGCGGACTATGTAGAGTTTGCGCTCAAAGGAGATACCCGCTTCGCAAGCGTCGCCGCGAGCGACGAAAAATTGGCGCATACAAGGCTCGCAGGCAGCCGATGCTTTGCCGAGAATCTCGCTGCGGACGGGCACATCACGCCAGCCGAGCATACTGAGGCCTTCCTCGGCCACAATCTCTTCAATGATTGCCTCCTCGTGCCTACGCTCTTCATCGTTTTTGGAGAGAAATACAAAACCAACGCCATAATCGCCCTCAGTCGGGACTTCGAAGCCCGCTTCTTGTTTGCAGACCTTCTTGAAAAAGTTGTGAGGGAGTTGGATAAAGATGCCAGCACCATCCCCAGTGATTGGATCGCAACCACAGCCACCACGGTGATCGAGATTCACGCAAATCTCGAGTGCGCCCTTAACGATACTATGAGACTTGCGGCCTTTCATGTCGACGATCAGGCCGATTCCGCAGTTTTCGTGTTCGTTCCTTGGATCATAGAGACCCTGTGCCTTGGGTGGATTGTGAGTGAATTCCATATCTGTTTATAAATGTCTTGAGTGCTGAATCCGTCGCCATCTGCGAGCCGGATCCAATTTAAATCGAGCGGTTGAAATCCCCATGTCTAGGGTCAAAAAGAATGAGCAATTTAATCACTCGGAGTTAGCTGTCTAGAAAAATTACCCAATTTGGTTGAGGGTAGAACATCTTTCGCGCCAAATTGCTGTTGAAATGACTGAAAAGTTGAAGTTCTGCCTTCAGTCATCTGGCCCAGAATGGATCTTCCTAATGCGGGATTCCAACCCGACTGACTGCATGCCTTAGAAAAAACGGACTGTTTTTGAGCGCATCGCCTCGTGTTCTTCATCGGTGCAGGGTGCGTTGGTGGGTGCCTCCGCGTCTGCGTTGTTCTGAGAGACTAAGCCGTTGCTCCTGTCTCTTATACACATCTCCGAGCCCACGAGACAAGAGGCAATCTCG
>OJAT01000018.1_pt1 | contig 13546 bp, 12 predicted proteins | sample 1590021 | NCBI WGS metagenome assembly OJAT01 (sample SAMN05416890, study PRJEB24817) | seawater metagenome | isolation source: Sea water | place: Canada:Atlantic | collected 2013-11 | reverse complement strand
CAGCGTCAGATGTGTATAAGAGACAGGTGAGGCATCGTTTCCAAGTGGGTGAGGCCAGCCTAGCTGAATCGGAGCAGGCGATCGAAGAAGTGGTCAAAGCACTCCACGAATCGAAGGGGCGGCGTGTCTTTGTTTATCTAGATGATCGAGTGGTGGCATGTCTGGTCCTGGGCGAGAGACTACGGGTGGGGGTCGATCAAATCTGGGCCACTTTGGATGCTCTGGAAATACGCTCACATATTTTGACGGGAGATCCTTTGCCTGAGTTAACGCTGCCTCCGGGTGTGAAAATCGAGCAGGGCTTGAGTTCAGCAGATAAAGTAGAGCGCGTCCGTGATTCGGTAGGGGCGGGGGAGTCGCCATTATTCGTAGGGGACGGTATCAACGATGTCGCCGCGATGTTGCAGGCGAGTGGTTCCATCGCGATGCACTCTGGCGCGGGGCTGGCGCGATCGGTCGCGATGGGGCAACTGTCGGAGGATCAAATCGAGGTGATTCCGCAGGCAGTCAGTTTGTCGCGTGCCATCCTCAGGAAGCTCCGTGGGAATCTGTTGTATGCCTTTGTTTATAACCTCATTGGTATGGCATTAGCCGCAACGGGTCTCTTGCACCCAGTAGCGGCTGCCTTGATTATGTTAGTCTCAAGTTTTTGGGTCACAGCACGTGCACTCAGCGGGCATTCTAGAATTTAAGCACATTAGGCTTAGATTTAAGCAGTTGGACTAATAAGCACTATGCAAGTTGCTTATTTAATACATTTTGAGATTTCGCCCAGTCTCAACTAATTATGCCTATTAGGCTGGGGCACTTATACTGATCCCAGTGTTTTAGCGGGCTAGAGAGCCATTGGACAAGCTTATTAATGAGACTGAAACTCAGTAGCTGTAATTGCCGCTATTTTCTGTTTAATAGGTAATAACCGGTTGCGAAAAAACATTTGCAATGGTAATTAGAGGCACTTTTAACATGTCGCTTTTACGACGCATGGATAGCAAACCGACTACGAATCGAAAAAGTTTTCTCAAACGCGCAGGACTGGCTATCGCTGGTGTTTTTGCAGTCTCGTCGACTGCACGATTGAACACCCGAAAGAATCAAGCTAGCCAAACCACCACAGCCACGCAGGGCACACCTAACAGCGCGATGGCGCGGGTTCGCAAAGCCAAAGGTGCGATTGCGCACAAGGCCTAGTTTTTGTTAGATTCCGTGATCTTTTACGATCTATAGGCTAATCGAATTTTACTAATTAGAAGCAATGGCGAATGTATTTCCAAAATGGGTCAACACGATCCCGATCAAAGTAATTGTTGCAATTGTTCTGATCAAAACTGCGGTCGTCCTAGGCGTCACTTATTATGCGACACCTAAGTATACGCGGGTTGGTTACGCGCCTACGCAGCCAGTCGCTTTCAGTCATGCTCTCCATGCGGGTCAGCTGGAGATCGATTGCCGTTATTGCCACACTTATGTAGATCGTTCAGAGCACTCTAATGTTCCGACGACTCAAGTCTGTATGACCTGTCACAGTATGGTGCGTAAGGACGACCCTATCTTGGCGCCTGTTCGTGATAGTTATGAGTCGGGCGAGCCAATCCCTTGGGTGCGTATTCATAAGACGCCTGACTATGTTTATTTCAATCACTCCGTTCACGTGAATCGTGGTATCAGCTGTATGGAGTGTCACGGTAGCGTGCAAGAGATGGACGTGGTTCAGCATACGAAGTCATTTAGCATGGGTTTTTGCTTAGAGTGTCACCGTAACCCTGAGGAATACATCCGTCCTCCGGAGGAGGTTTACAATCTTGATTGGGAGCGCCCCGATACCGAAGAATTTAAGAAGGAAGCCGTGGACTTTGTTCACGACTGGAAGGTCAATCCGCCGCAAAGCTGTTCTGGCTGTCACCGCTAATCGATTTTATTTGAGCAATGAAAAACTCTGAATTTTCTGGTCCCCGCTATTGGAAGAGTCTCGACGATCTCGCTGAAACTCCAGCCTTCACGGAGTGGGTCGAGCGCGAGTTCCCTGCGGGTGCTTCCGAAATGGAAGGCGTCAACCGCCGCCAATTCATGAAGGTCATGGCCGCATCGTTCGGTCTAGCGGGTCTTGGTATGACGGGCTGCCGTCGCCCCGAGCAAGTCATCCTTCCTTATTCTAAGCAGCCGGAAAATGTGATTCCTGGTGTGCCCATTTACTACACATCCTCGCAGCCAGGTGCTCGCGATAATGTGCCAGTTATCGTAGAAACCCAATCCGGTCGCCCAATTAAGGTTGAGGGCAATCCTAGCTACAGCCCTTACGGTGGTGCGACTTCCGTATACACGCAGGCTAGTATACTCGATCTCTACGATCCTGACCGCGCAAGCAAGAGTAGTATCAGCGAGACTGCTGTGCGCGACCGACTCTCTGCGATCAACAAAACACACCTTGCGGATGGTGGTAAAGGCCTCGTCTTCCTAGCGGAGCCTAGTACTTCCCCCAGTCGCGCAAAGCTTGTCGCGCAGATTAAAGAAAGTTTTCCAGAAGCCACATGGGCGGAGTATGCTGCCATCGATCAAAGCACCTCCGAAAAGGCGGCTAAACTTGTATCCGGTAAGTCACTACGATCCATCCCCGATTTCAGCAAAGCCAAGCGCGTGCTATCGCTCGACGCTGACTTCCTTCTTAACGCCGATGCTTCCATTGGTCTTGCCCGTGACTTCGTCAAGACCCGCAAGGTCAAAGATTCAAAGGATGCTGGTAAAATGAGCCGTCTCTACTCGGTCGAAAGTTCATTGACTTCGACTGGCTCAATGGCCGATCACCGTCTCCGCTTAAGCAGTAGTCAGATGGGTGCATTTATCGCTCAACTCGGTGCCGCCCTCGGCTTAAGTCTTCCTGCCGCGGTTAAAAACGCCGCCGCTTCACTCGACATCGATACTAAGTGGGTCAAGGAGTGTGCTGCTGACCTCGCCGCGAACAAGAGCCACGCGCTCATTATTGCAGGTGAGCATTTACCGCAGTCCGTGCACGCTATCGTTATCGCGATTAACGAAGCCCTTTCAGCGCCGATCAATTATATTGAGGTGTCCGACGCAGAATCGGGTATAGCTGAAGCGGTTGCGCGACTCAACGAAGGCGATGTTAAGACACTTGTGATTCTAGGTGGTAACCCAGTTTACAACGCACCGGTCGATTTCGACTGGGCGACTGCCCAAGCGAAGGCAGAGGAAAGTATCTACTTCGGCACTGATAAGAACGAAACTGCTAAAGCCGCATCACTAATGGTCGCCGCTTCGCACTACCTCGAAACTTGGGGCGATGGTCGCACTTTCGACGGCACGCTCGTGCCAGTGCAACCGATGATCGAGCCGCTCTTCCCGACCTTTAATGAGTTGGAAGTAATCGCACGCATCGCAGGTGTGGGAACGACGGATGCTTATTCGATCGTTCAAGCGACTTTCACAGAACAGGGTGGGGGTGACTTTAATAAATTCCTTAGTGATGGTCTCCTCGAAGGTTCTAATTCCAAGACGGTCAAACTTACTTCCGTTGATTTGAGCGTAATCGATGCTTCAGAATTAACAGCGCCTGCTCTCAGCGCTTCAAAGCTCGAAGTTCGCTTTACGGCCAGTTCGCATACTGGTGACGGACGCTACGCCAACAATGGCTGGATGATGGAGTGCCCCGATCCGATGACCAAGCTGACTTGGGATAATGCGATCATGATCAGCCCACGTCTTGCTAAAGAACTAGAGGAGTCGCAAGGCGTCCAGATCTTCCCGAGCAAGAAACCCATGAATAGCGACAGCGAGTTCTTCAAGAGCGCGAAGGGCACACTGCAAAACAACAAGGCAGAATTTAAACGCGGCAAGGAACAAGCTGTCCTTGCCGAACTTCTAATCAATGGTCGCACTGTAAAGGCACCCATTCATGTCGTGCCTGGCATGGCGAATTACACCGTTGTATTGCCGCTTGGTATGGGCCGCGAAGTCGTGGGTCGTGTCGGTATGGGCGTTGGTTTTAACGCTTACAGCGTCCGCGATTCGAAAAGCCAGGGCATCACTTCCGGCGCATCGCTCCAGCTTACCAACGAGCACTACGAACTTGCGAATACTCAAGAGCACTGGTCGATGGAAGGCCGCGCGATCATTCGCGAGGGCAACGCAGACTATTACAAAAAGCACCCTGACTTCGCCAACAAGATGGGCGTCGAGTCGCACGCTCCAGCTAACTACGGCAAGGACGCTAACAAATCACTTCAAGAGAAGTCGACCGGTCAGTATCGCGGTAACTCCGCCTACGAGCATCCAAGCTTTGCCGATCCCGCGCCCAACGTTAAAGTATGGCAGGGCGAAAAGGCCCGCGCCAAATTTCCTGATGTTCAGCAGTGGGGTCTAGCCATCGACATGAACAGTTGCACGGGTTGCACTGCTTGTGTGGTCGCCTGTCAGAGCGAGAACAACATTCCTATTGTCGGTAAAGACCAAGTCCTCCGCGGTCGCGAAATGCACTGGATGCGGATCGACCGTTATTTCTCTGCCGAGAAATACGACCAGACCGAAGTCCCAGAGGATGTTCAAGTCTCCTTCATGGGCATGATGTGTCAGCACTGTGAGAATGCGCCTTGCGAGCAAGTTTGCCCCGTCAACGCGACCGTGCACGATAATCAAGGCCTCAACGTGATGGCCTACAATCGCTGCGTCGGCACTCGCTACTGCGCGAATAATTGCCCCTACAAGGTGCGTCGTTTTAATTTCTTCGATTGGAACAAGCGCCAGATTGGCGAGTTCTACAAGGGCCCTCTCGGTCCGGTCGATGAGCCTGAACTGCATAAGATGCAAAAGAATCCAAATGTTACTGTGCGCATGCGTGGTGTCATGGAAAAGTGCACCTACTGCTCGCAGCGCATTGAAGCTGCTAAGATTGAGCAAAAACGCCTCGCTGGTCCCACTGGTAATATTAAGATTGCTGATGGCACGATTAAGACTGCTTGCCAACAAGTTTGCCCTACGGACGCGATCACCTTTGGTGATATCTCCGATGCCGACTCAGAAGTGTCCAAAATGAAGGCGAGTGATCGCAACTATTCTGTGCTGGGTTACTTAAATGTGCGCCCACGCACTACTTACTTGGCGCGCCTACGTAATCCTAATCCGAAGATGCCCGACGCCTACAAGAAGCCTTACGCTTATTCTCAGTATAAAGAGCGCTATGGTAGTAGTGGCAGCACCACTGGCCATGAAGATCACTCCTCTCCCGAATACGATGCCGCTCCCGCTGCTCATTAATATAACACTGCGAACCGATTCAAATGGCTACGACTACTCAAGATAGTTCAATGGATGCGACTCAGGCCGCTTTATTGGCTAAAGTGCAGCCTATTGAGCTCCATGAACAGCCCCTCGTCACTAACAACCGTGACTTCAACTGGGTGACTGATAAGATTTGCCGCATCGTCGAGACAAAGACCCCCACATGGTGGTGGATTTGCATGGCGGTTGCATTGATGACCGCTTCTTTCACGGGTCTTGGCTTACTTTGGCTCGTCAGCTCAGGTGTAGGTGTCTGGGGACTCGCAAATCCGATCAACTGGGGTTGGGCGATTGTTAATTTCGTTTTCTGGATTGGTATTGGCCACGCGGGAACACTCATTTCTGCCGTGCTTTGTTTGTTAAAGCAGGGTTGGCGAACCTCGATTAACCGTGCTGCGGAGGCCATGACTATCTTCGCGGTGGTCTGTGCAGGTATTTTCCCGCTCTTCCACGTGGGTCGTGTTTGGTTTGCTTGGTGGCTCTTTCCGATCCCCAACTCCAATATGATTTGGCCGCAGTTCCGTTCGCCACTGGAGTGGGACGTATTCGCGGTCTCCACTTACGGAACCGTCTCTGTGCTCTTCTGGTATATGGGTATGATTCCCGACCTCGGTGTGCTCCGCGACCGTGCGGTTCAGCGTTTAAATAAAGGGGTCTATGAAGGCGGCAGTGCCATAGCCAACAAGATTGCCGAAGGGATGGATCACTTCCGCAAAAACTTTTACGCGATTCTTGCGATGGGCTGGCGTAATGCGGGTAACCACTGGCGCAACTATGAAATGGCTTACCTCGTTTTGGCAGGTCTTTCGACGCCGCTCGTTCTTTCCGTTCACACGATCGTCTCCTTTGACTTTGCTCTCGCGGTGCTACCTGGCTGGCACACTACAATTTTCCCTCCATACTTCGTGGCAGGTGCGATTTTCTCAGGTTTCGGCATGGTGCTGACACTCATGTTGCCGCTCCGCGCGCTCTATGGTTTGCACGATTTGATCACGCAGCGTCATATCGACAACATGTGTAAGATCTGCTTGGGCACCGGCTCAATTGTGGGTTACGCTTATATCATGGAGTTCTTTATCGCATGGTATGGAGCCAATCCTTACGAGAGCTTCGCTTTCATCAATCGTGCTTTCGGCCAATACTGGTGGGCCTACGTCATGATGTTCTCTTGCAACGTATTTACCCCGCAACTCTTCTGGTTTAAGAAGGTGCGCGAAAATGCTGCCCTCGTTTGGATCATGTCAATTTTCATTAATGTCGGCATGTGGTTCGAACGTTTTGTGATTACAGTCACATCGCTCGCGAATGATTTTCTACCAACAAGCTGGGGTTACTACTCGCCGACTATGGTCGACATCCTGACCTTCTTTGGCACCTTTGGTTTGTTCAGCGTGCTCTTCCTTCTTTTCCTCCGCTTCCTCCCACTTATGCCAATTGCGGAAGTTAAATTCGTTATGCCAGAGGCCGATCCACATGGTCACCATGGCGACGAGAAAGGAGACCAACACTAATGACTGAAAAATACGGAATCATTGCTTCGTTTCCCGACACGCCTTCGTTCTTCCATGCTGCGGAGAAGGTAAGGGACGCCGGTTATAAAAAGTGGGACACTTATTCGTCCTTTCCAGTCCACGGTATGCCCGAGGCACAAGGTCAAGCACGCTCCAAGGTGCCTGTTTTTACTTTCTTAGGTGGTATTACTGGATTCACTTTGGGTTTACTCATGGTCTGGTGGATGAATGCCTACGACTATCCGCTGATCATTCGCGGCCAGCCTTTCTTTAGCCCAGTCTTTCCATTCCCGATCATGTATGAACTTACGATTCTGCTCGCTGCCTTTGGCACTCTGGGAGGGATGTTCATCACTAATCTGCTTCCGCAGCACTACAGTCCACTTTTCAACAGCGATCAGTTTCTTGAAGTTTCCGGAGACCGTCTGGTCATCGCGATTGAAGCGCGTGACGGTCAATATGACGTAGTCGCGACACGCCAATTCCTTGAGGAAATCGGCGGCACCGACATTGAGGAGGTTTCAGCCTAAGACATCATGCGTATTTTCTTAGCTATCTATCTTTTCGTGGTGATCGCAGCGGTATCGATTCTCGGTTTCCGTGGCTCGACGAGCACGAAGCCACCTTTGGAGGTCTTTCCGGACATGGACCGTCAAGCTCGCTACAAGCCACAGGCCGAAAACGGATTTTTCGCCGATGGTCGTAACGATCGGCCAATTCCTGCAGGCACTGTTGCTCGTGGTAACTATTTCAATCAAGTGGAAGTTTTCTCCGAAGAGTTCGAGGACGAACACCTGGGCGACACGGTCTTTCATGATGGTAAAAATGCGGATGGATCTTTCGTGCAAACACTTCCGCTGGATGTCTCTTTCGAGCTGATTGAGCAGGGCAGGGAGAAGTATGCGATCTTCTGCACGGCCTGCCACGGTGCGGCCGGTGACGGGAATGGAGTGACCAAACCCTATGGTGTGCTCGCAGCTAATTACCACGACGATCGGCTTCGCGGCGAATCCGATGGCTACATTTACGATGTCATAATGAACGGGAAGGGCCTGATGCTTCCTTTGAAAGATCGCATTTCACCGGAAGAGGGTTGGGCAATCGTTCTTTATGTTCGCGCTCTACAGCTTTCACAAAACGCGAACGCCGAAGACTTGTCTGCCGCACAACGCACAGCGCTAGGACTATAATACTATGAGTTCGGATACAATAAATTCCAAAGGTAGCCAAGTCGGACTGATCGCACTCGTGGTCGGCATCGTCGGCATCGTTATCGCACTCTTCGGTTTCAAGCAAGGTTGGGATACGGGTGAAGTTCGGCCCATCATGAGCTGGCTGATCGCACTGGGCTTCTGGCTTTCGATTGCTATTGGCATGCTCTTCCTCGTGCAGATCTGGTATGTTTTCCATGCGCGCTGGCCGACGATTATTCGCCGTCAGTGTGAGCATTTCATGGCAGCCTTTCCTTATTTGCTCGTTCTGTTTTTACCGCTCCTTGCGATTCCCTTTCTCCACGAAAACCCTGGTCTGCTCTGGAAGTGGATGGATGGGCATAATGAACTGCCTGGTCATGGCACCGTGGCTGAGGATCCGCTTTACGCTTGGAAGTCGCCATTTTTGAACATCCAGTTCTTTGCGATCCGCGCCATAGGCATCTTTGCGGTCTTTATCGGTGTCGCTACTTTACTGCGCAAATGGTCTTTCGACATGGATACCACCGGGAACATCAACAACATGCACAACGCTCGTCGCTTGTCATCGCTTGGTCTTTTCTTAACTGCCATTGCGATGACACTTGGTTCGATCGACTGGTTCAAGTCTTTGGAATACCACTGGTTCTCGACCATGTATGGGGTTTGGTTCTTCGCCGCTTGTATGCGTGCCGCTTTAGCCTCAATCATTATTCTGACTGTGGTCCTTGCCTATAAGGGCTACCTCAAGGGCATCCTCAAGCAAGCGCACCGTTATGACATCGCATGTATGATGCTGGCCTTCACCGTATTTTGGGCCTATATCAGCTTTTCGCAGTATTTCCTCATCTACAGTGCCAATATACCTGAGGAAACCTTCTGGTATAACATACGTGAAAAGAATTTTGACGGCGGCCTTAACAGTTGGTGGTGGGTGAGCATGGGCTTGATCTTTGGTCACTTTCTGACGCCTTTCCTACTGCTTCTTTGGTATAAGACTAAGGTCGTGATCTGGCGCACTGTCGGTGTTTCCATCTGGATCCTCTCTTTCCACCTGCTCGACCTCTACTGGAACATCATCCCGGGCAAGCTCGTCGCTCCTGACCACGGAGCAGGATACCTCGTCCGCCAGTTTTCTGTTTCGATCTACGACCTGGCAGCCCTCGTCGGTATCGGTGGCATCTGTATTTTTGCCATGTGCCGCAGTATGAAAAAGGCCGAACCGATTCCTATTCGTGATCCCAACATACTTACATCTATCAACTACACAGAGTAATCGCGATGTCTGAAACTCAAATATCCAAGAGCAATACTTTGCTCACCTTTCTAGGTTGTTTAGGCGCGTTCCTTGTTTTCGTGCTCATCATCTTTATCGCCTATTTGCCGAATCGTCCCGAACGGGTCGATGCGCAGGTATATGCCACCCGCCAAGCCAAGGCCGACGAGTCTCGTGCAGCGGGGATTCAAAAGCTCACGAATTATGAGTTGATCGATGCGGAAGCGGGAACAGCACGTATTCCCATCGAAGAGGCTATCAGCCTTACGATCGCTAGCTACAGTAGTGGTGAAGGTCTTTTTGCGCCCACGGAAGCGCCCTTGCTTGAGAGCGTAATGGTCGAAGAGCTTGAATTGCCCATTGAGGATTCAAGCCCTGCAACTGAAGAGGCACTCGACATAGAGACCGCTGAGACAGAGTAGTTGCCGTATGGATGCTGAAACTTACACCGACTTGATTCCTCTTATTTTCTTGGGGGTTGTTTTTTTTATCGTAGCGATTAGCGCACTTTATTGGTCTGCCAAAAAGGGCCAACTTCGTGATTTCAATTCTCAAGCCAAAACAATATTTACTGATGAGGAGCCTGAGGGAGAGATATCTGATACCTTCCCCGGCAAGAAGAACGAGGAGGATTAAAAATTAGGGTAAAGATTAGGACTTTTTCTAGTTCAGCCTTCTGATTCTTATACTGCCTATTTTTATTCGTAATTCTTCATTTATAATTTTAATTCTAATATCTTAATGTCAGTAGATCAAAAACAGAGCCCATACTCTTCCAATAGTGAAGCGGTTCGTCTGGAGCTGAGTCAGATTGATGCTTCGATTCGTTCGGCAGCACTCTTTTTTGTGATTGCTGCGATTACTTGGCTAATGATTGGCACTGTCTTTGCGCTCTTGGTTGCTGTTAAGGCGCACCAGCCAAATTTCGCCAGCACCTTTGAGTTTCTCACATTTGGTCGAGTTCGTTCCGCCCACCTCAATGCAATGGCGCTGGGTTGGGCTAGTAACATCATCTTTGCGGTCGGTCTCTGGATTATGGCACGCCTCTGTCGTGCACCGATTAATCATAAGGGGATTCTGTTCATCGCGGGTGTTTTCTGGAACATAGGCCTGACGGTCGGTATCTTTGGTATTCTTCGTGGTGATATCACTTCGGTTGAGTGGCTCGAGATACCTAAATATGCGACGCCACTCCTGGCTATTTCTTACGCGCTGATTGGGGTTTGGGGTGTGATGGCTTTCCGCTTTCGCAAAGGTGACCACGTCTATGTATCGCAGTGGTACATTCTTGCAGCACTCTTTTGGTTCCCATGGCTCTACGTCGTCGCGCAGGTTATGATCATATGGTTTCCTGCACGTGGTGTTGTGCAGTCGGTGACTAACTGGTGGTTCGCCCATAATGTATTGGGGCTCTGGTTCACACCGATGGCACTTGCGACAGCCTACTACCTAATACCAAAGGTATTGGGGCGTCCGATTTACTCTTATTATTTATCGGTGCTCGGTTTCTGGGCATTGGCCATTTTCTATAATTGGGCAGGCATCCACCACTTAATCGGTGGCCCGATTCCTGTTTGGCTCATTTCGGCAGGTATCGTCGCATCCGTTATGATGGTCATTCCAGTCGTGGTGGTTGGTATCAATCATCACATGTCTATCATTGGCTTGTATAAGGAAGTATGGCGCAGTCCTACGCTACGCTTTGTCGTTTTCGGAGCCATCTCTTACACCTTGGTCAGCTTGATTGGTTCCGCCATGGCGCTTCGCACAGTCAGTGAAATCACGCACTTCACGCACTTCACAGTAGGGCACGCTCACCACGGGGTATACGCTTTCTTTACTATGATCATGTTCGGTGGTGTTTACTACATGATGCCTCGCTTGCTTAAGCGTGAATGGCCCTCGTCATTTTTGATTAAACTACATTTCTGGGCATGCGCGCTAGGCATAACGATCATGATTGTTGCGCTTCAAGTTGGCGGCTGGATTCAAGGCCTGGAAATGAACAATGCTGAAATCCCATTCCTTGAGGTTGTTCAAAACACGATTCCTTGGCTCAAAGCGCGTTCGGTCTCGGGTCTCTTCTTGACGGTGGGACACATTGCTTTCGCAGCCAACTTCTTCTGGATGCTCTTCGCTGCGGGTGCAGTCCGTGCGAAGCAAGGCCCGACGCTTCTTGGATCGAATGAAGGAGGCTCGGCTCGATGAAAAATTTACCACTTCTTTTCTGCGGTATTTTCTTCGCACTCGCGTTTTCATTTACTGGTTTGATTCTGACTAGTCACATTCAAATAGGCAGTCTCACGCAGACTACTGAGACCCTTGAAGCGACCGATGAATTAGACGAAAACGGCATGCCTGTGATGGTGTTGGCTGAAGGTGAACCTCTCTATCCCCCGATGCCCGTCGGCCTTGCTCAGCAAGGTAAAGAGATTTACATTTCAATGGGCTGCATCTATTGCCACAGCCAACAAGTGCGTCGCAATGAGTTCGGTGCAGATATTGAGCGAGGGTGGGGTCCCCGCCAGACGGTTGCTCGTGATTATATACTGCAAGAGCGTGTTCTTCTAGGAACGATGCGAACTGGCCCTGACCTGGCGCACCTAGGTGGTCGCTATGCAGGAGATGCGGGGCGTGATTGGAATCATCTACATTTATATAACCCGCAGATCGTCTCTAAGGGCTCGACGATGCCACCTTTTGCATTCCTTTACGACGTGCGTCAAATTGCTGGTAAGCCCTCGGAAGAAGCCCTCACATTCCCTCCTAATTCTGAGTATGCTCCAGAGACTGGCTACGAGGTCGTGCCGACTCGTCGTGCCAAAGCATTGGTTGAGTATCTCCTCAGTCTGAAGATCAACTATAGTCTGCCCGAAGCACCGATTCTAGAATAATGAGTGAAGAAGAACACATCACAGATCCTAGCGTAAAAGGCCGTGGATCTCTGGAGAAAGCAGCTATGCAAGATGAGCACATGCAAGATGTGCATGCGCAGCTCATGCGTGAGAAGGAAGAGCCGCAGGAAGGTTTCTCGCCAGTTCCTATCTTCTTAATGTTTATCTTTGCTGCCCTCTGTTTTTGGGGCGGTGTGTATCTCGTTGAGCACTCTGGCGGTTACCGTTGGGATGCTTACTCGCCCGACTTTGATCCCAATGCCGGGGCGCCTAAGCCCGTTGAGATTGCTCTTTTTGACCGCGGCGCTAAGGTTTACCGCAACCAGTGTGCACAGTGTCACCAAGCGGATGGCAATGGTGTGCTTGGTGTCTACCCACCACTCGTAGCATCTAGCTGGGTTACTGGACATCCTCAGGTTGTCTCACGGATTTTGATTAACGGGTTAAATGGTCCAATCCTAGTCAAGGGCAGTAAGTATAATGGCAATATGCCTGCGTTCGGTTCAAGCGGGCTCGCCTTGAGCGATAAAGACATCGCGGGTGTGATTACCTACATTCGGCAGGAGTGGGGCAACAGCGCCTCGGACGTGACCGTGGCGACTATCGCTGAATACAGCGATCTCTATGCTGGGCGATCAGTTCCGTGGCAAGCCGCTGACCTTAAAGAAGGCCTGGGTCCAGTCCCTGAGGTGACTGCCCCGCTACTCGAAGAGCTTCCTGTTGATGGTGAAGTTGCCACTGAAGACGGCGTCACTAGTTATTAGCGCTAGAGTATGCTGAAACGCTTCAGGTGAGCATCCGCTTTCTGGCGTTGAATTTCCAAAAGAGTGTGACACCTTGCAGGTAATGCCGCTTTCAGAAACAGAACCCTTCGATCTTACAGCACGCTCGACTGTGAATTCGTGCTGGGGTGCGCTCACGATGGAAGTGCTTGCACGTTTAGGTATCCAGACTGTGATCACCTCGCCCGGCTCTCGTTCGACTCCTTTGACTGTTGCCGCGGCGCGTAATCCGCGTATAGAGGCTCTCTCGATTCTTGATGAACGCTCAGCTGCTTTTTATGCACTTGGCCTCGCTAAGAGCACAGGTCGCCCAGTTGCGCTGGTCTGTACTTCTGGATCAGCAGCGGCTAATTACTGGCCCGCAGTTGTCGAGGCTTCGATGGGTGGCACGCCCTTGCTTTTACTCACGGCAGACCGACCGCCAGAATTACGCAACTGCAGCTCAGGGCAAACCATCGACCAGTGTAAACTTTATGGTGATTACGTGCGACATTTCGCTGAATTGTCCCTGCCGCAAGCATCGCCAGATATGCTAGCTTACCTTCGGCAGACACTCGTCCATGCGGTGCACATTTCTGTCTCTTATACACATCTCCGAGCC
>OJAT01000017.1_pt1 | contig 13613 bp, 11 predicted proteins | sample 1590021 | NCBI WGS metagenome assembly OJAT01 (sample SAMN05416890, study PRJEB24817) | seawater metagenome | isolation source: Sea water | place: Canada:Atlantic | collected 2013-11 | reverse complement strand
TCTACACAGAGTAGATCGTCGGCAGCGTCAGATGTGTATAAGAGACAGCTCTTACACTCGCGGTGTCATTTCACGAATCGAAATGCAGCGCTACGCTCACATCTATAATCGCTCGCTACTCACCGTACAAACCGATGCTGCCATCAACCCAGGCAATAGCGGTGGCCCCGCGATTCAAGATGATAAAGTCGTGGGAGTGTCCTTCCAAGGAAGGCCCGGTCTAGAAAACGCTGGCTTCTTTATACCCCCAAACATCATCAAGCACTTCCTCGAAGACATCGAAGACGGCAAATACCATGGATTCCCCGATGCGGGCATTAGTTTGATCAAGTTAACCAATCCCGCCTTCCGCGCCTCGCTCGGCCTACCCAATAATAGCGAGGGTGCACGCGTCGACCGCATCCTCCAGCCCTTCCCAAAGACGCATGAACTGCTCCGAGTAAACGACGTCATCCTAGAGGTCTCCAACCAAGAGGTCGGCAGCGACGGTATGATTCTCTACGAAGGCAACCGTGTGCATTGTAGCGTACTTTTCGATGAAGCCCAGCACGGCGAACCGATTGCTCTAAAACTATGGCGTGCAGGCGAAGCCATCGAACTAGAACTGCCCGTCTACGTGAACCGCGCAGACCGTATCAGCGGCAACCAACACAAAGAACCTCCCTACCTCATCGTAGGTGGCCTCGTCTTTACCGAACTTAGTATGAACTATCTCAGCTCACTAGGGCGTAACTTGGGCGAGAGCGTTGGCTCGAGAACTCATTACGAGCTCTTCTTCCGCAGTCACCAGTCCGAAGAACTGGCGCGCGCCAAACCCGTCGTACTTTCTAAAGTGCTCAAACACCCCAGCAACGTGGACTTCGGCGTAGCCGCTCGAGAAGTCGTGACAGAAGTGAACGGCCAGACCATTAACTCCATGTCCGACCTCAAATCAGCCCTCAGAAAAAGCACCGATGATTTTCACCGATTCCGATTTCTCTCAGGCGCTGAGGAAGCACTCAACATCGCCGATGCCCGCGGAGCCGAGACAATGCTTTTGAAACAATACAATATCCCCAGCGCTGAAAGATTGGAGGTTCTTCATGATTAAATCGTCTTTCACTTTAGCCTTCCTGTTGATCGCTGGCTTTGGGCTAGCTCAAGCGCGTGCTTTTGACCCCGAAGCGTCAGTTGTGGAGATTGAGATCACGAAAAAGACCTACGACTATCGTATGCCATGGGTCAGCCGAAATGAGCAGACCCATAAAAATGGAATCCTCGTCGGCCAAAATCAGATCCTCACTACAGCTGATGGTTTCTCTGGGCAGTATCTCTGCCGCATCACAAAAGGCGGCGAGAGTCGCCAATACACCGCGCAGATTAAGTGGATCGATTTCTATGCTAACATCGCGATGCTCGACGTGAGTGAGCCCACCTTTTGGCAGGATATGGAGCCCGTGAAGCTAGCCAAAAAAATCCCCCAGTTCGGTGATTTACAAATCTATCGCTGGCGATCGGGTCGCATCGAAGAGCGTGCCGCCGAGATCATCCGTCTCTACAACGACACCAACAAGATGAGCTTTCTCCAGCATCTAAAGCTCTCAGCTTCCTCAGAAATAACTGGTGCAGGTTGGGCAGAAGTCGTCTTCGACGGAGCGCAACTCGTCGGGCTAACTGAATCGGCCAGTAAGGATAATCGTTTTAACATTTTGCCCGCCCCCTTTATTGCCAGCGTGATTGAGCACAATCAAAACGCAGATAACCCAGGCCTAGGCAACTTCGACTTTCGCTGGATGAATGCCAAGAATCCTGCGCTACTAAAATCCAAAGGCCTAAACATGCCAGACCGCGGGGTCGTTGTCACTGAAGTTGGGGGTCGCCGCTTGGCCGACAGTAACTTGAAAAGTGGTGACGTCATCCTCGCAATCGAAGGCTTCGAAGTCGACAGCGAGGGTAAATACCTCGATCCAGACTACGGAAGACTCTCTATCTCTGGTCTCGCCACTCGTGCGCACTCCGCCAAAGACATCATCTCCATGACGATCTGGCGCGATCAAGCTATACAAAGCATTGCCTACACCCTACCCCGTGCACAGTTCAGCAAAAGCCTCATACCCAGCGAGCGCTACGATGCACCCCCGCACTATTTAGTCGCTGGCGGCCTACTCTTTCAGCCACTCGATGGTCCATTGATGCGGGCACTTGGTAAAAACAAACCCATCCTGTTAGATTATTATAGCGACCGCCCACCACTCGAAGGGCGCGACGGCATTGTGCTACTTAGCACAGTACTACCCGACGATTACAACCGAGGGTACGAAGACATACACTACATTATGGTCGACCAGATTAACGGTCAAACCATCCACAAGCTAGAGGATGTCAAAGCCGCACTCGCACAGCCTGAAGCGGGCTTTCACCGCATACAATTTATGCCAGATGAAGCTGCACACCAAATCGTTCTCGACAGCACAGAGATGCCCAACGCGACCGAACGTATTTTGCGGCACTACCGAATACCTGCGGCCAGTTCGTTGTAGCTAAAGTTTGGAGTCGTTTGTGGTCGCTAAGCCGAAAACGGAAACGTAACAGGCCCGTCGTAGCCGTCCTGGGAGTCTTCCACTACGACATTAGATCGGATGCCGCCACGACCACGCCAAATCGTTTCAAGGCGTGCCCAGCGAGGCTTGCAGGCAACATAAAAGTCTTCAAAAATCTGATTGCTCGCAGCCTCAAAGAAGATGCCTTTATTACGGAAGCTGTGTAGGTAAAGCTTCATTGCCTTGAGCTCCATGCAGACCTCGTCGGGCGCATAACTAAAGACAACAGTCGCATAGTCTGGATGCCCCGTCATTGGGCAGGTCGAAGTAAACTCCTCCTGAATATGCTGGATCGTGTAATTGCGTTCTGCGTTCGGATTGGGAAAGGTTTCAATGTCCATGCAAAGCACTGTGCAGAGCTTTTTGTAAAATTCAACTCATTCGTAGTAGCTGTTTCAACTGCCACTACGAATGCAAGCTTGCACCACCCTATCCACTAGGCGAGATTTCACACAATGAGTCAATCCACCCCAGCACCCGGTCAACTCACCCTAGTCGCTGCGCCAATCGGTAATTTGAGCGACATGACCCCGCGCGCCATTGAGACGCTCAAAACAGTCGACGCCATTGCCTGTGAAGATACCCGCGTGACTGGTAAACTAATGAGTAAGCTGGGGATCGAAAAAACATCGCCCCTACTTTCCTACCGAGAAGAAAACGAGAAGCATATGGCGATCGAACTAGCCGACCGCATCGAATTAGGCGAGCGAATCGCGCTGATTTCCGACGCAGGGATGCCCGCAATTAGCGACCCTGGCTTCCGGCTCGTGCGCGAGTGTCACAAGCGCGGACTCCATGTAACCACCGCGCCTGGTCTTACTGCAGCCACCACTGCGCTCGCGCTCTCTGGGCTGCCGACTGATGGCTTTCTTTACGTCGGCTTCTTGCCACCGAAAAGCGCCGCTCGTAAACGCTTCTTCGAGAGTAAAAGAGAATTTGAGTATACAATAATCGTCTACGAATCCTGCCACCGCATCGCTAAGTTTCTCAACGAACTCGTAGAGACACTTGGTGAGGATCGATGCATCAGCGTCGCCCGTGAATTAACCAAGCTACACGAAACCGTCCACACTGGGGCCGCCAGCAAGGTGCGCGACCGCGTAGCGAAAGGCAGCCAAAAAGGCGAGTTTGTCGTCTCTATCGCGAAGCACGGCTTTGAGTTGTAGGACCTGCTTTTAGCACAAAGCGATCGAGCGCGTGTATCTACCCTAAACGCGGCAACTTCGTTTCGACATCAATCGAAATGCTGCCCTCACCTTTAAGCAAGCGTGCTAGAGCCTGCCCGCAGAATTCCGAACGCCAGCCACGCATCATACGGTGCCTGGAGTCTTCTAGATCATCGACTTCTAAAACAAAGGCAGTGACTTCGGCGCGGTTACCGATGAGCGCCGGATCAATCATATCCGCGAGGCAGATGCCTTTAATCGATGCCAATGAAAGATCAACCCGTGCCTCGTAGCCGTCGTCGGGCGAGGGCCCGATGTGCTTGTTGTTAGGTAAATCAGGCAAGTCGCCGCTGCGTCCACGCTCGAGTGCTTCCCATATATATTTACGGTTTCGATCGGCGGAGCGTTCGCTCAAGCCCTTCATCTGGCGGATGTCTTCCAGCTTTTCGGGCGGCCGCTTTATCAGCGAAACCAGCGCATCATCCGAAAGAATAAAGCCGCGCGGCAAGTTACGACTGCGCGCTTTCAGTTCTCGCCAAGCACCGAGTGCTCGCAAGGTATTACGTTGCTGCTGCGTCAATGAACCGCTACCGCGCACACGAGGCATCTCATAGTCGGGATCTTTTTCGCCGTAATTGCTTTCATCCTCGTAGACTTTCATCTCATCCTCGATCCATTCTCTGCGACCAAGTGCTTCTGCTTTATCCATGATTTTAACCATGAGATCAACAGAATGACGTACGTCGTCTTCTGCGTATTTGATCTGAGCTTCAGTCAGCGGGCGCGCCACCCAATCAGAACGAGTCTCTGTCTTGGCGAGGCGAACCTTAAGTAAGGTCTTCAGTAGTTCGCTCAAAGAGATCGTAGAGGACAGTCCCACGAAGCCAGAACTGCGCTGCGTATCGAAAATATTCTTAGGCAAGCCGCCACAGGCGCGATAAAGGATATTGAGATCTTGCTGAGCGTCGTGCAGAATCTTAACCGTGTCGGGGTCAGACATGAGTTCAGCGAGCGGCGACCAATCTTCGATCTCAGGCGCGTCGATCAACTGGCACTCCCCATCTGGGAAGCCAATTTGGATCAATCCTAGTGTAGGGTAATAGGTGCGATCCCAAATAAACTCGGTATCAACGCCAACAGCGCCTGCTTCGCGCGCACGGCGCACGACATCGGCTAGGGCTTCTGTGGTATTAATCATAAAGAGAGAAGCGTCGCTGATTCTGCCCAGGAAGGAAAGGAGATTTTTAAATCAGACAAATTGTAGCCCCGATACATTTACAGCAGCTAATGCAATGCTACTCAAGCTGTAGTCGCAACTGAGCCTTACTCTCTCAAGGTCCCCGCCGCCTGTTCGCCGACAAAAAATGGAGGCACACCCTCCATTAAAAAGTCACTGTCTCGTCAGGCCGCCGGATCTGCGTGCGGAACCAAGTGCCCTGCTTCTTTACCAGATGCAGCGTGTTTTGAACAATCGAAGGCAACAATTCATCGCGCTTCAGCTCGCCATCGAGAAAGGCAATCGTCTCACGGTAACCGATGGCCGATGCTGCGCTGGGGTTCCCTTTAAGGCCTTGCACGAGCAAACCTTCGACCTCTGCGATCAATCCAGCCTCAAGCATAAGCTCCGCTCGGCGTGCTACGCGCTGCTTTAAATTCTCCTTATCGCGCTCCAACAAAATGTAGTGTTTTACACAATCAGCAAAAGGTTCCGGGCGCGCGGCAAATTCAGCCTGTAAAGTCGGCAAATCTTTGCCCGAGGCAATACAGCGTTCGAGTGCACGTGAGACTCTACGTGGATTTTTGACATCTAAGTTTCCTGTGCCTTGCACACTGCGCCCGCGTAACTCGCATAACAAACCTTCCAGTCCATCCGCTTCGTAGAGCGCCGCAACCCTCGCACGTACCGCATCGCTTACCTTGACTATATCGATCACGGGTGCAAAAAAGCTCTTTAAATAAAATCCACTGCCACCCGTCACGACGACAGATTTGCCACGCGCAAAAATCTCCGCCACCGCTTCTTCCGCATCGCGCACATAGGCCACGATATCGTAAGTCGTGCTGACCGAATTGAGGTCAATTAAATGGTGCGGAATCCTCGCCAGTTCTTCGCGCGATGGCTTAGCAGTGCCGATATCCATACCCCTGTAAATAAGCGACGCATCGCAGGAAACAATCTCCGCATCGTGTGCCTCCGCGTAGCTGAGCGCGTGATCTGTTTTGCCGACCGCAGTCGCCCCAGTAATGATGTGTAGTCTTTGTTCCATTTATGTAAGGCAAATATATAGCCATACTTATCAAGCAAGAGTCACGGACACTTGGCAACCTATGAAAATCTGCATCGCTATTTACCCTCCACCTTACTCGCAACGGGAGGTCTAGTCCCCTTAAACACTCTTGCGGCGCGGGTCGCGTATGCACACCTTTAATTTGAACATGCACCTATCAATCCGACTCTGGCAATGGCCGAACATACTGGCGATCGACACCGCCTTGATCGCGATACTTTGGCAGCTGAGCTTGGCAAGGGTCCTAAATGCCGAGATCGATTGGGCCGCCTCTGCCGTATTGGGGCTCTCAGTTTGGCTGACCTATGTTGCGGATCGGTTGTTTGATGTGAGGTCGCGGGAAAAGGCGGCACTCTTTTCGCTAAGGCATCAGTTCGCAAAGCGATACCGTCAAGCACTTTGGTATGTCTGGTGTGTGTTACTAGCGATGAATCTGCTTCTAGCAACCCAACTAACAGTGCTACAACTCAAGAACGGTTCCCTACTCCTGATATTTTGCCTACTCTACACGGCATCCAACCAAAAGCTCTCGAGGCACTTCTTCCCTAAAGAGATATGTGTAGCTTTGATCTATGCGGGTGGCGTAATAATATTTATGCCAGTAGCTTACCCCCTTGGTTTCTTCGGAGTATTCGCTTTGTTGTGCCTGCTCAATTGCCTGATGATCGGAGCGAGAGAAAAAGTGATCGACGCTAAGATGCGAGTACACTCAGTAGCACCTTTAGTCGCGGAGAGCTGGCTGGCGCCGCTCGCTTTATTCGGCGCAGGGCTGGCAATTTGGCGAGGTGGCGAATTGTGGCTCGGGCTGGCACTTAGCTATGGACTACTCGGGCTACTGCATGGTCTGAGGAATCGAATCAGCATCGAAGCTTTTCGTGTGTTAGCAGATGCTTCCTTAGTCTTGGGCGCACTGTATGCACTTGGTTTTAGTCAGAGCATTGGTTAGATACCCCCCATGACGAGCAAGTCGCCTGTGGAGTAAATGCGACTGACTAGCGTCCGCGACGAATATCAGAGCCCTTAAACTGAACACGTACACGGAAAATAAGCTTAATCCGGGTCTTGATCTTGAAGGTCTTGGGATCGATAGAGTCAGGGATTTCTTCACGGTGCAGATCGACAATGGCGTGGTAACCTCGCTCGGAAAAAATATCGATCAACATGGCGAGCGCATCCGGATCATGGAGGACGGAGTCCTCGGTATTGATCACGGCTGATCCAGAGATGGCATGGCGCTCAATGATCGGCATAAAGTCGCTCATTATGAGAGCAACGACCTTCTCAAAGAGGGGCTCCTGGCGTTCAACATAGGCATCGAGCCGGTCGACGAGATCCTGGCGGGCGTGCTTCGATATGGTAGCAGCTACGGGAATGCTGGAGATGCGATCGTAGGTGGCCTCGTCGAGTTCGAGCGAGCCTTGGTAACGCAGCTCATCGTCGATGCGCTGACGAACAGCTTCGATCGTACCGTGTGCATTGATGAAGTGGTAGAAGAAGATCTCGCGCAGGTCTTTGAGCGCGCCGTAGGTCTTCTCTTTGAAAGTGCGGTAACGGTTGAGCGCTGCCTCAGGATCAAGGTCGGTCGGTCGCAGTTCTTCAATTTCGCCGACGCCGGACTCGAGGACTTCCTCGTTGTGCGCCTGCGCTTCGACTCCGCGGTTCATCTGGCGCTTTACGCTCTCCTTCTTATCGATGAATAGCACAACAATATGAAAATGAGGCTTCTTGAAATGCTCGGAATAGAGGGTCTCTTTGAATTTATTACGCAGCTCGATCAGCTTTTGATACAGGAGCTTAACGCACTCAACCTGCACTTTGGTGCGCGGGAAACCGTCGACGACTGCACCGGTCTGATAGACGGGGTCGAGAAGTTTGCGTAGCATGATCTCGATGACCTCGCGGTCGCCCACTAGCATGCCAGCATCTTTCATCTTTTGCGCTTCAGGGCTCCTAAGTAAGCCACTGACCACGAGCGGTGGCGCTGTGAGGTCGCGATACTGCATGATGAAGTCAGTGTTCGTACCCTTACCCGCACCAGGCGCACCGTTGAGCCAGAAAATCTCCTTTGGGAAGCGGAGGTTTTCCTCGCCGAGTTCGTCTTCCAGGCTTGCCCAGACAGAGTTGAAAATAATGTGAGCGTCCTTAACCTCAAGGTCTTGGATTTTGCTATCAGCAGATTTGATTTTGGTGGAGGCCTGATCGGAAGCCATTTTTATATATTCAGGTAAGTGGTGACTAGATAGGCTTAGCAGTGTCGGAATCCACAAGTGAGATCAAGCCCCTTTAGGAGTTTCGACCCGTGGCGCGCGTTTACTGACTGGTTCTTGCGTGCGTGGGCGGCAAATGCGCTCGGTCGCGCTCTCAAAGTCCTCCCCACCACTTAAGATGTCGATTTCGAGGCGTAGATAATAAACGGGTACGCTCGCTTTAATGTCATCAAATAAGCGGACGGCGTCCTTCTCAGTTGTCACGATCATATCCAAGTCGGCTTTACCGGCCTTACGGTATAGGCGCTCGATCTCGTAACGAGTAAATCGGTGGTGATCCAGGAAACGCTGATTATAACGGATTTCGGCACCGAAATCACGAAGCATTTTTTCAAAGCTTTCCGGCGAAGCAATGCCGCTAAAGGCTCCGATCTTGGCCCCTCTAAGCGCGTCTAGCGATAGGCGATCGCCTGTATCAACAGATTGGAGGTATTGCGGTTTGTGCGCGCATTCAATTATTTCGGCTTTAGGGTTATTCTCGCGAATGAGCTCAAGCAGGGCATCATCACGGTTGCCGTCAGATTTAGTCAGAAAGATATAGCTAGCACGTGATAGATGCTTAATCGGCTCGCGCAGTATGCCGCGCGGGAGTAGATGCTGATTGCCGAAGGGATTCGTTTTGTCGACGAGCAGGAGATTAAGCCTGCCCTTGAGCGGCAGATACTGGAACCCATCGTCTAGAATAAGAGTATCGCAGCCGAACTTACGAATGGCAAAAGAACCGGCTTTCACCCGATTTTTATCGCAGAGTACAACAACGCCTGGCAGATTCTGAGCGAGCATATAAGGCTCGTCACCGGCCACTTCGGAGTCAAGCAGGACAGTCTTACCATCGCTCACGATCTTGGGCGGCGCTTCTTCACCGTGGGTCAGCATTCGCCAGAGTTTTTTCGGCAAAGGTTCTTTTTTACTCTTATAACCGCGACTGAGAATGGCGACTTTACGTCCACGCTCAGCCAAGGTGCGGGCAAATTTTTCAACCACAGGAGTTTTGCCCGTGCCACCAACCGTGAGGTTGCCGACGACCACCACCATGCAGCCTAGCGGCTTACTCCGAAGGATCCTATGTTCGTAGAGATACCAGCGTAGCCGGACGAGAGCGCTAAATATAAAAGATAGTCCATAGAGGAAGCTTCCCAGCACTTCAGCTGCACGTCCATGCCGGCGATCGTAGATCACATCGGTGGTAAAAAGAGCGAAATCATCCGCCATGCGAGCAAGCTTATAGCGTAATCTGCGTAGTGAAGACATAGGTTAGAAAACTTAGAATTTAAGTGAAAAGCGATTCTCAAAAACCAGAAAGAGGGTTGACGCCAGATTTAATCACCGCTTTCTCTCGAAAAAACAGCATGCTCCCGTGATCTCGGGTGGCTACACCGCAACTACTTTTTATGAAATATCTAATCATCGCTGAGAAACCCTCTGTCGCGACCGACCTCTCCAAGGCCCTGAGCAAAGAACTTGGTAAATTTGCCAAAAAGGGCAAATCGCGCGATGCGACCTATTTCGAAAGTGAACGAGCTGCCATCACATCGGCCGTCGGCCACCTTGTCGAGCTGAAGATGCCAACTGGTCCCAATGGTAAAAATCTGCCTTGGAACTTTAATGTACTACCCGCCATTCCCGAAAAGTTTGAGCTCCAGCCAATTGAACAAAGCGCCGGTCGCCTCAAGCACGTCCTCGGCCTTGCTAAGAAAAAAGAGTTCGACGTCATCATCAACGCTTGTGATGCCGGCCGAGAGGGTGAGCTGATTTTCCAATACATAATGGACATCGGTAAGATCAAAAAGCCAGTCAAACGCCTCTGGATGCAATCAATGACTACGGGCTCGATTCAAGAAGCTTGGCAATCGCTTCGCGAAGGCGAGCAAATGTCCAACCTTGCCGACGCCGCTAAATGCCGTTCCGAGTCAGACTGGCTCGTCGGCCTCAACTCCACCCGTGCCCTCACCTGCTTCCGCTCTCGCCACGGTGGATTCAACATCACCGCCGCAGGGCGCGTGCAGACGCCCACCCTCGCCATCCTCGCCAAACGCGAGCGCGAGATCCAAGCATTCAAGCCCGAAGACTACTGGGAAATCCACGCTGACTTCGCGGTGGCTAAGGGCAACTACCCGGGCAAATGGATCGACCTAGATTGGAAGAAAAAAGCCGAGCAGCCACACGGCCGAGCAGAACGCCTATGGGATAAGGAAAAAGCCGTCACCATTCGCGAGCGCTGCGTCGGTAAAGAAGGCAAGGTAAGCGAAGAGAGAAAACCGACCAAACAAATCGCGCCGCAGCTTTACGATCTCACTACGCTCCAGCGTGAAGCCCCCTTTACCGCGAAAAACACCCTCGGCCTCGCTCAAGCACTTTATGAGCGCCACAAGATGCTCACCTACCCGCGAACAGACTCCCGCTATTTACCCGAGGACTACATGAGCAAAGTGCACGAGACCATGCGTGACCTCGCCAGTTCAGGCCACGCAATTGCGAAGTGGGCAGCCAACGCAATCGAAGAAGACCGCGTCAAGTTCAACAAACGTATCTTTAATAACGCCAAAGTCTCCGATCACTTTGCTATCATACCGACTGGGCGCGTAGTAAAGCTCAACGAGCAAGAATCAAAACTCTACGACATGGTAATCAAACGCTTCATCGCGGTCTTCTTTCCACACGCTGAGTTTGAAGTCACCAAGCGTCTCACGACAATTAATCATGGCGCGGAAAAAGATACCTTCCTAACTAACGGCAAGACCCTGACAAACCCGGGTTGGCTGGCCGTGTATGGACGCGTAGCAGGTGTCGCCGCAGGCAAGGACGAACTAGTCGGCGTCGATGAAGGTGAAACCGCGCGTATCCCCGATCTACCAATCATGCGAGAAATTGAAGAAGGTGAGGAGCTCCCCGCCCCAATTCGCGTCGAAGATAAGTCGACCAAACCATCTGCCCGCTACACTGAGTCTACACTCCTCGCCGCCATGGAAGGTGCGGGTAAACTGATCGACGATGATGAATTGCGTGAAGCTATGTCCGAACGCGGTCTGGGTACTCCCGCTACTCGAGCGGCCACGATCGAAGGCCTCCTTCGCCAGAAATACATCGCCCGCGAAGGTCGTGATCTCAACGTCTCAGGCAAAGGTCTACGCCTGATCGAGCTCTGCGAAGAAATGGATATCAAAGCACTCAGCTCACCCTCCATGACGGGCGACTGGGAGGCCCAACTCAACAAGATGGAAAAGGGCGAGATCCGCCGAGAAGTCTTCATGCAAGGGATCAACCAATTTACCGAAGACGTGGTCGAGAAAGCACGCTCGCACATGCAAATGCTCGTCAACCGCGTCTTCCCCGACCTGGAGTGTCCATGCCCCGCCTGCGGCGCCGCCCGACTCAAACAAACTGATGCCACCTACGAATGCCGCGAGGAAGCGTGTGACTTCCGCGTATCGAAGCACATCGCTGGTCGCCGACTCAGCGACGACGAAGCAAAGGAGCTTATTACCACAAAGCAACTCCCTGAACTTGAAGGCTTCGTCTCTCGCTTCAACAAACCTTTCAGTGCAGCACTCAAGCTTGCCCAATCGGTTTCCAAAACTGGGAAAATAGGCAAATGGAAGACTGAATTCGTCTTTGATGGTGATGAGCCCACCCTCGCCGAAGACTTGAAAGATGACCAAATCATCAAAACCTTCACCATGCAAAACGGTGCCGACGCGAAACTCTACGAAACAGAAAAAGCTTATCATCTGCCTGCCTTAAAAACAAATGACTCGCCCGAAGGTTTCCGCCTCGGCAAGACGATCTTGCAAAAAGAGCTTCAACCCGACGAGGTGGAAAAACTCTTCACAGAAGGTAAAACCGCACTACTCGACGGCTTCGTTTCCAAACGTACCAAGCGCCCCTTCAAAGCCCACCTCACACTCGACTTCGACAACGGCAAGATCGGCTTCGAATTTGCCCCACGTCCAGTTAAGAAGGCAGCGAAAAAGGCTTCTAAGTAACCATTATAAAGTGGTTCCCGCGTCCGCTACAGACTACTTGAAGTTGCGGTAGACTCGCTAATTGAAACCAAATAGCTTTTTAATCGCGGCAATCGTTCCAGATGTAATCTTCGGACTGGAGCCACTGACATTCAAGACACGATGGCAGCTTTGCGATTCAAGTAAACTAGGGTGGTAGGCAATTATCTTCACATCACCAGCTTGGCCCTTGAGCTTATCTTCGGCAAATCGGGGCGTCCACTCCTTTGGCACCCCGTATTGTGTAAAGGCGATGTCCCATGCCACGACAGTCTTACCCGCAAAAGACTCAGTCAGTAGAGCAGGATAATTGCGGACAAAGTCAGGCACTTGATTACTGAAAACTCGAATACGTGTCGCGACTGGCAGACGACGAAGGTGCTCTCGTAAATCACTTACCTGACCGCTACGAATGTTTTGATAAAAGGCCAGTGGATCAACACTCACTAGGTTCATACCGTTCCAAATACCGTGACGATTCTTACTATCAAATTTTTGATCTGTGTACCATTTTTCAAAATCGTCTGTCAGACGGAAGCCGATCTCAAAGTGGACGTGAGCGCGACTACGCGGAATCGTATAAGTGGCGGAACGCCCCATGATGCCGAGCACGGAGCCCGACTCGACACGTGCGCCAGGTATGATAGCATCATCCACACTGGCGAGGTGTGCGTAGAGCGTATGATAGGCGGGAGTTTCTTGATCGTGCTCGATCACTACGTAGCGCCCATAACTACTATATCCAGAATTACGGCTAGCATGAACGACTCGACCGGGTAGCACGGCATAGACAGGATCAGCGGCCTCACCGCGGCCGTCCCGCTTAATCGGATACAAGTCGAGCCCTTCGTGGAAACGGCTACCACCATTACGCACGCAACCGAATAAGCCAGACTCAACACGCCCAGATACGGTAGGCTGGACATAGGCCTCGACTGGCTTGCCATTTTGAAAGGCAGGGTTCGGCGTCGGCCAGATTAGACTAGCATCAACTAGAAATGGCACAAACAGGACAGGAAGCAGGCGAAAGAATCTCGGCATCTTCATTTTCCGTAGCTTAGGGGAGCGGTGAATCCTTGGCGCCTACTTATTTTTCTGCAGCTCTACGATGGTATCCTTGATATCGAGCACAAGCTGACCGAGCTCCTCATCGTCGACTTCGACAAATGTATAGAAGTTACCATCTTGTATCGCGCCATCAATGCGGCGAGCACCGATCGCATTTCCGTTAACCATAAAAACAATACGGCTGCCCATATTAGAGACTGTCTCTTATACACATCTCCGAGCCCACGAGACAAGAGGCAATCTC
>OJAT01000016.1_pt1 | contig 14010 bp, 10 predicted proteins | sample 1590021 | NCBI WGS metagenome assembly OJAT01 (sample SAMN05416890, study PRJEB24817) | seawater metagenome | isolation source: Sea water | place: Canada:Atlantic | collected 2013-11 | reverse complement strand
GCTCGGAGATGTGTATAAGAGACAGATCCATACGTGTACGATATGCGTAGTGAAACGCTCGCTCTGGTTGCGGCTCTGTTCCTAAGAAGGCTTGCCCTTGCATGATGGCTGGAATTTTTGTGTCCGTAATGCGCAGCCAGGTGGCCGGCATGTCAATAAAGCTGACGATCCGATCAACTGTCATTCCTGGCTTTTCAGCGGGCCAGAGGTCTTTGTATTTTTCCGGAATTCGGATGATCAGTGGGCAATGGATACCACTACTAAAAAGGAAGCGTTTACTGCGTGGCAATACGCCTCCATGATCGGAGTTATAAATGACGATCGTATTATCAGCGAGTCCCAACGCTTCGAGTTGCTTGAGCGCATCCCCGATCGCTTGATCCATTCCTTGGATGGCATCGTGATATTTTGCATAGTTCATACGCATGGTTGGCAGATCGGGGTGATATTTGCGTAGTATGATATCTTTAGGGGAGTGTTTAGTTTTTTGAAAATCACCAAAGGCATTACTTTCATGCGACTGTGTTGAGTTGATGACTTGAAAAAAGGGCTGGTTGTTCTTGAGCTTATCCCATTCCACTTCTGCAGAGTTATCCCAGCAATCGCTATCCTTGCGACCACCGATATTGAAGTCGGTTTTTTTGTCGTTCCCTACGTAATAGCCACTAGTTTTTAGATAATCTGGATAATATTTGATGAGGTCGTGTGGTATGTTGTAACGGCTCCGCATCGGATGTGTTCCCATGGATAGTGCATGAACCCCAGTGATCCAGGTGGAGCGGGACGGAGCGCAAACGGGGGCATTTGCATAGGCATGTGTATAGCGGAATCCTTCAGTTGCCAATTGATCGATATTCGGTGAATTGACATGCGGATTTCCGTAGCACCCGATCCAGTTGACGTTATTGTCTTCACTAGTGAGCCACAGTATGTTGGGGCGCTCTCCGGCCTGAACCAGCAGTGACAATCCGGCTATGAAAGCATAGCTTAGCAGGAGGGCTTGTTTTATCATGTGAGGGGTTTAGGGAATTGGGTTTACTTAAGAGCTAGCTCGAGTGCGATTCAGTAAGCTTTTTTAGAGCAAAATGTTCTCCTATGGCAGAGTCTTTTCAAATCGTGGTAAGCGATTCCGGTAAGGATCATTAGACTGGGGCAATCGCGACCGCATTTGGCGTAATTGTATAAAATTCAAACCTAGATAAATCTGAAAGGGCTGTAAATATAAACTGACGATATAAGACAATATTTATAGGTATTATGTAATCCGTAAAGTAATCATATACAGCTAAAAAAGCTATAGATTGCCAATTAGGTTAATTTATGTATTTGAAGGTATTTAGTAAGGATTTCGATTACTTTCTTGTCTTACTATCTTTTGAGTGCTTGCTTATATTTTTTATGATACCCCCGTCGCTTGTCTCAAAAATGCTTGAAAGCAGGATCAGTGATTTCTGCAATTCCCTTCAATCTGGGCAGTTGTTAGAGTCACTTTTTGATAGTGTCCCTGGCGCTTTCTATTTTGTCAAAGACTGCGAGAGTTGCTTTATGGCAGGAAGTTTGAGTTTTGTTAAAACTTTGGGAGAGACTTCAGTCGAAGCGATTTTGGGTAAAACGGATTATGACTTCAGTCCTGATTTTTTGGCAGATGCATTTTATGCGGATGACCAACGCGTGGTCCGCACGGGCGAGGGGATTTTTAATAAGATCGAGTTGGTGCCTTCGGGGGATGGTTCGCTGGATTGGCTTTGCACGACGAAGGTGCCGTTGTTCGATGCGAAAGGTAAGGTCGTTGGACTTGCGGGCGTGGCTCGCGTGATTCGTGATCATGATGCGGTCTACGCGGACCACCCTGAGATGCATCGCATTGTGAATCATGTGCGGCAGCACTATCGCGAAAAGCTTTCGATCGCCGACCTTGCTGAGGTTGCTGGCATTTCAGTAAGTTCGCAGGAGCGACTATTTAAGAAGACCTTCGGCCTGACTCCGCTTATGTATTTGCGCAAGACGCGCCTGAATGCGGCCTGTAAATTATTACGTAGCACCAAGGTCGGACTCTCCGAAATTCCGGTGCAATGTGGGTTTAATGATCAGACGAGTATGACGCGCGCCTTTCGCCAGGAGCTCAAAATCACGCCGCTTAAATATCGTCGCAGTTTCAGCGAAGCACCTAGAAGGCGTAGTAATGGCGCTTCCGCTGTCGTTCTGCGCTCGTAACTTTAAATCTCACCCATTTCTAAGAAACAACACACTCCACTAACACATACTAATATGCATCAAGATATTTCACCAAAAGATAAACAACTTCTTTTCTGGGGCAGTTTTCTAGCCCTGTTCGCTGCTGCGGTGGGCTTCGTATTCCGCGTGATGGTTCTGGGCGATTGGCAAGTTGAGTTCAATCTAACTGGAGCCGAGGTTGGGCGTATCTTTGGCGCATCGCTGTGGCCGATCGCAGTGACGATGATCTTATTCAGTCTGATCGTGGATAAGGTGGGTTATAAACCGTCGATCTATTGTGCCTTCACTTTGCAGATTCTCGGTGGCGTGCTGACTTTTATGGCGGATTCGCCGAACACTCTTTACTGGGCGTCGATTTGCGCGGGTTTAGGGCATGGTGTTGTGGAAGCAGTCATCAATCCGGTTTGTGCGAGCATCTATTACAAGGAGAAGAGTAAGATGCTGAATATCCTGCATGCCTCTTGGCCCGCGGGCTTTGTGGTTGGTGGTATTTTGATGCTGAGCCCCGGCTTGCGCGATCTGGGTTGGAACTTGAAGGCTTTGTGGATCGTAATTCCAATTCTTTGCTATGGAGTGATGTTTATTAAACCGAAATTCCCAGTGGATGAGCGCGTGTTAAATAAAGTGCCTTATTCGGAAATGTTGAAAGAGGTCGGATTTTTAGGCACTTTCCTCGCTGCATTTTTATTGTTTTATGAGCTGTATGGTCGGTTTGGTAGTGAGACGGAGCATCTGATTTGGATCAGCTTGGGCGCGGGCGCGCTCATTGGTGCTGGCTTTGGGATTTTTACCAAGTCTATTGGCAAGCCGCTGTATTTTTTACTGTGTTTATTGATGATTCCTCTGGCGACGACGGAGCTTGGCACTGATGCATGGATTAAGGAGTTGATGACGCCGACGATGGGTGAATTTGCCGGGTGGGCGATTGTTGCATCGGCTTTGATTATGATGGTGCTGCGCTTTCAAGCTGGCTTTTTGACGAGCCGTTTCTCACCGCCGACAATTTTGGTAATTAGTAGTCTCTTCTCATTTTGTGGCTTGATGGCACTTTCCGTTTCCTCTGGCGTTGCGGTATGGGGCGCTTTCGTGCTCTACGCGGTGGGGCAAACATTCTACTGGCCGACAGTGCTCGGCTTTATTGCAGAGCGTTTCCCTAAAGGTGGAGCTTTAACGCTCAACTCTGCGACTGCGATTGGCTTGCTCGCCGTAGGGATTATAGGCACGCCAATATTGGGCGTTTTTAACGATAGTCATACCGTCAGTAATGTGAAATCGGTATCCGAAGAGATACATACAGCTGCTAAGTCCGATGCCTCGTTTTTCGGCGCGTCGTATGAATCGATTGATCGTGCAAAGGCCACAGAAATTGCTGCAGAGCAGGGCTTGAGTGATGAGTTGCAAGGCGCGATGAATGAGGCCTCTCGTCAATCGCTACGAACCACGGCTATCAGCTTTCCGTTGGTCATGCTGATCGCGTTCGGATTGATCGCTCTCTATTATCGTAAGATGGGCGGTTACAAACCGATCGAGTTGCAACGTGAATCATCTAACAGCTAATCGGTATGACATCACCTAGAACTCTCAATGTCGGCCTCATGGGTGGTGGCCAGTCAGCGGATGCGTTCTGAGTGTGTTTTCCGGTAGCGACCTGGGGATAAGCCAAAGAGTTTTTGAAATTCACGGGAAAAGTGACTGTGGTCATAAAAACCGACCTCTTGCGCGATGTAACTGAGGGTTTCTTCACTCTGCACAAGGATCTGGCTCGCACGGGTTAAGCGGTAGCGAATCAAAAAACGTGTAGGCGTTTGCTGGAAAGCGGCGCGGAAGCGGCGTTCTAGCTGGCTAATCGATAGACTCGCGACTTTCGCGAGGTCAGCTACTTCAATGGATTCAGAGTAGTGCTGACCAATATATTCGACCACTGAATTCATTCGCCGATAGGGCTGCCATGCATTTTCACTACGGTCTAGGTCACGCATATAGCCGATAATACCCACACAACTTCCTTCACGACTAAGAAGAGGGAATTTGCTTGTAACGTGCCATGAGACGGATCCATCCGTATTGGCGACCAGTTCAGCGCGCCCGAGGATGGGCTCCCTTGTTCTTATGACAGTGGCATCATCTTCAGAGTAGTCCGCGATCATGTAGCTGGGAAAGAAATCAAAATCAGTTTTGCCGATTAATTCCTGTTCGCTTTTAAGTCCGAGCTTCTCTAGTTGCTGCTGGTTGGCTCCGATAAAACGACCTTCCCGGTCCTTCATGAAAAAATAGACATCACCCAGACCAGTGAAACTGGCGAGTATACTGCTAGGATCAAGTTGATCGCGAGAGCTAGTGAGAGGTAGAGATTTATTTAAATACATGCCGAAAATATACACAATATAGCGGATATTTTACAAGCTAAGTATCTGATAAAATGCTATTATATTGTATTTATGCGATTCGGTTTAAATACGTTTTTAGTCAGTTCAGGATTCACAGGTGCTGATCTACCCCTTATTGAGACTTTTGAGAAATACGGTGCACAGTTGGTGGAGCTTGCGATCGTCGAGCCTACGTCAGTTTCAGTGCCAGAACTAAAATCAGCTTTGACAGCATCGAGACTTGAGCAACCGGTTATTTGCGGCGCTTTTGGTCCTGGACGTGACTTGAGGGGTAGCCCTTCTGAAGTAACGAATGCGATACATTACGTTTCTGAACTCATTGAGATGGCTAATGCCCTAGGCGCTAAGATTGTTTGTGGGCCGATGTATTCGCGGACGGGTCGAAGCGGTGCCCATACCGCAGAGGAGCGGGAATCGCAACTAGAGCAAATCGCTTCAGGTCTCCAGAAGCTTTGCCGCAAAGCGGAGGCTGCCGGTATCATACTTGCGCTGGAGCCACTCAATCGTTTCGAGACAGATTGTATCAACACAATGGAACAAGCGGTAGAAATGATTGATCGTGTAGGGAGTGATGCTCTGAAAATACATATAGATACCTTCCACATGAATATCGAGGAGGCAGACTCCGGGGTCGCCATTCGTCAATATGCAAAGCATATTGGGCATGTGCACGCCAGCGCGAGTCATCGTGGCTTACTTGGGGAGGATCAGGTGGATTGGACCGGCGTGCTGGGTGCCCTCCATGATGTCGGCTACGAAGGCGACATCGTCATTGAGAGTTTTTCGGAGGACAATCAGGTCATTACCAAAGCGGCTTCGATCTGGCGCACGCTTTATGATAGCCCCGAGCAAATGGCAGTCGAAGGGCTACAATTTCTTAAAAAAAGTTGGCAACAAATTGAGCAAAATAAGGGACAAACTATTTAATCATTTATGCGTTATCCTGACATCTTGAGAATTAGCTTTGCTCTGCTTCTGTTACCAAGTGGCGCTCTTTTGACTGCCGCAGTCGAGACCAAGGAGATCCTCTTTCTGGCCGGAAAGAAAAGTCATGGCTACGGAGCGCATGAGCACAAGGCAGGGTCCATGCTACTAGCGCGCTGTCTGAATGAGAGCGGACTCAATATAAATGCGAAAGTAGTGCTCGATGGTAATTGTCCCCAAAGGGGTGAAAATGAAGCAAGGCCTGATTCGGTCGTCATGTATTGTGATGGCTTTAAGCGCCATATGGCGAAGAACCACCAAAATGAGATTCAAGCATGGGTCGACCATGGTGTGGGCGTTGCTTGCTTACATTTTGGTGTTGAGGTCGAGCCTGAAAATTTAGGAGGGCAATTCCTTAATTGGATCGGTGGCTATTTTGAAATCGGCTGGTCAGTTAATCCACATTGGACCGCTGATTTTAATGACTTTCCCGAGCATCCAATTACGCAAGGAGTGCGGCCTTTCTCTATACTTGATGAATGGTATTATCATATGCGCTTTCAGCCTGAAATGAAGGGCGTTACTCCAATTTTATCTGCATTGCCGCCAGTGCACAGCCTTACGGATCGCTCTAAGGATACCAATCGCGGTAGTAATCCTACTGTTCTGGCTGCAGTGCAAGCTGGCGAGAAGCAACATGTCGCTTGGGCCTATGAACGACCCGATGGTGGGCGCGGATTTGGCTTCACCGGTGGTCATTTTCACAAGAACTGGCAACAGGATGATTTTCGTAAACTCGTACTCAATGCCATCGTTTGGACGGCAAAGTGCGAGGTGCCTGAAGGCGGAGTATTTTCTCGCACCCCGACCGATATCGAAATGGAAGCTAACCAAGATTACCCGAAACCCGAGACTAAGAAATAACACATCCATCATCCCAACCACGTATCATGAAAACTTCTCTAATCACTCTTCTCTTATTCGCTTTACCGTTCGGTCTTTATGCGGAACCGATCAAAGCCTTGTTAATTACTGGAGGCTGCTGTCATGATTATGATGCGCAACGAGAAATTATCCCGGCGGCAGTCGATCTTTATTCTAAACTGCCCGTAGAATGGACAATTTACCACCAGCGCACAAAGGCGGGTGATCGCCTCTTGGAGCTATACAAGAACCCTAATTGGGCAAAGGGCTATGATGTTGTGGTTCATAACGAGTGCTTCGCTAACATTGGCGACGTCGACTATATAGAAAATATCTTAAAGCCCCATCGTGAAGGAGTGCCTGCGATAATGATTCATTGTTCCATGCATTGTTACCGAACTGGGCCGACTGCTGAAGAGTGGTGGAAGTTCTGCGGCGTGCATTCCCCTGGGCATGGGCCAAAGCACCCCTTTGAGGTTAAAATTACCAAGCCGGAACATGAAATCATGCAAGGCATGAGTGACTGGAATACGCCCCAAGGTGAGCTCTACTTTATCAAGACCGCTTACCCCACGATGACGCCGCTAGCGGAGTCACTCTCCGAAAAGACGAAGACGATGCATACGAATATATGGGTCAATGCATACGGACCCAACGAGACAAGGGTTTTTGGGACTTCAATCGGCCATCACAATGAAACCATGCTCGACCCTAATTACATGGCGATGATTACTCGCGGACTTCTTTGGGCAGTGGGTAAACCGGTTGTTAAAAACATAAACAGCGGTAGCAAATAATTTAATTATCGTAAAATTAGTTAAACCTCAAACGCATACATTATGAAAAATAGTTTACTTGAATCACCCTTTGACAGGCGCAATTTTCTTAAAAAAAGCGCGGTAGCTGGCGCAGGCTTTATGATCGCTCCGTCAGGATCGTTGTTTGGTGCGGCCTCGGCGAATAATCGCCTTAACATTGCTTTGATCGGAGCCTATGGCCGCGCTAAAGCACACTACGGCACTCTGCACAAAGAAAACGTCGTCGCGATTTGCGATGTCAGTCGCGAGAATCTTGCTTTTGCTGCAAAGGAATTCCCTAAAGCTAAGATCTACGAGGATTGGCGAAAATGTCTGGACCATCCAGGGCTCGACTCAGTTCTTTGCTGTACCCCGGATCATCATCACGCCTTCATTTCAAACTGGGCTCTCAATCGTGATCTGCACGTCTACATGGAAAAGCCGCTCGGCATTACTGTCAACGAGGCAAGGATCGTGCGTGAGACCTATTTGAAGAAGAAACATAAGTTGGCTACTCAGGTAGGCATGCAGCGCCATGCCTACCATAACTTTTCTAGGCTGCGTGAAATGATCCACGATGGCGCGATTGGGGAACTTAAAGATGTTCATGTTTGGGGTAATCGACAGATACCCAAGCCAGGCTATTTACCAGCTGCAGGCACGCCGCCGGATGGACTAAATTATGACCTTTGGCTCGGACCTTCGCCAGAACATCCATACAATCCAGGTTATTTCACAGGTCGCCCCGGAGCCAACTGCCTTCAGTGGAACATGTACTGGGATTTCGGCATCGGTCAGATGGGTGATATGGGCAGTCATACTATGGATTTGGTCTGGAATGTGATCGATGCAAAGTTACCTAGCTCCGTCAAAGTTTCTTCACCGGAAGCCTTTAATCCAGATGTTACGCCAGTCAATTTAACATCGACCTACATGTTTCCTAAAAACGACTGGCGAGAGAAGATTCGTGTTACATGGTATCAAGGTGGGGCAATGCCGAAATCCCCATCTAATTGGCTTGATTTAAATAAGATTGGGCACGGTGCGATGTTCAAGGGTGATAAGGGTTTTGTAATCGCGGACTTTAGCAAGCGTATGCTCTATCCATCTGGTAAGGATATTGATCTGACCTACTTTAAGCCACGCACAAAAGATGAGATCGCGCCACCTTTGGGGAATTTTCAAGAGCAGTGGACTCGAGCCTGTAAAAATGGCCAGCCTTCTGAGACCGCTTGTAATTTCGAATACAGTGCGAACATGATTGAGACAATGTGCCTTGGCTTGGCGGCCTTTCGTGCCGGTGTTCCGCTAGATTATGATGGGGATCGAGGTCAGTTTTCCAACAATGCGGCGGCCAATCAGTATTTAACCAAACCTTATCGTGAGGGTTGGACCTTCGACGGATAATAGTACATTTATGCCAGATGGGCGCGCATGTTTATGAAAGGCATGTCGTGGTTGAGCATGTATTTACGTTACGAGGCATTGAAAGCACTCGCAGAATTCACGTTGATTGCATCTTGATCTAACTTACTTTCTTTCCCTCTCTTAAAACGGTAAATTTACAGTTCCTCGCTGAATATTTTCTCAGTGATTTTCCAAAACTTTCCCTGCTTACGAGCAATCACATGGGAGGGCATTCGGAGTTGCGATTGCATTTTTATGGCTTCGGCAACAGTGTTTATGTTGAGCTTTAACTCAGGCTTTCTCATGTGCGATCTTAGAAAGTTGATGTTGAATTTTTTTAAGCTTGTCTGAGTGTTGAGGTAATGAACTTCAGCGAGGAATTGTGCGTCGTAGTCGTAATACTTTACCTGGAGATAAGGATTTCCATTTTTGTCGACGCGCTCAAGCATCTCAATCGAATCTGGTGTAAGCACATGAGCATCTTTTGAAAGTTTCGCTTGTTTGAGCTTTTCGTCAGCATCGATCATCACGGCGCCGCAACTACTACAATCACGAGCGGTCACGTCATTTTGAGCGGTGCATTGCGGGCAGATCTTGAATCGAAAGCGATAGCAGCAAGGTGTCATTGTGTAAGTGTCTGGATTGGTTTTCGCTCCGCGACAGGTGCGACCGAAGTGCTCGACCACATTCCCTTCCTCGTCAAGGATTCCCCAGAAGTCATTAACGAAGCCGCATTCGGGGCAGGGGACCTGCACGGCAACTGACTCGGATGCCGTTTTTCTATCTCCAATCTCAGGGCTGTAGATGCTGTGACCCATTCCGGTGTAATCCAGAACCAAACAATCCTTTTTATTTGTGTCCAAGCGTAAACCACGACCGATGATTTGTTGATACAAACTAATTGATTCCGTTGGGCGGAGAATCGCGATTACATCGACGTGCGGAGCGTCGAATCCAGTCGTTAGCACGGATACGTTTACTAAATATTTAAACGCCTTTTTCTTAAAATCGTGTATGATTTGATCACGCTCACTCACTTCGGTTGATCCTAAGATAAGCCGAGCCTGTCCAGATGGGAGGCAGTCCATTATTTCCTGCGCATGTCTCACCGTAGAGCTGAAAATCATGACACCCTGCCTCTGGTCGCTATCCGTAATATCAATGATGTTTTTAATGATAAGGGGTGTGAGTCGTCTTTGTTGGTTGAGCAGTTTCTCTACCTGAGCGATCGTATACAATTGACCACTTTCCGTGAGTTCAGAAAAGTCATAAGATGTCACTGGATTATCTACTTTTACGGGGGGCGTAAGGTATTGATTCCTTATCATATACTCTAGTGACAGATCATAGATGCAGTGCCTAAAGAAGCGGAGTTCCTGAGTCTTTATTTCACCGCGGAGTGCGTAATTGTAGATCCAGCCGAGGCCTAGGCGGTAAGGAGTCGCGGTTAGCCCTAAGATACATATGCGGTGATTGTTCAGCTTAAGCTGTTGGATCACTTTCGCGTATTGACTGTCTGGTTCGAGGCCGACGCGATGGCATTCATCGATGACAACTAGTGTAAAATTACTAAAGAAGGTGTCGTCCGCTTTAGCAACCGACTGGATACTGCCGAAGATCACCTTTTGTTTGCTATCCTTTTGGTTCAATCCCGCCGAATAGATCCCCGCTTGCAGGCTATAACTTTCATATTTTATATGATTTTGTTCAACCAGTTCTTTCACGTGGGCGAGCACCAAGACGCGGCCAAGGGCTATTTTAGCCAACTCCGCGATGACCAAACTTTTACCGGCACCCGTAGGCAAAACGATGACTGCGGGGTCTCGTTTTTTTCTGAAGTAATTGAGCGTACGATCAACCGCTTCCTGCTGGTATGTCCTGAGCTTATACATTGGGCGGGTGAGTTATTTAAAGGGTCTTTTGAAGTATTGGAAATAAGGCAACTTTTTTGTATGGCTACTGAATGTTCTAGCTAGAAGCGAGACTTGTTACCTGGAACGCAGTGACGATAAGACCAGGTGGATACGGACTGGATCAATCGCGCGCGTTTAGTCTAATTTGAAGGAGATAAGTAGACGCAAAAAAGCGACGAACTCCTATTGAAGATCGCCGCTAAATGGCGGGATAGACGAGACTTGAACTCGCGGCCTCCTGCGTGACAGGCAGGCGCTCTAACCAACTGAGCTACTACCCCAAAAAATTGGGAAAGTTGGACAGTAAAAATCGCATTGTCCATGTCAAGCGGTGTTTCTTTGAATATGAAAATAATTGGGCTGAGCTATTTCAGCACGCATTTCCCTATTAGAAATAACTTTAAGCCCTTAATAATACGAAATGAAATTCGTGCTTTACTTGTTATTATTTTTACGGATCTTAGAATATATGTTACCACAGGAATCACGCTGGAATTTTTTTACAAATCATGCGCACATCCTCATTTACTTGGAGGCGCACCCTGATCAAACATTACGACGCGTGGCCTTGGCTATTGGAATCACTGAACGCGCGGTTCAACGAATCGTGGCTGAACTGGAAGAGGGCGGCTATTTGAAGCGAGCGAAGGTCGGTCGGCAGAACAAATACGAGATCAATGGGGATACCCCTCTGCGGCATTCTCAAGAGTCGCACCGCACCGTAAAGGAGCTTTTAGATTGGGTAAAGTCGTCTGCTGGAAATACTAGGGATGAATATAATCCGCTTGAAAACTGGACCGTGGGCGAGCACGGATCGGAAGTTTAAATTAACATATCAGTTCATCCTGATATCTTGATATATTGCTTGCAATTATCTCCTAAGCGACTTTTTTCTTCTGATTAATGAGTAAAAATTTCATCTTTTCCTCCGAATCGGTCGGCGAAGGCCATCCCGATAAGGTATCTGATTATATATCCGACAGCGTGCTCGATGCGTGTTTGGAACAAGACCCTATGAGTCGCGTGGCTTGTGAGACGCTGGTCAAGAGCAATTGCGTTTTCTTGGCTGGTGAAATCACCACAAATGCGAAGCTTAATTACGAAGAAATCGTTCGTGGGGCTATTCGTGAGATCGGTTATGTGAACGACGATGATGTTTTCCACGCTGATAAGGTCTTTATTTCCAATATTTTGACTGCACAATCTGCTGATATAAAGCAGGGGGTAGACGCCGCTGGCGCCAAAGGAAAAGACACCGTCGAGCAAGGTGCGGGTGATCAAGGTATCATGTTTGGTTATGCATGCAATCAAACGCCCGAACTAATGCCGGCGCCAATCATGTATGCGCATCGACTGCTTCGTGAGATGGCACATCAGCGTAAGGACGTTAAAATCCCGTGGCTTCGTCCTGATGTGAAGAGCCAAGTCGCGCTAGAGTATGTCGACGGCAAAGCAGTGAGTATTAAAAACGTGGTTATCTCGACGCAACACGCCGCAGATGTAAAGCACGAGGTGATTAAGGAATTCTGTATTGAGGAAGTAATCCGCAAGGTGCTACCCGCTGAACTTTTGAACGACCAGACGGAGTATCTGATTAATCCAACGGGAAATTTCGTAATTGGTGGCCCGCAAGGCGACGCTGGGTTGACTGGCCGTAAAATTATCGTGGACACATACGGTGGTTGGGCGCGCCACGGCGGCGGTGCTTTCTCTGGCAAAGACCCTTCAAAGGTCGATCGCTCAGCGGCTTACTTCACTCGCTGGGTAGCAAAAAATATCGTGGCAGCTGGCCTTGCTGAGGCTTGCGAACTCGAGGTCGCTTACGCCATAGGCCACCCATATCCGACAAGCATTCACGTGGATACCTTCGGCACTGGCGAAGTCGAAGACGCTAAAATCGCTGCTGCTGCACAGGCGGTCTTTAGTTTCAAACCAGCTGATATTGTAAGCCAACTTGATTTACTTCGTCCGATCTATCGGGAATCCACGCACTATGGTCACTTTGCAAAGGAGAACCTTCCCTGGGAGTCTACTTCAAAAGCTGAGGCACTAAAGGCAGCACTATAACTAAATTTCAACTACTATGAGCACAGATACACTGACTAAAACGACGACCGATTATAAGGTTAAGGACATCAACCTCGCAGACTTTGGCCGCAAAGAGGTCGAAATTGCGCAATTTGAAATGCCTGGGCTTATGGCGACTCGCGAAAAATATGCTGCGGAGCAGCCGCTCAAGGGCGTTCGTATTATGGGCTCGTTGCACATGACGATTCAAACTGCGGTTCTGATCGAAACGCTTAAAGAACTTGGTGCCGATATTCGCTGGTGCTCTTGTAATATCTTTTCAACTCAGGATCACGCTGCTGCTTACGTGGCTAAAAACTTAGACGTGCCAGTTTTCGCATGGAAGGGCGAGACGCTCGAGGATTACTGGTGGTGCACTGAGCAAGCGCTCACGTGGCCAGATGGCACGGGCCCACAACTCATTGTCGATGATGGTGGAGACGCCACACTCCTCATTCACAAGGGTTATGAACTTGAAGATGGCAGCGACTGGGTCGAGTCCGATTCGGGCAGCCTAGAAGAAGAAGTCATCAAGCGCCTGCTCAAGAAGATTAACTCAGAGAAGCCTGCTGATCACTGGCACAACGTCGTTAAAGACTGGAAAGGAGTTTCTGAGGAAACTACAACAGGTGTGCACCGTCTCTACGAAATGCACAACGCAGGTAAACTACTCGTTCCTGCCATCAACGTAAATGACTCTGTGACCAAGGCGAAGTTCGATAATCTTTACGGCTGTCGCGAGTCTCTGCTCGATGGTATTAAGCGGGCGACGGATGTGATGATCGCTGGCAAAGTTGGCGTGGTCTGTGGTTACGGTGACGTAGGTAAGGGTTGTGCCGCTGCTCTCAAGGGCATGGGTGCTCAAGTTGTAGTGACTGAAGTGGATCCGATCTGCGCATTGCAAGCTGCGATGGAAGGTCATCGTGTTCTTACGGTAGAGGACACCCTAGGTTGGGCTGACATCTATGTCACGACTACGGGCAACTACGGTATCATTACTGCTGACCATATGTCCAAGATGAAGGATCAAGCGATCGTTTGTAACATTGGTCACTTCGACAATGAAATCGGTGTGGATGCGCTCAATGATATGCCAGGCGTGGATGTTGAAAGCATCAAGCCTGATGAAGAAGGTGCGGTTGATAAATATACCTTCGAGGACGGACGTAGCATCTACTTGCTCGCGAAAGGTCGTCTTGTAAACCTTGGTTGTGCGACGGGACACCCCAGCTTCGTGATGTCAAATAGCTTCACCAATCAAGCGCTCGCACAGATCGAACTCTGGAAGCAAGTCGAGAAATATACACCTGGTGTTTACATTCTTCCCAAGCTGTCTCTTATACACATCTGACGCTG
>OJAT01000015.1_pt1 | contig 14396 bp, 11 predicted proteins | sample 1590021 | NCBI WGS metagenome assembly OJAT01 (sample SAMN05416890, study PRJEB24817) | seawater metagenome | isolation source: Sea water | place: Canada:Atlantic | collected 2013-11 | reverse complement strand
TTGCCTCTTGTCTCGTGGGCTCGGAGATGTGTATAAGAGACAGGCACAAGCATGGCCTCCGCCGCCAAATTGTTTGGCGATTTGATCGACACGATACTTCGGGTCTTTCGCGCGGAGGCTGCCTTTGAGGGCTCCGGCGCGATCTTCGATTAACACGCCCACTTCGACGCCATCAATGGCACGAGCATAGTCGACTAAGCCTTCAGAATCGTCAATCGTAGCGCCAGTTTCTTCGTAAACGCCATTTTCGATTAGGCCAACGCAAACGCGGTTCTCAAACTCCATGGTAAGGGAATCAAGGAAGTTCTGTAACAGTTTGATTTTGGCAAAACTCTCGCGCTCGTAAAGTTCATGCGCCGCGGCAGAGGGATTTGCGCCACACTCGCAAAGGCGGCGCGCGATCTCGAAGGTATCGGGCGTGGTTGAGGGGAACCGGAATTGCCCCGTGTCGGTCGCTATGCCTACAAAGAGTGCCTGAGCGGTGACGGCGTCAACCTCGTAGCCATTGTCTAGGCAGAAGCCGGCTAGGATCTCTGCGGTGGCACAAGCAGTCGCTATGACTAGGTTTTCCTTACCATACAGCTTATTAGAAATGTGGTGGTCGACGTTCAGCGCGACTTCAGGAAAGAGCTCATTAAGGCGATCGCCCACGCGCTTGAAGTCTGCGCAATCAACAGATACGGCCACGTGACCATCGGGTGTAAAGTCGGCAGCTAGGACCATCGGAGTCTCGCCAACAAAAGCTTCAAGGGTCGCTGGCGTGGCGTCGCGATTTAGACCAATGGCCTCGATGCCGAGGCTCTTTAATACACGAACGACGGCAACGGTAGAACCAATGCAATCTCCATCAGGGCGTTGGTGACCAAGCACGGCGACTCTTTGCCCCTTCAACTTTTCAATCTCGGCAGCGAAGCGCGCGCTGTCTTCGGGGTAGAATTTTTTATCTGTCATTTTGATTCTTGGTCGAGTTGATCGAGGATTTCGTTGATCTCCGCCCCGCGTTCTAGGGATGGATCGTAGGCATAATAAAAAGTCGGGAAGTATTTAAGCGTGATCTCGCGGCTCACCCGCTGGCGGATGTCTTTACCGATCCTACGAAAAAGCTTCTGGCTGGCTGCGATCTCGGCATCGTCGCCGAGCACTGAGTAATAGATCTTGGCATTACGTAAATCAGCAGACACAGAGACATCACTAATTGTGATCGCTGCAGTATCTGCGCGATAATACCGCCGCATTTGTTCACTGATCTCACGTTGAAGTAGTGCATTAATGCGTGTGATGCGTTGTGACATGATAGCTAGTAACTTAAGGCGAGAAGTAGTTAATTCGGGGCGTGCTTGCCTGCAGATGCCAATCCTGGCAGCAAGTAAAGCAAGTGCTCGAAAGCGGATTCGCCGCGGAAATTATAAGGACGCGCGTTGCTCTTCAACGGCGAAGCATTCGATCGTATCGCCTTCTTGATAGTCGTCGTAGCCTGCCACGTTGATACCACATTCGTAGCCTGCCCGGACTTCTTTGACGTCGTCTTTGAAGCGTTTCAGTGTGTCTATTTTGCTCTCGTGGATGAGCTCGCCGCCTCGCATGAGACGCGCGATGCAGTTGCGCTGGATAACGCCCTCTGTCACCATACAACCAGCAACGTTGCGCGTCTTACCAACGGAGAATATTTGGCGAACCTCGGCTGCGCCGGTCTTCTTCTCCGTGTATTCCGCGTCGAGCATGTCAGTCATAGCCTCTTCGACTTGGTCGATGAGTTCATAGATAATCGCATGCTGGACGATGCGAATATCGTGATGTTTAGCCAGGCTCTGCACGCCGTTATCGAGTTTGACATTGAAACCAACAACCATCGCTCCACCCGCGCTAGCGAGAGTGATGTCGTTCTTGGTAATATGGCCAACACCTTTACTGATCACGTCGAGTTCGACCTTATCGCTCTCGATAGCTTTGAGCGATTGAACCAGTGCTTCAGTCGAACCGTGCACATCTGACTTTACGATGACGCGGAGGCACTTCTTCTGCTGATTTTCGATCGCAGCGAAGAGGTCTTCAACGGTAGTGGCGCCACCTTCTGTATTTTTCTGTTGAGTCTTGGCTGCCTCATGGAGTTTACGCACTTGCATGTTCTCCTCGGCGCAACGCTTGGCCACTTTTTCGTTTTTCTCAGTGGAAAACTTGGTGCCGGATGCGGGTACATCTGACCAACCAGTGACTTTAACTGGCGTCGCAGGTGGCGCGTCTTTAAGCTGTTTGCCATCGGCATCGGTCATTGTTTTGACTCGGCAATAAACCTCGCCGCAGAGCAATGCGTCACCCTTCTTCAGGGTGCCTCGCTCAACGATGACCGTAGCGGAAGCACCACGACCCATTTCGATCTGAGATTCTATAATAGTACCAGATGCGGGGCAAGTCGGGTTGGCCTTGAGCTCAAGAAGTTCGACTTGGAGTAAGATCATGTCGAGCAGGTTGTCGATATTCGTGCCCTTGAGGGCGGAAACCTCGACAGCAATCGTTTCACCGCCCCAATCTTCGGGAGCGATGCCCTTTTCCTGCATCTGCTGCTTAACGCGATCGATGTTGGCCCCCTTCGAATCAATCTTGTTGATGGCTACGATGATGGAATTGTTGGCCTCTTTGGCAAATTTGAGTGCTTCTTCGGTCTGTGGTTTGAAGGCGTCGTCGGCCGCGATCACAAGGATCGAGACGTCAGTTACATTGGCACCGCGCTCTCGCATCATGGAGAAAGCGGCGTGACCGGGTGTATCGATAAAGGAGATCTTCTGCCCCTTGTGATCGATCTGGTAAGCACCTATGTGCTGAGTGATCCCGCCGGCTTCCCCTTTAACCACGTTGGCCTTGCGTATAGTGTCGAGCAGTGTGGTCTTGCCATGATCGACGTGACCTAGGATGCAGACGACGGGAGGGCGGGGTTTTAGAAACTTAGGGTCGTCGTCGTCGGGCTTTTCAACTTTTGGCTTAGACCCGCCTTTTTCGGCCTGCTCGCCACGGTGGTGGATCTCTAGTTCGCAACCATGTCGGCCTGCGACTTGCACCGCGACGCTCTCTTCGATCGTTTGGTTCATCGATGCGAAAATGCCCATCTCCATTAGCTCAGAAATGAGTTTGAAAGGCTTAAGTCCAATCTCGCCCGCAAAGTCGCGCACGACAATAGGGGGTTTGACGTGGATCTTCTTCAGCGCTCCGGCTTCAGTCGCAGGAGCTTCGAGATCTTCAGCAGATTCGGCAACAGGTGCTTCGTCCGCATCAACTGCTTTGGAAGCAGAGGGCGGCTTGGGAGGACCAGTAGGCGTCGGTGCGGCAGGCGGAGTAGAAGTTGCGGGTGTCGGACTGGGTGCCTTTGGCGGAATCGTAGCGGAAATAGGTGTCGATGCGGTCTGCGCGGGTGATGGCTCCGGTTGACCGACTGTGGGAGGCTTTGGCGGGCCTGCTGGTGACGATGTGGCGGGCGCTTGGGGGCTCGCAGGATCGACCAGCTTGGGTGCTTTAGTCGCCTTTTCTGTCTCCTCGGCATCAGATTTTTCCTGATGCTCACGCTCTATGTCAGCAGCGGATTTGACGAAAGCGCCCTCGGGTAACTTCGGTGCGACTGGCGCTTCAGTTGCGGTCTCGGCCTCGACAGGCTGAGCCTGAGGCGCTTGCGCGGCAAACTCCTCTCGGAGGGCATCGGCGGAGATGTTGTCGACGGTGCTGGAAGCGCTCTTCACCTCATAGCCACGACTCTTCAGAAGGGCTATTAGCTCCTTATTCTCCATTCCGATGTCTTTGGAAAGTTGGTGTATGCGAACACTCATAGATGAGATATTTTTTAAGTCTGGTTATTGCGGGAGGGATGGCAGCACATTCGCTTAGCCTTGTTGCTGGAAAAATGCGGCTACCTTGGAGATCACATCTGCGGCCTCTTCAGGGGTGAAGCCTGCGTCAATTAAGTCGTCGGCTTCGACGCCTTCAAATACTTCGGGGCTGGCAAAACCAATCGCGACCAATCGCGAGGCCACTTCGGGATCCAATCCACTGATGGCATTGAGTCCTTGGACGGCTTTAGCGACCTTTTCGTCGAAGCCGACGGCCTCTTTCTCCTCCTTGCCTATGTCAAGCTTCCAGCCTAGAAGACGAGAGGTGAGCTTGGCATTGAAGCCGCGGCGACCAATCGCGATAGAAAGGTCGTCTTCCGCCACTTCGAAGTGGATACGACGGTCGCCTTCGTTTACGTTGATGTTCTTAGGGACTGCAGGCTTGAGCGCTTCTTCGAGCAATTGGAGCGGATCTTGGTAGTAACGAATGATATCGATCTTCTCGCCGCCGAGTTCACGGACGATTGTTTTGACACGCGCACCACGGGCACCGACACATGCGCCGACTGGGTCAACCTTAGGGTCGTTGCTGTTCACTGCGATCTTCGTGCGATAGCCAGGCTCGCGAGCCATCGCTTCGATCGAAACAGTGCCATCTGCGATCTCGGTGACTTCAAGTTCAAAAAGACGACGAACGAAGTTTAGGTTAGATCGGGAAAGAATGATATCGGGACCGCGATTAGTCTGCTCGATCTTAAGTAGTAGGCATCGGATGCTCTCGCCAGGGGCATAATCTTCGCCGGGAACACGCTCGCGAGGTGGCAAGATCGCTTCGGCCTTACCGAGGTCGACTACCAAGTCGCCGCGCTCGCGGCGACGGACGATGCCTGTGACGATGTCGCCAACAGTGTCTTTATAATCATCGTAGATACGGTCTTTTTCAAACTGGCGTATGCGCTGCATGATCGCTTGGCGGGCAGTCTGCGCGGCGATACGACCGAGATAGGCCGGATCGATTTCCTTCTCGATAGTCTCACCGACTTGAACGTCCGCGTTGACTTGGCGTGCCTTCTCAACGTGGATTTCGAGATCATCATCTCCCACAGAGTCCACGACCTGTAATACAGTCCATGCCTTGAGAGAACCGGTCTTTGGATTAATCTCAACACGGATATCTTGACCCACACCGACACCCTTTTGGGCAGCGCTCGCGATCGCACTAGAGATGGCTTCGATCATGTCTGAGCGACTGATCCCCTTCTCTTTTTCCATGTATTCTAAAACTGATAGTATTTCGTGGCTCATTGGGTGCTAAAAATAAAAAAAGCAGGCATGAGGCCCGCTTTTAAAGTGTTACTAGATTTAAAAGTGAATTTGGCAGAATATAGTGCGCTTAGCCCTTGTCAAGGTACCTGTATAGAGGAATTAAATTCGGAGAATCGAAGCGCACTCCATTCATTTATACTTGCAGCGATCCAATGCATACACATCTTCCGCAATTAACTTTCGCCCTGCTAGCTGAATTCCCAGGGCTCCGCCATTCTGGCACACCACTGAATTCATGAAAACCGTCATTGTCTATTCTGGAGGCCTCGATTCGACCGTCCTCCTCTATCACTTACGTCAGGCAGGTCATGACCTTCACGCTCTCTCTGTGGACTACGGTCAACGCCACCGTTGCGAGCTCGAGCGCGCCGCCGCGATCTGCGAAGAACTAGACATTCCCCAGCCCGTCGCGAATCTTTCGGCGCTCCAACCACTCCTTGCAGGTAGCAGTCTAACCTCATCTGAGATCGAAGTCGCCGAAGGGCACTACACGGAAGAGAATATGAAGAGTACGGTCGTACCGAATCGTAATATGATCTTACTCTCCGTCGCGACTGGTCATGCTCTCTCGATCAAGGCGGGACAAATTGCCTACGCCGCTCACTCTGGTGATCACGCAATCTACCCCGACTGCCGTAGTGAATTTGCCGATGCTATGAGCAACGCGATCAGGCTCGCCGACTGGGAAAAGGTCGAGCTTATCCGTCCTTTCGTCGACTGGACAAAGGCTGACATCGTGCGCCGCGGTGCCGAACTCAGTGTGCCTTTTGCTAAAACATGGTCTTGCTACAAGGGCGGCGACCTCCACTGCGGTCGCTGCGGCACCTGCATCGAACGCCGCGAAGCCTTCGACCTCGCCAAGGTCAACGACCCCACCCCCTACGCCGAAAACGCCCCAAGCATCGCGAACCTTCGCGCAAACGACTGGCGACTTTGAGCATCAGAATCTGTCTATCTCTAGCAACGCGCATCTTCCATATTCCATCTCCTAAATATCATGCTAACCTGTAGCAAAACCTACCGCGACATCCCCTTCGCCCACCGCCAACACCGGCACAATGGCCACTGCTCCCTCATACACGGGCATAACTGGGCAATCACCCTCACCTTCGCCTGTCAGAAAACTGATGCCAACGGTTTCGTCGTCGACTTTGGTGACTTGAAATATCTCAAAACCTGGATCGCCCAAAATCTCGACCACGCCTGTCTTTTCAATGAGAGCGACCCGGAGAGCGAAGCCCTCCTTGCTCAATTTGGGCACCTCTTTAAAGCTTACATTTTACCCAACACCTCCTGTGAAGGCCTCGCGCAACATCTCCATGGAGTTTTTAACCCCATGGTGCGTGCGCAGACAGAAGATCGCGTCTGGGTCACACAAGTCGAGATCGAGGAAGATTCTAAAAACTCGGCCACCTACTTGCCGGACTAGCCGCCATCCTAGTATTTGCCATCGAGATATTTCGCCCAGAGATAACTGAAGGACCATGCAAAATCACGCGGGCGATTACTAAGCCAATTCTTCAACTCCTCTAAATCAATCCAGCGGCCTTCGATCACTTCAATTGGGTCCAATATGAATGGCCCCTCCGACTGGCAGGTGTAGACCCAGACAAATTCGTTACCAGTCGGCTCGCAGGGGGCTTCTTTAAAGAGGCGCTTCAGATCGACAGGACCGCGCAAGCCGATCTCTTCGATGAGTTCTCGTCCAGCCGCTTCGTCGTAGTCCTCGCCAGCATCGACATGGCCGGAGCAGGAACTCACCCATTTGCCCGGCGCAGTATCCTTGCCCATGGAGCGACGTTGTAGATAAATTTGTCCCGCTTTATTAAACACAAAGACATGGATTGCGCGGTGCAGAAGCTCCTCACGGTGCACAACCGAGCGTGGTTCTTGCCGAAGGACATTGTCGCTTCTATCGACGACGTCGAAAATATCGGTGACGGGCATGATCGTAATTAGCTAGAGTGATAGAAGGTATCTTTTAGAAGGCTCATAACCTGCCAAGCCTTGCCGCGAGTAGCGAGCCAAAGTGAGTGGCATTAGGTAACCGGTTTATGGATGGTCACAATAAAAGAGTCTAATGGCTCATCTTAAACGTCCCTAGCATAAGGCATAAGTTCGCTTCAGAGTCATGTTAGTTCAATGTATGCCCCCTATTTGTCATAGACGGGCAGGCATTGTTCCTTGCTTACGCTAAGCTCTGTAACAAATCGGCGTCGGCTCGATCGATCCTTTGAAAACGAAAATAGTGGACTTGCTGTCCTCAACGCGACACTCCTCTGGTATTATAAATGGCAGTTTTTAACTATAAAGCGCGTGAGAAGGATGGCACGATTGTAAGCGGCACGATCGAAGCTGCCGAGCGCCGTCTCGCCATGCAGCGCCTACAAGCGCAAGGGCTCAGCCCAGTGACTTTAAAGGAAGGCGCCACTGGAGCACCTTCTGTCTTCGCCAAAATAGGCGAACGCGCAAAGGCACTACGAAGCAACCGCAATGCAAAAGGCGGTAATGAAAATTCTCAAAAGCAACGAGGCGCCAAGCGGGAAAGCGTCGGTCTCCTCGTACTAAAACGCTTGATGGAGCTTCACGGCTCTGGCTTACCCGTAGGCGACTCGATCCGCATACTCAGCCAGCGGCTCAGCGACAAGGAGCAAGGAGCCATCGCGCAAACGCTCTGGCGCGACCTAAGTGAAGGCTCTACATTGGCAGGGGCTATGTCGCGCCAACCTCGCTGCTTCCCAAGCTCGATCAGCTACGTGATCGAAGCGGGCGAGGCGACTGGCAACCTCGCCCCTGTTCTGCGCAAAGTCATTGATTACCTCGAAGAAAAGCAAGGGATACGCAAGAAGATGATCGCGAGTATGGCTTACCCTGCCTTCATTTGCACTATCGCTACAGCAGTTGTCATCCTTTTCATGACGGTGCTATTACCACAAATTCAAGGCATGCTAGATCGCCTAGGGGGCGAAATGACTTGGAGCGCACGCATCTTGATTGATGGTTCATCCTTCATCGCACAGATCGGCCCCTTTCTTCTACTTGGGCTAGTTGTTGGCATTATAGGTTTTCGACAATGGCGGAGCACTGAGTCTGGATTAGGTCGCACCGACTCATGGCTTTTAAAACTGCCACTGCTTGGTAAAATCTTTTACTTCAGCGACCTCTTCCAGGTAGGTAACTTGATCAGCACATTGCTAGAAAGTGGCATCAATACAACCGAGACTTTACGCCTGACCGAGCGTACAGTAAAAAACACTGCACTGCGGAAACGCTTCAACATTGCACGAGGTCAAGTCAACGAGGGGCTCTCAATCGCACAAGCCTTTCAACGAAACCAATTCATGCCCGACCTCGCCGTCGACATATTAACGGTCGGTGAAAATACTGGTAACCTTGCCCACAGTATGAACGAAATTACGAAGGGATTTCGCAATGAATTAACGGCACGCCTAGCTAAATTGACTACACTTGTTTCAACCGGCGCCTTGATCTGTGCCTTCATACTGGTTGCGCTGATCGCCATGGGTATCGTTACCAGCGTATTCCAAGTCAGCCGAAGCCTGTCCTAGCGATTGAGTTTGTTTGATCGGCAGTCGAAAAGACATGCGCGTGCCCTCCCCCACTTTGCTCTCAGCCTCGACTGTGCCGCCGTGCAACTGCACGATATGCTTCACAATACTTAGGCCAAGCCCGGTGCCCCCGGTCTCCCGTGAGCGCCCTTTATCCACTCGATAAAAACGCTCGAAAAGATGCGGTAGATCCTTCTCTGGAATACCAGATCCATCATCGATAACGGAACAGCGTACTAGTCCTAAATCGACCTCGAGCACGGCCTCCAATTTGATTGATGTAAACTCTGGCGCATAGCGAAAAACGTTTTCAATCAAATTGTCCAAAACTTGATTGATTCGATAACGATCAAAAGGAAACGAGCCAACGGCATCGCCGACAATTACTTCAATTTTTTGCTCATTAGTATGAAGCCGGTTACGATAGCTTTCGGCGACTTCATTCAAAAGAGATTTAAAAGGCTGCTCCACGGATTCGATCTGGTCAGGCCGTGACTCTAATCTTGAAATAGTTAGTAAATCTTCGACCAGCAGGTTGAGTCGCACCGCGTTTTTTAAGATTTTCCCCATGAAGCGGTGCCGCATCTTGCGATCAATCGTCGCCTTGTCGTCGATCAGTGTTTCAGCGAAACCCTTAATAATGGTCAGTGGCGTACGAAGCTCATGCGAGACATTGGCCACAAATTCACGCCGCATGACTTCTAAGCCTTTTAGTTTAGTAATGTCATACATGACAAGAAGCGTCGAGTGACCGCCTTCCAAATTTATACTCTGAACCTTCGTGCAGGAAGCTTCAACCCATCGCTTTTTCGCTCCTTGCTCAATCTTTACCTGTGTTGATTCGTCGCCGCCCTGCTTTGCTGCCGAGTCTAAAAGCTCCTGCAAAATAGACGCGCTAAATACACTCTCCAAGTGCAGGCCTTGGATCGGAAGACCATCGCGAAAAAGCTTTTCCGAAGATCGATTGGCGTATTCCACCACATGGTCCTCGTTAAATACAATCACTGCTTCTTGGACTGCGCCGAGTATTACGTCAATCTGCCCTGAATAGTCGTTCTCTTGTATGATGGTCTGATCATTTGAATCGATGAGCTCGTTTATCGAATCCACAAGACCAATTACTCCGATTTTCCCCAAAGTCGTCGCGAAGTCGGCTGGCAACAAGCGCCTTTGCGAACTCACCGAATCTTGGAGCTCACGCAAGAAGCGACGCAATCGCAAGACATGACGAAGAAGCAAAAATGAAACAACCAGTAATAAAATTGTTAATAGGTAGAGCATGTTAGGCAGAAGAGCGAAGTCGCCCTACTAAAAGACAAATTATAGGGCAAGCTAAGCAGCCGCTGACTAAGCTCAAGCAACTAAAGCTTTGGTCTCCTAAGCTTATTCGCACTTAATATCGACCGCTCGGTAGCCTACGCCCCGCACTGTCTCGATCATATGGGCGTAATGGCCGAGTTTTTCACGTAACCGGCGCACATGGGTATCGACAGTGCGCGTCTCAATATCCGTATCGTAATGCCACACATTAACCAGTAAATGATCTCGCGATTGCACACGCCCCTTTCGCTCCATGAGAAGTTTCAATAGGCGGAATTCGGTCGCCGTCAGCACAACATTTTCGCCATCAACCTCTAACTGGTGCAGATCTTCGTCAATCGCCACACCTGCAATCTCGATTCGTGACTGCCCAGTGGGTTTTGAAAGCGATTCTGCGCGCTTGAGCAGATTGCTTATTCTAATCAGTAACTCTTTGTTGTTAAATGGCTTAGGTAAATAGTCTTCCGCGCCTGTCTCCAGGCCTTTAATTCGATCCTCGGGTTCAGCGCGCGCACTCAAAAATATGATCGGGATATGCTTCATCGTAGGATCAGCGCGGGCGATGCGGCATAACTGTAAACCATTGAGCTCGGGCATCATTATATCCAAGACCATCAAATCTGGTTCAAATTCGCGCACTTTGGCAATAAAGGCCAAGGGATCGTTTAATGCCGCTACACGATACCCTTCTTGCTCTAGCTGAAACTCCAGAAGTTCGGTAACATCAGGCTCGTCGTCTAGAACTAAAATGCGATGCACTTTTTGCGCGCTCATTCTTGGCAATGTGGTCATCACAACCACTATTTTGATTTTCGTAGATTCTTAAGGTGTCAGGTTTGAATAATGAAGATGAAAACCTAACACAAGTCATAGCAGGTCAATAATTAAAGCCAGCTCTAAACCCTTCTACAGGCGATTTAACCTCAATGCGACGCAATCGTGACACAGCTGAAACAATCGACAGGAAACCTCCCGCCCAAGTAGATGTATTAGCGCGCTCTTTTGCCGTAGCGAGCTTCCAGGTGGACCATTAGAATGCTGATGTCCGCGGGGTTCACACCACTGATACGACTCGCCTGCCCTAAGGAGCTCGGAGCAATCTCGATCAGCTTCTGGGCGCTCTCGCTGCGCAGCCCCTTGACTTCGGAAAAATCGAAGCCCTCGGGTAACTTGATCTTGTCAATGTGCTTTAGTTTCTCGATCTGCTTCAGTTCACGATCCAAGTAGCCTTTAAAAACCACACGATAATGCACCTCTTCTCGAACCTCCTTAGATTCCGCCTTCATTGCTTCGGGGAAGTCCTCCTGAGAATGAGATCGCCGCAGGTGTAGAGCATAGCTTTCCCCTGCCCTGCGCTCGACCTCGAGACGATCCGTCCATTCAAGCACCTTAGAGGACTTCTCTTTAATTCTCATAAGCCTCTGTTCATCAACGAGTTGTAGTCTTTCTATTGTGTCAACTAAGCGTAATTCTGCACTCGGATGATTGAACAAGAGCCGGTGTTCTGCGCGGCTGGAAAACATACGATATGGCTCCTTCGTGCCCTTTGTCACTAAGTCATCAATGAGCACTCCTAGATAAGCCTCGTGGCGCTTCAAAACCAAGGCTTCCTGCCCGCGAATCTTTTGTACGGCATTGACGCCGGCGATCAGCCCCTGCCCTGCCGCTTCTTCGTAGCCAGAGGTCCCGTTGATCTGACCCGCAAAGAAAAGGTTTTCAACCTTCTTGGATTCCAATGAAGGAAAAAGCTGTGTCGGCGGCGCAAAATCGTACTCCACTGCATAAGCTGGCCTCATCATGTGGACACCCTCTAAACCCTCGATACTTCGCAACATGTCCAACTGCACACCAAAAGGCAAACTCGTGGAGAGACCGTTGATATACCATTCGTTAGTATTCCGCCCTTCGGGTTCTAGGAAAAGCATGTGGCGCTCCTTATCAGCGAAGCGGACGAATTTATCTTCGATGCTGGGACAATAACGCGGTCCCGTGCCTTCGATCTGCCCAGAATACATCGGTGAGAGGTGCAGATTATCCGTCACCACCTGTCGCGTGTCTGCACCCGTGTAAGTCATCCAGCAAGAAACCTGATCCTGACCAGGCAACCACCCTAACTTTCGTTGGTGCGGGTGTTCCACGTGGAACAATTCGTGTTCCGAGTTCCGCACATTCTTCTCCGATTGTTCCACGTGGAACACATTGTCAATTCCACGCGTGTCGTAGAACGCAAAGAGCGTCGGGTCTATGTCGCCCTTCTGCTCTTCTAACTGGCTAAAATCAATGCTACTGCCAAGAATACGCGCTGGCGTGCCAGTTTTCAGACGCTCTAGCTCAATTCCTGCCTCTAAAAATGAACCAGAAAGCCCTTCCGCTGAGAAATCGCCCATTCGCCCGCCTTTATTGGTATTCTTGCCTACATGCATCAGTCCACGAAGAAATGTGCCCGTCGTGACAACCACGGTCTTCGCGTAAAATTCAACCTCTAGGTTAGTGCGAACGCCGACTACCTTGCCGCCTTCGTAGATAAGCCCTTGAACCATCGCCTGGAACAAGTCTAGGTTCTTCTGCAACTCAAGCACATGCTTCATGCGATATTGGTAAGCTTTCTTGTCACATTGCGCTCTAGGCGCCTGAACGGCTGGCCCCTTAGAGGCATTTAGTAAACGAAATTGGATCGCCGTGGTATCTGTGTTGATTGCCATCTCTCCGCCAAGCGCGTCGATCTCTCGCACCATGTGGCCTTTGGCTTGGCCGCCTATTGCAGGGTTACAGCTCATTTGAGCGATCGTATCGAGGTTGCCAGTCAGCATCAGCGTGTTTGCACCAAGCCGCGCAGAGGCTAGGGCGGCTTCACAGCCCGCATGACCGGCGCCACAGACGATCACGTCGTAGGGATGATCTTTCCCAAACTTTAATCCTGAGCTCATTTACCGATACAAAATTGTTTAAAAAGCCTATCAAGCATGCGCTCATTATCAACACGTCCGACGACTTGCCCAATGTGTTCTACTGCGTCACGCATGTCGGCCACAATCAGCTCAGAGTGATCACCTAATTTCAACTTAGATGATGCAAGTTCCAGTGCATCAACAGCTTCTCCAAGTGAAGCGGCATGGCGTGCGTTAACCACCACGCCATCGCTCTGCCCGTGCGTCAGACTATCATCGATGGATTTCTGCCAGGCTTCGCGCAACTCGGCGAGACCCGTCCGCTTGAGAAGGGAAGTGCGCACATGCTTTAAATCTGGTAAATAATCAGCAAATGATTGGGCACTTGGTAAATCAGTTTTGTTCTCGACCACAATCGTATTCGCCGGATTCATTCGCCGCAGCAAGGAATCCGGCAGGGTGGGGGAGGGCATGTTGGCATCGAGCATGAGCAAAAAGAAATCCGCCGTCTCAGATTGCTCGATCGTGTGGTCTATCCCGATCTTTTCAATCGCGTCGCCAGCCTCATGTAAACCCGCTGTATCCAAAATCTCGATACGCCATGGTCCCACCATCATAAAGGCAGAAATATAATCACGCGTTGTGCCCGGGATATCACTAACAATCGACCTTTCGGCACCTGTTAGTGCATTGATTAAGCTACTTTTACCTACGTTAGGTTCGCCTATAATTAAGGTCTTAATTCCCTCATGAAGTAGGGCGGAATAGCGCTGCGTTTCGATCAAATCGCCCATCTCTTCAATCAGTTTTCGGAGTTCGGAAGCAGGGCCCACTTGATCTTCACCCGGCAGATCTTCTTCAGGGAAATCAATGTAAGCTTCAAGTTGCGCCATTACGCCGAGTAGGCGCTCAGTCAGTTCGCTCATCTTACGACCAACCGACCCGTGCAACTGGCGTTGCGCAACTTCAAGGCTGCGATCTGAACGTGCACGAATCAAATCAGAGATAGCCTCTGCCTGGCTTAAGTCCATGCGACCATTCAAGAACGCTGTGCGCGTGAACTCACCTGGCTCCGCGGGACGACATCCCCGCGCCATTAAATCCGCGAGGATTTTTTGCACAATCATGGGATTGCCGTGAGGCGCTATTTCTAGCATTGATTCACCTGTAAATGATTGACCATCAGTGTAATAAGTAAAAACACACTCGTCGATTTGTATTCCATTAGCATCGATATACTTAGCAAAATGCGCAAAGCGCTTTTTAAGCGGCTTACTGCGTTGCGTGATCGCAAGAGCCAGATCTGCACAAGCAGGCCCGGTCAAGCGAATCAGCGCAATGGCAGATTCGCCTGCAGGCGATGAGAGTGCTACAATTGTGTCAGCGGCGGGCATAGGACAGGCTAAATTCACCGAATCCGCGATTGCGTCAAGTGCTGTCTCTTATACACATCTGACGCTGCCGACGATCTACTCTGTGTA
>OJAT01000014.1_pt1 | contig 14456 bp, 12 predicted proteins | sample 1590021 | NCBI WGS metagenome assembly OJAT01 (sample SAMN05416890, study PRJEB24817) | seawater metagenome | isolation source: Sea water | place: Canada:Atlantic | collected 2013-11 | reverse complement strand
TCTACACAGAGTAGATCGTCGGCAGCGTCAGATGTGTATAAGAGACAGCATCAGTGGGGCTTGGATCTTCCATGAAGTCGGCGTGCACTTGTGCGATCTCGGCATCGTTGACGAAGGCGATGCTTAGCTCGCCTTCGCTGATTGGGAATCTACCCGATGCGTGGATCGCCTCAAAAAGAGCGATGGCGGCGTCCTTAGGGTCGACGAGGGCGCTAGATTGGTTGTTGATCTCCAGGCTTAGCGTTGGCATCGGGCGTGTTGTTGGTGTTTCCCTTTTCGAGGTCGCTTGCCTTTTCGGCATCGCTCTTTGGGTATTCTACACGGGCGTGTAGCATGTTGAGAACAGTGTAGATGAAGCTCTTACGTATCTGGTCGAGTTCTTGAAAGGTGAGTGGGCAGTTGTCGAGCTGGCCGTCTTCGATCCGGTCTTTGAAGATGCGGTCGATCAACTCTTCTACGTTGGGCTGAGTGACTTTTTTCAGAGTACGGCTGGCCGCCTCGACGCTGTCAGCGAAGAAGATGATGGCGCTCTCTTTAAACGCGGGTTTTGGGCCGTCGTAGCGGTAGGTGCTCTCATCGACCACAATTGCCTCTTTTGCCTTCTTTTTGATCCTAGCGTTCGCCTTTTCGGAGAAGGGCTGGTGGGTGTCTTCTTGTTTTTCCTTAGCGCGTTCTTTGGCTTGGTAGTAAAAATATTTAATCAGGGTGGTGCCGTGGTGCTGACGAATGACATCGATGATCACGCGGGGCAACTTTTCCTTGCGCGCCATTTCGACCCCTTCTTTGACGTGCGCTTTGATCACGAGGGCGCTCATCGAGGGGTTCTTCTCATCGTGCGGGTTCACGCCGTCGCGCTGGTTTTCGGCGAAATATACGGGTTTAACTAATTTGCCGATATCATGAAAGAGGCAGCATACGCGGCAGAGTAGGGGGCTCGCGCCGATAGCGGCAGCGGCATTTTCAGAGAGGTTTGCCACCATGAGACTGTGGTGATAGGTGCCAGGGGCTTCCATCTGCATACGGCGCAGGAGGGGATGGTTGAAGTCGGTTAGTTCGAGCAGAGTAATTTCGGTGGTGATCTTAAACAGCTGCTCGAAGACGGGCAGCAAGCCGACGGCCAGAATGCCTGTGAGCAAACCGACGACAAGGGCGACAAGTGTCTGCTGACCGACAATGCCAAAGGAGAAGCCATTGAGGAAGCCGATGGCCGCAGCAGCGATAGCGGCTGTCGCGCCAGCCAGTAGTCCCGCGCGAACGAGTTTTGAACGTTTGCGGACGTTAGTCGATACATAGGCACCTACGACGCCCGAAAGAAAAGCTATGAGAATGAACTCGACTGAATTGTTCTGAATGATGCCAAAGACGACTGCAATGATCAGCGCCGAGAGCACGGCGGGGGCACCTCCCACTAGCACGGCCACGATAATCGGTGCGAGCGCGTAAGGTGCCACATAGGGTAGCATGCTCAGCGAAGGTCGGCTATTGATCAGCGCGCTTTCGCCGATCTCCATGATTATCCGGATAATTAATAAATTGAGTAGGATACTGAGAGCGGTGATGGCGATGGCTCGATTGCGCTTATGTAACTCGCGCAGGCCTTGCTTTACGTAAATGTAAACGGCGATCAGGAGGATCGTGGTCAGCATGAGTCGCTCGATAAAGAGTTGATTGAAGATGAGCGAGTTGCCGCGGCGGTCTAGTTCGACTTGACGGTAGGCTGTGAGGCGCTCTATGTCGGTTTCCTTAATCATGGTTCCTGGCTCGATCAACGTGTCCCCTTGTTTGAAATTGATTACGCTAGGTTCTAGTTGGTCGATGGCTCGCTGGATCGCACGATTAGTGCCGATCGCACTGTAGAGAAGGTTGGGCTCAAGGCCTTCACGAAAGATGTCGAAGAGAACGCGCGCCGTGGTAGAGTTACCTGAGAGTGAGTTGATCCTTACGCGCAGCGCGACGAGCGCATCGGCCAAAGAGCGAGCATCTGGCAGATTGTAGCGGCCATCCTCATCGACGAGTTGAATGACGGTTACCTGTGGTCCCACCGTCTCGGAGCTCTTGGCCGAGTAGATGCCGTCCTCGTAGATTTCTTTGAGCACAGAGAGTGCGTCGTTGAAAAGCGTGGACCGTTCCTTGGGTTTTGTCTGCTTTGTGAGTTTAGAAATGGACTCGGCCTCGACTGCTAGTTGGTTCGACTCAATCAGTGTCGTCGCAGTTTTTAGAAGTTCAGCTTGCAGGACTTCGTTGCCCTCTTCTTCAAAGTCGATTTGGTTTTTCGCGATACTAGAGTTGAGCTCGTTGATAAATTGGCGAAATTTTTCAAACGGCTCGAAGGTGCGCTGGAAAACCGGTGGCACTTGCGCGCGGGCTGCGGACGCATTGGCCTCGGCCATCACTTCGCTTTCGTATTGAAATTGGAACTCGGAAACGACTCGTGTCTGCGCCGCCTGGTTGAGGATGATGCGTGGCCCCTTCGGTTTTTGTCCGAGGTAGCAGATAGTGATGACGAGGGCCGAAAAAAGTAGAAAGAGGCTGACCTCAATTAACCGGCTAGTCTCGAAAAAGTGCGAGGTGGCCGACTCTTTTCCGCGGCCGACATCCTTGCGCACGCCATTGGAGCCGTCTTTGGATTTACGCTTCTTGTTATTTTTTTTAGTGAAAAAAGCCATAGGGAAATGGTTTATTGGAGTGCTATAGCCGCAGTAGGTTAGATTAAGCTATTGCGTAAGCGTTGATAATATCTTGCACGAGCGGGTGGCGGACGACGTCTTGGCCATCAAAGTAAAAGAGGTGGATGCGCTCGATGTCTTTGAGCACGCGGGTGGCCTCCTTGAGACCCGATTGCTTATTGCGCGGTAGGTCGGTTTGGGTGATGTCGCCCGTTACCACCATGCGACTACCGTCGCCGAGGCGGGTAAGGAACATCATCATTTGCTCGTGAGTGGTATTTTGTGCCTCATCGAGCACGACGAATGCATTGGCGAGGGTGCGGCCACGCATGTAGGCGAGCGGCGCGATCTCAACGATACCGCGCTCGACGAGTTGCATGGTTTGCTCCTTGCCGATCATGTCGTTCATGGCGTCGTAGAGAGGGGTAAGGTAAGGTAGGATCTTTTCCTGTAGCTCGCCAGGAAGAAAACCGAGCGCCTCGCCCGCTTCGACTGCGGGGCGGGTCAAAATGATCCGTTCGACGCGACCCTCGAGTAGCTCACGCAGCGCCATGGCCATGGCTAAGTAGGTCTTACCGGTGCCAGCGGGACCGATACCGAAGGTAATCGGGTGCGCGTCGATCGCTTGCAGGTAGCGTTTTTGATTGAGCGTCTTGGGCACGACGCTCTGGCGTTTGAGTTTGATGACGAAGGGATTGCGGTAGATCTCACGCAGCTCGTCGCCCTTGCCCTCGGCCACGCAGCGTAGTGTGTAGTGAAAGTCAGAACTACGGATGCGTAGGCCTTGCGCGCGGGCGGCTTCGAGTAGTCCGAAGACTGCCTTTAAGTTAGCGATGCCCTCGATCTTACCATCAACGGTGACCCATTCGTCACGACTTGCTATGCTGACGCCTAGGCAGTGCTCGGCTTCTTCAAGGTTACGTCCGTCGTCTGCATAGAGCAGGCTCAACTGACGGGCGCTGGAAAAGTGGATCGTCTCGGACGGCATACTTTTATATTTGGGCTTCGACAAAGGCGTTCAGGCGCTGCCACATTGCATCCATCGAGTCTGGAAGGACGCGAGTGTTGCTGATGACTGGCATGAAGTTGGTGTCACCGTTCCAGCGCGGCACGACGTGACAATGTAAATGGCAAGGGATACCTGCGCCCGCGGCGTCGCCAAAGTTGAAGCCGGTGTTGAAGCCGTCAGGGCTGAGGGCCCGGCTGAGGATGTTTTGAGCTTCCACGACTAAGTCGATTAGTTCGTGGCGCTCCTCATTACTGAGGTCCTCAAGTCGAGCTACTTCGCGGAAGGGCAACACGAGTAGATGGCCCGCGTTATAAGGATAGCGGTTCATTACAATGTAATTGTGTATGCCGCGATGCAAAATATACTCCTTAGCATCATCGCCTGTTTCTGTAATGTGGGTAAATGGATTACCGCATTCTTTCGGGTTTTTAGGCGCAAGGATGTAGGGCATACGCCAGTAAGCGTGGAGCCGCTCCATCGAGGAAGGGAGCTTTGTAGATGTCTGTGTAGGTATGGATTCGTCCATAAAAAGAGCGTGGGATAATAGAGTCCTTAAAAGCCCGCGTCGATTGTTAATTCAGAGCCTTAAAAACGCCTTTTCGGGGTTGCTTTGGTGCTTAAGCGCGGCAAATCTTTGAATTTCATTTTGTGCCATCATCCAAGTATCTCGCTTGTTTAATTCCGTGACGAAGCCAATCAAATCCCAAAACTTCAAGGACATCCTGCCTGAACAAATTGCGGCCTTTAGCCTGATTGTCGGTTTCGCTCTCTACACTGCCTGGGATCAGATGTATTGGTGGGGGAATCGCGAAGATTATAGCTTCGGTTACCTTGTGCCGCTATTTGCTGGCTACGTAATTTTCGATCGCTGGCCTGTCATTCGCAGCTATCTCTTCGCAGGTCATGCTCCTGGTCAGCCTGCTCTTGGTCAAGTCGAGCGTAGTGCGCTAACTTCTCTTTTGGAATGGGTCGCGGTAGCCGTCTTCGCCGCTTCGGTCTGCCTTTTTACAATCGGCGCGCTCTTGCGCGCGGCGACAGGACCGCAAAATCCAGCCTCGCTCGCCATCGCAGCCAGTCTTGCAGGGCTTGCGCTTAGTGCGGCCTTCATCTTTTCCAAACAGCGCGCCGACGGCCAGGCTATGCCGCTCAAGCATCGCCTTGCGCTGACCGCGCTCTTTCTTTTCCCCGCTTTGATTTGGATGATTTCGGCGCCGATGGTTTCTGTGGCTGAAACACAGATCCGCGTCTTTTTGCTGACCAAGGTGACCATTGCGGTATTTAGCTCTTTCGATTTCCTTGGTTACGAGCTGGAACGAGAAGGCAACGTCCTCATCTTGCCCGAAGGTCAAGTAGGCGTCGAGGAGGCCTGCTCTGGTATCCGTTCGCTCACCGCTTGTCTCTTTGCTGGATCGTTCCTTGCTTCGGTCTATCTGGATCGTTTTTGGAAAAAAATTCTTTTGGTCGGAGCAGCTATGTTTTTCGCAGTGCTGACTAATTTGATTCGAAGTATTTTCCTGACACTCTGGGCTTATTACCATGGCTCGCAAGCCATCGACGAACACTGGGTGCTTCCATTAATCGGCGATATTGGCACCGTCCACGATGTCACTGGTATGGCGATTCTTGTCGTGACATGTATCGGCCTGATAGGCTTGTTACCTATCTTTAATTATAAGCTAAAAGACTTTGAAGAAGATGAAGACTGGAATCAGTCGGAGCCTTCGGATTCAGCATAGTTCAGCGGCCTTAATTACTGCGAGCATGAAGAATCAGAGCTTCCCCATGCTTCCACCCGAAGTGGTATCTTTCAAGGAAGTCAGTGGGCGCGCTTCCTAAGTCGCTCGTCGAGCGGTTACGCGAGACGGCGTTTGACTAAGTTTGTGGTGAAGTATTTGGCGTTTCGCGAAGTTGCCTTCAACTGTGTTCTTGAATATCTACACCTCAGCCAGAGCTTCTTTTTTTTGCGCAGCTTGCTCCGCGAGCATTGCTCGGCGACGGGCGCGGACGTCGAACATGTCGGACTGTTCCTCGGCGTGGTAGGAGGAACGGATCATTGGGCCGGACTCGCAGGCACCAAAGCCGATGCCTAGAGCGTATTCTTTCCAACGTGCAAATTCCTCAGGGGTGACCCAGCGGTCGATCTCGGCATGTTGCTTGGAGGGTTGTAGATACTGGCCGATAGTGAGCACGTCGACGCCGACTTTAACCATGTCGCTGAGCACTTCCTCTATCTCCTTCTCCTTTTCTCCTATGCCGAGCATGATGCCGGACTTGGTAATGAAACCGCGCGATTTAGCGTGCTCCAGCACCCATAGCGAGCGGTCGTAGCGCGCAGTCTTACGGATAGGACGTTGGAGGCGTTTGACCGTTTCGAGGTTGTGGTTGAAAATGTCGGGGCAGGCGTCGAGTACTAGGTCGAGGTATTCCTGTTGGCCGCGGAAGTCAGCAGTGAGCACTTCGACGGCGCATTCGGGCATGCGGTGGTGAACGGCGCGGATGGTGGCTGCCCAAACGGAGGCCCCTCCGTCTTTCAAATCGTCGCGGGCGACGGAAGTAATCACGGCGTGCTTGAGGTTCATACGGGCTATGGACTCGGCCACGCGGGCGGGCTCACCAATATCGAGTTCGGTCGGTCGACCTGTCTGGATAGCACAAAAGGTGCAGGAACGGGTGCAGATGTTACCCAGAATCATGACGGTGGCGGTACCGCGCGACCAGCATTCGCCCATGTTCGGGCATTGGGCACTCTTGCAGACGGTGTGTAGATCGTTGTTGTCGACGATCTCGCGCACAGCTTTGTATTCAGGGCTGGTGGGTAGTTTGGCTCGGAGCCAATCTGGTTTTCGCATATCCATCTTATTAATGACTGTTCCTAAAAACTTGCTTAAATTCAACTGCTAATCGCGCTTTTACCTCTGCTATGTCGACGGCCTCATCTAGCTCATTAGCAAGTGAGGTCACGCTACCGTCACTAATCCCGCAGGGCACTATCCCATCAAAGTGCGCCATGTCGGGGCAGACGTTGAGTGCGAAGCCGTGGTAGGTGATCCATGAGCGCACGGCTACGCCGATGGCGCAGATCTTACGCGCATTGCTCAGCCAGATGCCGGTGTTACCTTCGCGGCGGGCAGCGGCCAGGCCGTAAGTAGCGAGGGTGCGGATGACGACCTCTTCGAGATCGCGCAGGTAGGCATGGAGATCTTTGCGGTGCGCGAGCGAGAGGATGGGGTAGCCTACGATTTGACCGGGTCCGTGATAGGTGATGTCGCCCCCTCGGTTTGATTTGAAGACAGCGATGCCCTGCCGGGAACACTCGGTTTCTGTCCAAAGTAGGTGCTGTTCTGAGTCTTTGCGCATGCCCATGGTGTAGACAGGTGTGTGCTCGGTAAAAATAAGAGCGTCGCCGCACTCGCCCGTTCGACGTTGTTCGACGCGTAACTTTTGCTGCTCGAAAGCGTCGGCGTAGTCCGTCAGCTCCCAGTCGATCACTTCGATTTCTATGTTCGAATTTGTCATGTGATCGAGTAGACCAAAGAGCGCTTTCTGCATCCGCCCGTAAGTCGAGACTGGCTCGGCAGTGCGCCTTCCTCGTAGAGTCGGTGGCTACGGAGAGCGTGCCCACGGGTTTGTGCCCAGTCTGCCAGTGCGGCAGGCCCCTCAAACGATACATGTTGTAGGCATAAGATTTGCATCTTTTGTAATGTATAATGACGGTTGTCTTTCTCGGCTTGGAGTCTAGTTAAAAGATACCATGAAATTCCACCGTTTATCTTGGATACTCTTTACTCTAGCTCTTTTTGGGGCGCTGGTCGGCTTTTTTATTTCGATTGTAAGCCCTTCCTCTTCCTTCTTCGGAGTAATTGTTAAAGATGAGATTAAGGCGAGTGACCTTGCGGCACAAGTGGATTTCGATTTTCCTCTTAGGTCGAGTGATCAAGTTGGGATCCGAGACCTTGCCTATCCAAGCAAGGCCATCCCTGGGGAGCTAGTTGTCCACTTCGACAATCGCAAAGACTACCTCGCTTATCTTGAGGCGCTCACTAATGCGGACATCGCGCCACTCGGCCAGATCGACGAGCTCCTCGCCGTGCGCATCCCTGAGAGCGCTTTGCTCCAAGCAAACTTCGGTCAATTCGGTGCCCGTGCCAGCTACTCTTACCCAATTGAGCGTCCGCTGCCGCCTGTCGAAATTGATCCTGAAGCGCTCGCGAGTCTTCGCGCTTACGGTCTCTCTGCCCGTACTATCACAGGTGGCTTCATAGCCGGGGAGGGCGAGGGAGTCATCGTAGCCACTCTCGATTCGGGTATCCAAGCGCATTCGCAGTTTGATGAAGTTTACATCGTGCCTATCGATTTAGCTGGTGGCGGCGTGGCGGGGCCCGGCGCGGCGCATGGCACTTCGGTTGCCTCGATCATCACCGGTAGTGAAGGCATTGCGCCCGCTGCCGAGCTATTTGTTGTTCGGGTGCTGGATAATGAAGGCTTGGGCAATAGCTACGATGTGGCTCAGGGTATCGTGCAAGCGGTCGATCACGGTGTGCAGATTATCAATATGAGCCTCGGTGTCTATCAAGACTCACCATTACTTCGCCAAGCCGTCAAATATGCCGATGATCGCGGTGTAATCATGGTTGCTGCTGCGGGTAATGATGGCTACAACCGCATACCATATCCAGCAGCTTATTCAGAAGTGCTTGCCGTGACAGCAGTGGATGCGAACAGACAGCATGCCCTCTTTCCGAATCAATCCGAGGAAATTGATTTTGCTGCACCCGGCGTCGGCATACTCACAGCTAAAGAAGATAAAGGCACTACGCTATTTTCTGGTACTTCCGCTGCTGCGCCCTTCGTTAGCGGCACACTTGCTTCATTAATGTCTGGCGCTGCCGCATTGCCACCTAAGCAAGCGGTTGAGATCCTTAAGCGCTACCTTAACGACCAAGGTGCGCCTAGCGCTGACCCAATCTACGGTGCTGGCCTTGTCGATTGGGATCGCCTCCGCGAACGTGCCACGCCAAATCTACTCGATGTCGCGCTAGCCGACATTTACCTTCAGCCCGATGCCCAGCCTGGTACTACTATGCCGATTGAAGTCACCGTCCAGAATCGTGGTACCAACTGGTTCAGCGATGCTCAGCTCGAAGTTTTCATCGGTGAGGCCGAGCCTGTTAGTTTCGTCCTTGGCTCTCTCGGGCCTGGTCAGACGACTACGCGTAAAGTATTTACTCAGATCCCTACGCTGGATAGTGATGAAATGCTCATTTTCGCCGCTCGCGTCACGCCCAAGGAACTCGAAGATGATGTCCGTCTAAATAATAATCTGAAGGCCGTCACCTTTCGTCCAGCCAAGTAGTGGCTAGTGCATTCGCCATCGAGTCTTGCTCCACGAGCTATTTATGGCAGCAGAAGCAGTCATTAGGCCTTTTTTTAACTGGATTTGCTTGCCCAGTCACTATACCGCTATCTGGCTAAGAAAATACTTTCATGAATGATTCCGAACAAGCGCCGATCATCCCTGAAGAGGGAGAGGTCGGATTCGTCGAGTATCAGGATTTTGTTTCCAAAGAGCCGTTTAAATTCGTCTCGGGGGGCAATCTACCTGAGCTGACGCTCCGTTATGAGACATACGGGCATCTTAATGCGGCCAAGGACAACGCCATCCTGATCTGCCATGCTCTCAGCGGCGATCACCACTGCGCTGGCGTCCATGGTATCGAAGAGCGCAAGCAAGGTTGGTGGAATTTTATGGTTGGTCCTGGTAAGCCAATCGATACCACCCGCTACTTTGTGATTTGTTCCAATGTGCTCGGCGGTTGCCAAGGCTCGACTGGCCCAGGTTCGATCAACCCAGAAACGGGCAAAGCCTACCAGCTCGATTTTCCTAAACTCACTGTGCAAGATATGGTCAAAGCGCAGTCGCTCCTCGTTGATCATTTTGGGATCGACCGTCTCCACGCCGTCATCGGTGGTAGCATGGGTGGCATGCAGACCGTACAATGGGCGATTGATTTTCCCGACCGTGTCGGTCGCTATATCGCGCTCGCATGTGGCGCTCGACATACCGCACAAGCCATCGCCTTTAACGATACGGGTCGCCAAGCCATCATCTCAGATCCCGCATGGCAGCAAGGCAGCTACGATCCAGAGCACGGTCCTGACCAAGGCCTAGCCGTGGCGCGCATGATGGCACACATCACCTATCTTTCCGATGTCGGCATGGAGAGTAAGTTCGGCCGTAAACGCCGTAACGCCGACGAGTCGAAGGAGCACTTCGAGGTAGAGTTCGAGGTCGAAAGTTATCTACGCTACCAGGGCGCGAGTTTCGTTTCCCGATTCGACGCCAATAGTTACTTGTATCTAACCAAAGCCCTCGACCGGTTCGATCTCCACGGCCCCGAATCGCTCGACGCCACCCTCAGTACAGTCACCGCGCCTGGACTCGTCGTCGGTTTTACCTCCGATTGGCTCTATCCGCCGCAGGGCAATCGGGAGATTGTCGAATCGCTGCTACGTCTAGGCAAGCATGCCACCTATGCCGAACTCGCGATGGATTTTGGGCACGACTCCTTCCTCGTGCGTGCCCCTCGACTCTACGAGCTTATCCAGCGATTCCTAATTCGCTAATTTTTCCATGAGCCCAAACGATAAAAAACGTCAGGCCGACTCACAGATCATCGCCCGCTGGGTGCATGAGGGCGATCGCGTGCTCGACCTCGGCTGTGGGCGCGGCATTCTGTTAGAATATTTGCAGCAAAAAAAATCGATCTACGGCGTCGGAGTAGACATCGACCTGGGTAAAATCATCAGCTGCGTCAAGCGTGGTGTGCCGGCCTACCAAGGCGACATCGGTGCGATCCTCGCTAGTTTTCCTGACGATTCTTTTGACCACGTGATTCTCAGTCGCACCGTCGAACACCTCGAAGATGCCGATGCGATTTTAGCTGAGGGTCTCCGGGTAGGCCGCCACGTCACAGTCGGTTTCGTCAACAAAGGCTTCTGGATCAATCGTCTTAATGCTTTGTTGCACGGCAAGCGAACGGTCAATGAAGTGTATCCAAAACCTTGGTATGAGTCCATGCCCAGCAATCCATTTTCAGTAGCCGAGTTTGAAGCATTTTGCGATGCGCGTAAGATTGTGATCGAGAATAGAGTCTATCTTTCAGGGGATTGGCTCAACGAATGCCGCAAATTGCCCAATTTGTTGGCAGGTTATGCGATCTACGATTTATCATCAATTGATTGATTTATTTATATAATAGCAAAGGCGTCGAATTTTAAGACGCGATCGATCCTTTTGCGGAGACGACTCCTAGCCACAATTGACTTCGGCCAGATTTAGCTTCGATTTACCCAGCCTAGGGCCGCCACGTGCGCTACTAAGGTCGCTCGCCTTGCTTCGCTTGGTCTCGCTTACGGTCGACGTAGATCGACACATCGGGCAGCGTGTCCCCAAGATGGTCTTTAGCTCGTTTCAGAGCCTTGGCGGTCGACATCGTAGGATTGCTCGGTTCATCGGTAAAGATATTGCGTTCCTCGATCTGTTCATAAATGCCTGAGTTTTTCAGCACGCGGATCATGTCAGCCTTTACCTCGCTCAAGATTAAATAGCGGCCTTTCTCATCCATGTAGAGGAGCAGCTCCTCGAGCGCCATCACACCCGTGGCGTCGAGATTATGCGCGTTGCGCATTTTAAGAACGACGATTTTGAGATTGGGCTCTTCGCAGATGCGGCGCATCTGATCGCGGAATAAATCCGCTGCGCCGAAGAAGAGTTCGCCCTCCACGTGGACAATAGAAACTTGAGGAACGGAGCGTTGCTCTGACTTATCCATCTCCGCGAGTTGGCCTTCTTCGTTGAAAGTGTATTCCACCATCTCGGGTCGGGCCACTTTTTTGAGAAAGAGGATAACCGATGTGCCCACACCGACATAGATAGCAGTGTCGAGTGGCATAAAGAGGCCACTTACAAAGGTCGCCCCAAAGACGCTTGCATCGGACTTTGTCGTAAAAGTCACAATGCGAATAGCGTGTTTGTTAATAAGCGAAATGCCGATTGCGATGACAAGGACAGCAAGTGCACATTGTGGGATGTATTGTGTGAGCGGCCCTAAAGCAAAGGCACCGATGAAGACAATGAAGCCACTGATGCAGCTCGCCAGAACGGTGCGTCCACCGCTCGTAGTGCTGAGGGTCGAACGAGTCAACGAGCCGGAAGCGGGCATCCCTGAGAAAAAAGCGCAAGCAATGTTGGCCATACCGATCGAGAACATCGCTTGGTTAGCATCGAGACGGCCACCTGTTTTGGCTGCCAGCGATTTGCCTATGGAGATTCCTTCGAGGATACAAAGCAGAGCGATCGCGAGCGCGGGGCTGGCGACTAATTGAATGCTATTAAGTGAAAAGTCCGGCGCTTGAAATGACCAATCTGCTGCGTTGATTCCGCTTAGGAATTTGATCCCGCTCTCGTGCCCAAAAATCAACTCCGTGGCTGCAGATATAGCGACCAAGCAGATCGCGACATTTGGGAGCGCTTTAAACTTTTTATTTAAGAAAATGAATAGGCAGGCGGTCGATAGACTGACACCAAGCGTCGCCCAATGCGCAGTATGGATGGATTGGAACATCAGAACCACTGATTCGTAAAAAGTGGCTCCCTTTGCCAGCATCTCTAGCCCTAAGGACTTTGGGATCTGATTTGTGATTATCAGTAAGGCGGCCGCAGTGATGTAGCCAGTGATAACCGAGCGGGAAATGTACTGCACCAAATTAGCAACTTTGAAGTAGGCGCCGATCACCACAAAGAGACCTACCATCAGGATGAGTAATGGCGCCATGCCGAGTTTTTCCGCCCCTACGATACCGAGGCTAGCGAAAGCGCTCAGCAGCATGACCGATGTGGCATTGGTTGGCCCCACTGTGATGAAGTGACTCTTTGCAAAAATTGGGGCGACCATCGCTGCGATGGCGGAGCCATAAATACCGTATTGGATGGGTAACCCAGCGATCAACGCGTAGGCCATGCCTTGTGGGAAGGCGAGTAGGGCGACGTTGAGCCCAGCGCGCAGGTCGCCACTTAAGTAGCCAACTTGGTAGCCCGCCAGTGTATGGCGTAGGGGAATGAGTTTGAGTGTGTTATATTCTCTCGCAGCGTAAAACCCGTTTTTTAAGTGTTGAAAAAATGCGGCCATGGCGTGCGAAGCTACAAGGTATTTAAAGGCCGGTTTACTTGGCGGGGTAAAGGGTTGCCATGACTTCGCCGTGGAGCGGTGCTTTGGCTGCGATGATGGAACGCTCTTCAAAAGCGTCGCCTCCATTCCAGCCGGTCACTGTAAAGCCCGCACCTTCAAGGCAGGGCAGGATGGCCGCGCAGTCCCAGATCTCCATCATAGGATCGCACATGATATCGATAAAGCCCGAGCAAAGAAGAATGTAGCCACCCGCATCGCCCCAAGAACGGTAGAGAGCGGTCTTCGGTGGGAGCGCCGTCCAATCAGCCTCGTTTTGCCACAATGTTTTACGGATCGGATCCGTCGTGCTGAGTGTAGCTTCGCTGAGCGGGCAAGCATCGCGCCCGAACACAGGTTTACCGTTTAGGGTCGTCGTCTCGCAATCACCGATTACCATCTGCTTAAGTATTGGTTGGTTGATCGCTCCGATCACTGGGCGACCTTTATACATCAGTGCAATCAAGGTAGCAAAGAGTGGTACTCCAGAAATGAAAGACTTAGTGCCATCGACCGGATCGAGTACCCAGACGAAGTCGGCATCGTCGCGCTCGCGGCCGTATTCTTCACCGATGATACCATGCTCAGGGTAGCGCTCGGCGAGGATCTCACGGATACGTTTCTCCGCATTTTGATCCGCCAGTGTAACGGGAGTGGCGTCAGATTTCCGCTCGATCTCAATACCAGGGCCGTAGTGAGGCAGTATCTCTTTGGACGCTTCATCGCAGAGATAAGCGATAAATTTGATAAATTCGTCTTTTTGTGCGCGAGTGAGTTCGGACATTTAATTTTGCTGATATATGTTGTTAAAAACAAGAAAACTGGGGAGTCCTTTGACGAGAGGCAACAGCAGAGTCATCAATGGCGATATTTGATCTGGGCGATGTAAATAATAATGACTAAAGTTGTGAGTCCATTCGCATGCATAACTAATTGTCTTTTTCTTTAAATATCATTACTGGATAGGTTAATATGAGCATCTACCACACCACCCGTCGCGACCTTACGCTTGGGAAACGCACTCACCTCGCCGGTATTCTCAACCTCACGCCCGACTCTTTCTCCGACGGTGGCGATTTCGTTGATCTCGATGCGGCCAGCTTGCACTTTCACTCCATGGTTGAGGCGGGTGCTGAGATTATCGACATCGGTGGCGAATCGACCCGCCCTGGGCATGTCCCCATTTCAACCGCCGAAGAAATCGCTCGTGTGGTGCCTTTTATTCAACAAATTCGTCCGCACACTGATGCACTCATTTCTATCGACACATCAAAGGCCGAGGTGGCTGAGGCCGCGCTCGCCGCTGGTGCCGATATAGTCAACGACGTCTGGGGCGCGCAGCGCGACCCACGCATGGCCAAAGTGATGGCTAGTGGCGGTGCCTGTATTTTAATGCACAACCGCCCTGTCGAAGAAGCGGGCGCCGGTGATGTGGTGGAGGCAATCCAAACTTTCCTGCAGCGTTCAGTCGAACTCGTTAAAGCTGCTGGCGTGCGCGATGATGCCATTATTTTAGACCCCGGCCTAGGCTTTGGAAAAACCTACGAGGAGAACTGG
>OJAT01000012.1_pt1 | contig 14860 bp, 16 predicted proteins | sample 1590021 | NCBI WGS metagenome assembly OJAT01 (sample SAMN05416890, study PRJEB24817) | seawater metagenome | isolation source: Sea water | place: Canada:Atlantic | collected 2013-11 | reverse complement strand
ATCTACACAGAGTAGATCGTCGGCAGCGTCAGATGTGTATAAGAGACAGGGAGAGCACCGCCTTACATTTAATGCTACGAACGGGGAATTCTTCTTCGCCCGTATTTTGGCTGCGCACGCGGATGCCGATAACTTTGCCATCTTCCACATCGACGCCTTCGACGAGTGCACATTTGCGTACTTCACAGCCGTTATTTTTAAGCTCGGCTACCATTTTTTTAATTAGGGTATCAGTGCCGCCTTGGAAGGTGAACACGCCCTTACTCATAAAGTTGGAAAAGACAATGCCGTAGGTGATGGCTGGGTCATCGACGTGCGATCCGTTGGCGTAGGAAATTGGCTCCATCAAAAGGCGGTGCACATCGCTGCGCCCCGGAAAGAACTCTTCAAACATTTCACCCGTAGTCTGCGTGTTGTCGTCGTAGAAGTTCATCTGGCGAAGATGCGTGTAGAAAGCCTCCACTTTCTCGCGGTCTACCTTAAAGTCGTTGACCAAAATATTGGTGAAGTCTTCGCGATCAAAAGATGTCCAAACATTCATCTGCGGGTTAATGAAGCGAACGTCCTTGAGCTGATGAATTGAATCGGCGATCTCTTTTGTCCAATACTTACGACAACTTTTGACCATCCCATAAGGGAAGCCGTGCAGAGAAATATCGAAAATGTGGCCACCCGGACGCTTGAACCAAGTAGCGAGGCCACCGAATTGGTAATGATGCTCCAGCAGCAACACCTTGTGTCCATTTTTCGCAAGATAGTTCGCCCCAGTCAGTCCGCCTAAGCCGGAGCCCACGACTACGACGTCGTATTCATCTTCGATACCTTCAAGCCAATCTTTTGCCATAATGTTTAATAATTAGGAGTTTGAAGTTAGTACTTAGGCGAAGCGCGACAAGCGCGGAGATTTGAAATCGCTCATATATTATGAGCTGGAGAATACGTCGAGCAAAGCACGCAGTTTCATCTCAGTCTCGCGCATCTCTCTATCGGGATCGGAGCCTTCGACAATGCCCGCGCCTGCGTAGAGGTAAGCCTGCTTGCCCTCGATCAATGCGGAACGAATGCCGACTACCATTTCGCCCTCGTTTAGGTGATTGAACCACCCGACCACACCAGCATATAGGCCGCGGTCGATTTGCTCCAAATCGGCGATGCAAGGTAGCGCCGCTTCACGCGGGGATCCACCTACCGCTGGGGTTGGGTGCATCTCGGGTAAAATGTCGAGTAGGTGAACAGCCTCGCCCACTTCTGCTTCGATCCGGGTACTCAGGTGTTGAACATTTGCGAGGAGTAAAAGCTGGGGATTGCCCTCGGCCTTCCCCTCGACGCCGACTTTTTCGAGACGACGGAGGATGGAATCGCGCACGCAGATGTGTTCGCGTAGATCTTTGCCACTTTCGAGCAAAGCACGGGCATGTTTAGCATCCTCACTAGCGGTCTGCCCACGTGGCGCAGAACCAGCGATCGCCTCGGTCAACAAGCGGCCGTGTCGTATCTGAAGCAGGCGCTCGGGCGTCGCCCCGATAAAGCTGCTGGCCGTATCTCCCGAAAAGGAAAAGGTGAAGCAGCCCGCGAAACGCTCCCGCAGACGGTTCAAAGTATCAAGCGGTTGCCATGGACGGTCCGCGAGCAACTCGATACCGCGCGCCAGCACAATCTTTTCATAGTTGCCCTCCTTGATCGCTTCGAGCGCACATTCAACGGCATTAGGAAACACTTCAGACGCCAGTTCGCGACGCGACTCAATCTTTGGCTGGGGTGATGGCTCTTTCACCTCGTCAGGCAGGTAGTCAAAGGCGCCAAACTTACGATAAGCACCCCAAACTCGCATGACCAAGCTATCGATATCCGTATCCGCCTCAATCTTGAGATTGGCAACCGCACCGTATTTGCCTTTCGAGCGCGACACTTGCCAGCGCGGCAGAAACACGGTGGCAGCAGGAAAGGCGGCTCCTTCCGAGACGGAATCATCAAAACTAAATGCGGTGAAAAAGTGCGGGCCCGTAAAAGCTTCGCTTAGATCACCCACCGCAATGGTGTTTTCTAGTATCTCTTCGGAAAATGCTTTGACTGAAGCAAAGCGTTCAATGCCATCGAATCGTGCCTGCACTACGGCCTCCGCCGCGGCGACTGCTTCGTCGTCGGCTGCCCGTTCGATATAACAATGCACCTCTTCCGGCTCGTAGATAGACTGCAGCACCGCCAGCGGAGCAATATGCTTTACTGCCAGCGAGATACTCGCGATCTGAAAATGATCCTTAGCCCGCGCCGCATCACGACAGCCCTCTAGAAATTGACGCAGCGCGCCCTCATCACGCTCGGGTAACATACTGGAGGGAATAATTTGCATTCAAAGTAGAGAAATCAAGAAGCCTGAAACCGCAACCTCTGTCTTGTTTGTTTTAGTCTTAATCCTGAGCGCAGAGGACTAAATTTAAAAGTAAGATTACGATTAAGAATTTGCCCCAACCTCACTTCTGACTTCTTACTTCTTACAGATATGTCTCCTTTCCCAGAAATCGATTTTAAAGCCGAACTCAACGATGAGCAATACGCCGCTGTGACCGCACCCGCGGGCCCAGCACTCGTGCTAGCCGGCGCGGGCTCGGGAAAGACCCGCACCCTCACGTATCGTGTGGCTTACCTCCTACACCAGGGCGTGCAAGCTTACGAAATCCTCCTACTAACCTTCACTAACAAAGCCTCCCGCGAGATGCTAGAGCGGGTCGAAGACCTCACTGGGGTTCCCCGCCGCGCACTTTGGGGCGGCACCTTCCACAGTATTGCGCAACGGATCCTTCGCGTGCACGGCGACCTCGTTGGGCTCAAGCGCAACTACACCATCCTCGATCAGGGCGAAGCAGAATCGATTCTAAAAAATGTCATCCAAGCAACCGATGGCAAGTTCATCAAAACCAAGAACAACCCCAAACCCAAAGTCATCGCCGATCTAATTAGCTACGCTCGCAACACCTGCCGCCCGCCGCGCGAAGAAGCTGAAGATCGTTACCCTTTTCTAGACGGCATGGCATCGAAGATCGATCAATTCTACAAAGCTTACATGCAGGCCAAGCTCGACCAACAAGTAGTCGATTACGACGATCTGTTAGAATACTTCCTGAAGCTACTCCGCGAGCAACCAGAGATCCGCCAGCAATACCAAGACCGTTTTAAGCACGTTCTCGTCGACGAATTTCAAGACACTAACCGGTTACAGTCCGACATCATCGATCAACTCGCTGGGCATCACCAAGTCATGGCAGTCGGCGACGACGCGCAGTGCATCTACACTTGGCGCGGCGCAGACTTCGACAACATTATGCAGTTTGAAGAGCGTCACCCCGGCGCTAAGATTCACAAGATCGAGACCAACTATCGCAGCTCGCCCGAGATCCTTGATTTCGCCAATGCCGTACTTGCCTCGCAGCCTTCGGGCCTTGGCTTCTCCAAGGAGCTCCGCCCAGTAAAACCCAAACGCGAGCGCCCCTACTTCGTCCCCGTCATGGATACCCGCGGACAAGCTAAGTTCATTATCGAGCGGATCGAGGGCCTGATTGACGAAGGCCGTAACCTCTCCGACATAGCCGTGCTCTACCGCGCACACTTTCAGGCAATGGATTTACAGATGGAACTAAGTCGCCTAAACATCGACTACCAGATCACCAGCGGTGTGCGCTTTTTTGAACAAGCCCACATCAAGGACTTCGCCGCTCAGCTTCGCTTTGCCTCTAACCCTGCCGACGTCTCGGCCTTTGCTCGCTTCACTTGCCTCCTGCCCAAAGTTGGCCCCAAGACTGCGGAGCGCATCCATAAGTTTACCCGCGAACGGGCCGAGAAGCTGGAAAAGAATTTCTGCGACGTGCTCGTCTCCGAAGAAGTGCTCAAGAAAGTGCCTGCCGATGCCAAGGAAGAGTGGCCATCGCTCGCCGAGACGATCCGTGAAATCTCCGCCGCGCTAACCGAGCAGTCTCCCGAAGAAATTATCCAACTCGGGCTCGATGGCTGGTATAGCAGCTACATCCGTGAGATCTACCCAAACTGGACAGACCGCGCCGACGACCTGCAAAGTCTCGTTAGCTTCGCCAGCCGCTACGAAACGATGGAAGAGATACTCGCACAATTAGTGCTACTCGCCTCCGAAAGCAACGAGCGCAGCCCCGAAGAGCAACAGAACTGCCTACGTCTGACGACTATCCACCAAGCCAAAGGCTTAGAGTTCCCCGTCGTCTTCGTGATCGGGCTCGCCGACGGCACCTTCCCGCTCAAACGAACAATTGATGAGGGAGACCTCGAAGAAGAGCGCCGCCTTTTCTACGTCGCCGTAACGCGCGCCATGGAGGAGCTTTACCTTAGCTACCCCATGCTCAACAACCAAGGCAACCAGGTCATGCGTCTTAACCCGAGCCGCTTTATCCAGGAAGTCGACCCGAGTCGATATGAGACCTTAAGGGTCGCTCCGGCGCGGCGCTATTAATTCACACAAAAAGTTAATGCCGCTCGTCCCGAACGCTGCTACCTTCTGCGGCCTTTGGCCAGCTTCTGAGCGATCAGGAACTGAACACTCTTTTCGAGGGCTTCAAGTTGTTCGTAATCGACGCCTTCTTCCTCCGCGGTGCGAAGGGCTTCCTGCGCTTTGACTTGAGCCAGTTCGACTGCGCCAAGGTCGATTTCGGCGACGTCTATGGCAGCTTCAGTTAATACAGAGATCGTATTACCCAAGACCTTGGCGAAACCGTGATCGACAGCGATAAACTCGGTGCCGCTCTCCTTGATGACCTTTAACTCGCCAGCGACGATCTTCGTCACAATTGGGATGTGGCCTGTCAAGATGCCGGTTTCACCCGACTCGGTCGGTAAGACGACTTGAGTGGCCTCAGTGCTGAGGACTTTTGCGTCGGGTGTGATGATTTCTAGAGTGATCATTTTGAATAAATTAGGATTTAAGAAATGCTCTCTTATTTCCTATTTCCGGAAGTTTGCTACCGCTTACCCCTTTTGGTTGGCATCGATCGCCATTTCGATACTGCCCTTCATGTAGAGGTCATTCTCGGCTAGGTCGTCGCACTCACCATCAAGGATCATTTTGAAGCCTTTAATCGTATCAGCGGTAGAAACATACTCCCCGGGTGTACCGGTGAAGACTTCGGCCACATGAAAAGGCTGCGAAAGAAACTTTTGGACCTTGCGAGCGCGGTAAACGGTTTGCTTGTCCTCGGGGGAAAGCTCGTCGAGACCAAGAATCGCAATGATGTCTTGCAGATCCTTGTAACGCTGAAGCACTGTTTGAACGCCGCGAGCGACCGTGTAATGTTCTTCGCCAACGATGGCTGGATCAAGTGCATTGGAGATCGAAGAAAGAGGATCCACCGCAGGATAGATACCTAGTTCGGCGATGGAACGCTCTAAAACAATGGTCGAGTCCAAGTGCGCAAAGGTGTTGGCTGGCGCAGGGTCAGTCAAATCATCGGCAGGGACATAAACTGCTTGGAAGGAAGTAATCGAACCCTTCTTAGTGGAGGTAATACGCTCCTGAAGGTTACCCATTTCCTGAGAAAGCGTGGGCTGATAACCCACCGCAGAGGGCGAGCGACCAAGCAGTGCAGAAACCTCGGCACCCGCCTGAGAAAAACGGAAAATGTTATCCACAAAGAGGAGAACGTCTTGGTTCTTTTCGTCGCGGAAATACTCGGCCATGGTAAGCCCGGAAAGAGCGACTCGCATACGTGCACCGGGGGGCTCGTTCATTTGACCATAAACCAGAGCAACCTTTGAGTTACTGATGTTCTCTTGGTCGATGACGCCTGCATCCGACATTTCGTGGTAAAGGTCATTCCCTTCACGAGAGCGCTCACCGACACCGGCGAATACGGAGTAACCACCGTGCGCCTTAGCGATGTTGTTGATCAGCTCCATGATGACAACGGTCTTACCCACACCCGCACCACCGAAAGCACCCACTTTACCACCCTTAGTGAACGGGCAGATAAGATCGATGACCTTGATGCCAGTCTCGAGGATCTCGGCATCTGTTGCTTGATCAACAAGCTCGGGGGGAAGGCGATGAATCGAGCGACGCTCGTCTGTTGCGACTGGTCCTTTCTCATCCACTGTATCACCAGTAACGTTGAAGATGCGGCCAAGGACGGCTTCTCCCACAGGAACTGAGATCGACGAACCTGTGCCGACAACCTCCATCCCACGGACTAGGCCGTCGGTGGAAGTCATCGCAACGGCACGGACAAGACCTTCGCCGAGGTGCTGTTGCACTTCGAGCGTGAGGTTCTTCTCTACACCGCCGATTGCGAAGGCGATTGTGATGGCGTCGTAAATTTCGGGCACGCTATCTTGTGGGAAGGCGGCGTCGACGACGGCGCCGATGACTTGGACAATTTTACCGTTTTTGCTCATGGTTGAAAAATGAGGGTTAGCTATTGAAGTTATTAGGCAGCAGCTGAGGCAGCAATTTCAAGAATTTCCTGAGTAATCGCAGCTTGGCGGGCCTTGTTGTAGTCGAGAGTGAGGTCGTCGATGAGTGTCGACGCATTATCTGTTGCAGCCTTCATCGCGACCATGCGTGCACAGTATTCTGCGGCGCGGCTTTCGAGAAGGAGTTGGTGAATGATGACCTTTACGTAAAGTTCAGGCAGTGCATCAAGAACAGCTTCCGCAGATGGTTCGAACACCATTTCACGGGAATCGCTGCGTGCTTCAAGCGAAGGAAGATCAGAGACGCGCTTTTTGAGTTGCTCCAATACTTCACGCAAATCAACGATTGGCAGGAGAGACTGAATGACAGGCTCCTGCACGAGGACGTTCACGAAGCTGGGGTAGGCAATCTCGATAGTGTCGACTTCGCCATTCTTATAGGCATCAATCAGAAGCTTCAGCATAGGGCGAAGCTCAGAAAAAGCGGCTTTATCTGAGATGCTAAAGTCTGCCACTAGCCCGCGACCAGAACGTGAAACAAACTGCGTCGCCTTGCGGCCAACAGTGATGAATTTTGCAGCTCCTTTAACCTCTTCAGCAATCTTACGGAACAGATTGGTGTTGAGTGCGCCGCAGAGTCCCTTGTCAGTCGAGAGAATCAGAATACCACGTGTCTTGATTTCGCGCTTCTCGAAGAAAGGATGCGAAATCGTTGCTCCAGATAAATCCAACTTTTCTCCTACCGTATCAAGTAAATCAGCAAGGAGCAGTGCGTAAGGACGTCCCGCAACAGCAGCATTCTGAGCTCGTTTCATCTTGGAGGAAGAAACCAGCTGCATCGCACGCGTAATCTGCCGGGTATTTTTAACCGACTTGATGCGCCGGCGGATGTCGCGAAGATTAGCCATCTATTTTAGAGTATCAGAGTTCAAAGGACAAATGATAGCGATTAAGCTGAAAACGCCGTCTTCCACTCTTCGAGTGATGACTTTAGAGCTGCTTCGGATTCGTCACTGATTGCTTTTTCGCCACGGATTGCATCCATGACTTTAGAGCCACGAGTTTCGAGGAACTCGCGAAGGCTAGAAGTCGCTTCAACAATTTTTGCGACTTCAATCGCATCGAAGAAACCATTTTGCACAGCATAGATCAGAGAGGACTGAACTTCGACAGGGATTGGGTTGAAGGCAGTTTGCTTGAAGAGCTCAACCACACGTGCCCCACGCTCAAGTTGAGCCTTGGTCTTCGCGTCGAGGTCGGAACCAAACTGAGCGAATGCAGCAAGCTCGCGGAACTGTGCGAGCTGAAGCTTCACCTTGCCAGCTACCTTCTTGATTGCCTTGATCTGGGCTGCAGAACCAACACGAGAAACGGAAAGACCAACCGATACCGCTGGGCGGATACCTTGATTAAATAAATCAGTTTCGAGGAAGACCTGCCCGTCTGTAATCGAAATCACATTGGTAGGAATGTAAGCTGAAACATCGCCTGCTTGAGTTTCAATGATCGGAAGCGCTGTAAGCGAACCGTTCCCGTTGGCCTCATTCACACGGGCAGAGCGCTCGAGGAGGCGTGAATGGAGATAAAAAACATCGCCAGGATACGCTTCACGGCCGGAAGGGCGCTTAAGTATCAAGGAAATTTGGCGGTAGGCGACCGCTTGCTTGGAAAGGTCATCATAGACGATGAGCGCATCCATGCCATTATTCATGAAGAACTCACCCATCGATGCGCCAGAGAATGGAGCGATATATTGATTGGCAGGATTGTCACCAGCAGAAGCAGCAACGATAATGGTGTATTCCATTGCGCCGGCTCTCTCAAGGACAGCAATGGTGCGAGCAATGTTCGAATTCTTCTGACCAACGGCAACATAGATTGAGTAAACTGGGCGGAAATTTTCCGGGAAAGTGCCGTCTTCGTTACGATGCTGGTTGTTGATCTTCGCCTGATTGATGATCGTGTCGATCGCGATGGTGGTCTTACCCGTCGAGCGGTCACCAATGATAAGCTCACGTTGACCACGGCCGATGGGAATCATCGAATCGATCGACATAATACCCGTCTGCATCGGCTGATCGACTGATTTACGTGGAATGATACCAGGTGCGACTTGGTCGACCGGATAGGTTTCGCTAGAGTTGATTGGACCCTTGCCGTCGATTGGATTACCAATCGCGTCAACCACACGGCCAAGAAGCCCCATGCCGACTGGAACGGAAAGTAAGCGGCCAGTTGTCGAGGCTTCATCACCTTCCTTCAACTTGGAGTAGTCCCCTAAGATAACGCAACCGACTTCATCTTCTTCAAGATTCAAGGCGATTCCGAAGACGCCCTGACCGAAGTCGATCATTTCGTTATACATAGCACCGGACAAGCCTTCAAGCTTGGCAACGCCATCTGCGATGGCCACGATTCGACCGGTGTTAGATTTGACAGCGCCAGCTTGGAAGCCAGCGATTTCGTTTTCAATTTGTTCGACTATAGAGCTCATGAGAAACTGTTGTTAAGAGAAGTATAAAGATTAGAGAGTTGTTAGTTAACACTTTCAGCGAGGCGCTGAAGACGACCGGCTACGGACGCATCATAGACATCGTCGCCTACCCGCACACGCACGCCAGCGATTAGAGAAGTATCCTGTTTAGTGACTGCACTGACGGGGCGGTTGTAAAGCTTTGAAAATTGCGCTTCGATCGCCCTCAGTGCATCGTCGCTTAGCCCGGCTGGCGTTGAAACGACCGCGGTCTGTAGAGCGACCTCACGGCGAAGATAGTTGAGGAAAGTCTTGAGGACTGCAAGGTGATGGCGGTGCTGCACCTGCCGGAAGCCAGCGAGGACTTCGCCTACTTTGGATTCAGTCACGACTCCGTTGTCCTTCGAAAGCTCAACGAGCTTCTTGGCTAACTTAGTGATCTTTTGGTCGCGCTTCATCTTTTTAGAAAAACGTGCCGCTTAGTTGCCAGCGCTGGCCAATTCTTTGGCAGCGGAATCAGAGAATGTTTGCTTCTCTGCATCCGAAAGATCGCGAGACAATACAGTTGCAGAAGTTGCAACCACGAGCCGCGCTACTTCTTGACGGACATCGGAAAGCATTTTTTGGCGCTCCAACTCAGTCGCTTCGCTCGCCTTGCGGATGATTGCTTCAGCTTGGGCCGCAGCTTCTTGTGTTTTTTGTTCAATCATCTCCTTAGATTGCTCGCGAGATTCTGCTAGGATACCTTGTGCAGCTACAGCGGCTTCCTTGATCTTTTCAGCACGCTCACGTTCAGCAGCAGCGAGCTGCACTTTCATTTCTTCAGCATACTGAAGACCGTCGGCGATTTTTTGTTGGCGTTCATCCAAGGTCGCAGAGATTGGTTTGACGGCAAATTTGTAGAGAACAAAAGCAACAATACAGAAATTGACCATCTGCGCGACAAGGGTTGGCCATGAAATACCAAAATTACCAGCAAGCTCGGAGATCACTCCCCCGCCTTCTGTCTGCTCCATGCTTTCAGCATCTGCAGTAGCACTGAAGTTCAGATCAGCATGAAGGTCTTCCGCTGAAAAGAGTCCCAGTGGGAGGGATAGCGCAAAAAGCAAAGTGATGAAAATGGCCTTCATTATTGAGAGAATTGTTAAATGATCTTAAAAGTGCCGACGATCCATCGAGGATCGTCGGCAAGACTCTTAAAGGGTGGATTAGCCAGCCATTTTACCGAGGAAGATAGCAAAGAAGACGATCGCCTCAGCAAAAGCCATAGCGATAATCGATTGCACAAGCACCTTAGTTGCTGCTTCAGGATTACGCCCGACAGCTTCACAAGCTTTAAAGCCAATGAGGCCAATGCCGAGAGGCACGCCAATTGCAGCTGCTGCTACGTTGATATTTCCAGAGATTTCTGCGAGTAGATTGAACATAATGTTTAACGTTGAGTTTTGTATTTAGTGATTTTCTGTGCCGTCCACGACTTACTACATGGTCCCGAACACCGAAAGGATATAAAGTTTAATGAGCTTCTTCGTCGTGATTGGTCATCAAGCCGATGTAAATGGCAACAAGGAGAGTAAAGATGAGTGCTTGAACCACGCCAACAAGGACCTCGTAGAGATAAAATGGGATTGGAACTAAGTAAGGTGCCATGCCAGTCATACTAGTCAAAAGATTCTCGCCCCCGAACACATTACCAAACAAACGAAAAGAGAGCGAAATCGGACGAAACGCAATTGAAACCACCTCGATGAGACCAACCATAAGGAAGATTGGTGCCAATATGATGTAAATTGCTTTGGGTGTTTCTTTTTTATCCGCCTTGTTGCCAAAGAGCTCCCAAACAAAGAACTTGGGGCCAGCGACTTTGAGGCTGATGAATAACCACGCTATCATCGCCACGAGTGCCATGCCGAAAGTTGCATTTAGGTCTGCACTTGCAGGGCGCATCCAATATTTTAGATGGCCGTAATCGTCATAAAAACCAAAAACCCCTACCCCAGGGATCAAGCCACTCCAGTTGTGAATCATGATGAAAATAAACAAACCAATTAATAGTGGGAATGCCATGGAGAAGGCCTTCTTCCCAACGATGGGAAGCAGCAGGTCACGTAAGCCGCCCACTAAATTCTCAATAACAGCTTGCCCCTTCCCTGGGATTAATTTCGGAGTGCCCACAGAAAAACGGATAACTAATATAAGAAGAATCGAAATTGCCCAAGTCGTCAGTATCGAATTGGTTATTGGTAGACCAAAAATTTCAGTCAATTTATAGGGGGACGGGCTCACGCCGTCTGCAGCGTTGAGCAACGATGCACTGCCTAAAAGAGCTAAGACTGTAAATGGTAGTTTGTTCACGAAGAACTTGAATTTTAGAATCTAATATCCCTAGCTAAGCCGAGGAGAGGCATGTAGATGGCGATGCATTCTCTGCGCGTCAACCCCTAGTTGGCCTTCAAAGCCCAAGATTAGCTAAACTTATAAGGATCATAATTTGATTGATCCTTCTAAACTTGCCAAAACACGGATGTTGGCAATTTTAGAGTTATGGCTGAGCTAACCAATCTCACTGATCGCATTTCTCATCTGCGCGACCGCGAAGGTAGCTCGCCCGTCGTGCAAGGCGGCGTTCGAGAACCAAATCAGCCAATCACCCCGTCTCGAGCTAAGCTTTCTGAGCGCCGTTTCGCCAATGATTATTTCATAATCTTCGTCTACGCGCTACTGGGAGTTGCCGTGCTGACCCAGCTTGCACTGCTTGTTTTGCTAGATGTAGTGTAGAAATGCATTACCGCAAACCTCCATCACTTTCGCTTGGCCACGACAGAATGATACTGATCCATTAGGCTCTGAAAGTAGGTTTCGCTCTCATAAGGCCACTGAGCGGACTCATCGATTTCCCAATCAGGGTGTTCGCTTAAGTGCTCTACTGTCCAATCAAAATACGGACAGTCGTCCGAGCGGAAGCAAAACTCCCCTCCCCGATCTGTGCGGCGGGCCACTTCGTCTAAAAAACTCGGCTGCACCATGCGTCGACGGTGGTGTTTAGCCTTTGGCCAAGGATCGGGGAAAAGTAGGACCGTGCGGTCAAAGCGTATGGCTGCTGGTAGCGCACCCAGGAATTCGCTGAGCTCTGCTTTGTAGAAATGGAGATTTTGCAAGCCGCGCTTGGCCTTCTTCTCATTGCCCTTGCGGACACGCCAAGAAATCAAGTCAATTCCCGCACAAATCATACCCGGATTGGCCTCGGCGTAATCCGTCAGCCAGTGCCCGTGCCCGCAGCCTGCCTCAAAGAGTATGCGGTCAACGCCCGCCAAGTCGGCGCGGCATGTTTTGACGAGCTCTGCTTTACGGGCAGCTTGTTTCTCGAGTTCGCGGGCGTGGGCTTCAGTGATTTCAGTCATCTTAATAAAAAACCCGCCAATCTGGCGGGCTTCGAGAATGCAAATTTAAAACGGGCCTAGTTTATACCTACTGTTCGCCGTCTTCACCAATCGCTTCGACTGGGCAGCCCTCAAGAGCCTCCATGCACAGATCCGTCTCTTCTTGTGATGTCGGTTGTTTATACACGAGGGAGTAACCTCCGTCTTCGTTACGGGTAAAGTTTTCGGGAGCTGTTTCACGGCAAAGATCACAGTCGATGCATTGTTCATCGACATAAAACTTACCCTTTACATTTTCCGGCCATTTTTCGTCTCTTTCTGCCATGCAACGAAAAATCCTTCTTTTAATGAGCGAGTCAAGAGGAAGCCGCAATAAAACGCAGGTTTCATTACTGAGACTGCGCCCTTGAATTTCCATAATTTATCCTCACACTGCCGCGCTAACTTTGAATCTGGGCACGCACATTGATGCCCACGAAAACCTAAATTTCCAATCAATCATGACAAAACAAAACGAAGACATCTCTGAGGAAGTCAATGAGCCCATCGTCGAAGCAACTGAGGTAACCGAAGAAGCAAGCCCCGAAGCCAGCGAGCCCGAGCTGACCGATCTTGAAAAAGCTCAAGCCGAAGCAGCCGACATGAAGAGCCGCTACTTACGCTCAGTCGCTGACATGGAAAACTATCGCAAGCGCATCGCCCGTGAGAAGCAGGACATTATCCGCAGCGCGGCAGCCAATGTCGTTGAATCGCTCCTCCCAGTACTCGACAACATGAAGCTTGGCCTACAAGCCGCTGAGAATCACCCCGAGGCGAAGGACGTAACGATCGGCTTCAAAATGGTCGACGAGCAGCTGAAGAAATCGCTCTCCGAGCAAGGCCTCGAAGAGTTACTTCCCGATGGCGAAGCATTCGATCCCAATCTGCACGAGTGCATTGCCCAGCAGCCTTCCGACGAAATTAAAGAGGATCACGTCCTACAAACCGTGCGCGCTGGCTACCGTCTCAACGATCGCCTCATCCGCGCAGCTAACGTCATCGTATCAAGTGGCCCCACAAAGGAGAAAAATTAAACCAATATGGCGACTGGCTATTACGAACTTCTGGGCGTCTCGCGGGACGTCTCCGATTCCGACCTAAAAAAGGCTTACCGCAAACAAGCTGTCAAATATCACCCAGACAAAAACCCGGGCGACGAAGCCGCCGAGGCCAAGTTTAAGGAGATTTCTGAGGCTTACGACGTGCTCAAAGACGGCGACAAGCGCGCTGCCTACGACCGCTACGGACATGCCGCCTTCAAGCAAGGCGGTATGGGCAACCCCGGCGGCGGCATGGGCGGCGGTATGGGCGGCCACGACCCCTTCGACATATTCCGCGAAGCATTCGGGGGCGGAGGAGGAGGTGGAGGCATCTTTGATGAATTCTTCGGCGGAGGTGGTGGTCAATCCACTGGCGGGGCAGCCCACGGCTCCGACTTACGCTACGATCTAGAAATCTCGCTCGAAGAAGCAGCCAAAGGTACTGAGAAGGAGATCAAGTATCGCCGCCCCGTTACATGCAAAAAATGCACCGGCTCCGGCGCAGAGCCTGGCTCAAAAAAGGTAACTTGCGGCACTTGTCGGGGCTCTGGCCAAGTAACCTCTAACCGTGGCTTTATCAGCTATCGCCAAGTCTGCCCCAACTGCCAAGGCACGGGACAAACGATTGAAAACCCGTGTAGCGATTGTCGCGGTGAAGGACGCGTAATGGACAGCAGCTCCGTCAAGGTCCGCATCCCCGCAGGCGTCTCCACTGGTTCAAAACTCCGCTCTGCAGGTAAGGGCGAAGCCGGCCAGATGGGCGGTCAGTCAGGTGATCTTTACATAATGATTCACGTCAAAGAACACGAGCTCTTCGAACGTCACGATAGCGATCTCTTCTGCGAAGTCCCGATCAAGTTCACTCTCGCAGCACTCGGCGGTTCAATTAGCGTGCCCACCTTATTCGGCAAAGGCTCGCTCAAGATTCCAGCAGGCACTCAGACAGGCACTACTTTCCGCCTCAAGGGACAAGGCATCCCAGCCCTGCGTGGCGGCCGCAAGGGCGACCTGCTCATCCGCGTGCAAGTAGAGGTGCCGACTAAGCTGACTAGCGAACAAACTGCCAAACTCGAAGACTACGCGGAGGCCTGCGGTGACCCCGCCAACCCTGTCGGTGAGTCCTTCGCCGAAAAAGCCAAGAAGTTTTTCCGTTAGCATTTCAGGTAATCTCTTTTATAGTTAATCATTTTAAAATGTCCTATCCAATTGTCATTCTAGGCTCCGGTCGCGGCACAAATGCAGAGGCGCTCCTCAAGTCTGAGTCGAAAAAGAAGCTAGGTGCGGCCAAGGTCGCCGCATTGATCAGCGACCATGAGGATGCTGGTATTCTCGCGCTTGGGCAAAAATACAAAGTGCCCGCGATCTTCCTCGACCCAGGCCGCAAGGGCGCTCGCATGACTGACGAAGCGGAGCGGGCCTACATTGAGCGCATCCAAAGCTTTTCACCGAAACTGATCGTACTCGCAGGCTTCTGTCTCTTATACACATCTGACGCTGCCGAC
>OJAT01000010.1_pt1 | contig 16266 bp, 13 predicted proteins | sample 1590021 | NCBI WGS metagenome assembly OJAT01 (sample SAMN05416890, study PRJEB24817) | seawater metagenome | isolation source: Sea water | place: Canada:Atlantic | collected 2013-11 | reverse complement strand
CGAGATTGCCTCTTGTCTCGTGGGCTCGGAGATGTGTATAAGAGACAGGTGCCGATCTGTCCTTTGTGCAAAAAGAGCGAGCGCTCAATAAAGAGTACGAAACCCAGCAGACTAATAAAGAGCAGCGGATACATGACGGGGCCGCCCTGTGAAATAAAATTATCTTGAAAGTAATCCATGTAATAAAACTAATTTATTTTTTGTTAAAATTATTCGAGCTCTAGAATTTGGTCAACGCGCGAGATCGCAATGTGCCGACCGGGTAAATTGTAAGCGATTACCTGGCGATAGACCTTTCGCGCTTCGGCCAGATTGTCTTGTTCCTCAAAAATTTCCCCCAGTTGCAGCATAGAGCGCGCAAGCCAGTAACGACCCGCGGCTCCCAAAGCGACTGCTTTTTCTCCATCTCCAATAAAACGGTCAGCACTCAGCCAGAGTACCTCTTTAGCCTTCTCAATGGACCCTCTTTTAATCAGAGCAAAAGCCCATTTTTGCGCCGCTTCTGCTTGGAAATCGAGCGGTAAATTTGGCAAGTCGAGTAAGCGTTCGAGGATCACGGCCACATCAGCTAGGCCATCGAAATCGTTACCCGCAAGAGCCAGCATGCAGTCTGCGCGAGAAAGCTCGGCTATATAGCGCATCTCGTGAGCGGGAAAGCCGTTGATTAAATTTTCATAAACAATCTGCGCTCCTGCGAAGTTGTTCATTGAACGCAAAAGATTGCCCTGTTTCAAGCGTGCATAATAAAAGAGCGGGTCAGTCCCGTACTGCGTGGCTAGATCATTGTGCAGGACGACGGCTTGAGGATAAAACTCTGCACCGCGACGTTCACAGTAGAGCGCGGCTTCGAAAAGGGCTTGCGGCGCAAGTGGGTTCTGAGGATAAATTTCCGCCAGCTTCGTCATCGTCGCCTGAGCGGAAACAAAATCACCAATCAAGCCATGATAGGCAGCTTCGATTAAATAAGAGCGCAGCGCAGCTGTGGTTTCGCCATATTCATCACGTAGTTGAGTCAATACATCCATACCGGCATTGGCGTCGCCCTCGCGCATGTATACGCTACCTTGTAGCAGGAGAATCTCGGTCTTTAATAAACGAGCCTCTTTAGGCGTGAGTGCATCGCCCGCGCCTTCTTGCTGCGGCGGCATGGTGTCCAAACGCGCCAAGAGCAGAGCCACTCGATTTGCCAGCCCATCGAGCTCTTCAGCCTGCAACGAAAGATAGGACTCTAACCATCGCAGGCGTATATCGAGCGAAGCTGGTACCGTCGACGGCGAATCATCCCTTAAAAGCAAACGTACACGCTGCAAAGCAAGATCTAGCTCGCCCGAGACCTGCAAAGCTTGAGCGACGTTCCACTCAGCACGCCAGCGGTCTGCCTGACTAATGCTGCCACTAGAATCAGCCTGATCAATCAGTTGCGAGGCTTGCTCTATCAAACCAGCGCGTACCTGAGCCGAAATCAATCGCAAGAAGAGTTCGCCGTCACGCGGCGAACCAAGCCCGCGACTGAGTGCGGCAGAGTAGAAGTCTACCGCATTCGCGAAGTCTCGATTTAGAAAATAGCAGTCTCCAATCAAGCGGTTAACCTCGGCGAAGTCTTGGCTTTCTCGAGATTGGTCGCGCAACTGTATGAGGAAATCCGCCGCCGCACGATACTGAGCAGGCTGACGCTCCAAGGCCGCATAAGCCAGTAAGCGGTAAACATTAGTGATCTGACTCAGTCCGGGAAACTGATCCAGCAAGGTGCGGGCGTCGCTCTCTGCAATTGCCATAAGCCCCACACGCTCCTCAATCAATCCCTGCTGCGCCATCTTCATCGCCAACTGGCAGCGCAGATAATATATTTGTCCCTTTAGCAGGTGTGGCTCTGTGCGCGATAGAACGACATTTAAAAAACTGAGCAAATCGGCATCTTGATTAGGCACCCGAGCGAGCAATTGCAGCGCAATACCTAGGGTTTCTCGGCTTCGTCCATTAAGGATTAAGGTTTTAAGCGAAGCGCGCCCCGTTTCTGAATTGGCTCCAAGGATGATACCTTTGAGTAAACGTAATTGCTCCCGCTCCTCAGGGTCGTAGCCCGCCGAAGTGTTATCCAACTCACGTTCGATCGCGCCGGTTGCCTCGCCGATACGGCCCAAACCATAAAGTCCCACTGCGTATTCCCGAACAAAAGGATACGCCGCCGCTTGACCTTCTAGCTGATCAATCTTCACCCGCAACTCCGCAATTAAAGCCTCGTCAGCAGACGACGCCAGCAACTTCTGACGCATGATGAGCCCTTCGAAATGCGAACGCAGCATCGGTTGATCAGTTAGTTCGAGTGCGCGCTGATAAGCAGCGGTCGCTATCTTGGTTTGGCCGTCTAACTCAGCGGCAAGACCTTGAAGCATCGCTAACCAGGGCAGATCTTCCGCCTTCAAATCAACTGAAGACGCTTTTCCCAAAGCCGCAAGGAAGGCCTCGGAGTCGATCCGGCCGTCGCCTTCTCCGTAAATTGAAAGTGCTAAGTAGACCAGATACTGTCCCTTTTGAAATTCCTCCGGCACCGAATCTAGCTGCGCGCGAGCTGCAACAAATCTTCCCTGCCCAATCAAAGCTTTGGCCAGGCCTATTTTAAGCGTGGCTAATTCACTTGGAGATACCTGGGCACTTTTTTCTAGCAGTGAGCGATAAATCGTCTCAGCCACACCCGAAAGCCCAGACTGCAAGGCGCGCGCCGCGCTTCCCATACGCCACTCAAGCTCGATCTCGTCGCCCAGATCCACTGACGCGAAACGATCCACTGTAAGTGGTGCCTGCGCAGGTAAAGCCCCCCCTAAAAAGAGCGAAAGGCAAAGTAAAGCGACGAGCCGAAAATAAGTGTTCCGAGTAGAAAACATAAAGTTGTTCAAGATGACAACCACTCTACCCCATAGTTGCAAAGCGAAAAAATATGGTGCCCCCTCTGGGAATCGAACCCAGATCGACTATTTAGGAAACAGTAGTTCTATCCGTTAAACTAAGGGGACGTCCAATACATCGAAAGTTAGAAATCCACAGTTCGGGATCAAGCGTAGACTGCGCAACATCTTACTAGGACTTCAACTTGGCAGAAAGTGATCCACCTGGCATACCTCTAAACTTGGGGACCTACGATGAGTTGCACGCGTTTGGACCCAACAAAGTGGTATTTCGCAAATCGTGCGAGCGCAACTGCGTCGACCTGGTCTAATTGGGCCGCGTGCTCGGTATCATCTTCGACTGGCAAACCGTAAGTGACTTGGATGGCCGCGTGCATGGCGCGTGCACCGATGGTTTGTTTACCCATGGGTCGCGCGGCCTTCAAGCGTGTGCGGCAACGAGCGAGCTCGTCCTTAGTCACATCGCCGGCGGCTACGCGCTCGATCTCAATATTCATCTCACGCACGACGGCTTCGGCTTGGTCGGGATGGGTGCCTGCGTAGAAAACAAACATGCCCGTTTTTAAACCGATCACGCGGGTAGTGCCCACATAGTAGGCCATGCCTTGGTCCTCACGAACGCGCTCGAAAAGTCGGCTAGACATGCCGCTGAAAAGTTCGTTGAGCATTTCGGCCACGACGAAGTCTTTGTCCTGAATGCCTACGTCGGGATAGGCTTGGAGGACGACAGCTTGTTCGCGATCCATCGCTTCGCGGCCAGTGTAGGCGGCGACTTCAAGCGGAGCTGATGTGTCGGCGACCTCGAATGGCTGCGTAGGGATTTTGGTTTCGAGGAGAAGGCTAAGGCGCTCGATGATTACTTCGCGCTTAAAGTCGCCGGTCACCGCGAGCACGATGTTACTAGCTTTGACTAGGGCGCGGCAGTGCGCAGCAAGGTCTTCCACCGTGAGCGCTTCAAGGTCCTCAACGCGACCGTCAGAGCTGACGCCGAAGGGATGCTGGTCAAAGAAGCGTTCGCGTAGCCTACGTAAGCCATAATCGAGAATCTCGTCGTCGTCCTCTTTTAATCCGGAAACTTGTGCTTCGCGCTCGGTCTCAAAGGTAGCTGGATCGAAGACTGGAGTGGTCAAGGCCTCGCTTAGTAAATCCAGTGCGATGTCGAGATCAGCGGGTAGGACTTCGATAGACAGACTGATTGTGTTATTCCCACCAGTAGCTGTGAAACTGCCGCCGATGCTTTCGATCAGTTCGGCAATGGCTTGGGCGCTACGACTCTCGGTGTCTTTAGTCAACAACTCGGCGAGTAAGGCGGAGACACCGCGCTGATTAGCTGGCTCATAGAAGGGGCCGCCCTGGAGGACGCAACGTAGATGCACCTTGGGTAAACGAGCATCAGGCTGGAGAAGGAGGCGCGCGCCGCTGGTGAGGTCGATCTGCTCAAAGGGTTCGAGGGAGAGCTTCCCCTCAAGCTTAGCCTTTGACTCATTAACCTTGGGTGCAGGGCCTAAAGTAACCAATGACATGCTTTCGTTGACTAGATAGCGCTGCGCGGCGGCTTGCAGATCAGCAGAGCAGACGGCCTGCAGGCCTTTTAAATAGCGGCGCCCATAATTAATATCGCCAATGACGACCTCGCCGAGGCCGAGGCGGGAAGCTTGTCCGCTCATAGTCTTGCGCCCGTTGATCTCGGAACTGAGCGCTTGGCGGAGCGCTTTTTCCACGACCGATTCGGGTAGGCCATTGGCCACAACCTCGGCCAGGAGATCAAGGATGGCTTTTTCCACTTCATGGCTCTTCGCCGAATCGCAAACGTAGGAGATCCAGAAGAGGCCATTGCTCCCGGGGTTCCAGTTCCGGCAATCGATGTAGTTTACGAGATTCTGCTGATTGCGTAGTCGCTCCCAGAGCAAAGAACTTTCGCCGCCGCCGAGGGCGTGCGCAAGCGCATCGAGGCGAGGCGAATCAGGATGGCTCAAATGAGGCACCTTAAAACCGAGGCCTCCGCGAAAGATATTAAATTCGCCCACGATTTCTTCGCGGCGGGCAGCCAGTTGAACGGGCTCTTCTTCGATCTGAACAGGCGCGAGGCGACCGCGGGGGATTGCGCCAAAGCATTGATCAACCCGAGCGAGACAGTCTTCGGGATCGATTGCGCCGACGACAGTCACAACTATATTATTTGGGACATATCGGGCATGGTAATAGGCGCGCAACTCATCGGCGGTCACTTTTTCGTAAAGCGCACGATGGCCAATCACTGGCTCGCGATAAGGGTGGCGCTGATAGGCCGTTCGAAAGAGCGCTTGGCTAAGCTGGCGATCAGGATCATCTAAGCCCATGTCGATCTCTCTTAAAATGACGGCTCGTTCGCGCTCGACCTCTTCCTCGGGTAAGGTCGAATGCATGACGATATCCGAGAGTACGTCGAGGATTTGGCTGAAAGCAGTCGAAGGCGCGTCGATGTAATAGACGGTTCGGTCGAAAGTCGTATAGGCGTTGATCGAACCACCCATCGCGTGAACTTCCCGGCTGATCGATTTACCATCGCGGCGCGAAGTACCCTTAAATAGCATGTGCTCCAAATAGTGCGATAGCCCAGAGCCGACGAGTGCGTCTTCGTGGATGCTACCCGTCTTGACCCATATCTGGACAGAAACGACCTCGCTTGAGAAGTCTGGTCGATGCACAAGAGTGAGCCCATTTGGCAGTGTCTGCCGCTCGACGGGAGCGCGAAAGAGACGCTCGATTAGATCGTGAGATTCGGCGGTGGAGAACTGACTTGGGCTAATATCCATAAAAAGGCAGAGTAAGAACAGGGATATCACCAATTTCCATCTTTAGTTTGAGCCTACTACGTCGGCGTCTACTCATGACGATGAGTGATGAATCTAACATTGGGTGTATTGACGCGACTAACGCTTTAAGGATCCACTCGCCTCGTGGCTTGATCGTGTTGCACACAAGCATTCTATCATAGGCAAACACGCCTGTCAGACGGAGAGTTAACCCATACGCGGCTTCTTAATTGTCGGCTTGATACGCTCGGGGCGAAAGGGTTTGTCGAAGGCGGCATTAAATTTGTAACCGCCCGAAAAATCCTCGACGCTGTCTTGGTCAGTTTTGCCGAGCACCTCACACTCCACTAGATTGAAGACAATATTACCGAAGTCACGACATTCGCGAATACCCCAATGCTTCAAGACGGGTCGCACCATAGGACCATACTGGTCGATCGCATAGAGGCGAATGCCGTCCAGTAACTGTTGCCCAGTCAGATGGTTCGACTTGTCGAGGTCGCCGCTTTTATGAAGCTTTTTTAAACTAAAATCGAGCGCTTGACGCAAAAAGTAGTAAGCACCTCGTGCGTAACGCGGATCGTCCTTACGGATCGTGTGGATCACTTCGTTAAAATCTCTAGTCGGGTCATTCACTATTAATAGATGAAGCGCAAAAATCTATGAGGTCAACTTGTGAAACGTAGTGCTTGAGATCACTTAAGCACTACCCAATGCCTCCCGACTCTTCGCTCACGGTAAGGCCACGATTATCTGTCATCAAACGATAGGCTCGGCTTTTTTTTCCATTTACCTCATAAACCTGCTCCATTGCCTCCGCCACTTTACGTGCTTTTTCGCCCGAGGATACACAGACTACGGTCGAGCCGCTTCCACTGAGCCAACCCGTATAGGCACCCGCATGGCAACCAGCCTCTATGCTCTCGCGACCAAATGGGTTAAGTAACTCGCGATAAGGCTGGTGAATGAAGTCATTAACCGCCCCATCTAAACGGGCAAAGTCGCCCGACACTAGAGCACCTACCAAAAAGGCCAAACTATTAGCGCTACGAACAACATCGTTGAACGGGATCGTATCTGGAAGGACACGACGGGAATTGTCCGTGAGTACTTTATAGTCAGGCGAGACCGCGACAAAAGTCAGCGTCTCGGGCAGAGCAAAGCGCACATGTTCACGGTAGCCAAAGGTAACTGGATCCGTTCTCGCGATACAAAAACCACCGGCAAACGCGGCGCAGGCATTGTCTGGCGCATTGTCCAATCTCGTGGTCAGGCGAATCATGGCTTCCTGATCGAGCGGCTCATCGTGCAACTTATTCAGTCCAGCTACGATGGCGGCACGTATCGTAGAGCTGGAACCGAGACCACGTGCTTCAGGCACGTCGCCCCAAATTTCGTAGTTAAAGCCCGTCGCATCAAGGCCCGCGGCAGCCGCAAAAGATAGCGACGCTTCCTCGACCATCATCTGAGTGCCCTCTTGGATCTTTTCGACGGGACAAATCTGGCCATCACTGCGCTCACTCAGGCGGATGAAATTATAAAGAGAAAGGGCAATACTCAGCGTATCAAAACCTGGACCACAATTTGAGGTGCTAGCAGGCGCCTGAACTATAACGGAACGAATCGACATAAAAGTAGTGATGAGTGTGTTGAGACAGGTGACAAGTTAGAGCACCAGAGTCAGTATTTACACAACGCACCCTTTAACTCGCACCGCTCTATCGCGAAGTGATGGTTAGCGGTGATCGCGCATGTCGCGCTCAGCTTCGCGCATCGTAATTTTCTTTTTAAGAGTTTCCCGTTTGTCGTGCAACTTTTTGCCCGTGCAGAGCGCAATCTCTATTTTGATCAGGCCATGCTTTAGGTAGATACGCAAAGGGATGAGCGATTTACCACCCGCTTCCATCGCGCCGATGAATTTATGGATTTCACGGCGGTGCAGCAGCAGTTTTCGCTTACGGCGAGGCGGGTGGTTTTGAAAGTTACCAAATTTATACTCACCTATGTGAGAATTATACATCCAGACTTGGCCTTTCTCCACACGGCAGAAAGCCTCGCTAATCTGCGCGTCGCCCGAGCGGATTGCTTTTACTTCGGTGCCTTGTAGTACAATACCTGCCTCAAAACAATCACCCACAAAATAATTGTGGTGGGCTTTACCATTACGGATCTCGCGTTGATGATCCGTCGACTTTTTTTTGGCGCACACTTTAGTTCGTTCCCTCTATTTGGGAAACGCAGAGGGCACGCTTTAAATTAATGAAGGCTAAGCTTCGTCTTCATCTTCAGCCAGTTGATAGGTAATTTTGCCTTCCATGACCTCACGGAGGGCCATATCTTCAGCAGAGAGGCGTTCCAAAGACTCAATGAGAGGCTTGTAACCACTCTTCAATTGCTTGGCACGGCGCGATATCACGTTGATCAGGATCATCGGATCAGTGATTTTCTTCTGGGCTTCTTTTAAATAGTCGTCTCTCAAAGTGATATTCCTCTAGCTGTGTTGTAATTGGGAAAAAAGCGCAAATTGACGCCCCTATGCCCCTTTGCAATAAAAAAGCAGGAATACTAGGATTTTCGCCAAAATTCCCATTGACAGGGGGATACCCGATTCTACTGTTCACCGCTTTTCCAAAAATCATGAAAACGACTTTAGCTACTAAATCTGACCATACCAAAAACTGGTATATCGTCGACGCTGCCAATGAAACACTCGGTCGCGTATCCGTAAAAATTGCCAATGTGCTTCGTGGTCGCCACAAGCCGATCTATACGCCGCATGCCGATACAGGCGATTTCGTCGTGGTCGTCAATGCCGAGAAGATCAAGGTCTCTGGCAAGAAGAATACCGATAAGAGCTACATGTTCTACTCGGGCTGGATGGGTGGCGAAAGCCACGTCAGCATGGATAAGATGCGCGCCAAGAAACCTGAATTTATTATCGAGCACGCAGTCAAGGGCATGCTTCCACGCAACAAGCTCGGTCGTGCCATGATCAAGAAACTCAAAATCCACGCAGGTGCCGAACATCCTTACGAAGCTCAGCAACCCAAACCACTCGTCTAGGCGCTGGTTTAACCTAACATACTTTTATATAATGAGCGAAGAAACATTTGTAACCGTCGGCCGTCGTAAGACAGCCACTGCGCGCGTCCGCCTCACACGTGGCACTGGCAAAATAGTCGTCAACGGCTCTGAGCCACGCGCCTACTTTAAAACTGAAGAGTTTGCTAACGCAGCGCTCTCACCATTGAAGACTGTTGAGATGGCCGACCAAGTTGACATCACAATCAAAGCACAAGGTGGTGGCCTCAACGGTCAAGCTGGCGCGGTTCGCCTCGGCATTGCCCGTGCACTTGAAAAGCTCAACGCAGATCTCCGCGTGCCGCTCAAACAAGATGGCCACATGAAGCGTGATCCTCGTTCTCGCGAGCGCCAGAAACCAGGTCTCGCAGGTGCTCGAAAGCGCTTCCAATTCTCGAAACGATAAACCGCCAGCGGCGGCAACGGTCGCATATTTTGCAACCCTCCAAAGCCGCGATTGCGTGGCTTGGAGGGTTTTTTGTTTCCCAAGACCTAGCATTACCCTATTTTAACAGATCTTAATCGTCTTCCTACTCCTAATCCCAAGGCTCAAGTCGATTAAGAGTAAGATTAAGAAAAATATTCATCCGACATCAGTCATCAGCAATTAAATCCATGAACGCAGCAATCATAGGCGCCTCTGGCTACTCCGGCGAAGAACTCGTACGGCTTCTTTCGCGGCACCCAGATGTCACGCTCACCGCAGTCACCTCCCGGTCACTAGCCGGTAAGCTCGTGGCCGAACAGATGCCTGCGCTTCAACACCTCGTCGGCAAGCTTACATTCACGGCGTCTGATCCCGAAGAGCTGGCGGCCAATCCCGACATCGACCTCTTCTTCCTCGCCCTTCCGCACGGCGTGGCTTCGGAGTTTGCTGATCCTCTTTTTAAGGCCGGCAAGACCATCATCGACCTAAGCGCCGACTTCCGGCTAAGTAACACTAGGGTCTACCAAGATTATTACGGTCAAGCCCATCCTGCCCCGCACCTGCTCGAAGCGGCACCCTACGTCATTCCCGAACTAGCTGACGACAAATGGAAGGACGCCTCACTCATCGCCTGCCCAGGTTGCTATCCGACGAGTGTGCAAATTCCGCTCGTCCCACTCCTCAAAGCCGGACTCATCGACGCCAAAGGCATCGTCATTAATAGCTACAGTGGTGTCAGCGGCGCGGGTAGGAAGGTCGCAGAAGATTTCATCTACTGCGAAAGGAACGAAAGTATGAAAGCGTACGGCATGCCCAAGCATCGGCACCTCTCCGAGATCGAAGAGCAGCTCGAAAAGGCCGCTTTCGCCGACTGCGTCGTACAATTTAATCCGCACCTAGCCCCCATGTCACGGGGCATCTCCACCACTATCGTGGCCAAGGCCAAGACTTCCCTGGATAGCCTCTATTCAACTTGGGCAAAAGCATATGCAGAAAAGCCCTTCATTACTGTTCTACCCAGCGGGACGCATCCTGACACCAAGCATGTAACTGGCACTAACCGGTGCGACATCTCTGCCATCTATGATCCTCGGACAGAAAACTTCGTCATCACCTCCGCGATCGATAACCTGCTCAAAGGAGCCAGCGGTCAAGCCGTGCAAATCATGAACCTGAAATACGGTTTCAAGGAAACTAACGGCCTAATTTAAGCGTTTCAGCATTTTCCATGAGCATACAAGTAAAGCTAATCGAAAGCCCAAGCGGTATCGCCGATTGTCCTGGTTTCAAAACTGCTGGAGTGGCCTGTGACATCCGGGGAAAAGGTGACCTCGAATTGCTCGACCTTGCACTCGTTGCCTCTGAAGAACCGTGTCATGCCGCCGGCGTTTTCACCTTGAATGATGTCTGCGCCGCACCCGTCCTAGTTTGCAAAGAGATACTTACTTCACCCTCCGCAAAGGTAGCAGGTATCGTCGTCAATAGTGGCAACGCCAATGCCGCAACAGCGGAACAAGGTATGATCGACGCCAAAGAAATGTCGGCCATTGCTCAACTCGAAACCGGCATTGGCTCTCCCTTTCTCGTTTGCTCGACCGGTCGGATCGGCCGGAAGTTACCGATGCAAAATATCAAGACAGGCATCGCCGCCGCGGCTAAAGCACTCAGTGAGGAGTCGCAAAATTCACTCGATGCAGCCGACGCCATCCTCACCTCCGACACACGGCGGAAATGTGCGACTGCCCAGTTTACCTATGAAGGTAAGACACTCACCGTTTCTGGCATCGCGAAAGGTGCCGGCATGATCGAGCCAAACATGGCTACGATGCTAGCCTTTCTTGCGACCGACCTCGATGTCGATAACGCCGCACTCAAGAACACACTCGTTCAAGCCTGCAATAAAACCTTCAATCGGATCTCCATCGACGGCGACATGAGTACGAACGATACAGTGCTCCTACTTGCTAATGGAAAGTCTGGCTTAGTTCCCGACGATTCACCCGAATTACTCCAAGCATTCCGGGAAGCCGTCTTCATGGTCTGCGATACTCTCGCCGAAAAGATCGTCGGCGACGGTGAAAAGATCACCAAGCTAGTCGAACTTATCGTCGAAGGATGCCAGACCGAGGAAGACGCCGAAAAAGTGGCACGTTGCGTAGGTAACTCACTGCTAGTCAAGACTTCCTGGTATGGTTCTGACCCCAACTGGGGACGGCTGGCCGACGCAGCTGGCTATGCCCGGGTCGGCCTTAAAGAGGCGTGCTTCGACATCCACTATGACGAAGTGCCCGCCCTCATCGGCGGCATTCCACAGGACAGTAAACTATCCGAGTGGAAAGCAATTGTTGCCAAAAAACGCTTCAGGATCACCCTGAATTTGAATCAAGGCAGCGGCACCTTCCGGCTGCTCACCTCAGATCTGAGCGAAGCCTACGTAAACTTTAATAAGTCAGAATAATGTCTAATCTCATAAATCTAGACGTCACCACTAAGGCATCCGTGCTCTTAGAAGCACTCCCCTATATCCAACGATTTCGGGATGCGATCTTCGTGGTTAAATACGGCGGCGCGTTTATGGACGACGCCAACCCAGAGGTGCGGACCCGTGTCGCGACTGACATCGCATTCCTCCATGCGGCAGGCATCAAAGTCGTCGTCGTACACGGCGGTGGCAAAGCCATCACGCGAGCACTCGCTAAGTCGAATGTAGAGACACGCTTCGAGCACGGCCTGCGGGTCACTGACGCTGAGTCGGTTAAAGTGGTCGATCACACGCTCAACAAAATTGTCAACTTAGAGATCTGTGAACTCCTCCAAGCCAAGCACGCCCGGCCGATTGCCTTACCTGGCAATAGCATCCTCGTTTGCGACAAGAAAGAGGTTGTCGTAGACGGCGAGTCCATCGACCTCGGTTTCGTGGGCGAGACGCATACCGTAAAAACTAAGATTATCAGGAAAGCTCTCAACGACGGTTACATCCCCATCATCTCACCCATGGCTTGTGACGAGGACGGTCAAATCTACAACACGAACGCGGACGCCGCTGCAGGGCGCGTGGCTTCCGCGCTACGGGCGCGCCGCCTCGTTTACCTTTGCGATGTGCCTGGCCTAATGCGTAACGTGGATGACCCCGAGTCGCTCATTTCGTCTCTCAAAGCCGACGAAGTCGAAGGACTCGTCAAAGACGGCACCATCAGCAAAGGCATGATCCCAAAAACTGACAGCGCAGTCAGCGCTCTTAAAAACGGCGTTCACCGCGTCCACTTCATCGACGGGGAGCAAGCCCACAGTCTCTTACTAGAAATCTTCACCGACCAAGGCGTCGGTTCCGAAATCGTGAATGCCTAATTGTTGGCGTCCCACCAATTCTTTCCTATGAGCCATCATCCCACATTAGTTAAAAACTACGGTCCGCCCACGTTCAACGCAGTGCGGGGCGAAGGCGTGTATCTCTATGACGATTCAGGCAGGCAATACCTTGATTTTGGCAGTGGCATCGCGGTCACCTCTGTGGGGCATTCACACCCAAAATGGGTCGCCGCCCTCCAAGCTCAAGCCGCGACGCTCACTCATTGCAGTAACCTCTACGGTATCCCGCAGCAGCAACAACTTGCCAATCGGCTCGTCGCTCAAGCAGGCGCAGGTCGTTTGCTCTTTTGCAACAGCGGCGCAGAATCCAATGATGCTCTGATCAAACTCGCACGGCTCCACGGCAAAAACATCTGTGGCGAAGAAGGCAAACGCTTCACCGTGGTCGCTGCCCAAAACGCATTTCACGGCCGGACCTTCGGCGGGATGGCGGCCACTCCACAAGAGAAGATACAAGGCGGCTTTCGCCCAATGCTAGAGGGCTTCAAATTCGGCGAACTCAATAAAATCGAAACTTTTGACAAGTTGGTCGACGACTCGGTCGCAGCAGTCTTCATCGAATCAATTCAAGGTGAAGGCGGTCTCTTTCCTGCTGAGGCTAGTTTCCTGCAAGAGCTGCGGGCACTTTGCACCGAACGGAATGCGCTGCTCATGCTCGACGAAGTGCAATGCGGCATCGGACGGAGCGGGCACTTTTTCGCCTTTGAAGAAAGCGGCGTCAAACCTGACGCCATCGGTATGGCCAAAGGTCTCGGCGGGGGGTTTCCCATCGGTGCGATCTGGGTCTCAGAGCCTTATGCAGAACTTTTTCAGCCAGGCTCACACGGCACCACATTCGGTGGCAGCCCACTCGCCAGTGCTGCGGCCAACGCGACTCTCGACATCATCGAAGAAGAGAAATTGATCGAAAATGTTGCGGCCAACGGCCCCCAGTGGCACGCCGAACTAGAAAAGTTGGCCGAAAAATATCCTGAACTAATTGCTGGTATACGGGGCGCTGGCTACATGGTGGGGCTCGCGCTCAAACCTGAAGGCCACAATCTCAAGATCACCGCTGCCGCCCAGGAAAAAGGCCTCCTCACCGTCCCCGCCGCGTGCAATGTAATCCGGCTCCTTCCCGCACTCATCGCTACACCTCAACAACTCAGCAAATCCGTCGCTATTCTGGACGAGGTTTTTTCTGAACAAATTTCGTAATTCTTAATTATTCCTTCAGCGCCCTAAAGGGCAACCGCCTCACCCGCCCCTCTGGGGTAGACCCTAAGCGGTTCACTATCTTCGCGCCTCTCGCGTTACATCCTAATTCAATACGATGCACCATTTTTTAAAAGAAACCGATTTTACACCCGAACAAGCTCAGCAAGTTTTCTTACTCGCCAAGCAATTCAAACACGATCGGCTCAATTGCCCGCAGCCCCTTAACAAGCAATCATGGGGTCTGCTCTTTTATAAGAGCAGCACACGGACACGGATCTCCTTTGAAGTTGGCGTCAACGAACTCGGCGGCTTTCCCATCGTGCTCGACTCGCAAAACACACAAATCGGACGAGGCGAAACGATTGCAGACACCGCCAAGGTGATGTCCCAGTATCTGCATGGCCTCGTCATCCGGACTTACGGGCACGAGATTGTCGAGGGATTTGCCAAACATGCCACGATGCCCATTGTCAATGGACTGACCGACTTCAACCACCCCTGCCAACTTTACACAGATATATTCACTCTGTTAGAGCGCTACTCGCCCGAGGCGATGGATATCAACGCACTCAAGGGTAAAAAGGTCGTTTTCCTCGGTGATTGCGCCAGCAACATGGCCAACTCATGGATCCACACTGCCGCCATGTTCGGCATGGAGATTGCGCTAGCGGGTCCCGAAGGTTTTGCCCCGACTCATAAAATCGATGCTGTATTAGAAGCAGATGGATTGGCAAAAAAATACGTCTTCACTACCGATGCCAAGGCAGCGGCCAAAGACGCGGACGTCCTCTGCACAGATGTATGGGTCTCGATGGGTGACGAAGCTGAGGCTGCAAAACGCAAGGCAGCGATGACTCCCTACCAAGTGAATGGCGATCTACTGGCATTGGCAAAGTCGGACGCCTACTTCCTCCACTGCCTCCCCGCCCACGCAGGCGAAGAAGTCAGCCAGGAAGTGCTGGATAGCCCTCAAAGCATCATTTTCGACGAGGCCGAGAACCGGCTACATGCGCAAAAGGCTATTATGGCGAAGCTGGTTGAGTTGAATTCGTAAAAGCGGAGGAGACAAAACTCACGAAATACTTTTGCCTAACAGAATAAGCAGCGCATACTGAAACTATAGAGCGATCGATTTCTAATCACCTAATGAGCCGTTTCCTCATCACCGCTTGTTTACTGTTTGGTCTGATAAAGTCCAGCCAAGGGCAAATCTATGCGGATGTTGAAGTCTCATATGGGAGCACCTCGCTGGGCACATTTCGTATTCAGCTTCACCACGACTTGGCACCTAGAACGGTCGCGAATTTCATTGGCCTAGCAACTGGTCAACGCGCGTGGATTGACCCGGGAAACGGCATACTGCAAGTTGATCGCCCGTATTATGACGGGCTTATCTTTCATAGGCTCATTCATAACTTCATGATTCAAGGCGGAGATCCACTCGGGACTGGGATGAGCGGCCCAGGTTACGTCTTTCAGGATGAATTCCACCCGAGCTTAAGCCACGTCGAATATGCGGTCTCGATGGCGAATTCAGGCCCCCTAAGCAATGGCTCACAGTTTTTCATTAATTTATCCTCACCCACTGCTCTCGACAATAAGCATTCGATCTTCGGCATTGTCATAAATGACGCAACGTATCCCAATGGCCGCAGCCTCATTGATGGCTTTAAGAGTAGTGCAAACTTCCCAACCAGCGCTTCGGATCGCCCGGACACACCCATCACGATTGACTCGGTCACGATCTCAGGGCCCGACTTGGCTGCCTTCGGCATCCACGACCCAACTTTAGGCCTACCTACCGTTTCCCCCCTGCCCCTGAGCATCAGCCAAGACGCGGCAACAAGACAGTTCTCCTTAGGTTGGGAAGCAAAGCGTCAATTTGACTACCCCCTCTACTTCGGAACAGATCTCCAGAACTGGAGCCTTGCCGGGAAGATTTTCTCCATGGACGACAATCCCGCTTACGAAATCGGCATCGATGGCATCGCCACCACAGCTAAAGCGTTCTACCAATCCACACAAATTGACTACACCTGGCTAACCGAAGCACCACAGAACATTCTCGCGGACGGAACACAGTTAGATTTTACTACCGACGGAGGAACGCTTCGGATCAACTTCGACGGGGCAGGTTCGGGTACGTGGCGGTTCATCTACAGCAACGGCACAACGGCAGATGACTCAGGCTCAATTACATCTTCAAGCCAAACCAACAGCATATCTGGCTACCCACTTATCCCTGCAAATGGAGTCTTCCTCAACAACACTGGGCAGACCTACAGCCGCTTTATTTCCCTCCGACAAATCACCGTCTACATAGACGGTGATGCCGGCCCGAACCTCATAACTGCTGTGCAACCTGTGCTTTCCTTCCACGAAAGCAGCGGAGGTTGGTATGACGGCGCAGCCAACAGCGGTAACCCAACAACCTTTCGCGGACAATTCATCATCCTGTCTCTTATACACATCTCCGAGCCCACGAGACAAGAGG
>OJAT01000009.1_pt1 | contig 16503 bp, 13 predicted proteins | sample 1590021 | NCBI WGS metagenome assembly OJAT01 (sample SAMN05416890, study PRJEB24817) | seawater metagenome | isolation source: Sea water | place: Canada:Atlantic | collected 2013-11 | reverse complement strand
ATCTACACAGAGTAGATCGTCGGCAGCGTCAGATGTGTATAAGAGACAGTTATGGAAAGGGTCATGAGGTGCGTTGAAACCAATCCACACAAACCATGGGTCTGTTGTCTGGCCACTGATAAAGCTGACTGCATCATCGACTTGGTCGGTGGTTGTATAGGTCGTCACATTGTTTGTGGTGACCCCATTTACGGTTTTACTCCAGTCGGTGTAGTTACTGACACCACCGCCTAAAATCCCTGCAAACTCAGTCCATCCGCCGAGGTCTAGTGGGCCAGTTGAACCGCCACCTAGATGCCACTTACCAAAAGTAGCTAGATCGTAAGAAGAACTTTCAGCGGTGAAGATTTCTGGTAGCGTAAGCTCGATCGCAGGTAAGGTCGCACCTGTGGGCCAACCAACTGTATGGCGGAAGGCGTATCGCCCAGTCAAAATAGTGGCGCGAGTCGGAGAACAGACTGGTTGGGCATAAGCATTAGTGAAACGTAAGCCGCGGGCTGCCAGCGTTTCTAGATTAGGCATAGGCGCATAGCTTGTGTCGGTGTTTAAAGTGGTATTGTTATCGACAGGGCTGGAGTCGATCGCCCAGTCATCGACAATCAAGAGTAGGATATTGTGCAAGGCTGCGACCGTATGATTATTGGTTGATGTGATGGTGCTCGGTGACCCCGCAGTCGGCGTGTAGTTCACTTGCGCAGTATAAGTTCCACCTGGAGTCAGCGTGTCCTCATCAAAGTCGAGACTTAGGCTGCCTGTTACCGCATCGTATTCAATGATGGTAGCGGTGACGCCATTGACTGAAACGCTATTGATTTCTTCAAATGGAGGGAGCGTGGAGAAGATGGCAGTAAACTTAGAAAAAGCGATTGGATCGTAATCGAATCCCTCATCGTCGAAGGCTTCGATTGTGGTGAGGCTTGCGCGGTAGAATTGTTTTACTTCGTCGAGTGCACGGGCCGAATCGGGGGTCGATCCGAGTGAGCCCAGTTCGCTGACTGCCGTGTCGTCGAGAATCTTCCATTGCTCGAGGTCAGCACTGCGCTCGATTAGATAGGTGCCGCCCTCGGGTCCGCTCCAAGTCAGTGTGACGTCGCCAGCGGTGGCTTCGATTTCAAGCTTGTCTATCGATGGCCTGGCTTCTGGACCACCTTCGAAGTAGATCTCGGCGTTAGCGGGTAGGTTGTTTATTCCTGCACCTGTCGGGCTTCCGTAGAAAGTGCGGCCGATATTATAGGGGTAGGTCGGGGTTCCGAGGGCATCAATAGATACAAAATAGGCATAGGTGCCATCGGGATATTCGGGAGTCTTGCAGGAACGACCATTATGCTCATCAAGGTCAAAATCAGAGCCTAGTGTCAACCCGTGGTGGCCGAGGTAATCGTAGTCTTCAATATAGTGTCCAAGCGGATAAGCTGTACTAACGGCGGGGCCATATTGTGTCGCTGTAAGTGAGGCATTGATTCCTTTAACGACCGCTGCCCAATTCGGCAGGGAAGTGCGATTTGTATTGTTAAGGTTTGTCGTACCATTGGATCCGTTGCGGGTGGTGTAACCTGAGATCATACGTCGGACGGTGCTTGTGGCGTCGTCTGGGTCATCGTAGCCGTATGGGCCGTAGATTGGATAGCCGTCGCGAACCCAGCCGATGATCGGGGAGTGCTGTCCGTTGAAGTTTTCCGTGTAAGTATTCGTTGAAGCGTTGTAGTCAACGCTACCGCCGATTAAGTGCCTAAGGGCAGGCGGGTTGGCATGGTAGTGATGATTTATACCGGCTTGGTGCGCATTAGCAGGGTCGAAGGTGACGGATTCGTTGATATAGGCATCGCGATTCCAAAAGCCATCACCCGTAAAGTTACCATTAGGCCTGGCGTCGCCTGCATTAGAATTACTGTAAGAAAAAGCATCTCGGCTATCGAACATGCCAATACCATCGACAAAATATCCGATGGTGCCATTGCCAGTTACGGTTTTGGAAATGGGGGGCTCACCGGGCGCACGCGGAAAACGAAAGATGGCAGATGAATTAGCGGGATAGTTCGGAAAGAGGTTGGTTCTTGCCTCGTTAAGATACCACGGCCCCATGATGTGAAAGCCCAGTCCGGAAGTGCGGATGTAAACATTTGTGTCAGTGTAGGCGATCTCGTGCACGCCTGCGTAAGTAGGTAGCGCTTGGCCAGAGCCATTATTTGGGTGGCTCCAGGTAGTGACAGGGTTCAGTGCCGATTCATCCTCAGCTGTTTTGTAGATACGTGCGTATTGGCCAGAATATTCAGTAAACCACGAACTTAGAATCGGATCCGCTAACAACTTTAGAGCAAGAATAGGCAGGATGAAGAGGAGTCTTATTGAGTGCGTCATTATTGATATTAAATTAGTCTTAAATACCTTAATTAATTAAACGTTAAGCCGTCGAATAAGTTTCAGGAATCTATATATTAGAAAAACTTATGCAAACTTGTGTTTATTTTAACTGCCTAGGCTATCGACCACAAGCCTTTCCCAGAAAATGTCTTGTCCACTCAGTTAGCGTTGGTTTTATTGCATATCCCCTCAGGTCCATACCTGTTTTTATTACAACTACACTCATCATGATTAAGAAATCACTCTATTTGTGTGCTTTCTTGGCGGCCATATGCCTACCAGGATTGCTCATTGCACAAGATGCATCTCAAGCCGAAGTGGCGACAGTTGCTCTCGAAACGGCCGTCGAAGCCACGACAGCACTGGATTCGGGTAATACCGCTTGGATGCTAACGGCCACCGTATTGGTGCTCTTCATGACGCTCCCTGGCCTCGCACTCTTCTATGGCGGACTCGTTCGCTCTCGTAACGTGCTATCAGTGCTTATGCACTGTTTCGCCATCGCCTGCTTGGCTTCGGTGCTTTGGATTGCGATCCTATACACGATGGCTTTTGCGCCAGGTACAACTGGCTGGCTAGGTGGTTTCGAGCATATCGGCCTAAAAGGTATTAACATTGATAGCATGCAAGGTGATTTCCCTGAAACAATCTTCATCATGTTTCAAATGACTTTTGCCATCATTACGCCTGGTTTGATTGTGGGTGCTTTCGTAGAACGGATGAAATTCACCGCAATTTTACTCTTCACCGCACTTTGGCTTGTTCTCGTCTACGCACCCGTGACCTATTGGGTTTGGGGCGGTGGTTGGATCTTTAAAAGCGGAGCGATCGACCTCGCCGGTGGCATCGTAGTCCACGCCACTGCGGGAATTTCTGCACTCTTGCTCGCCAAAATGCTAGGGCCACGAGAGGGATTCCCAAAGAAGCTGCACGTTCCTCACCACCCAGCGATGGTTATGATCGGTGCTTCCATGCTTTGGGTTGGTTGGTTCGGTTTCAATGCAGGTAGCCAACTTGCTGCCAACGGCAATGCAGGTATGACTATGCTTGTTACGCACATCTCTGCTGCGGTCGCTAGTTTGACTTGGATGTGCCTAGAATGGAGAATCAACGGTAAGCCAGGTCTCGTAGGCATCGTCACAGGTATGGTCGCAGGTCTCGCAACTATCACACCAGCCTCGGGTCATGTCGGTCCACTGGGCGCCGTTTGCCTAGGTTTCCTTGCGGGTGCCGTCTGTTACTTCGCCTGTGGTATCGTTAAGAATAAACTCAAAATTGATGACTCACTCGACGTCTTTGCTGTTCACGGTGTCGGCGGCATTATGGGCACGATCCTAGTGGCCGTTTTTGGCACCGCAGCATTTGGCGGCACCGGAGTTGATGATATGGTCCAACAGCTCGGCATTCAGGTGACGGCAGTAGGTGCAGTTATACTCTGGTCTGTTATCGCTACTTTCATTATTGTGATGATTTGCAAATTCACCACGGGCTTACGTGTGACACAAGAGGTCGAAAATACTGGCCTCGACCAAGCCGAACATGGTGAGACCGCATACCAATTCGAATAATCCAAATTAATTTACACTATAAATACAATTATGAAACTTATTAAAGCTATCGTAAAACCCTTCAAACTCGACGACGTCAAAGATGCTTTGGCTGAAGTCGGCGTCGCTGGACTTACCGTGACAGAAGTCAAGGGTTTCGGCCGCCAAAAAGGCCATACTGAAATCTACCGAGGCAGTGAATATACGGTCGATTTTTTACCCAAGACAATGATTGAAACTGTAGTCGATGACGACACGGTCGAACAGGCCGTCGCGGCAATTGTCAAGGCAGCGAAGACTGGCAAGATCGGCGATGGTAAGGTCTTCGTCCTTCCTGTCGAAACTGCTATTCGTATTCGCACTGAAGAGACCGACGGCGAAGCGCTTTAGTCAAAAGGAATAGCGTCTTTATACAAGCGGTCACTTCTTTGAGGTGGCCGCTTTTTTGTTAAATCACGTCATAGCAAGACCACAATCATGCTTACTTGTTGTCGCGATAGAGGAAGTCTGACAGCAGCTGTCGCTAGGGCGCAACTCCACTTGAAAGGCATTTTTATCCTCAAATGACTTTGCTATATTGAAACCAATCGTAAGACTATGACCTATGCCTAAAAAGAAATCTGTTAAGAAAGTCAGCCCTAAGAAGACCAAAGCCTACTCAGCACCGGATTTTCTCGTCGATCTCCTGAACGCACGCTCGCCAACAGGTGCAGAATATGAAGCGCAAGCAGTCGTCGATCAATACGTCGAGAACGAGGTCGATAGCTATCGCCGAGACACCATGGGGAACCGATTTGCGACAGTGAACCCAGGGGGTGATCCGAGTCTTCTATTTGCAGGCCACATTGATGAGCTTGGCCTAATTATCACCTATATAAACGATCAAGGCTTCGTTTATTTTGATACCCTCGGCGGTCATGACAAGACGATGATCTCTGGTCGACGTGTTTCGATTCTCACAAAGAATGGTATCGTCAAGGCGGTCACAGGTAAACGCGCTATTCATCTGATGAGCGCGCAGGACCGCAAGAAGGTACCCGAGACCCACGAAATATGGATCGATCTGGGCGTGAAGAACAAGGAGGAGGCCGAAGCACTCGTTGGCATTGGCGATACTGCAGTTTACGACCAAAGCTTTGAATTGATTCGAGGTAGTGTCGGTGTTGCCCGCGCATTTGATGATAAGGCAGGTGCCTACGCTGTAATGGAAGCTATTCGCCGCCTGACCAAGGGCAAGCTCGCTGCGCGCGTCACTGCAGCGGCGACCACACAAGAAGAAATTGGCACACGAGGTGCCATGACTGCCGCATTCTCAGAGAATCCAGACTTCGCTATTGCCGTCGATGTCGGGCACGCCACCGACTCGCCGGACTGCGACCCACGTAAGTATGGAAGCTTCAAACAAGGAGGAGGCCCCATCGTCTGCCGTGGCCCTAACATCAACCCAATCATTTTCGAGCATATCATCCGTGCTGCTGAGAAGAACAAGATTCCTTACCAAGTCGAAGCTGACCCACGCCCGACGGGCACCGATGCACGCGCCATTCAAGTGGCTCAATCTGGCATTGCGACAGGGCTACTTTCGATCCCACTTCGTTACATGCATACGCCCAGCGAAATGGTCGACCTCGCCGACATCGAGCACACCGTGCAGTTGCTAGTTGCCGTCGCGCGTTCACTCAAGAAGGGCGAACGTGGCATTTGGTAAACCTGGATGCCCTAGGTCAGCGTCATCACTTTAAGAAGGGCGCAGGGTATCGCTCGGTCTTAGACTCGATGTGTAATTGGAAGTGTTTTTGCTGCTAGCATAAAAAGGGCGCTCACATATACGTGAGCGCCTTTTCGATGGTGGAATTGATTGGGGTTTCATTAGCCCTTGTAGATGCGAAGCAACGCGTCGGCGATCTCGGAAGGGTTGCGTGCGATCGACACGCCTGCGTCTTCCATGGCGGCAAACTTAGCCTCGGCGGTGCCGGCACCACTTGCAGAAACAATCGCTCCGGCGTGGCCCATGGTACGTCCCTTGGGCGCGGAAGCTCCTGCGATGAAGCCAGCGACTGGTTTTTTAACATTCTCCTTTATGTAGGCACAGGCTTCTTCCTCGGCGCTACCACCGATTTCGCCGATCATGATAATGGCGTCGGTATCAGGGTCTTCGTTGAGCATGCGCACCGCATCAAGTTGTGATGTACCGTTGATGGGGTCGCCACCAATACCAATACATGTCGATTGGCCGTGGCCACGTTGCGTGAGCTGCCAAACGGCCTCATAAGTGAGTGTACCGGAGCGGGAAATTACGCCAACGCGGCCGGGCTTGTGAATGTAGCCTGGCATGATGCCGATTTTACATTCGCCTGGCGTGATGATACCGGGGCAATTGGGGCCTATCAGGCGCGTCTTTGTATCGTTGAATTCTAGGCGTCGGCGAACCTCGGCCATATCGCGAACGGGTACACCCTCGGTGATGCAGATGACGAGTGGAATATCTGCTTCGATTGCTTCAAGAATAGAGTCCGCAGCGAAGGCAGGCGGTACGTAGATGACGGAAGCATTAGCCCCGTGTTCTTTGACGGCTTCGGCTACGGTGTTGCAAACGGGGACTTTATCTTCCCACATTTGGCCACCTTTACCAGGTGTCACGCCGGCGACGACCTTAGTGCCGTATTCAATGCATTGCTGCGTGTGGAAGGTTCCGGTCTTACCGGTGATCCCTTGAACGACGAGACGTGTATCTCTGTTGACTAGAATACTCATTTTAAAAGTTAGTTAAATTAAATCGAATCGGGATTAGCTATGGCTCTGGACTTGCTCGACGATAATCTCGGCGGCTTGAGCTAGACTGTCGGCAGGGGTGAGGGCGACACCACTTTCGCGAAGTATCTTCTTGCCGGCCTCAACGTTAGTGCCTTCGAGGCGGACGACGAGTGGGACAGTCATGTCGACGTTCTTGGCTGCAGCGACGATGCCGTTGGCGATGACGTCGCACTTCATAATTCCACCGAAGATGTTAACAAGGATGCCCTTCACATTCGGATCAGAAAGGATAATTTTGAAGGCCGCCGTCACTTGATCTTCGTTGGCACCTCCACCTACGTCGAGGAAGTTAGCAGGGGAACCACCGAAGCTCTGGATGATGTCCATTGTTGCCATGGCAAGACCAGCTCCATTTACCATACACGCGATGTTACCATCGAGCGCGATGTAGGCTAGATTGTGCTTAGACGCCTCGACCTCTTTAGGATCTTCTTCGTTGAGATCGCGGAGCTGCCCAATGTCGGGGTGCTGGAAGATGGCGTTGCCGTCAAACGAGACTTTAGCATCGAGTGCGCTGAGATTTCCATCCTTGTCAGTGACGAGCGGGTTGATCTCAACGAGCATGGCATTCTTTTCCCAGAACATCTTGTAAACGCCAGTGAGGATACCTGCGAATTGTTTAACTTGATCACCTTTGAAGCCGAGTGCGAAGGCGACTTGACGGCATTGGTGACTACGAAGTCCCATATTAGGGCAGACAGATACTCGAATCAGCTTCTCGGGAGTCTTATCGGCGACCTCCTCGATGTCCATACCGCCCTCAGTTGAGGCGATAATGACGGACTGGGCTGTTTCGCGGTCAAGGACTATGGCTAGATAGTATTCATGCTCTATGTCGCAGCCCTCAGTCAGATAGAGCGTTTGCACCTTGCGGCCCTCTGGGCCAGTCTGCGCCGTGACGAGTGTGTTATCCAGCATGTGATTGGCAGCTTCCCTCGCGGCTTCAGGAGTTTTGACCACTTTGACGCCACCCTTATAACCATCGGTGAAAGTTCCTTTACCGCGGCCACCCGCGTGGATTTGGGCCTTCACTACGATCATTTCGTCGCCAAGATGGGAGAGAGCGGTTTCAACTTCGCGGGAATTTGTGGCAGCGTAACCCCGCGGGACGGGGACTCCGTATTCCTGAAGAAGATGTTTGGCCTGATACTCGTGGATATTCATTTATTTATTAGGTGATAAGTGTAGAGCGATGTAGTTGCCGAAGCTAAGCATGGGGTGCAATCTCTTTTGGTAAATTTTCGCAAAAGAAAATGCAATTACCACGCGCAGCCGCGTGAGGTCTCGCAATTTGGGCGTGCAACGAGACCCTTAATCGGTTCATCGGGGAAGGGCTGTTCGGCACGACCCTTGTCGACGAGGTGGTGGTCGCAAATCGCGTCGAGTTGATCCTTCGTCTTCGCGCGGCGCATATCGTGGAGAAATTGACCGTCCACATCGACACCTAAGCCGACGAAATTAAGGAACTTTTTCATGTGGTTGATATGGTGCTGTCCATTCAAATCGGGTCGACTGGTGGCCACAACCAAGTCTTCAACGTATTCACGCACATCGCCTAGCTTAGGCTGAAAGACTTGTTCGCCCGCGAAGAGCTCACGGTGTTGGCGAAAGATCCACGGGTTACGAATGCAAGATCGACCGATCATGAGACCGGCGGCCTTGGTCTCGTCTAGCACCCATTGACCTTTAGCCACGGAGGTGATGTTGCCATTGGCCAGAACAGGGCAGGTCGCGCGCTCAACGGCGCGTTTAATGTATTCGTAATGCACCTCACTACGATAGGCTTCCTTCACGGTGCGGGCGTGAAGGCTAAGTAGGTCGACCTTGTGCTTTTCGATTAGGTCGAGGATCTCTTCAAAATGTTCGTCGCAATCAAAACCGATTCTCATTTTAACGGTGAAACGACCTTTGACTGCGGCACGCAGACATCCGAGAACTTCATCGATTTTAGATGGTTCACGAAGAAGACCACCCCCAACGTTTTTCTTATAAACCTTAGGCGCAGGGCAACCCATATTGAGGTCGATTCCTGCGACGGGTAATTCAGCTTTTTCAATCGCCGCGACTGTACGTTCAATGTCGGGTAAGCTTTCACCGATAAGCTGCGCGAAAACGGGACGGCCTGTATTGTGATGACAAATCGAGTCGACGATGTGTTGCTCCAGAGTCGAATGACCGTGAACGCGGAAATACTCGGTAAAAAGTAAATCAGGTGCGCCATATTTCCCTAGAAGACGCATGAAGGGTAGCGTCGTCACGTCTTGCATGGGTGCGAGTGCGGTCCATGGCTGCCCGGGGATGATTGGCTCGGGGAGAGGCATCATAAATTCAAGAACCTTGCTCTAAAATTTTTGCTAATACCTCCGTCATATCATCGACTGAATCGATCACAACTTTGGCAACATAGATCGGCTTACTAGAAGCGAGTGCCATGACGATGGAGTCGCTAGGACGGGCATCAAGTTCGATAATTTTATGACCGAGCTCATTTTCCATTGAAAGGATAATTCGTGCAAAAAAAGTGCCTTCGTCAACGTGGTTAATCACGACGCGTTCGACCTCAGCACCGAGTCCGTCGAGCATCGTGAGCATTAGGTCGTGCGTCATTGGACGATCGGCTTTCACTTCGTCCACAGCGCGCTGTATCGCATCGCCGATACCTTGATCCACATAGATGACGAAAGTTTTTGCCTCATCACCAAGGAAGACAGCGCAACCACTTGAAGTAGGCATTACGCCTTTAACTAGAACTGGGACAACCTGATTATCCATAATTAGTTATAGCCCTGGGAGATTCGAAGGTAAGTCGCTGCCGCTGCCAGGCATATCACCCATTTTCGATTTCATGGCTTTCATCATTTTACGCCCTTTACCACCGCGCATCATTTTCATCATTTTTTGCATTTGGGTAAACTGTTTAATTAGGGCATTAACATCGCGCACCTGTACGCCAGAGCCGTTGGCGATTCGCTTCAAGCGACTCCCACGCAAAAGTCGGGGTGTACGGCGTTCTTGCACGGTCATGGATAGGATGATGGCCTCAGTGCGAGCCATTTTCTTCTCCTCTTCGTCGCCGACTTCTACGCCGCTCATGCCAGGCATCATGCCGACAAGCGATCCGAGCGAGCCCATCTTTTTAACCTGCTGCATCTGCGAGAGGAAGTCTTCAAGATTGAAGTCTGCCTTGCGCATCTTTTCCGCCATGCGTTCGGCTTCATCTTGATCGATATTCTCTTGAGCTTTCTCGACCAGAGAGACGACATCACCCATTCCGAGGATGCGGGAGGCCATGCGGTCGGGGTAAAAAATATCAAACTCATCAGACTTCTCACCCGTGCCCATGAACTTGATTGGTACATTTGAGATCGACTTCATCGACAGGGCAGCACCGCCGCGGGCGTCGCCGTCGAGCTTAGTCAGAATCATACCGCTGCAGTCAACCGCTTCATGGAAGTGCTTAGCTACGTTGACCGCTTCCTGCCCTAATGCGGCGTCCGCAACTAAGAGAATTTCGTCGGGTTGAACGGCGTCTTTAAGACGCTTAATTTCATCGATCAAATCTTCGTCGATTTGTAGGCGGCCAGCAGTATCGAAAATAATGAGATTGGCATCGGCATTCTTAGCCGCTTCGAGACCACGCAGGCCAATTTTGACGACGTCCTTCTCTTCACGGTCCCCGTAAAAGCTTACCCCTTCGCTCTTCGCCAGCATTTCAAGCTGATCGATCGCGGCTGGGCGATACACGTCACAAGCTACTAATGCTGGGCGGTATTCTTTTTTCTTTTTAAGGTAACGAGCTAACTTACCGCTACTGGTGGTCTTACCTGAGCCGTGGAGACCCACCATCATAATCCTAAGCGGCTTCTTATCTTCCAGTTCGGTGGCACCTTCGCCGAGTAACTTGACCAACTCGTCATGAATAATTTTGATGACCTGCTGTCCTGGTGTGACGGACTTGAGCACTTCCTGCCCAACGCACTGCTCTTTGACCGAGACGACGAATTCACGTGCCACTTTAAAGTGCACGTCTGCGGAGAGTAGGGCCTGACGCACCTCCTTCAACGCATCGGCCATATTATCTTCGCTCAGTTTACCAACACCTCGCAAATTACGTAGCGCGCTGCCTAACTTATCTGTTAAATTTTCTAACATAGTTATTCTCCCTAATATGCCTAGGTAGCCATTTCATAACTGACAATATGAAAGTGAATCAGGGGTGATTCCGTGAGATAGACCATGCCAACAAAAAAGTCCCGCTCTGGACAAGACGGGACTTTATTTAAAATCTTTAGATGACGATTACTTGTTCTTCTCGTCCCCCTCATCCTCTGGTGGAGCGGTGGTTTCTTCGAATTTCTCTTCTTCCTCCTCTTCCTCATCCCACTTCATGGTTTCATCTTCTTCGATTTTCTCGTCAACCACAGCGCCAGCATCAACATCGGCTAAGTCTTTTTCGAGTTCCTCGTCTTCTGACTTAGGCTTTGCATCCTCGTCTTCATCGAGTTCAAAACCTTCAGGCACATACTCGAGGATCGCTGTCAACTCAGTGAAAAAGTGAGAAGCACGGCCTTCCATGAAGCTAGCGTTCTGGGCCTCACGAATTTCCTCCTCAAGTTCTTCGACAGTCAAATTCTGCGAGAAGTCGATCACATCGTTGAGCATTTTAACTCGGAGTTTAGTGATGTGGTCGAGTAGATCTGCGTAGGGACCTTTTTCTTCGTCAAGCACATCGGGCAAGGCGAATAGGGGATCTTCACTTTCAAGAACGCTGTCCTGGACGCGCTTGAGCAGAATGGCTTTATCCTTCTCTACATTGTCGATTCCGAATGAGTAAAATGCATTATCAACTAGCTCGTTTTGTAGACCGTAATCGCTAAGCGGCTCTAGCAAATCGATCAAATACTGAAACTGGCGTGGGTCAATGATGCCAAGGCCATCGACATCCCAATGGACGGGATCACTAATCTCGTGGATCCACCAGTTCATATCTTCGCCCAATCGGGCTTTGCACCATGTAAGTTTGGTAGTAGGTTTCGACATATAATAGGTGATCGCTCTTCGGTTTTACTTAGGTGTTTACTCTATATGAGCAACATACTTGATAAATGGTAAAAACTTCGTACGAGCCTTTGTAAAGTGCTTTGTCAGAATATTTTTAATTGTTTTGCTTAAAGTTGGCGTTAGGTACCCAATTTCAAGCGAAGTCTGACAATTATGGGATTTATTTACGAAAATATAGTGCGCCCGGTTCTATTCAAAATGGAGCCTGAGCAAGCTCATGATCGCGGTCGCACCGCGTTAATGACAATGGGAGCATTGCCCACGTTGTGTAAACTGGTGCGTCGGTATAACCAGGTCTGCGAAGACAAACCGGTGAAGCTGTTTGGTTTAGAATTCCCCAATCGCGTCGGTCTCGCCGCGGGTATGGATAAAGATGGCGAGTATCCCCGTGCAATCGAAGCTCTAGGCTTTGGCCATGCCGAGGTTGGCACAGTGACACCAGAAGGACAGTCGGGCAATCCACGCCCAAGGCTTTTTCGCTACCCAGAAAGCAAAGCGCTTATCAACCGTATGGGCTTTAATAACAAAGGTTCGGAAGCGATGCTCAACGCGCTCTCCAAGAATTACCCTAAAGGTAAACGTAAAATGCCCGTAGGCGTAAATATTGGTAAGGCTAAAAATACGCCAATAGATGAGGCCGTAGATGATTATTTGGCCAGTTTCCGCACGCTGGCTGATCAGGCCGACTATTTTACAATCAACATCAGCAGCCCAAATACACAAGGTCTGCGCGACCTCCAAGGCGCAGCCTATCTACGCGACCTCCTGCTAACGATTCGTAACGAGAATCTGTCACATGCTAAGAAGCTGGGCCGAAAGCCACACCCTTTACTGCTTAAAATTGCGCCCGATCTAACATTTAAAGAGGTGGACGGAATCCTAAGTGTGCTCTTAGAGCTCAATTACGACGGTATCATTGCGACAAATACGACGATCCAGCGCCCGTCGGGCTTCACTAGTAAAGAGACGGGTGGCCTTAGCGGCGGGGAGTTTATCCGCAAGCGTTCAAATGATGTAATTAACTATATACATAAATCGACCGAGGGCAAATTACCGATCATCGGCGTCGGCGGCATCGACTCTGTCGAAGCGGCAGGCGAGAAAATCGATGCGGGTGCCTCGATGATACAGGTTTACACTGGCTGGATCTATCGCGGTCCATTCTTCGCGCGTGAATTGGCCCACGCGCTCAAATCTAAAGGCGAAGACTGGATATAATGTGGGGTCTCAGCTCTAGGCGAACACTGAGCCATTCCGCTCTGTTACTACCGTATTACAGGAAAATCCCAACAGGCTAGGTGCTGTGAATCGCATTACCGTCGACCGCGAGAGCGGCTTCTTTCATGGCTTCGCTCAAAGTCGGATGTGCATGGATCGTGCGGCCTAGATCTTCAGCACTGCCGCCATATTCCATGTGAGTGACAGCAGATGCAATTAGCTCTGAACCACTCTTGGCGATGACTTGTATGCCGAGAATCTTATCCGTCTTTCTGCAAGCAGTGACTTTAACAAAGCCGTCGGTCGAATCCGTGGCAATGGCGCGACCGTTTCCCGCCAAGTTAAATTTGCCAGACTTGAAATCGACGCCTGCCTCTTTGAGCGCAGCCTCAGTTTGGCCGACACTAGCAATCTCTGGTTCAGTGTAGATAACGTTGGGAATGACATTGTAATTCACATGCCCTGCCTGACCAGCGATTCGTTCCACACAGGCCACGCCTTCCTCCTCCGCCTTGTGCGCGAGCATGGGACCAGGAATGACATCGCCAATCGCGTAGATACCCTCTGCCGCAGTTCTGTAATGTGCGTCTACAGGGATACGTCCCTTATCGTCAGCTTCGATCCCGACGACGTCGAGTCCAAGTCGTTCCGTGTAAGGCTTACGACCCACCGCAACGAGTACTTTGTCCGCTTCAAACTCGATTTCTTTACCGTCTTTTTCAGCTGTTAAGACACATTTCCCTTTAGACTTTTTGAGCCCAGTGACCTTTGTCTTTAAATGGAAATTGAGCCCCTGCTTTTTAAAGAGGCGCTCCGCCATTTTAGAGACGTCCTTGTCGAAGCTTGGAGCGATCGCAGGTAAAAATTCAATCACATCAACTCGTGATCCAAGGCGTGCCCATACGGAGCCTAACTCAAGGCCTATGGCACCTGCACCGACAACAGCTAGCTTTTCAGGAACCTTTTCAAATGCGATGGCTTGGTCGCTGCTGACAACAGTTTCGCCATCGAATTTCAGGAAGGGTAGTTCGATAGTGGCTGAGCCTGTTGCAATTATGATATGCTTAGCTGTGAGTACAGTCTCGTCGTTCTTTTCCTTTATGCGCACCTTGCGGTCACCTGCCAACATACCAAGACCATTGAAAACCTTGATCTTATTTGCCTTCATCAAGTGTTGGACGCCGCCGCGTAACTGTTCGACTGTCTTCGACTTTTTAGCCATAAGCTTCTCAATGCTAATTGAGAGATTTGTGAGATCAATACCGTGCGCTTCTGCACCATGTCCTGCAAAGTGATACATCTCTGTTGAATGAAGAAGCGCCTTACTAGGTATGCAACCAACATTCAAGCAAGTGCCGCCCAGGTTTTTGTCCTTTTCAATGATAGCCGTTTTTAGGCCGAGCTGTGCACCTCGAATCGCCGAGACGTAACCGCCGGGGCCTGAACCGATAATGATAAGATCGAATGTATTTTCTTCAGACATGATGAGTGGAAAGATTTGAAAAAGTTAGATATCAAATAAGAGTCGAGCCGGATCCTCGATCGCATCTTTGACTTTCACGAGGAAGGTGACGGCCTCTTTACCATCGATCAAGCGATGATCATAGCTCAACGCTAGATACATCATGGGGCGTGCCACGATCTCGCCATTAATGACGACGGCACGCTCAGTAATATTGTGCAGCCCAAGGATGGCAGGCTGCGGATGATTGACGATGGGCGTGCTGAGCATCGAGCCGTAGATACCACCGTTGGAGATAGTAAAGACACCGCCCTCAAGATCGCCCATTTGCATCTTACCGTCGCGGGCGGCTTTCGCAAAGCCCATGATATCACCCTCGATTTCTGCAAACCCCTTTTGATCACAGTCGCGAAGTATCGGCACCATAAGTCCCTTGTCGGTACCAACGGCGACACCTATGTCATAAAAGTGCTGGGTGACAACTTCGTTCCCTTCGATGCGTGCGTTGACTTGCGGAACAGCTTGTAGGGCGTGGGTCACGGCCTTAGTAAAGAAGGACATGAAACCGAGCTTAAGGCCGTGGCGTTCGACGAATCTATCTTGATTTTCTTTTCGCAGTTTAATCACCGCACTCATGTCGACTTCGTTAAAGGTCGTAAGCATGGCGGCCTCTTGTGTTGCGGCGACGAGGCGCTCAGCGATTTTACGACGGAGCGGTGACATCTTTTTACGAGTCTCACGTACGCCATGCGAGATAGAAGGTTTTACTGGCGCAACAAATTCAGCTGGATCAGGGGAGGGCACCGGGCCTGTAGCAGGAACCACAAGTGATGGACTTTCAGATGCTTCGATGATGTCGCTTTTCATCACACGACCATCTTTACCGCTACCAGAAATACTAACAGTATCGACGCCTGTTTCTTCGGCAGATTTGCGAGCAGCAGGTGAGAGTGTGACCACTGGATCTACCTTCGCTTCGACCGGAGCATCTGTAGTCACAATGGAATCGACCGCTTCGGCCGGAGCAACATCTACTTCTGGCATGTCAGCCTTTTTTTCGACAGGAGCATCTACTGCACTTTCGTCAATCGAGGCAATGATTTGGCCGATGTCGACCTCTTCGTCGACTTCGACCTGAATCGAAATTACCCCTGCGACTTCAGCAGCCCCTTCCGAGGTTATTTTATCAGTTTCTAGCTCATAGAGAACTTGGTCTTTTTTGACGTAGTCGCCGTCTTTGACGTGCCAAGCGGCAAGGATGCCGCTACTGATAGATTCACCCATTGCGGGTATTTTTACTTCGGTAGCCATAGTTAGAAATTTAGAATTGAGAATTTTAGCCAGCGACTATCATAGCGACAGCCGTCAAAGCGAGAATGCGTGTTCGATGAGTTTCTTCTGCTCATGACGGTGGCGGGCAAGTGAGCCGACTGCTGGGCTAGCAGATTCTTTGCGCCCTGCATAGGCGGGTAACTTACCAAGAGTTTCCATTAGTCGTGGGGCTATAAAGCTCCAACCGCCCATGTTCTTCGGCTCTTCCTGACACCATACGATGCTCTGTGCCTTAGGATAATTGGCTACGATACGTTTGAGCAGATCTGTATTCAGTGGGTAGAACTGCTCTATGCGAACGATCGCGGTGTCCTTGACTTTGGACTCCTCCCTGTGCGCGGCTAGATCGTAGTAGAGTTTACCCGAACAGAAAATGATGCGCTTGGCTGTCTCGCGGTCGACGATCTCATCATCGAGGATGGACCAGAATTCGTCGTCGGTAAAGTTTTCGACTTTTGAGACGCATTCGCGGTGGCGCAGTAGACTCTTAGGCGACATGATGATTAGCGGTTTCTTAAACTCGCGCTTCATCTGACGGCGTAATAAGTGGAAATACTGTGCAGGCGTAGTCACGTTGCAGACCTGGATGTTGTTTTCCGCACAGGACTGAAGGAAGCGTTCGAGACGAGCGGAAGAGTGCTCGGGTCCCTGACCTTCGTCTGTCTCTTATACACATCTCCGAGCCCACGAGACAAGAGGCAATCTCGT
>OJAT01000008.1_pt1 | contig 17805 bp, 15 predicted proteins | sample 1590021 | NCBI WGS metagenome assembly OJAT01 (sample SAMN05416890, study PRJEB24817) | seawater metagenome | isolation source: Sea water | place: Canada:Atlantic | collected 2013-11 | reverse complement strand
ACAGGTGCTACAAAACATGATTGACCGTATCATCATCGTTAAAGCAGCCGAAGAAAAGGGTTTGCTTTTGCCTGAATCCTATATCGACCAAGAGTATGATGAGGTGATTGACCGCGACTTTGGTGGTGATCGTGGCCGCTTCCTTGAATACCTGCGCGCCCGAGGGGAGACTGCCCGCGACTTCCGCCGAAACATCTACAAGCGCGTCGTCGTGAATGCGATGCGAGCGGAGACTCGTCGCTCACAGTCCGAGATCAGCCCCGAGCGGATCGAAGAATTTTATGTCAAAAACAAGCTACGCTTTTACCAAGAAGAAGCACTTCACTTACGCCAAGTCATCCTAACGCCGATGGCGAGCGAAGGTCTTGTTCCACTACGCCAAACAGCCAAGAAGGTGATCAACGAACTCGACAGCGGCGCCAACTTCGGAGACATCGCGCGTAAATACAGCCAAGACGAAATGAGCCGCAAAGGCGGCGACTGGGGCTGGATCGAGCGTAAGGACATCCGCAAGGAACTCAGTGATATCGCCTTCGGCCTAGAGACAACACAATACAGCCAACCGATCGAAATCGGGGGGACAATTTTTATTCTTTACGCAGAAGATAAACGGGAAGAGATGATCCAACCAGTGGCACAAGTGCGCGACATTATCGAAAATGTCCTCGTCGGCGAAATCGCCCGCGAGACACAAGAAAAGTGGCTCAACGAACTGCGCGAGGATGCTTACGTGCGCTACTTTTTGTAGGATTTAACTGTAGCTTGCTGCACCTGTGTTGCACGTTAAATAGTAGTGCGTGAGTCAACTCGCACCCACGGTGTGAAAAGGGATTATACATTAGCCAATTCCTTCTCTGTTTTGAGCCTAAGTTGACCACAAGCAGCATTGATGTCGTGGCCTTTTTCTCGGCGAATAGTAGCAGAGACTTTGGCTTTGCGGAGCACATCAACAAAAGCGTCCTGGCGACGTAGGCTGGGGCGTTTCCACTGGAGGCCCTCAACTGTGTTGTAGGGGATGCAGTTGACGTGGGCGTGGAGATCGCGAGCGATTTTAGCCAACTCGCGTGCTTGGTCGAGACTGTCGTTGACATCTTCAATCAGAATAAATTCCAGCGTGAGCATGCGCCCGTGCTTTTGCTGGAAGGCTCGTGCGGCAGGAATCAACTCTTCAAGCGGGTATTTTTTATTGATTGGCATGATCTGTTGGCGGACTTCGTTAGTCGCTCCATGCAGCGAGATAGCAAGGCGCACCGCGATCCCCTCCTCCGCCAGTTTAAGAATCTGAGGCGCGAGGCCGGAAGTCGATACCGTGATGCGGCGAGCACCAAAATTGAGTCCCCATTCGGCGTTAAGAATGCGAATGGTGCGAACGAGAGTGTCGTAATTTGAGAGTGGCTCGCCCATGCCCATGAAGACGATGTTATCAAAGGAGGCAATCTCCTCTCGGGCGCGATCGGTGTGAGCATCTTCGCGGCGGCAGATGTGCATTAGTTGAGAGACGACTTCTGCCGCCATCAGATTACGCCGAAAGCCAGCCAATCCAGAGGCGCAGAACTTACAGCCAAAAGCGCAACCTACTTGAATAGACACGCAGACCGTCTTGCGCGAGTCCTCTTGCCCAACGCCTTTTTGTGGCGCACGGATCAGAACAGTCTCAATCAGCGATTTGTCTTCTAGCTCGAGGAGCAGCTTTTGGGTGACGTCGTCAGAGCGCTTATCTATGACAGGCGTAGTGGGGTAGAGGATGAAATTTTCTTCGAGCCAGGCGCGGAAATCCTTCGGCAGATTTGTCATAGCATCCCACGAATCTACGCGCTTTTTGTAAAGCCACTCCATGACTTGCTTGGCGCGGAAGCCCTTGTGCCCTGCCGCTTCGATCTGGTCTTTCAGGCTTTCGAGAGTTTCGCCAAAGAGGCTGGGTTTCTGGGGTGTAAATCGCACTGAGTGGAACTTGCACGTTTTGCACATGAATGGAAGTTCGAAGTATGGAACTAGAAGCTGGAAATATAAAGAGGCACCCTTTCGCGTGATCGCGTCTACAGTTATTACTGAAGCAATCAGTAGCTTTGGGTCGATGCAGATGGCTTATTAATGGAAATTTCTACTTGCTGAATAAAAATAGTGCTCTATTGTTCACTTATTAGTAATGAACATCGCCTATTCCAGTCATCGCCGAGTCAAAGACATGGTTGCGAGCGAGCGCCCGCAAGAGCGACTTGAGAACTTGGGAGTCGAAGCACTTAGTGACCGCGAACTGCTAGCCATGATTTTACGCACAGGCACACCTGGTATCGACGTGCTCAGCATGTCGGAGGATTTACTGCACGAAGCTGGCAGTCTCGCCAATCTGCTTCGCTGGTCGGCAGAAGACTTCCGTAAAATTCATGGCATTGGTAAGGTTAAGGCACTCCAGCTGATCTCCGTGATGCAATTTGCCAAACGCCTATTGACCGAGGAAGATAGCAAAGAAATACGCTTTGATAATTCGGCTATGGTAGCGCAGCACTTTCGTAATCTAGTAGCGGGCGCAGAAGTCGAGCGCTTCTGGGTACTCTGCCTCGACCGTAAGAACAGACTACTTAAACGCATTGAAGTTACGAAGGGCACCGCCACAAATTGCCTCGCACACCCTCGAGAGGTTTTCCGCGAAGCCATCCGCCATAACGCGACCGCCATCGTTGCAGTGCATAATCATCCAAGCGGCGACCCCGCACCAAGCCGAGCCGACATCCAAGTTACGCGACAACTACGAGAATCGGCTAAGATCGTCGGCATCGAATTAACCGATCACATTATCATCGGTTGTAAACCACGAGATCCGGAGGGACTTGGCTACTACAGCTTCAACGAAGCTGGGTTGGCTTGATCGATACGATTTCTAATACCTAAGACGCAGACGTCGAACGCGGTCCCACTTACAATCCTGTTCCGTAGCAGAACAGGAGACCCGTATCGATCCAAATTCTAGCTCTAACCCAACGCCTCTGGTTTTTTCACGATCCAAAAACGGCAGTCATCAGAGAAAGACTCTACCTCGGCGGACTCTTTACCCAGTTCGCTACGCATGACGGATACTTCGATATGGAAGCCGACTTTATTAAGGAGCAGCTGCATCTCAGATGCAGTGGGCACATGCATAAAGTGCAAACCATGATCAGTCGGCTCAGTGCGGTCGCCAAAGTCTTCTAGCTCGGGCTTCTCAGTGCCGCATTCCCAACGAAGAGTTTCAGCCTCCCAGAAATCTCGGTGGATGGAGCAATCGCGATCATGAGTGGTAAAGGCAAACCAAGCACCTGGGCGAAGCACCCGAAAAACTTCGCTCAAGGCCCGCTCACGCTGAGCCGACTTCGGGATTTGCATCAGACCATTGAATCCAAAAATCGCTCCATCGAAAATCTCGTCCTCAAAATCTAACCGCGTCGCATCGGCCACTCTACAGTGAATTGTATAATCCAATCGCTTCGCCAGATCGCGTGCCTTAACTACCATGCTCCGCGCATAGTCGGTGGCCAAAAGATTACGGTAGCCCAACTCATAGAGCCCGAACCCGATACGCCCCGCTCCGCAACCCAACTCCAGCAGAGAATCGTCTGGCGCAAACAAGCGAGTAAAGATTTTTTCCTCTGACGCCCACAGCCCCAGATCCACAGATGCCTTGGCGTAGTAATCCACCACTCCATCCGAGTCGAAATAAGCCTTTACATTTTTAACGTCCATTTACTCTAGTCAATACGGCTCGAACGAGCTGGCAAATCGAAACGAGTGTAAACAAAAGCGAGGAGAGCTTAGTGCGCTTTTACGCTGGGATCTTCGACCCAGAAACTTTTGATCTGAACAACTTTGGGGAATTCTTGAGAACCGAACTCGTTTTCCTACAGATGTCCGGCAACTAGGCCGACACCGACGCTACCAACGATACGGTTATTTTGGCGCATACCAGTAATACTAGGGAGGGCGTCGTAGAACTCGAATTTATTAGCGATGACGACGTCCAGCTTTGACTCTCTGCTGACTAAGCATTCTCTGCGCTTAGATTAATTACTACAGTGGACTAAGCATCACGATAGTCATCAGGGGAGTCCTTCGGGCGGCGTTTTTAAAACCACTTTACGACCGGTCTTCAACTTTTTGACTGGCGCAGATTGAAGCACTGCGTTTTTCTAGATGCTTATGTCCAACGACAACCCAGAGACTCCAACTGATTTCATTCGCCAAATAGTAACTGCCGATGTGGCGGCTGGCAAACATGACGGGCGCGTGCATACGCGTTTCCCGCCTGAACCCAATGGCTACCTCCAAATCGGCCACGCGAAGGCGATCTGTTTGAACTTCGATATCGCGAAGGACTTTGACGGCCTCTGTAACCTTCGCTTTGACGATACAAATCCGGAGAAAGAGAGCGACGAGTTCGTGCAAGCGATCCTAAAGGATATTAAATGGCTGGGTTACGAATGGGCGAAGGTCTGCTTTGCCAGTGACTATTTCGATCAGCTTTTTGACTGGGCTTGCAAGCTCATAGCGTCGGGCGACGCCTATGTAGACGAACTGGACTTTGACGAAATACGAGAATACCGCGGCTCTGTCAGTGAGCCGGGCAAAAACAGTCCTCACCGCGACCGTCCCACCACCGAAAGCCTGGACCTGTTTAAACGGATGCGCTCGGGCGAATTTGAAGACGGCGCCAAGGTGCTCCGCGCTAAGATCGATATGGCACATCCAAACATGAACATGCGCGATCCGGTAATGTACCGCATCAAACGGATGCACCACCACCGCGTGGGCGATGCATGGCCGATTTACCCGAGCTACGATTTCACCCATGGCCAAAGCGACTCACTCGAAGGCATCACCCACTCGCTCTGCTCGCTGGAATTTGAAGACCACCGACCGCTCTACGATTGGTTTATCGAAAAACTTGGTATCTTCCCCTCAAAGCAAACTGAATTCGCCCGCCTCAACCTGACCTACACCGTAGTGAGCAAACGCAAGCTAAGGACTCTGGTCGAAGAAGACCAGGTCGAGAGCTGGGAAGACCCTCGTATGCCAACACTATCTGGGATGCGTCGCCGGGGCTACCCTGCTGCTGCGATTCGTAGCTTCTGCCGAACCGTGGGTATAACCAAGACACCATCGACAAGTGATGTCGCGCTGTTGGAACACGCCGTGCGCCAAGAACTTAATCACACTAGTAGTCGGCGCATGGCAGTCATGGACCCGCTCGAAGTCGAGCTGACCAACTGGCCAGAAGACCAAGTCCTCGAAGTCGAAGCGATCAACAACCCTGAAGATGAAACTGCGGGCACGCGTAAGATCCCATTTGGAAAGCGGATTTTCATTGAGCAAGAAGACTTTCGCGAAGAGGCCAATAAGAAATTCAAACGCCTAAAGAAAGGGCACGAAGTAAGACTACGCGGCGCCTATGTGATTAAATGTGACGACTGCGAAAAGGATGCCGACGGCACTGTCACCAAATTGCTTTGTAGTGTCGACCTCGACACGCTAGGGAAGAATCCCGAAGACCGTAAAGTGAAAGGCGTCATCCATTGGGTCAGCGCGGCTCACGCCGTCAAAGCGAAGGTACGTCTTTTCGACCGCCTATTTTTACTCGAAAAGCCAGAGGCAGATAAAGAGCGGGCATTTACCGAGTTTGTGAACCCCGACTCCTTGACCGAAGCCACCGCTCTCTGCGAACCGAGCCTAAGCGAATTACCCGTGGGCGAAACCTGCCAATTCGAGCGTATCGGCTATTTCTGCCTCGACTCAAAGCTGAGTCAACCCGATGCCCTAGTCTTTAACCGCACAGTGGCGCTCCGCGACTCTTGGGCAAAAAACAGTTAAACCCTATGCGCACAGCCACACTCGAACTGTTTCAAAAGCACTTCCCCTTTCAGCCCGCGCATTTTGCATTCGCACCTGGACGAATCGAGTTTGTCGGCAACCACACCGACTACAACGGAGGCCTCGTGATGGGTGCAGCAGTGACGGAAGGAATCACAGTGGCCGTAAGTCTGCGTAAAGATGCCATAATTCACATCGTAAGCGATGCAGGCAATCTGGTTGAAATCTCCCTAGGTGATTACAAAGCAATTAAGGGCACGGGCTCTTGGACGAACTATCCGATTGGCGTGACAAAGGTAATGGCCGATCTCGGCATGGCAATGCCGACTGGCTACAACATGGCTGTGACTAGCACACTCCCCTCGGGCGCAGGCATGAGTAGCAGTGCCGCTTTTGAATTAGCGACGGCCAAAGCGCTCGCCGCGCTCTACGGTTACGAAACGGATACTGCTGGCTTTGCACGCATTGGGCGTAAGGCAGAAAACGAATTTGTAGGTATGCCCTGCGGCATTCTTGACCAAGGCGTCTCAGCCTTCGGAAAAGCTGATCATCTAGTCAAAATTGATTGCGCGACAGAGACCTTCGTGACTGAACCGATGCCTCGCGGCGCGCACTTTTGGATTTTTAATTCCAACAAAAAACATGCCCTCGTTGACTCTGCCTACGCAGATCGGTTTAAAGAGTGTCATGACGCACTGGCACAACTGAAAGCCGACTATCCCTACGCAAAGACCCTATCAGAGATTAGCGAAGAGCAGTTAGCGGCCTCAAAGCCCAATATCGACGAGCTAATCTTCCTCCGCGCTGCCCACATCGTCGGTGAAAATGCCCGCGTGCGTAAGGTCGAACTTGCTTTAGCAAATAACGACCTCAAGGCCGTTGGTGCATACCTAAACCAGTCACACGAAAGCTCCCGCGTTAATTTTGAAAATAGTATCGAAGAGCTCGATACACTAGTCGAACTGCTCAAGCTGCAGCCTAGCGTTTACGGTGCCCGATTAACCGGCGGCGGCTTTGGCGGTGCTGTTATGGCGTTAACAGATACTAATTTCGGGCAAACCCAAGCCGATGCCATCGCCGCAGCCTACGAAGCCAAGTATGGAATCCAGCCATCGATCTTTCACACCTGCGCAGGTGATGGAGCGAAGCTACTAAAATAGGTCGCCCTCGAGTTCTTCTTGATGAGTTAAAGAGCTTAAAAAATTACTTTTAAGGTGTAACAGGCATCCTGCCTCCCCTATCATAAGAGATGGCGCATTAATCTGAGGGTGACTGCAAGTCATCTTCAAAATATAGTTTTAACCCATTCACTTGGAAGATCTAGCCTACTAAAGAGAAGCTGGCAAATAGCTATTTCTGTTCGTCTTCACTGCGTGGGAACGGCGCATACCAAGCCGCCAAGAAGGAAGGGATTGTGGCAAACATGACAACGGTAAAGAATGTCAGATATCCAAGATAATCGGCCAAAAATCCACTCACTGCAGTCGTCGGCCAGAGAACAAGGTTCATGATCGCTGTGCAGAAAGCATAGTGCGTCATATGATACTTCCCTGGACTGATCTGCTGCATCATGTAGAGCATATTCGCGATAAATCCGAAGCTATAGAAAAACTTCTCAATTGTGACCAATGACCCTACGGTCCAGAGTGTCACGGGCTCACCACCCTGAGCCGCAAACGCGAGATAAACATAAGTCAAATTCGGCAGGTTAAGACAAATCGCCATGGTAAAGAGCGTCTTCTTTAGCCCGTATTTAGAGATAAACATTCCTCCCAAGATACCACCCGCCAGACTCACCACCGTACTCACCGTGCCATCGATAATACTCTTCTGAGCGAGAGACAGCCCAATACCACCTACCTCCGAGTCAGCTTGTAGAAACAAATGCCCCACGCCTAGTAACAAGCCCTCTCCACTTCGAAACAGAAAAACAAAGGCTAACATACCCCAGATTTGAGGCTTTCGAAAGAAATCAATCCACGCATCGATAAAAGTGGCTCGCGCTTCTTTTATACTTTCAGGGCGATCTGGCACTGAACCCTTGGGTAAGAAAAAGATATGGTAGCCCGCCAAAGCCGACATCACGGCTGCCGCCACACACCAAGCGATCGTCCAAGAGGACGTCTCCCCTTGCCCGAAGTAACTTGCAATATAGACGATAAAGGCCATCGAAAAAATACGTCCAACGTTCCAGAATACACCTTGTATTCCCACATACTTAGCCTGCTCCTTCTTATTCAAACTAGTGATATAGATACCATCCATACAAATATCCTGCGTCGCCGAAGCGAATGCCATCATCCACAACACACCTATCGAAATCAGGAAGTAGCTCGACATCGGCAGACAAAAACCGACCAAGACCAGCAGTCCCACCATCCCAATTTCCATCGCCAGGACAATCCACTTCTTTGTCTTAAACATATCGAGAAAGACAGCCCAAAGCGGCTTCAGCGACCACATCAGAGTAATGTTCCCCACCCAGAAAGTGATCTCGGTATCCGAATGCCCAAGATCTTTAAACATTGTCGCCGCGACCCAAGTGATCATGACGTAAGGAATACCCTCGGCAAAGTATCCTGACGGCACCCAAGACCAAGGGTTACGGGTGCGGACTGTGCTATGACTCATAGGGTTGGTGATAAAAATGTTTTGCTAGCTAAATCAAAACAAAGGCATTCGGCAAGCGAACACGCCACGGTTAACTAACTTCCTGCATAGGTTTGCGAGCCCTCGGCACGTCGCGCGCGTCAAAATGGAGAATATATTTTTCTTCAAAGTATGGATCGCCAAAACTCTCTCCCAAAGAAATCGTCTTTCGCGGGCGAATCCCAAGTGCGGTTAATTCATCATCGAGTTCACCGCCTTTCCAATAGAGCACTCCGTTAGGAATTGAGTTACGCTCGCCTCGGCGGACGTTTTCTTTAATCCAGCTAAAATACTCAGGTAAATTTTTAACTGCACGCCCGGTAATAAAGTCGAACTGCTTTTTGACCTCTTCGGCACGGCATTGACGAGCTTCTACATTCTTAAGCCCTAGCTTGTCCACAAGATCTTCCACCACAGTAATCTTCTTACCGATCGAATCGATTAAAGTGAAATGCGCCTGCGGGTAGCAAATCGCCATAATGATACCAGGGAAACCACCACCCGTACCGACATCCATGATACGCGCACCGCTCATCAGTTTGAGGTGATTAGTAATCGCAAGGCAGTGAGACAGATGCCGCGCTTCTAAATACTCGATGTCTTTACGCGAGATGAGATTAATTTTTGTATTCCACTCTCTCAGGAGCACGGCCCAAGCTTCGAGCACTGGCCATGCGGTTTCTTCAATCTGGGGAAATTGCTTACGTATCGAATCCATTAGTTTTTTAGAAAATTGAAAAAATATTCAGATAAATGAGCGCTGAGGTAGTATCTCGACTTCTTCTAGGATTTATTATCAATATCAATCTAGAGGACTATTGAGAGCAAAAACCTATAAAGGATAATTGCACATGAATTTGATGAACGAATCCATCCCAAAATCGAAATCAGTAGATCAAAAAATAAGGTGATAAAGAAAACGCCGAGCATTCACCTTGGGTGCACGTTAAAAGTCAAAACCCTGCTATTATATCAGACTAAGAAAATCATGAAGACCACTCGCCGTATCATACACATCGACATGGACTGCTTTTATGCAGCGGTCGAGATGCGCGAGCGTCCCGAATTAGAGAATCGTCCGCTGGCGGTCGGTGGGGCTTCGGGACGAGGCGTGTTGACGACGTGCAATTATGCCGCTCGCGAATTCGGTGTGCATTCAGCGATGCCCGTCTTTAAAGCGCGCGAACTATGCCCTCAGCTAGTTATCGTCCCAGTGCGCTTCGAGTTATACAGGGCTGCGTCTGAGGCTGTGCGGGCAGTTTTTGCTCGTTATACCGAGATGATCGAGCCGCTCTCTCTCGACGAGGCCTACCTTGATGTGAGCCATTTAAAGCGCTCCGGATCAGAGATCGCACAGGAAATACGCGCTGCGATCCAATCCGAGACAGAATTGACTGCCTCGGCGGGGATCGGACCCAATAAGTTGATCGCCAAAATCGCAAGCGATTGGAACAAACCAAACGGCCAATGCGTCGTTGCGCCATCGAAGGTCGAGCTCTTTATGCGTGAGCTCTCCGTGCAGCGTATTTGGGGAGTCGGCCCGAAAAGTTCAATCCGTCTAGCCGAGCACGGGATTAAAACCTGCGCACAGCTCCAAACTAAAGATAAAACTTGGCTTGCTCAGGAATTTGGTAGCTTCGGGATGGAACTCTACGATCTTTGTCGCGGCATCGACGAGCGGCCAGTGGAGGCGAATCGTATCCGCAAAAGCCTTAGCAATGAGCAAACGTTTGCAAAAAACCTAGAATCGCTGGGAGATTGCCGCGAAGCCTTAAGCAGGCAGCACCGCGAGCTAGTCGAAGAGCTACGCAAAAACGCGCCCGATCGGAAGATAGCCAAACTGCTAGTCAAACTAAAGTTCAGCGACTTCCGCCGCACCAGCGCGGAGATGTCAGGCCAACAGCCAGAGTTGACGCGTTTCCACAAACTACTCGATGATGCTTGGGGGCGAAGCGGCGAACCCGTTCGCTTGCTGGGTATCGGCGTGCGATTCGCTGAGAGCGAGGGAGGGAGCGAGCAGTTGGAACTAGGGCTTTAATATGTGATGCCTGCATGCTGAAAGAATAGTCGGCACAAAAAAAGCGACAAACGAGTCGCTTCAAAATAAGCACAAAAATGGCGCAGTCCCTACCCCTAAGGACTGCGCCAACCATTGTCTACTTAATGCCTCTAAAGATAAAATCTAAAGAGGACTTTTTCTGTTACCCCAAACTCCCTTGCGGGAGAAAAGTTAATTCGTATATAGTGATTTAAGTAAAATCACGTGCAAGATGTTAATGAGCCTACGCGTGATATACTAATTTTACTTATAGTTAGTATTAATTTTACTTATTGATTAAATTAAAGGCAAAGTGACGCGGAGCATACCCCTAGACTCCGCGCCACACGGTTTTCTGCTTTGTTTTATTACCCCAACTACCATACACGGGAAGAAATGAAAAATATTGGAAAGAGCTGTTTTATGTATATCAGCTATTGTGCCAATTATCGCAAAGTTACCTAATTTACTCTTTTTATTAAGCCGCTCGTGAAATTCTCTAAAAACATCGAAGATGTCATCGCCGACTTCCGTGGCCTGCCTCACACGGTGAGCGCGTCTTCTAGGCGCGAGCCGACGCCTCTAGATAGCGTATTGATAGTGCTTCAAGAACAATACAAACTAGAGAAACCCAGCCCAGAACGCAGCTTGGTCGAAAATTGGGAAAAAATCTTCGGTCCCAGTCTTTGTGAACGTTGCCACCCCGTAAGGATTAAGGACGAACACACACTGATCGTTTCGGTGACAAATCAAACCCTTCGCTCAGAGTTACAGTTCATGAAACGGTCGGTATTGAAAAAAATTCAATCTTTAGAGTATTGTAGCGAAATCAAAGAATTAGTGATCCGCAGCTAAGCGTAATAATCCCTCCAGGACTGCTACTTGTTCACATGAGCATCGCATGGTCACACGGAGCGTGCCTTTACACTTTCAGTCTGCGCTGGATTGACAGGCGTGCAGATTCCTAAAGAGTCTGCCCATCTAATATGAAAAGCTACCACGATCTACTTCGCACCGTTCTGGAAACTGGCACCTACCGCGATGACCGCACGGGCACGGGCACTTACTCTCTTTTCGGAGCACAAGCTCGATTCTCACTAGAGCCAGACTTCCCTCTACTCACCACGAAAAAGCTCCACCTGCGCTCAATCATACACGAACTGCTTTGGTTTATTCAGGGTAATACCAATATCGGCTACTTGAAGGAAAACAAAGTCCGTATCTGGGATGAATGGGCAGACGAAGACGGCAACCTCGGCCGCGTTTACGGAGCTCAGTGGCGGGACTGGATTGCTCCCGGCGGCGAACGTGTCGATCAGCTAGCGGAAGTCATCGAATCACTCAAAAAGAATCCTGACAGTCGCCGCCACATGGTCTGCGCTTGGAACCCTGGGGAGGTAAAGGACATGGCGCTCCCCCCATGCCATGCCCTCTTTCAGTTCTATGTGGCTAACGGTGAGCTAAGCTGCCAGCTTTACCAACGTAGCGCCGACATCTTTCTCGGCGTGCCTTTCAACATAGCGTCTTACGCACTGCTCACCATGATGATCGCACAAGTCTGCGGATTGAAAGCCAAAGAGTTTGTCCACACATTTGGCGACCTGCATCTCTACTCTAACCATGTCGAGCAAGCCAAAGAGCAACTTTCTCGCGAACCACGCGCTCTGCCAAAAATGAAAATGAGCCCCAGCGTGAAGGACATCAACGACTTCAAATATGAGGACTTTGAACTGGTCAACTATGACCCTCATCCTGCAATCAAAGCACCGATTGCGGTTTAAAAAATGATGGGCTCTTCAAAGAATTTTAAAGCCATCGCCGCCATGTCAGAGAATCGTGTGATCGGCAACTCCGGCGGCATCCCTTGGCACCTACCAGAAGACTTTAAATGGTTTAAAAAGACTACGATGGGCGACATCCTTGTAATGGGTCGAAAGACTTACGAGTCCATCGGTCGTCCACTACCAGGGCGTGACACTTACGTACTGAGTCGAACTCCACGCGAGATCGCTGGCGTGCATAATTTCACCGATTTAGAAACACTCGATCATCTTAAAACGGATCAGACTATCTGGATCGCTGGCGGCGGTGAAATTTACAAACAAATGCTAGGCAAATGTAGCGAACTTTACCTTACCCGCGTACATCGCACCGTACAAGGCGACGCGTTCTTCCCGGACTTTGAAAGCGACTTCCAGTTAGACTCAGTCATGGAAAGAAACGATGATTTTTCCATCGAGCGTTGGATGAAAAAGTAGCGCGCCTTAGGAGCTTATTCGCGCCCAGGAAGGAACCTTCGGGCATAGACCCGTATACTAGGATCACCCTAACAACTCTTCTGCGTGCGCTCTTGCGGAGGCCGACTTGCGGTCGCCAAGCATGCGGGCGAGTTCCTCAAGACGAGCGCTACGACTGTCGCCGAGTGGTGCTATGTTCACGGCTGTAGAGTCTTCATCCTGAGATTTAGTGACGACGTAGTGGTTGTGCGCGAGCGAAGCCACTTGGGGCAGGTGGGTAACACAAAGAACTTGGTGTTTTTTCGCCAGGCGCGCTAGTTCAGATCCGACAGTACGACCGACTTCACCACCGACGTTAGCATCAACTTCATCGAAGACGAGGAGTGGCGTGGCGTCAGCCTCAGCAAGCACAGTTTTGAGCGCGAGCATCACGCGGGCTGTCTCTCCACTAGAGGCGATTTTATTGAGCGGTTGGAGGTCTTGCCCGGCATTAGGGGCGAAGAGGAATTGGCAATGGCTGTCGCCGTGCTCGTGTAGCTTAGCGTCGGAGATAAGTTTAATCTCTAAGCGCGCTTTTTTGAAGCCGAGTGCTTGCAAGAGATCAGCGGCTTTTTGCGCGAGTGCTTTGGCAGACTTTTTACGAGATGCGGTTAGTTTGACGGCTTGTTTTTTAAGCTTGGCTTCAAGGTCGACGGTCGCCTTGCGTTTCTTAACAAGCACGCCATCAAGATCACCCTGGATGTCGATTTTTTGGGCGAGTTCTTCGCGCTTGCTCAAAACGGCTTCAACACTGCCGCCGTATTTACGACGCAGCTCTTGCCAGAGATTCATACGCTCTGTGGCGGCCTCGATAGCTTCGGGGTCGAAGTCGTAATCAGCCGTTAAGCGCCCAACCTCTTCGCCGAGATCTTGCAACTCGATCTGCAAGCTGCGAGCGCGCTCGAGGAGTGGCTGCGAACCTTCATCAAGTTCGACCAGTTCTTCTAGGCGAAGAAGGGCGCCACCTAATAAATCGTTAACGCTTTGCTCACCGACCATGGCCTCGGAACATGCGGATGCAAGACCGACTAACTCTTGAGCCCTAGACATGCGGGTGTAGTCACGCTCCAACTCTTCAATGGAATCTTCACTCACGTCGACGACGTCGATTTTTTTGATTTGTTTGCGGACAAAATCCAGCTCATCTTGATCAAGACGTTCGCCAGTTTCGAGAGTCTCAATCTCGCGTAATGCGCTGCGCCATTCGTCGTAGCCAACGGCAAATGCGGTGAGCGCCTTAGCGTTATCCGCGTAGGTATCGAGCATTTCGAGCTGACGTTTTTCTTGGAAAAGTTTTTGCGGTTCACCAGGACCATGAAAATCGATCCATGACTCGCCAAGCGCTTGCAGTTGAACGAGCGTGGCGAGACTGCCATTAACTTGAATCCGTGGAATCTTAGTGCGGTGAATGGTTCTTTGCAAAAGGAGCAAGCCGTCTTCGCATGTGGGTAAACCAGCGACCTCAAGCAAGTTATCAATGAGAAAAGCGTCTGCGAAGTAGAGAGCGGCCTCGACCTCGAGCAAGTCTTGGCCTTGGCGAATCATTCCTTTATCGGTTCGTGTACCTGAGAGCAAACCTAAGGCACCGAGGAGCACGCTCTTACCCGCGCCCGTCTCCCCTGTCACGGCGGTGAAGCCAGACTCAAACTCAAGCCTGACTTCTTCAAGTAAGGCGAGATTTTTTATACAGATGTATTTTAGCATGCGGATCGACTATTGAGCGGAGAGAAGAAGCGGCGCAAGCACTTGAAACAACAAAGTGAGCGGGAACAGACTAAAAATGATCGTTAATACTAAGCAAAGAAAAGTCTTCAAAGGCGTCAGTCGAAGGGCCGCGGTGAGTGAGAGTATGACAACTATGTAGCCATAAACTAAAGGGATAAAGAACAGCCAAAAATACTGCCCGACAGCGGACGAACCAAAATTTTGTCGGAAGAGGAAAAGTACTAAAAAACAAAGTAACCAAGGCATGAGGCCGAGCCCCAGTCCAGTGCGCACTTCGCGCAAGCTGGCCTGCGCTCCAAACCAACGCCCAAAATTACGCAGTAACCATGCGAAGAGGTAGAGCCCGAAGAAGCCAATGACCGCACCTATCAGAAATACAGATACACCCATGCTTTCATCTGAATAATAAACAGGCAGAGCCTGCATCATGCCAGAGGCTGTCGCCACGATAAGGGCTGTACGATGCCCACGACCATTTTCAATTAGGCCTTGCATCGTTTTCCCCGGCTTATACCAGAGCGTGCATACATAGAGTGGATTGATTTGTTCAGTCATGTGTCTGACCTCAAAGGAAGACCTAAGAAACGGATCAGGCAAGTCTCTGTGTGGACTATCGCACTATGCTCACCGTTTCTCAGATCAGTAAAGGCTTCGGCCAAAAAACACTTTTTACCGATATTTCGCTACGCTTATTACGCGGCGAGCGCATCGGCTTAGTCGGCCCCAATGGTGCGGGTAAGACGTCGCTCTTCTCTATCATAATGGGCGATATGGAGGCTGACTGCGGCGAGATCGAACTGGAACGCGGCACACGAATAGGCTTTCTGCCACAAGAAAGCGCTCCGGCGGGAGACGAAACCGTAGCGGAGCTGGCGACTTCGATCAGCCCAGAGTTTACCAAAATTTACAAATCGCTGCGCGAGTATCCCGACCCCGATTCAATAGAGCGGATCGAAGCGATCGAGCGCTTCATTGAGTTAGACGGTTACAATCTGGAAGCAAAAGCCAAGCGTATCCTTGCAGGGCTAGCCTTTCGGAACGAAGACTACGACATGCCGGCCAAGACCTTGAGCGGGGGCTGGATCATGCGGGCGCATCTCGCCCGCCTGCTTGTAATGGAACCGGATCTGCTCATGCTCGACGAACCGACTAATCACTTGGACCTTGAGACGCTGGGCTGGTTTCAGAATCAGCTGAAGCGCTACTCAGGCGCGATCCTAACGATTTCGCACGACCGCGAGTTTCTCAATGCCATCTGCGGCGGTATTGTGGAGATCGCTCACAATAAGTTGCATCGCTACGTCGGCAATTACGAAAAATACCTTAAAGAAAAGGCCGAGCGCGAAGCGCAACATCTAGCAGCCTATAACAATCAACAACGTGAAATCGCCCATCTAGAAGATTTCGTGCGTCGCTTCCGCGCCAAAGCCAGTAAGGCGACACAAGCGCAAGCTCGACTTAAGCAATTAGAGAAAATGGAGCGCATTGCGCCACCTGAGAGTGCCGCTGACACAATCCACTTTAAGTTTCCCCAGCCGCAACGCAGCGGTCAGCGTATAGTTACGCTTAACCATGTAAAGCAGGCCTATGGCGAACACGTCGTCTACGAAGACCTCAACATAGAGGTCGAAAAGAAACAGCGCATCGTCCTGGTTGGCCCCAACGGTGCAGGTAAATCGACACTACTTAAAATAATAGCCGAGATCATCCCAATCGAAGCCGGCACGCGCGAGTTGGGCCATAATGTAAGCGTGGGCTACTTTTCGCAGCAGCGAGTCGAAGTGCTCAATATGGAGCGAAGCGTGCTCGACGAAGCGATGGATCGGACTTCAGGCACAGGCGAGCAGAGCGTGCGCAGTATCTTAGGCGCCTTCCTCTTTCGCGGAGATGATGTTTTTAAAAAGGTCAAAGTATTGAGCGGTGGCGAGAAGAGCCGACTGGCACTGGTCAAACTACTCCTGGCTCCGCCTAACTTCCTCCTACTTGACGAACCCACCACCCACCTCGATATGCCGAGTATCGACGCGCTGATCGGTGCCCTCAAGGACTACACAGGCACTCTCATCTTCGTTAGTCATGATGTACACTTTATCCGCGCGATTGCCGAGAGCACGACGCAGATACAAGCCGGCGAAGTTACGCATTATGCAGGTAACTACGATTACTACTTGCGTAAGTCGGGTGCCGAGTCCGAGCAGAGTGGCCTAATCGCCGGGCTGAAAAATGCTCGTCCAGACGGTGCGCCCACCTCCCAAGGCAAGCACCAGAGCGTGAGTGCCAAAGAACGCCGCCGTATCGCGGCAGAAGAGCGTAAATCTGCCAGCAAGGCGCGCAAGGAAGCCGAAAGCCGAGTCGCAAAAGCCGAGGCAGACATACTCAAGCTCGAAACCGAACAAGCCGAGCTTTCCAAACAGCTCGAGGACCCTAGCGCCTATGCTGACTCCGAGGCAGCCAAGGATCTCAATATTAAGGCTGCGCGTATCGCTAAATATTTAGAAGAGAAAAACTATGAGTGGGATATGGCAGCCGAGGAACTAAGTAAGCTAGGTTAAGTATCTAGAGAGGGAAAAATTCGAATTTCGCTTTACAAGCCGCTCGTAAATGCGAAGTTTTCCATACCTTACGTGCATTCTCCCTGTCCATCTGTGATGTTGTCTAGATCTACTTTAAAAAGTTTACTCACCGCCTCTTTAATCATCTGCTCATTTCAGATTTCTAATGCACAGAATGATGCCGGACAACTAGGCTTCACCGCACTACAAGGCCAGGCAAATACGCTGGTCGAAGACGGCAAACTTATCGAGGCCATGCCTCTGCTTAAAGAGTTGGTTAAGCGCGTCGAAGCCTCCGATAACTCGGAAATCAAACTCGACTTCCCCATATTCCTGATTGGAACTGCTCATATCCAACAATATGTGGCTTCCAAACAAACGAGTGAGTTAAGCGAAGCCCTCCTCTGGTATGATAGGTTAGAAAAGGAGTTCCCGAACTCACCTAAAATCAAGGACATGCTATTGAAAAGGATCGAGGTTTTACGTGCTCTGAGTAAGAACAATGAAGCGATTGATCTGATGCAGAAAATCCTTTCAGGCAGCTATAGAAATGTACGCCTAACCCAAAGTGAGCAAACTAAGCTGCTCAAAGATCTCACCCAAATCTACTACGGAACGGGGCAACTATCCGCTGGTCTGCCCTACTTTGGTCAACTCTTCGAAATCGCTCGCGACCCTGAAGATCAAGCCTTGGCTGCTGCCTGTCTCTTATACACATCTGACGCTG
>OJAT01000006.1_pt1 | contig 18927 bp, 18 predicted proteins | sample 1590021 | NCBI WGS metagenome assembly OJAT01 (sample SAMN05416890, study PRJEB24817) | seawater metagenome | isolation source: Sea water | place: Canada:Atlantic | collected 2013-11 | reverse complement strand
GCGTAGCCAAAAATTGAGCAAGAAATAAAAAGCTTACTATATACCTTCATATAAAGCTAGATATCAAGGTAAAATGCCTCGCGCTAACTACTCTATCCCCATTCCTGCCTATTCGCCTCGGCTTTGAGGGATACCTTAAGCCCACCGTAATAGGTGGCTAATCGAAGACGGCGTGAGTTGTCATTACCTCTCCCACCTTGCCCAAGTGCCGCTGGGGACGTCGAAGGTGCTCTCTTCTCCTGCCAGTAGCATCTCGCCACAATCGAGTTGGCCTTCGCCAAGTAGTTGTTGTATCAAGTTTTTTAAAACAATCGGAGTGAAGCCGGGGGTGTGGCTAGTTAGGTAGAGGAAGGAGGGCTGATCGCTCATTACTTTTCGCACGAGTTGCAAAGTTTCTAAGAGGGCGTGCTCGATCTTGTAGAGTTCGCCGCCTTTTCCGCGACCGAAAGACGGCGGGTCAAGGAGGATGGCGTCGTAGCGACGACCGCGTTTAATCTCGCGGGTAAGGAACTTATTGACGTCGTCCACAATCCAGCGGATGGGGCGGTCTTCTAGTCCGTTGAGTTTGGCGTTCTCACGTGCCCATGTGACCATGCCTTTGGAGGCGTCGACGTGGCAGCAGTGGGCACCGCCTTGCGCGGCGGCAAGAGTAGCGCCACCAGAATAGGCAAAGAGGTTGAGGAAGTTGAGTGGCTCGCGGCGTTGCGCGGTTTCCTTTTTGAGGGTTTCGCGTATCCATCCCCACATGGCGCGGGTCTCAGGGAAGACGCCAAGGTGGCCGAAGTCTGTAGTAGAGAGCTTCATCTTGACGCCCTTGACCTCTGCGATCCACGAGTCGGGTAGCTTGTCGCGACCGCGCCATTCGAGGCCTTGCTTGCGCGTGAAAAAGGCATCGGCTTGCTTCCAGAGAGCAGGCTGGCTCGGGTTCCAGACCGCCTGCGCGCAAGGACGGTCAAGGGTGACCTTGCCGAAGCGTTCCAACTTGCGCCCGTGGCCGCTGTCGATGAGTTCGTATTCGTTCATGGGGTGAATTGAGTACAGTAAGTAGAGAAGCCGCTAGGATATTGCTTCGACAAAGTGCTTTCGGCACATAGCGACATAACTTTCGTTGCCACCGATTTCGACTTGTTCGCCTTCTTTGATCGGGTTTCCTTCGGCGTCGGTACGGAGATTCATGGTAGCCTTGCGGCCGCAGTGGCAGATGGTCTTTAGCTCGATCAGGTTGTCCGCCCAACCGAGGAGGGCGGCGCTACCAGGAAATAAATTACCCTGGAAGTCGGTGCGTAGCCCGTAGCAAAGGACGGGGATTCCGGTTTTGTCGGTGACTTTGGCCAGTTGCTCGACTTGCAGGCGGTTCAGAAATTGGGCTTCGTCGATCAAGACGCAGGCGATGGGAGCTTGTTCGTGGGTGCTGTTAACAAGGAGGTATAAATCGTCTTCTTGCTTGAAGGACTTTGCGTCTTTCGTCAGGCCGATTCGGGAGGCGATTTTACCCCCGCCGTCCCTTTGATTAATGACGGGCGTGAGCAGGAGGGTCTTCATGCCTCGTTCGTGGTAATTGTGGCTCGATTGGAGGAGCACAGTACTTTTGCCCGCATTCATCGCAGAGTAGTAGAAGTAGAGTTTGGCCATGTTAGACAGGGTAGTGGTGGCTTCAGCCACCCTATAAGTTGCAGGTGAAATACCGGAATATGGAGCCTAAAGTCGCCACTTTGTTTGTTGCTTTAACAGATTGGCAGCGACTCCGTAGCGGAGATTGTAGAAGGAGTGGGTTATTCTGGAGCGGTTAGAGACCTCGAGCAAGGCATCAATGATGATCAATGCGGTGGGCATGATATCGGCACGAGCGGCGGGGAGTTGGGGGATACTGAGGCGCTCTTTAAGCGGAAGTGGGGCGAGCTTGTTCTTTAATTGGTTGAGACTAGATCGTTCGAGATGCGGTGATGAGTTCTCGATCTCACCGCCCGCTTCGGCAACGAGTAATGCGCGGCTTACGGAATAGGCTCCACCCGTCGCGATGAGCGGCAGTTCGGCAGGGCTGAAGTCGAAACCGCTGTTCATCAGTTGTTCGGTGACGTAGGTATGGATAGAGGCCTCTATTTTGAGGGAGAGTGCGGCATCAATGTTCTCAATAAAACGCTCTGTCAGTCGTACGGCGCCGAGTTGCAGGGAGATGGCTTGTTGGATCTGGCCGGCTTCAAAGCGAATGAGCTCGAGACTGCCTCCGCCAATGTCGGTCTGAACAAAACTCGTCATGCCCGCAATGGCAGGGTCGCAACTGAGTCCTTGCCCGATATAGTTGGCCTCTTCCGTGCCGCTGAGCGTACGAATCTGTATGTCTGTGACTGCTTCAATGGCTTGCACGAAGTCGTCGCCGTTAATGGCATCGCGAACCGCGCTCGTTGCAACTATCGCAGTGTGATCTGGCTGATAGTTTTGCGCCATGCTGTGCAGTTCGGCGATCGTTGCAGTGCCCGCGGCGATTGCTTCTTCGTTTAAGCAAGGCAATTTACGACTGATCCCTTCGCTGATTCGTGTCTCGATGGTTTCGTCGAAGAGCGTTTCGAGACTGTTTGGCTTAGCTCCCGCACGGGCGACCAGTAACTTGATCGAGTTACTACCCACATCGATGACTGCAACAGTATCTGGCATGCGCTTATGGCATGGGGCGTCAATGGATTCGTCAAGAATGGATGGGGGCTGGAGGATGAAGGTTGCCGACCCTGACAGATAGCTTGGAGCGGTTATTCTAGCGGCCGACTAGACCTGCGTCTTTATTCCTCAAAAAACGCTAGCCGCCAGTGCAGAATACGCTACTTGTTCTTATATCTAGACGATGGCTTACAACGTTGCTCATTTCCTCGCTCAGCAAGCGGTCGCTCAGCCGACAGCGGCTGCGGTGCGCGCCCCTTTAAGTCATGACAGTGATGGGTCGATCCGTTATGCAGAGCGCAGCTTTGCTGAATTAGAAACGGAGTCTTCGGCCGCGGCGCATTATTTTTCCATGCACGGGATACGGCGTGGCTCGCGGGTCTTGCTGATGGTGCGGCCGGGACTGGACTTGATTCGAGTGGTCTTTGCGCTCTTTAAAATGGGTGCTGTGCCGATCGTGATTGATCCAGGGATGGGCTTAAAAAAGTTTCTTCGCTGTGTGCGGCACTCCAACCCGATGGCGCTGGTCGGTATTGCGCCAGCCATTTGGATCGCTCGTTTATTCCGCCCAAGCTTTCGTGGGGTCGACATTAAGATCTCTGTAGGGCGTGGCTTTGAAAAGCAGATTGGGGGTTTTGAAAATCATGGCGCTTTCGAGGTAGTCGATTCTGCGGAAGATGAAATGGCGGCAATTTTATTTACCTCTGGCTCGACTGGTGCCGCCAAGGGCGTGCTCTATGAGCACGGAATGTTTCTCGCACAAGTGGAGGCAATTCGCCGCCAATATGGAATTGAACAGGGCGAGGTGGATCTGCCGATGTTACCAGTATTTGCACTTTTTAATCCGGCACTGGGCATGTGCACGGTGGTGCCAGATATGAATCCAAGCCGTCCGGCCTCCGTCGATCCAGAGCAAATTGTGCGTGCGATCCAGCAGAATTCGGTGACGAATAGTTTCGGTTCACCAGCGCTTTGGACTAAGATTGCTCGGCATTGCGAGCGCAAGTCGATCACATTACCCACAATCCGTCGCATCCTGATGGCGGGCGCACCGGTGCCGCCTGCACTGATGGCGAAGATGCGCGCGATTATTCCGAATGGCGAAATCCATACGCCCTACGGAGCGACAGAGGCACTGCCTGTGAGTTCGATTTCTGCGACGGAGGTATTAGAACAAACTGCCGCGCGCACACAAAAAGGGGAGGGAACTTGTGTGGGGCGTCCGTTGCCTAAGGTCTTAGTGCGTATTGTAGAACCGAGCGATGGATCAATTACATCGATTGAGGAGGTAGTGGATTTACCGGTGGGTTCGATTGGAGAGATCATTGTTCAAGGTGCCTCGGTGACTCGCGGCTACGATTATTTACCTGAAGCGGATGCGGACTCGAAGATCTTGGATGACGCGGGGCACTGGCATCGTATGGGAGATATGGGTTGGCTGGATGATTCGGGCCGACTGTGGTTTTGCGGTCGTAAAGTAGAGCGAGTGCTGACGGATGCGGGTGCGATGTATACGGATTGTTGCGAAGCTATTTTTAATACGCACCCATGGGTCTACCGCTCGGCCTTGATCGATTTGTGCCAGGGACGACCTGCTATCGTAATCGAACCAGAAAAGGCTGCTTTTCCTAAGTCAACTGACGAGCGCGCGCGATTCATTGAGTCACTCAGAGAGCTTGGTCGGAAAAATGCACGGACGGTTCTGATCAAAGACTTCTTTTTTGAGGCAAACTTTCCTGTAGATGTGCGGCATAATGCTAAGATCCACCGTTTGTCGCTTGCGCGTAAATTTGCGCTGAAATAATTTAACCCGATGAATGTATTAGTCACAGGAGGCGGGGGATTCGTTGGTAGCTATTTGATCGATCGCTTGCTAGCCCGCGGCTATCAAGTTCGTTCGTTCGGGCGCTCACCACAGCCAGCTTTGGAGCAGAAAGGCGTTGAAGTTATTTGCGGTGAATTGGCCAATCCCACTGACGTGAGAGAGGCTTGTGTTGGCATGAATGCGGTCTTTCATGTCGCGGCTAAGGCAGGAGTGTGGGGCAGTTGGGAGAGTTTTTATCAGCCGAATGTGATCGGCACACGTAACGTGCTTGAGGCCTGCAGGACCGAGAGTATCGCTCGCCTTGTTTATACGAGCACGCCGAGTGTCGTCTTCAACGGACAACCGATTCGTGGAGGCGGGCAGGAGATGCCTTATGGGCGGAACTGGCTCTGCCACTATGCGCATACGAAGGCGATCGCTGAGCAAGAAGCTTTAGCTGCCAATTGTGATAAGCTCAAGGTTGTCGCATTGCGCCCACACTTGATCTTCGGTCCTGGCGACCCTCACCTTTTGCCGCGCGTGATTGATAGCGTGAAAGCGGGGCGCTTAAAGATTGTCGGTGAGGGTACGAACCGAGTGGATGTCTCCTACGTCGATGATGTGGCTGCGGCACATTTAAACGCACTGGATGCCTTGGAATCTTGCAACACAGGAACCTGTGCTGGGCAGGCTTACTTTATTTCGCAGGGTGAACCAGTAGAACTTTGGCCGTGGCTTAACCAGGTGCTTGAAGGCCTAGGCCATCCGCCATTGTCTAAGCGCATGCCACTCGGCCTGGCCTATGCGGCGGGGGCCATTGCTGAATGTGTTTGGAAGGTTTTTGCAAAATCTGGCGAACCACCGATTACGCGCTTTGTCGCGGTCGAGCTGGCTAAAGATCACTACTTTGACATTGAAGTGGCGAATAGGGATCTTGGCTACAAGGCTGCCGTTGATATGGAAACTGGATTGAAGGCGACGATCGAAGACCTAAAAGTTCGCGGATTCTAAGTAGCGGTATAGCTGGGCAGAAAAATTTGGGCAAACTCGCCTTGATGAGTTGCCAGCTAGCATACTTCGAGACATCTCCTCTGCTATGGAGATTATTTTTCTAGGAACTGGCACCTCACAAGGCGTGCCTATGATTGCGCAACCCAAGGGCGAAGGCTGCGATCTGGACAATCCTAAGAACTGGCGCACTCGCGCATCAATCCATGTCGAAATGGGGGGCCACCACATCCAAGTCGATGCGGCGCCCGAGTTTCGTATGCAGTGCATCCAGCATGGGCTCGACCAAATTGATAGCTTTATCCTTACGCACGGGCACGCGGATCACATCCTGGGCATGGATGATTTACGCCGCTTCTGCGATCTGAATGGTGGCAATGCGCTCCCCGTTTATAGTAGTGCTGAAGGTTTGGAGCGAGTTAGGCAGATCTTCCCTTATGCGATTTTAGATAAACCCTTGGTGCGCGGCTACCCAGCATTTCAGCTGGAGACAATGCCTAAGACCTTGGAGTTGCCAGGCGGCACGGTTGAATCAGTTCTGCTACCACATGGTAAAATTCAAGTGCTCGGCCTCGTCTTTACCGAAGCGGAAACGGGCAAACAGTTTACATATTATACTGACTGTAATGAAGTCGGCGAAGAAGCCCGGCTCATTGCTGAAGGATCGGATGTCGTCATCCTCGATGGCTTACGACCGAACCCGCATCCCTCGCACATGACCATCGGTGAAGCGACTCAAACCGCGCAAGAAATGGGCGCACCCATCGCGTTCATTACGCATATGACCTATATGGTCGATCACGAGGAGACCGAGGAGTCACTGCCCGAAGGGGTGCATTTGGCTTATGATGGGCTGCGAGTTAGTTGGTAGTTCCAAGCTATGGGGATTCACTTGTGAAGACCCTACAGCTTTACAATAGCACTAAATTGTTTCGGTGCACGACCACCTTAGCTTCGAGCGCAGGTGAATCGGCTCCGATAAGCTCAATGTCGTAGTCAATGACGCCATGCGCGATGACATCGCCATTTGGGGCGCAAATTTGCACGACATCCCCGCCCTCGAAGTTTCCCTCGCAGCTAGTGATTCCAGCTTCTAGTAAACTCTTGCCTCGGTTGAGGATCGCATCGACCGCTCCCGCGTCCACATTGATTGTGCCGTGTGTGTGGTCTTGAATTGCAATCCAGCGCTTGTGTGATTTTACAGGCAGCTCGCTAGGCTCGAAATAGGTGCCCACACTTTCGCCATCAAGCAGTTTCTTGAAAAGTGTCGAATCACCACCACTACCAATAATGACGCCGCAGCCTGCACGTTGCGCGATCTTGGCCGCAGAGAGTTTACTGACCATGCCGCCGACCGAGGTCTCCTGCTTGGTGCCTTGGGCCATTGCTTCGATCTCGTCGGTAATGGTATCGACTACTGGCACCACCTCGCCCGTGCCTTGCATGTCGATCAGCCCGGGGATATTGGATAGGATAAAGAGCATGTCCGCATGCACCACACTAGCCACGAGTGCGGAGAGGGTGTCGTTATCGCCAAACTTAATCTCGGTGGCGCTGACCGTGTCGTTTTCGTTGACGATGGGCACTGCACCATTCGCTAGTAGGCATCCGATGGTGTTGCAGACTGCATTGTGCCGGTGGCGAGTGCGCAGGTCTTCGCGGGTCAGCAGAATCTGGGCAACGGTCAAACCATGCCGGTCGAAGCATTGTTGCCAGTTATTAATTAAGATACTTTGGCCGACGGCGGCGCAGGCTTGTAGGGCAGCTAAGTCCTTTGGTCGCTTCTCCAGCTTAAGCTTTCCCATGCCGAGGCCCACTGCGCCTGAGCTAACTAGGATTACCTCAATGCCAAGCTGGCGCAGTGCGTTGACTTGATCGCAAAGTGTTGAGATGCGCGCCGTGTCCAATTTTCCGATACCAGAAGTCAGCACACCTGTGCCGAGCTTGATGACGATGCGTTTGGCTTTAGTGAGCATTTTTAGAGATCAGAGGATAGATGGTTCTGCCTTCTGCTTTCTATCTACTGGGTCAGACTTTCTTCAACTCAGCTTCCTTGTGAGTAAGGTGCTCATTGATCTCGGATATGTAGTCGTCGTGCGCTTTTTGCACTTCTTTTTCGTGTCGTTTAAAATCATCTTCGGGTAGACCGTCGTCGTTCTTAGCAGACTTGAGTAAGTCGAGTGCATCACGACGACCTTGGCGGATGCGAACACGCCCGTCTTCGGCCATGCCACCGGCTGTCTTAGCAAGCTCTTGGCGGCGCTCACCAGTTAGCTCGGGCACAGGCACGCGGAGGATGCCGCCGTCGATAATGGGGTTAAGGCCAAGGTTGGCTTCTTGGATACCTTTTTCCACATCTTTAATAACGCTCTTATCCCAAGGCTGCACCATGATGGTACGGGCATCCGGCGTTGTAACCGCAGCGACTTCTTTTAGGCTGACTGTGCTGCCGTAGGCGTTAACGCGGACACCGTCGAGCATTGCGGGCGTAGCTTTGCCTGTGTGGAGGCTGCTGAATTCGTGGAGTGTGTGGTCGACCGCCTTCTTCATGTCGGCGTTCATGGATTTGATGATTTCTTTTGGCATGGCTTTATTTTTTTAGAAATAGGGGCTTAATTGACCAGTGTGCCGATCTCTTCACCCATCACGGCGCGATAGATCGAGCCTGGCTCGCACATACTGAATACGAGAATTGGAAGTTGGTTTTCCATACAAAGAGAAAATGCAGTCGAATCCATGACTTTAAGGCGCTCACGGAGAGCATCGATGTAGGGCACGTGATCGTATTTGACTGCATCGTCGTGCTTTTTTGGATCCTTGTTATAGATGCCGTCTACCTTGGTGGCTTTCATGAGCATGTCCGCACCAATCTCGTTAGCGCGGAGCGCTGCGGTGGTGTCGGTAGAGAAGTAAGGGTTACCCGTCCCACCAGCGAAGATCACTACGCGGCCGCGCTCAAGGTGCCTAGTTGCGCGTCGTAGGATAAACGGCTCAGCCAGCTTATCCATGGGTATGGCACTTTGCAGGCGCACGGTCACGCCAAGCTTTTCCAGGCAGTCCATTAGCGCGAGGCCGTTGATTACCGTGGCGAGCATGCCCATGTAGTCACCAGTTGTGCGGTCGACGCCTTTCATCTCGGCGCCGCTGAGGCCGCGAAAGATATTGCCGCCACCGATCACGAGTCCGATTTCTACCCCGATATCGTAAACTTTTTTGACCTCTTCGCAAATCGCTTTGAGGATCGCTGGGTCGATGGGTTCACCATCTTCGTTATTGCGTAGCACTTCCCCGCTGAGTTTGAGGATGATGCGTTTGTATTTTGGGCTTTTGGACGATTCTTCAGTGGCAGTCATTAAAAGCTTTATAAACCCACTTTTGCCTAGCACGTCAACCTATGTCTTTGCCTGAAGGCTTAAAGTTGGTTTCTGGCAACGCTGAACTCCGGCACGGCACCATCTTAGCTTGAGCTACTTTAAAAGATCAGAGCTGGAGCTCAGCGTTCCTAAGGATCTTTCCTTGAAACTTCGCCTTGCTAGTATTGCTTAAGCGCCCCTATCTTCTTCAACCTTTCCAAATCTTTCTAGTTTCAGCCTTTTATTAAATGTCACTCATCGTTCAGAAATACGGCGGCACTTCGGTCGGAGATGTCGACCGGATCAAAAACGTCGCGCAGCGAGTCAAAGAAACCTATGATGCGGGCAACCAAGTCGTGGTCGTCGTTTCTGCGCGCTCCGGCGTGACGAATGAGCTGATTGGCCGTGCTAAAGCGCTCAATCCGCATCCCGATGAGCGTGAGATGGATATGCTCCTGACTGTGGGCGAGCAAGAAACTATAGCCCTGACTGCTATGGCGCTCCATGCTATTGGTGTACCTGCGGTCTCACGCACAGGTTCTCAGGCGGGCATATTGACCGATCCTTCGCACACCCGCGCACGCATCACCCAGATTTCGGGGGGCGACCTCAAAGCGCAACTTGATGCTGGTAAAGTCATCATCCTTGCCGGCTTTCAAGGCCATTCGGCCGATGGCCAAATTACCACATTAGGCCGCGGCGGTTCCGATCTAAGTGCCATCGCCATCGCGGCGGCGCTCAAAGCCGACCTTTGCCAAATTTACACAGATGTTGACGGCGTCTATACTGCTGATCCGCGCCTTGTGCTTGATGCCAAGAAGCTCGATGAGATCTCCTATGAGGAGATGCTCGAGCTCGCCAGTTCTGGTTCCAAAGTGATGCAAAACCGCGCCGTCGAATTTGCGCAAAAATTCGACGTCGTTTTTGAAGTCCGATCTAGTTTTAACAACAACCCAGGTACTATTGTGAAAGAAGAAGCCGCCTCCATGGAAGATGTCGTCGTAAGCGGCGTCGCACTCGATAAAAATCAAGCTAAGATCGTGGTCAGCGATTTGCCCGACCGCCCCGGCACCGCCGCCAAGCTCTTCCAAGTGCTCGGCTTAGCTGGTATCAGTGTCGACATGATCGTACAAAACCTCGGCCGCGATGGTAAGGCGAATATGACATTCACCGTCCCTCGCGAGGATGTCCCCCGCGCCGAAAAAGCGGTGACTGAATCGTTTCCTGACGAGGCCGCTGGAAAACTCTTTGAGGTAAGCGATATTGCTAAAGTCTCCGTGGTTGGCGTTGGTATGCGTTCGCATTCTGGCGTCGCTGCGACACTTTTTGAGGCCTTGGCTAAGGGCAGTGTGAACATCCAGCTTATCAGCACATCCGAGATTAAAATCTCAGTCGGCATCGACCCAGAGCAAGCCGAAGATGCTGCGCGCCTTGTCCATTCTGCTTTTGGGCTCGGGGCATAGGCGATTTCTCTGCCTCAGGCTAGATGGCATTGGACGCAAGTGTTATGGAAATATCAGATGCCGGATTTTGGCAGTCCCTACCTCATCTTTTGATGATATCTTGACCGAACGAAGGATAATTGTGGGTTGACTCTGTTGCTGTGCCTACAAACTCACAAGCATGCAATACATCAGCACACGCGGCCAAGTCCCCGCGGTTTCTTTTTCCACCGCAGTCGCGCAAGGTCTCGCGCCTGATGGCGGGCTTTATCTGCCCGAGGAACTCCCCGACCTAAAGCCTCACCTAGCCGAGTGGTCAAAACTCAGCTATGCCGAACTCTGTGAGGCCTTCTTTGCCGTTTTTGCGACGGACATCGATTCTGCGGAGCTAAAAGAAGTCGTCGCGCGCAGTTATACCAAATTCGATCACGCTGACATCGCACCCATCGTTAAGCTCGATGACGACCGTTACGTGTTGGAGCTTTTCCACGGGCCCACGCTCGCATTTAAAGATTTCGCGCTCCAATTATTGGGCAATTTTTACGAATCACAGATCGCTCGTACTAGAAGCCGCATTTCCGTTCTTGGCGCCACGTCGGGAGATACTGGCGCCGCCGCTATTCATGGTCTACTCGGCAAAGAAGGCGTCACTACTTTTATCCTCTACCCCGATGGCCGCATCTCGCCGCTCCAAGAGCGCCAGATGACCTGCACAGGTGCGGACAAGGTGTTCCCTCTGGCGATCAAGGGCAGCTTTGACGACGCGCAGACGGCAATGAAGACTGTTTTCGAAGACCGCGAATTCGCCGCTGAAGTTGGCCTTTCTGCTGTGAACTCGATCAATCTTGCCCGCATCCTCGCTCAGTGCGTTTACTATCTGTCCGCTTACTTCCGGTTGCCTGAGGATGTGCGTGGCGACATCACCTTCGTCGTGCCCACGGGTAACTTCGGCAATGTCCTTGCCGGCTGGCTTGTCCAGCGCATGGGCCTACCTATCAAAGGTTTCCGCGTAGCGACGAATCAAAACGATATCCTCCACCACCTATTCCAGACCGGAACCTACCAGCTAGATGACGTCGCCCCCAGCGTAGCACCTTCCATGGATATCCAAGTCGCATCGAACTTTGAGCGTTTTCTCTACTACGCTGAAGGCCGCGACTCTACAAAAGTGCGTAATATCATACAGACTTTCAAAGAAACGGGGAAATACGTTTTTGAGAACTTTGATAGCGCTGGGTTTACAAGCTCGCGAAGCGACGACGCGCAGATTCAACAGATTATAAAAGACGTGTATTCAAAATATGGATACGTTGTTGATCCGCACACTGCTTGTGGGTTTGAAGAAGGTTTTAAAGGTAAAGAAATTATCTTAGCTACCGCGCATCCCGCAAAATTCCCCGACACGATTCAGGCCGCCATTGGCGAAGATTCGACGCACGCATCGCTCGAAGTTTTGAAGTCCAAAGAGATTGTTAAATACAGTGTCGACCCAACACCCGCAGCGATTAAGGCCTTCATGAGGGCACGAATTTAGTTGTGTAGTGGCGCGCCCCACGTGTCTGCCGAATAGAGTTCACGTAGAAGCGAGTTTTCCCTGCGCGTTCTTCAAAAATGCTGCCGCACGATGCTCCGACCAATAGAACCCCTCGTCGCCGAAGCTTACGAAACCAAGATGCCCGCCGTGTTTCGGCGTCTCCAAATTTAAACAAGGATTTGCCCGCACCGCCTTGCGCGGAAAGCACTCCAGCGTTAAAAACGGATCATCCTGCGCATTAATAAGTAAGGTCGGAACTTTAATTTCGCCTAGCACTGGCAGGCAACTAGATTGCGCCCAGTAATCGTTAGCCCCCTCGAAGCCGTGTATAGGTCCCGTGTAGCGATCGTCAAACTCCGCGAAAGTAAGCATGCCATCTAAATCTTCCAAATCGAGCACACCTGGAAATCTCGCTGCTTTTTCTCGCACTTTTTCTCGCAAGGTCCGCATGAACCTCGCCATGTAAATACGATTTTCCCAGCGTTCTAACTGCTTCGCACTACTTGCTAGGTCGCAAGGCACGCTGATCCCAACCACACCGCAAATACGCTGATCGATCGCGGCACCTAAGTCGCCAATGTATTTCAGCGTCAAATTGCCTCCTAAGCTAAAGCCGACCAGACTTACCGCTGCGTAGGCTGTTGTTGCAAAGATGTGGTCGAGCACGATTTGCAGTTCACCAGTTGCACCGCTATGGTAGCTACGCAGCATACGGTTTGGCTCGCCGCTACAGCCTCTAAAATTCCAGGCCAGCACATCCCAACCTGCCGCCTGAAGTGCCCGCGCCATACCTTGGCAATAAGAACTCTGCGAATGCCCCTCTAGTCCATGTGTGATTACTGCAAGTCGCTGCGAATTGCTAGATCGCGCCCAATCTAGATCGATAAAGTCCCCGTCTGGTGTCTCAATCCGCTCTCGTAAATCTGTGACGAGGGGAACCCGTCGAAATAGCGTGGGGTAGATCGTCTGTAGATGTGCGCTCCGGAAACCGAAGGGCGGCCTGTAATCGGTAGCATTCACTCGCGGTATCAGAAGCGACACTTCTGTCTTGTTTAAGCCACTGCTTCTTCTTTCTCCGGCATGTCTTTTTCGACTTTCAGGTTGTCGATGATGAACTCTTGGCGCTCGGGGGTGTTCTTGCCCATGTAGAAGGTGAGCATGTCTTTAATTGTCATGCCCTTTGCTATGATGACTGGGTCGAGGCGGATGTTTTTACCAATAAAGTGCTGAAACTCGTCGGGGGAGATTTCGCCCAGGCCTTTGAAGCGAGTGATCTCAGGCTTGGGCTTGCACTCTTCCATCGCGGCGCGGCGTTCTCGATCGGTATAGCAGTAGCGGGTCACCTTTTTGTTGCGCACGCGGAAGAGCGGCGTTTGTAAAATGTGAAGGTGCCCTTGTTTGATCAACTCGGGAAAAAATTGGAGGAAGAAGGTGATTAGTAGTAGGCGGATGTGCATGCCGTCCACGTCCGCATCGGTAGCAATGACAACATTGTTATAGCGGAGATCGTCGAGGCCATTTTCGATGTTGAGCGCGTCCTGAAGCAGATTGAACTCTTCATTTTCGTAGACGACTTTCTTGGTTAACCCGAAGGAGTTAAGTGGCTTGCCCTTGAGGGAGAAGACGGCCTGCGAGTTGACGTTGCGAGCTTTAGTGATGGAACCGGAGGCGGAGTCACCTTCGGTTATAAAGAGCGTGGAATCGAGGCGACCGTCCTTCTTAGTGTCGAGATGGATGCGGCAGTCGCGTAGCTTCTTGTTATGTACTTTGGCCTTGCGCGCTCGCTCGCGGGCCAATTTCTGGATGCCCTTGAGCTCCTTACGGTTGCGTTCAGACTCTTGTATTTTTTTGCCAAGGATCTCGGCGGTTTCGGGATTGCGATGCAAGTAGTTGTCTAGCGCTTGCTTCATGAAGTTATTCATAAAGGTACGCACCGTAGGCCCTTTCGGGCCCATGTCTTGTGAGCCAAGCTTAGTCTTGGTTTGTGATTCAAATACAGGTTCTTCCACCTTAATGCTCACGGCGGCGCAAATGGAGGTGCGGATGTCGACGGCGTCGAAGTCTTTTTTATAAAAGTCTTTAATCGTTTTAGCCATCGACTCGCGGAAGGCGGCTAGATGGGTACCGCCCATGGTGGTGTGTTGGCCGTTAACAAAGGAGTAGTAGTCTTCGCCGTATGAGTCGTTGTGGGTGAAGGCGATTTCGATGTCAGTATCCTTGAGGTGGACGATGGGATACATCGGCTCGCCATCGAGTTTGTTCTCTAGGAGATCGTGCAGACCCTTGTCGGATTTAAATTTTTTGCCGTTGTAGACGATGGTCAGGCCGCTGTTCAGGTAGGCGTAGTTCCATAGCATGTCCTCTACGTAATCGTCGCGAAAGCGAATGGCACCGAAGATTTCGGGGTCGGCATCAAAACGGAGCGCAGTGCCGTCTTTTGCCTCTTTTTCAGCACGGTCCTTTTTGTCCTCGGAGATGACTTCTCCCTGCGAAAAGCTGACGCATCGGGTTTTGCCCTCACGGTAGGCCTGGATGGCAAATTCAGAGGATAGGGCGTTGACTGCTTTAATGCCCACACCATTGAGACCGACGGATTTTTTGAAAGCTACAGAGTCGTATTTCGCACCCGTGTTGATTTTAGAGGCGCAGTCTTTTAATTTGCCGAGGGGGATACCGCGCCCGTAATCGCGCACAGAGACGTGGGTTCCGTCGATGTTGACCTCGATTATCTTACCGTTACCCATCACGAACTCGTCGATCGAGTTGTCGATCACCTCCTTGAGGAGAATGTAAATGCCGTCGTCGGAGGACGAACCGTCACCTAGCTTACCGATATACATTCCTGGGCGCAGACGGATGTGTTGTTTCCAGTCGAGGGATTTGATGGAGTCTTCGTTGTATTCGGCGGACATGTGTGAGTGGTCAGTGGGGAGTCGTGAGTGGATAGTTGTATTGATAAAAACGCCCGAGGGCGGGACTCCAACTAGAAAATGGATTTGATTATAAAAGAGTTGCCAGAAAGCCCGGCTACTTTGCTTGTGGTAGAATGTTCACCTTTACCGCGATTGATTTTGAGACTGCTCAGCCGAAGCGGTGGAGTATTTGCCAAGTGGGGCTAGTGCGGGTAGAGGAGGGGGTCGTCACTAAGGAGCTCTCTCTGCTCGTAAGGCCCCCAGAGGATGTTTATTCACACTTTAACACGGCAGTGCATGGCTTGACTTGTGGCGATACTTCTTCCGCGCCTAGCTTTGATTTGGTCTGGCCAGAGTTCCGCGAATACATCGAGGGACAAACGGTGGTGGCGCACAATATGGGCTTTGATAATTCTTGCTTAACTCAGGCTTTGGATTTTTACGGGCTGGCTCAGCCGAGCTTTGAGAAGGCGTGCACCTACAAGTTACTCAAGAAGCGGCTTAATCTGCTATGTGAGGAATTTAACATTCCCTTGGACCATCACGATGCACTTTCGGATGCACGGGCTTGTGCAGAGTTGTATTTGCGCGCGCTTCGCGCGTCCAATGCAAGCCAATGATAATCCCCCACTAAGGCCGTATATTCCAAGTCAAAGAGAACCTCACTACGATGGAAGAATTCCTCGTTAACGTACCGTCCGATATGGAAGTATATGGGATCAATCACCATATTGGTGCGCCAAAGAAATCTGCAAAGGCTCGACAAACTCATCCCAGAGGTCTAGCGGAAGGTGAGCGTAGCGTTGCGCGACTACACTAAGTTTTTTTCTTATATTTCCACTGTCGTGACCAGCGCGCCGAGAAAGACCAATTCCATCTCACTCGTATTTCGTATCGCTTGTGATTCTCCGCTTCGACTGATCTGTAAAGTGCCTGGAGTGAAAGGATGCTCAATACCATTGTCGACGACCACCCCTGCGCCCGAGATGCAGTAGTAGAAGTCTTCGTCGCCTTGATGAACGTGGTCGCCCACGCTCGCACCAGGTTCAAGCCGGACGACTCCAACGCTCTTGATTGCGCTACCAGGGAATAAATCGAGCAGCTTGTGCGCAGCCACAGTGCCGTTGCCGCCACGCACGCCTTCGCTGACTTCAGGAATCACTTCATGTAGGTTCTTAATCATAATTCTGTGATAGGCGCGTCACTGCTCGGATCAAGACTTTGCGGCCCGCTGGGGAACTTCTTTGGGCGTGACTTCTCCCTGTGGGTAGAGGGGGAGAGTCTTATCGCTCAGCTCAATACTGTCCATAGGCTCTATAATTCAGCGAGCTCGCTCAGGAAAGGCAAAGCTGTAGAGAAGTTCAAATTTTAGTTGAGAATCAGCTGTATGGCCTCATCTTTGCCTGCTTTTCACAAATTATACCAATTTTTACGATTATGGAAGACGTCATTATCCTAGGCACCGGTTGCGCCGGACTCACTGCGGCCATCTACACGGGTCGCGCTCAGCTTAATCCACTAGTCCTTGAGGGCTCACAACCCGGAGGTCAGCTTACGACCACCTCAGAGGTGGAGAACTTCCCCGGTTTCCCAGATGGGATCGATGGTTTCATGATGATGGATAATCTCCGCAAGCAAGCGGCCCGTTTCGGAGCTCGCTACGAGCATGCCAAGATCGACAAGATTGAGGTCGAGGGCGGTATAAAGAAACTTTACGCAGGTGATAAAGTCTTCGAGTCCAAGGCAGTGATCGTCGCCACAGGAGCGCGTCCACGCTTGCTAGGCATCCCTGGTGAGAGCGAAATGTATGGAGGCAAAGGCGTGACAACTTGTGCGACCTGCGATGGTGCCTTCTATCGCGACATGGATGTGGTTGTGGTCGGAGGGGGGGACTCAGCTGCTGAGGAGGCGCTCTTTCTCACCCGTTTCTGCTCGAAAGTTACTTTGATTCACCGTCGCGATGAACTTCGCGCCTCTCAAATCATGGCCGACCGTGCGACTTCTCACGAGAAGATCGAGATGGCGTGGAATGCCGCGCCTACCGAAATCTTGGCCGACGAGAAGGGCTTTACTCGCGCAGTGATCGTCAAAGATACGCAGACAGGTGAAGAACGTGAGATTCCCTGCAAGGGCGTCTTCATTGCAATTGGACACATTCCAAATACAGACTTCGTTGAAGGCATGCTAGAGCGCGATGGCGACGGCTACATCGTTCCCGAGATTGGTAGCCAAGTGAAAACTAAATACGAAGGCTTTTACGCTGCCGGCGACTGCGTCGATCACGTTTACCGCCAAGCGATTACTGCCGCCGGTATGGGCTGCCAAGCCGCGATCGAAGCCGAACGCTGGTTAGCAGAGCACGAGTAAATTTTAGTTTTTCAACACATCGAAATAAGTGGACCTCTCCGACCTCAGGCAAAGTTACACCAAAGGCAGTTTTAGCGAGAGCGACCTGCTGGCTTGCCCTTTTGCGCAGTTTGAGAAGTGGTTTCGTGAGGCAGAGAACTGCGACATCGAGGAGCCCAATGCCATGTGCCTTGCTACCGCCGATCCGGACGGTCTGCCTAGCACACGCATCGTTTTGTTAAAGGATTTTTCTGAGAAAGGCCTGACCTTTTACACGAATTACGAGAGTCGTAAAGCAAGGCAGATAGAGTCTAACCCGCAGGCGGCTGCGAACTTCCTTTGGATGCCTTTACAACGACAGGTTAACGTGATCGGCCGGGTCGAGCGCATTCCCCAAGCGGAATCGCTCAAGTACTTTCTTAGCCGTCCCCTCGATAGCCAACTGGGTGCTTGGACTTCGCCTCAGAGTCAGGTCATTACTTCCAGGAGTATCCTCGAGGCTAGGCTCGATCAAATGAAGCGTAAGTTCGCTGACGGCAAAGTGCCGCTTCCCGATAATTGGGGCGGCTACCGTATTGTGCCAGAGTCCTTCGAGTTCTGGCAGGGCAGACCGAGTCGTTTACACGACCGATTTATTTACCGCCTTTCGGGAGAGCGGCAATGGGCAGCGGAGCGATTGGCGCCGTAATTTGAGGTTTATTCTGTCGAATACTGTCGATAGCCAGTGTTAGGTGTGAGCTGAAGGTTCACAATGGCTGACCCCACCGGGCTACGGTATATTCAAAGTTCAGTATAGGTCGTTCGATACTCAGAGTTGACTTTACCGCTTTACTCTAGAGCGGCGGGTCCTATTACAAAACAAGCGATGCCCGAAGAATACACAGAGATTGATTCCAAGATGAAGCACTTGATTGCCGCTGGGCACATCAAGGGGATCTCCGAGGAGTTACTTACATGGGCAGACCCCGAGGTGGCCGACTACATTTTACGCCTAGATAAGCCACATCAGATCATGGTCTATCGAGCGCTTCCACGACCACGAGCGGCTAATATTTTTGCTTTTTTTGAGCCAGACGATCAGGATACTTTCCTCGAAGCCCTCACGGATACGGATACTCGTGAACTGCTTGCCAATCTAAACCCTGACGACCGCACCGCTTTACTCGAAGAGTTGCCTGCCACAGTTACTCGCCAACTCATGCAACTACTGAGTCCCGAGGATTTGGAGGAGTCGCGTCAACTGCTAGGTTACCCCGAAGAGAGTGTGGGGCGATTGATGACGCCGGAATACATACGCGTCCGCGCCGAATGGACTTGTGAGCATGCGCTTGAACATGTCCGCAAGTATGGCCGCGATAGCGAGGTCTTTAACCTTCTTTACGTGACTGACTCGAACGGCCTGCTTGTCGATATTCTACGCATGCGCCGACTCATCATGGCGCCTCCGAGCTCCGTCATTTCTGAGATGCTCAACTACCAGTTCGTCAGTCTATCGGCTTACGACGACCGCGAAGTTGCGGTGGAGAAGATCCAGCGCTACGATGTCAATGCGCTGCCCGTGGTAGACTCTGATGGCGTCCTTGTGGGCATCGTCACTGTTGACGACATCATGGACGTTGCGGAAGAAGAAGCCACCGAGGATTTCCAAAAGGGCGTAGCGGTCGCGCCGCTAGAGACGAGCTACAGTGCGGCTAGCCCGACCCAACTCTTCCGTAAGCGCATCGGTTGGTTGATGATCTTAATATTCGTTAATCTAATTTCTGCAGGTGTCATCTCTAGTTACGAAGACTATGTTAAAGAGTTTATCACGCTCGCGCTCTTCATGCCCTGTCTCTTATACACATCTGACGCTGCCGACGATCTACTCTGTGTAGAT
>OJAT01000005.1_pt1 | contig 19066 bp, 15 predicted proteins | sample 1590021 | NCBI WGS metagenome assembly OJAT01 (sample SAMN05416890, study PRJEB24817) | seawater metagenome | isolation source: Sea water | place: Canada:Atlantic | collected 2013-11 | reverse complement strand
TGTGTATAAGAGACAGATTGCGACGACTGTTCCGTCTGCGATTTGCATAATGTTTAGTGTTTTGATTTTCTTATTTCAGGAGAACAGAAAGCGGTAACAGAAAGCGATGCGGGGTCAAAAGCGAAAGCGATTTATTTACCGCAGGCCTAACAAGCTAGCGAACTCACTTGACGCGAAGCGCAAAAATGAGGTTCTTTGAGCCACTCAAGCACTTTCACGGCATATGCCTATTCAAGATAACTCGCTCTTCCGCCGCCTTCACCAACACGCCCAAAAGAGGCTGTTTTTCGATCCTGGTGTTTCTCGCAGTAAGCAACTGCCCGCCTACAAGCGCTACGTGGAGCTGGAAAATGTCATGCTGGAGCGCATGCACCGGAAAGGAGAATCGGGGCTAAAGGTCTGCCAGGCGCGCGCCGCGATGATCGATGTGGTAGTCGAAAACCTTTTTCTAGCTGCTCTCGATCTCTACACGACCGAGCACGGCGCGCTGCCCTGTAAAATGGCAATTCTAGCGACAGGCGGCTACGGACGGCGGGAGCTGAACCCACACAGCGATGTCGACCTAATGTTCCTCTACCCGCTAAAGGCAGGCGGTAAAGCCTTTAAGAAATTCCAAGAAGTTGTGACTGAAGAAATCCTCTATCCTCTTTGGGATCTAGGGCTGAAGGTAGGCCACGCCTCGCGCAATGCGAAGGAGGTGATCGACGAGTGCGGCAAAGAGATACAATCAAAGAACGCTATTTTGGAATCGCGCGTGATTTGTGGTTCCGAGCCTCTCTACAAGAGTATGCGTAGCCACTTCGAGGAGTTCGTTAAATCGGAGAACTCTAAAGTTTACATCCAAGAACGCCTCGAAAACGAACTGGCTCGCCATGCTAAATCGGGTAACACCATCTACCTGCAGGAACCGGATATTAAAAACGGGGTCGGCGGCTTACGTGACTACCAGAATATTCTATGGATGGCACATATTAAATACGGGTTTCGATCTTTTCGCGACTTAGTGAAAGCGAAACTAATGCGCGACGACGAGCGCGAGGCGATGGTCGAGGCCTACGACTTCCTACTTCGCACGCGCACAGAATTACACATGCAAAATCGTCGGCCGACTGATAAGCTCGACCTAGAACAGCAACCCAACATTGCCCAATATTTAAACTATCCCCAAGAGGATATCTTCGAACGCGTCGAATCCTTCATGAAGGATTACTATACCGCAGCCCGCACGATTTACCAGAGCAGCGAAATACTGAAAGAGCGGATGGCACTAGAAGCATCCACTGGCAGCAAAGGCCGCATCAGCTTTCGTGAGGCATTGCGTGCGCACCAACATCTACCAGTCAAGAAAGTGGAAGGCTTTCAACTGCACGAAAAAGTGCTCTCAGCCGACAACCCAAACGTTTTTCAAGACGATCCAGTTCGCCTGATCCGCATCTTCCGCCTCGCTCAACAGTTCGGCGCCAAGCTGGACTCCGACCTGCGCTTCTTAATTACGCGCTCGATTCCTCTGATCGACCACTCGATCATCAACAGCGCCTCGGCGGCCAAGAGCTTCTGCTCTATCCTCCGCAGCCCTGGCGAGGTCTACCCGATCTTGATGCAGATGCACGAAATGGGCGTGCTTGGGCGCTATTTGCCAGAATTTGGCGAGCTAACCTGCATGGTGCAGCACGAGTATTACCACCGCTACACGGCCGATGCGCACGTGCTGCGCACGATCCGCCACCTTGACCGAGTCTTTAGTAAGCACGACGACGAATACGCCCGCTACGAAAAGCAACTGCGGAAAAATGATGACCCCTTACTGCTCTATTTGATCTTGCTACTACACGACATAGGGAAGGCGGAGGGGGTCAAAAACCACGATGTCGCTGGCGTGCGCATTGCCCAACCCATACTCAATCGGTTCAACATCGGTCGTGAACAACAAGAACAAATTTTATTTATTATCCGCAACCATCTGGAAATGGCACGATTCTGGCAACGTTTTGATTTAGACGATCCCAAAACGGCGGCCTCCTTCGCCGAATTTATCGAAGACCCGCAAAAACTCAGATTTCTTTACGTTCACACCTACTGCGATGCGCGCGGAACTGCTCCTACGCTCTGGAACAGTTACAAAGACGCCATGCACCGCACACTGTATGTTCGAACTCTAGAGCAGTTTGAGGATGACGAGATAATCGAACAAAAACGAAAAGCCCTAATTAGCATGCTGCACCAACAAATACTCGAAAAGAAGATCGGAGGCATATCGGAAGAAGAAATCGAGGCGCACTTCAGCCTACTTCCTGAGCGTTACTTTATAAACACCGACCAGGAGGACGTCGAACTACATCTACGCATGGTCAACGGCCTGCTGACCCAGATTCAAACTGCCAATTCGATGGGCACACTCACGCCGATCATCCACTGGCATGACGATATCGACCTCAGCATGACGGTGGTTAATGTCGTCACGTGGGATCGCGCAGGACTCTTCTACAAATTAGCTGGCGCACTCACCCTTGCGGGAGTGAATATCGTTAGCACGAAGGCAATCACTCGCAAAGACCACATTTCTATCGATACTTTCTACATCATCGATCCAGATGGGGGGGTAGTTAGTGACAAAAAGGCACGTGAGGTCTTCGAAAAACGTCTCGACGAGGCCTTGATCCAAGAAAAAGAGCTTATGCCCGCGATTAATGAGCGCGAAGCCAAAATTGCAGCGCAAACAAAGAATAAGGATATGCTCCCCGCGCCCTTCCCGCCGAGTGTTGATGTGTATCACGAACTCTCGCTCAAGCAAACAATTATCGAGGTGCAAGCCAGCGATCGCATCGGCTTGCTTTATCAAATCTCACGACTAATCTCTAAGCTGGATTTCGATATAGGCTTCGCCCGAATCGCGACCGAGCGGGGCGTGGCAATGGATACTTTTTACATAAAAAATCAAAAAAGCGAAGAAGGCACCCACACCTCCGCCCTGATAGAGCTCCGCGAAGAGCTCGATAAGCTTGTAAAGGAGTAAAATCGAGGTTCGACCTGGCGTTCGAAACCACCAAAGCTTAGGCGTAAATGGACCCTAGCCTTACCGAGCAGACGGCAATCGATTCGCTTTACCGGATCAGTAGCCTCGTATCTGATACCGACGAACCAGAGGAGGCCTTGCAGCTGATTCTCGACGAAATCGTTCGAGTGCTACAGCCTAGCAGCGCGTCCATTTCGTTGATCAATCCCGACAACAAAGTCCTTGAGCTTGAAGCCTCCTTTGGTCTGCCCGACGACTGGCAAGAAATGAAGCTCTCGCTCGGGCAAGGCATCACAGGCTGGGTAGCACTGCACGGGCAGGCACTGATCGCTAACGATGTGAGGGACGAACCTCGATACATCTCTATACGCCGGAATATACGCTCCGAGATGGCCGTGCCGATGGAAGATCACGGAATGGTCATCGGAGTCGTAAACGTCGACAGCGAAGAGCTGGATGCCTATGGCGAATCATCGCTTAAAGTCCTTACCCTGCTAACCAATGAGGCCACCCGGGTAATCTCTAGGCTCTGGCTAATCATGCAGCTGCGGACAAAGGCTAATCAGCTGGAATCACTCGTGGTAATGAGTCAGCGACTCGCTGGCGAGATCGACAACGACATGCTAATGGAATCACTCGCTCGGCAGGGCAGACATCTAATGGATGCCGATGGTAGCGCATTTTTTGAGCTCGACCCTGAGGGCGAAAAGCTGCACCTGCATAGTTTGATCGCTGGAGATGAAACGATCAAAGAAACTGCCACGATTCCACTTAGTCAGAGTGCGCTAGGTTCGGTCATCTATCGAAGGAAACAAGTCGAGGTCGCGGATTTAAATTTCACTGAAGAAAATGAGTTTCTGCTTATTTTGCAAAAGCAGGGCTTTGTTTCGATGCTCGCATCGCCGATCGTTTTTGGAAACGAGATCATTGGCGTTATCATTGCCTATACCAAGCACCCGCACCGTTTTAATAACGAAGAACGTAAAGTCTTCCAGACCTTAGCTGAGATTGGAGCACTGGCCATTCAGAACGCGCGACTCTACTCACGAATCTTCGCAAGCGAAGAGTCTCTGCGGCGTAATGAGAAGCTGACCACTCTAGGAATGATCGCGGCGGAGATCGCGCACGAAATACGCAATCCATTGACCGTAATCAAACTCCTATTTGATTCGCTTGATCTACAATTTGCCAATAAAGATCCGCGCCATACGGATGTCCAAGTTATCGGCGAGAAGTTAAACCAACTAGAAGAGATCGTCGAGCGGGTACTGGGCTTTGGTCGTACGCGCGAAGGCATGCATACGCGGCAAGATCTCAACGCGCTGGTTGATGACACACTCAAACTTATGCGCCTTAAGCTGCATCAACAAAAAATCGACCTGCAGTTTGAACCACTCGCGAGCAGTATTTATGTCGACGTAAACAAAGGGCAAATTCTCCAGGTGATGCTCAACCTCGTGCTCAATGCCACGCAAGCCATGCCTGAGGGCGGCCACATCCGACTTGAAACTTCGGCATGCGAGAATACTGCACACCTCACGATTACCGATAATGGCGGTGGTATCCCTGAATCGATTCAATCGGATATCTTCGAATCCTTTCTCACTGACCGCCCTGATGGCACGGGCTTAGGCCTATCCATCAGTAAGCGCATCCTTCGCGGCCACCGCGGAGATATCGAATTAGCTCACTCCTCGCCCGAAGGCAGTAGCTTTCACTTTTGGCTGCCGCTCTCGCAGTGATAATATAGAATGTGAGCGAGTTCCTGCGTGACTGCAGTGAAACGAATGCGCGTAGCGAGTCACTCCATTTGAAGACATAACAAAGTCGCCCAGCGAACCAGCGACTTGCACTTTTGTATTGGGTTGTTGCTAAACTGTAATTGATTTCGGACTAGAAATCAATTGAAGGCTGCGAAGTGAGTGGGCTGCCGGTCACGGTAATATCTGTGCCTTGGGTGATTGTGGCAGGATATGTTTCACCCGCGACTGGATCGAGAGACTCTACGTAAGCATCAGCGCCAACGATATCGCTTAGTGACACTGTAGTGACACCGTTTTCGATGAAATATTGGTCCGCACCCGAGGCTAGCTGGCGAAGGTTGTTACGGATCGCTTTCTCTTGTGATGTTTCACGAACCTTTTTAAAGGCTGGGATAGCCATTGTTGCGAGAAGACCGATGATAACAACCACGATCATAATTTCCACGAGAGTGAAGCCTTTTTTGCTTTTTGCGTTCATATTGATTCTCTTTTTTTATAGATTAGCGTTTTAAAATATCACGAAAAAATTTCCCACATTACACTAATGCTAGAACATTAACGCGGCAATTCAAAACAAAAACTATGCAGATCAAGGGTTCGCAAATTTTCAAGTCCACCCCAATTCTTTACGAAGCCAGCTAATCTGCGGCACTGAGTGCCCCGAAGCATAAACTCGGTCAAAATAATTAGTGTAGCTAGAAGCGAATGGAACCAGTGAGCCACACTAAAAGAAAAGGTAGCAGAATGAAAATCGCCATTCCTAGGTAGATAATACGCACCGCTCGCCTCGCTCTTCGCGGTAGCTCTTCGGGGGTAGGAGGCTCTTCTGGCGATTCCATATAATACAAGGAAGTTAAACTAATAGAGGGAACCACAAGTTACCGCCATGGGTCGCTTCAATTAACTTTAACAACAATTCGAAAACCAGTAAGACGGTTACGCTCGCCGCGCGGTGCCTCGCGTGAAGGAACGGTGAAGATAGATTCGATACGATCTTGCGCGTGCCCGCCGATGTGCGATGCGCTCTCGGTCTCGAAGCGATCGATTGACTCAAGCCACTCGCTTGTATTGCCCAACAAATCGTAAAAGCCGCTAGCAAATGGCTCTTTTGTGCCAATAGCTTGCGGCACGCCGTCAGCATCTGCAGCGCTCCATACGTGATCCTCGAGCACAACGTAGCGCAGGCGACCAAGCGCTTGGCGAAACTCATTCTCTGTCGGCAAGCGCACAGGTTGCCCCAATATCCATGAAAGGCGCTCGCAAAAATTCTTCGCCTCGATCCAGCTGATTGAGTCGACTGGGCGAACATCGCCCTGATTGCGGCTTGGGTTCGTGCCCATGATTAAGGAGTAGAGCGCTTGTGGCACTTCGGTGCGGAGCATGCGCCAACCCTCGATCTCGGGGATGGGCAACAACGCGCCGTAAATGCGGTCTTGAATGAAGCCGAGGTCGTTCTGCACGAGGTTTAAATAACGGATTTTGAGTTGCAGATCATCGTCATTCAACGAGCTACGAGGAAAGGCCTCTTGCATCTGTCGGATATCACGGCGGAGCAAGGCGATCACCTCAGCGGCCTCAAAGGTGCGCCGCTCGGAGAGCAACTGTTGCATAAAGTCACGGTTGCGCTCGATCTCTAAGCCGAGTTCGAAGCTCTCTGAAGTCTGGCTCTTGCGCTGATATTCAGAGACACGCTCAGACGAAGCGTTAGGGCTGTCGCGGTAGGCCTCATTAAGCTGACGTTGAAGGCGCGCCGCTTCTTGGTAAAGGGCAGCTGCTTCAAGGTTTTCGCTCACAGCGCGGCGTTCATCAGCAAGCTCTGCGACTCGCTGTACTTCCATATAGCTCTGCCCAGAGCGAATGCCGACTAATTTAACGCGTAGGACCTCAAGGCGCGACACGCTAGCCTGATTAGTACTCCGATACTCGCGATTTAGCTTATCCTGCAAATCCAACGCTTGTTGTAGACGCTCTTCGGCTTGTCCCCACTCCTTGGCTTCGATGAGAAGGTTTGCTTCGTTCTCATAAGCGAGGCTACGCTGGAGCAAAGGTTCTGCCATGAAGTAAAGGGCTTGCCGCTGCAGTCGAGCCGCGCGAGCCACGTTATAGGCCAAACTAAGGGGGAAATCTTCGTTGATCAGCTTCTGTTGCTCATAGGCCTCGCGGTATTTCGCGCGAGCGCTCTCGTAGTCTTGGCGGGTAGCCAGTGCCTCCGCCTTGAACTCTAGATCCAAACTAACTAATCTTAGAGACTCCGCTGCTAGATTCTGGTAGCGCTCTTCGAGATTCATTTGTCGATTGTAGCCCTCGGAATCGACCCCAGTGGTCGCGGCTTGATAGTCTTTCTGCTTATCTAGAGACTTTTTCAGCAAGTTAATATCTTCAGGAAGTGGCTCCCGCAAAACGAGCACTTCCTCAAACTGCGCTTCCAGTTCAATGCTCTCTTGCTGAATCGCTTTAATCGAATCAGACAGCTCTACAGTAAAATCAAAATTACGGAAATCGACATCTTTGGGTCCTAGCTGGCTCAAAAACCAAAATCCGCCTAAAACCACCACGGTGATTAAAGCGATGAGCAGTCTTTTAAAGAACTTTTTAGCGCCACTTGTTTCGTGGGGAAGGAGTTTACGAGAGGACTTCTTAAAAATTGCCATGGGTAAATTGAGGCTGGCGCTACAAAAGTAGCCTGCCTTAAATGAATATCAGCTATGAATGTCGCAAGGCTAAAGACTCGTAAGCGCGCTCATCGCGACTCGCATTCTGGATAAAATTTTCTCTATTCGTACATGTTTCAACAAATTTCCATACTCGGCCCTGGTCTGCTGGGCGCTTCACTTGCTCTGACAATGAAAAAACGCGGGCTCTGCCAGCGAGTGCATTCTTGGTCACGACGCGCAGAGACGCGCGCAGAGGCGATGCAGGCGGATTGGTGCAATGCGGTATTCGATCAAGCAAGTGCAGCCTGCGAGGGCAGTGACCTAGTCGTAGTTTGCACCCCTGTAGAAACGATTGTTCCTTTGATAGAGCAAATCGCGCCTTCACTGGGACCGGACGCCCTAGTAACTGACGTCGGCAGCACAAAGAGCTTGATTTGTCGGGAGGCGCAAGGCATCGCCGTTAACTTCATCGGCTCCCACCCCATGGCAGGCTCAGAACGCAAGGGGATGTGCCACGCTAGCCATAATTTGTTCGATGGTGCCGCTTGTTTCATCACTCCGCTAGACGGTGACCGCGACTCTGAGGTTGTACGGCTACAAAACCTCTGGCAAGCCATCGGCATGCGAGTCGTCACCACTAACCCAGAGAAGCACGACGAAATTGTAGCGCACATCAGCCACCTGCCCCACCTATTGGCTTCGGGCTTGTGCGGCTACCTTGCGGGAATGGATGCTGACTGGAAGAGCCTAGCTGGGGGCGGACTTCGTGATACCACCCGCGTCGCAGCAGGCGACCCAACACTCTGGAAGCAAATCCTCGAACAAAACCGCGAAGAAGTGCTCCGGGCAATCGATGGCTTTGAGAGCGAGCTCCAAGCTCTTAAAGGCGCTCTACTCGATAAAAAAACACCCGAACTGATCGCTCGCTTAGAACGAGGCAAACAATTCCGAGATAGCCTCTAGTTTTAATTAGTAGCATTCACAAATTTCAGTTTTCAAAAACATGCCCGCCCCACTTCCGATTCAACCACTCGCCCGCGCCCTAGACCACAGCTTATCGCTTCCCGGCTCCAAGAGTATCACTAACCGGGCCCTGATCCTCGCCGCACTAGCAGATGGCGAGACTCAGCTTGAAGGTGCCCTTTTTAGTCGAGATACTCGGATCATGTTAGCTGCGCTCGATCTATTAGGCTTCAAAACTACATCCGATGAAGCTAGCGCCAGGATCACAGTCCAAGGCCAAGGTGGTCGCATACCTTGCAATAGCGCCCGCATCGATGTCGGTAACGCAGGCACCGCTGCGCGCTTCCTAACCGCCTTTCTCGCACTCAGGGATGGAGGAGTCTACCACTTAGATGGCGATGCAGCCATGCGCCAACGTCCAATGGCCGGCTTACTCGAGTCCCTCGTCTCTCTCGAGGCCGCCGATTTCGAATTTCACGGCGAGCCCGGTCATTTCCCCTTCACGCTCAATGCCAAAGGCTACAAAGGCGGCAAAGTCGCTGTCGACGCGAGCGCGAGCAGTCAAATCCTCTCCGCACTGCTCCTTGCCGCGCCAAGTAATCCAACAGGCACAGGAGAAGCAGGAAGCCCCATTAAGCTAATCTGCCCCGAGGTCCGTCCGCATTACGTCGCGATTACTTCGAAAATGCGTGAAGACTTCGGCGCCGCTCCCGTCGTGGCCACCGAATCCGGGGAATACGCCCTTCCCCTTACTTCATACTGTGCCCCCGCCTCGGGAAGCTACGCAATCGAGCCAGACGTCTCCGCGGCCAGCTACTTTCTAGCACTCACCCTCATTCACGGGGGCAGTCTGCGTATCCCAAATCTGAGCGGTGACCCGCTCCAAAGCGACGCCCACTTCGTCGAAGTGCTCGCCCAACACGGCCTTAAAGTCGATGCCGCCCACAACGAATGGACGGCTACATGCAGCGAAGCCAACGACCTCAAGCGAGGCCACCGCGAAATTAACTTTAACAGCATCTCTGACACCTTCCTTACCTACGCCGCAATTACGCCACTCTTGGGCGACTCCGTCCGCATCACAGGCATTGCCCATACCCGACACCAAGAGACTGACCGTATCGCAGGTATGGCTGCTGAACTCTCCAAGCTCGGCCAGCTAGTTAAAGAAGAAGAAGGTGCCCTCACCATTCAGCCCAAACCCAACGAGCTTCGCGCCCGCGCGATGCAGGCACGCAACTCTGGCCAACTACTCAGTATCGACACCTACGAGGACCACCGCTTCGCAATGAGCTTTGCCGTGCTCGCTAGTTACGATCTACTCGGCGATGGCAAGCCCTGGCTCGCGATCAAAGACCCCACATGTTGCGCAAAAACCTATCCTGGCTTTTTCGATGCCCTCGACTCACTCCGCCATGTCTAGCTCCAATACTTTCAAAATCATCGCCATTGATGGAGGCGCCGCGGTAGGTAAATCTTCCACCTCCAAAGGACTCGCCGAGCGCCTCGAGCTCATGCACGTGGACACTGGCTCGCACTACCGCACTCTAACCTCCGCGATTCTTGCATCTGGGGCAGACGCCGGACAAAGCGAGACCATTTCAAAAATCCTAGAAGAACTTAAGCTCAGTACTCAAATCGATGGCCGTACTGCCAGACTTGGTATAAACGACGTAGTCCCCGTAGACTCGGATCTTCGCTCGCCCGAGGTGAATGCTCAGGTATCCAAATTTGCCGCGATCCCCGAAGTGCGCAAAAAACTTTTCGCTTATCAACGTTCGCTTGCCGACCTCGCTCGTGAGCAACAATACGCCGGCTTGATAATGGAAGGACGCGATATTGGCTCCATCATCTTCCCCGAAGCTGCTTACCGTTTTTTCCTCGACGCCGACGAGGCTACACGCGCCGCTCGCCGTGCTAAAGAAGGGCAAACCGACTCTATTGCTGCCCGTGACAAAATGGATAGAACCCGCCAGGCAGCCCCGCTCGTCTGCCCCAAGGGAGCCACCCAAATCAACACCGCGCACCACACCCTCGAAGAAGTCATCGAAAAAATCACCCACCTTATAGGATCTTAACGGGTATTCGTCCTCCGTCATTGTTCAATGTCAGACAGCTCCATTCCAAACCCACAGCTTTACGAACTCGTACGCGTGCTTGCGTCGTGGTATTTCACTACGTTTTACGATTACACCCAGAGCGGCCTTCAAAATGTGCCTACATGCGGTCCCGTCATCTTCGCCGCCAACCACGTTAGCTTCTACGACCCGCCCGCTATCGGTGCCTGTATCCACAGGCCGATCAACTACTTTGCGCGCGATACTCTATTTAAAGGACTCTTTGGCAAAGCCCTACGCGAGATCGGCACCATCCCCGTAGCCCGCGAAAATGCTGATATTAAATCCCTAAAAGCCATCTTCCGAGCACTCAAATGCAAAGGCATTGTCGCTATTTACCCAGAGGGCACACGGTCAATGGACGGCCAACTTATGGAGCCCAAGGCAGGTGCAGGTATGATCGCCTGCAAATCAAAAGCTACCGTTATACCCACCCGCCTCTTTGGCACCCACGAAGTCTTTGGCCGCGCCGACAAAGCCCCAAAAATCGGAGGGCACATCCATATCACCTACGGCCAACCCATGGCTACTTCCGAGATCGATCCCGGCAAAACACACCCCGACAGATACTTAGAAGCCTCACGCAGAATCATGGCACGCATCGCCGCACTTCAAGCCCCCAGTCAGACGATCTTTTAGACCTTTAACCTAATTTAATTAGCGCCCTGGCCACAACTAACAATTACAAGGAATTCATTCTCCACTTCAAACAACCCAGTTTACAGTGGCACATAGTTGCCCAGAACTCATGATTTACCAAAACAAGCTGCCCCCATGCATAAACTTCTTAGTCATAACATAAATTAACGGTTCTAAATAGCCGCGCCAAAGATTCCCATTTTTCATAATGAACTCATCCGATCGTTACGCCCAACGCGGCGTCTCCTCCTCTAAGTCCGAAGTCCACGCAGTCGTAGACAACCTTGACCGTGGCATATTTCCCGGCGCGTTTTGCAAGATCGGTGCCGACATCCTCACCGGCAGCACAGATAAGTGTAACATTATCCACTCGGACGGTTCTGGCACCAAGAGCACCCTCGCCTACCTGCACTATCGTGAGACAGGTGACCCCGCGGGCTTTCGTAAGACCGCGCAAGACAGCCTCGTAATGAACATCGACGACCTGCTCTGCGTCGGCGCTATCGACGGCATTCTTATTTCAAGCACAGTCAACCGCAACGCCCGCGCAATTCCTGGCGAAGCACTCGGCCAGCTGATCTCCGGGACTGAAGATTTCCTGGCGACTCTCCGTGAATACGGAGTTGGCGTCCACAGCGGTGGGGGCGAAACAGCCGACGTCGGAGACTTGACTGGCACCGTGACCGTCGATTCCTGCGCAGTCGTCGTTATGGATCGCACCGATGTGGTCGACAATGCCAAGATCCGTCCTGGTTTAGCCATTGTCGGCCTCGCATCATCCGGCCAAGCAAACTACGAAGCATTCGAAAATTCCGGCATTGGCAGTAACGGTTTAACCAGCGCCCGCCACGATTTGCTCTGCGATTACTACTTAAAAAAGTATCCCGAGACCGTCGACCTCACCACTGACAAGCAATACCTCTACTGTGGACCCTATAAGATGACCGACCCACTGCCTGAGTCCAATATGTCAGTCGGCGACGCTTTACTCAGTCCGACCCGGACCTACGCTCCCATCATCAAAAAGCTGCTCACTGAAAATCGAGACAGTATCCGCGGCATGGTTCACTGCTCTGGAGGCGGCCAGACAAAGTGTATCCGCTTCGGCACTGGCGTGCATCATATCAAAGACAACTTTCTGCCGGTCCCTCCGATCTTCAAAGCCATTCAAAAAGCTAGTGCCACGAGCGACGAGGAAATGTTCCGTGTCTACAATATGGGGCATCGCATGGAAATCTATTGCGATCCCGAAGCTGCCGAAGCCATCATTGCCCAGAGCGAATCTTTTGGTATACCCGCACAAATTATTGGCCGCACTGAAGCCACCGAGCGCGCAGACGGACAGAATCACGTCACCATCAAGCATGCGGGCAAAACGCTAACTTACGAGTTAGAGCATTAAACGCATTCAACATTTCGATTATGCCCTACCCTGATCTACTCGAAAAACTCCGAGAAGAAGTTGGGGCGAAGAACGTTTTCACGGGCGAAAAGAAAACTGCTTACTATCGTTCAGGCTTTCGCTCGGGGCTCGGAGGCGCGCTCGCGGTAATCTTTCCAGAGACCCTCCTCCAGCAATGGCACATCTTACGACATTGCGTCGATAGCGGATGCGTGATCATCATGCAAGGTGCTAAGACAGGGCTGACCGAGGGTTCATGCCCTAGCAGAGGTGGCTACGGCCGCCCCGTAATCATCATCAACTCAAGGCGACTGACCAAGCTCGTCCTTCTTGATGGCGGCAAACAGGTGCTGGCCCTACCAGGAGCCAGCCTCCACCAACTGGAAAACCTCCTGCGCCCTCTCGGTCGCGCGCCCCATTCCGTAATCGGTTCTACGAGCATTGGTGCAACCATCGTGGGCGGCATTGCGAACAACGCGGGAGGAGCGCTTTGCAAACGAGGCTCGTCCTACACCGAACTATCACTCTTCGCTCAGGTCGATGCCGCCGGTAAGCTCCAACTCGTCGACCACCTGGGCATCCGAAACCTAGGAAAGACCCCTGAGCAAATCTTCGAGCGTCTCGAACGTGGACAGATTGATAGCGCCGACCTAGAAGCGCAGGATACTCCCGCCTCGGACAGAGAATACCCCAACCGTATTCGCGATCTCGAAGCTGACCTGCCCAACCGCTACAACGCCGACCCGAAACGCCTTTTCGAGCTCAGCGGTAGCGCGGGCAAAGTCGTCGCCTTCGCTGTAAGAGTCGACACCTACCCGCTCCCCAAAAAGAAGCAGGTCTTCTTCATCGGCTCTGATCAACCCGATGACCTTACCAAACTCCGTCGGCAAATTTTAACTAAATTCAAAGAGTTGCCTGAGATGTGCGAGTATATGAACCGGGATATTTTCAACGTAGCTGAGCGCTACGGAAAAGACGTCTTTCTTTCGATCAAACATATCGGCACACGCCACCTACCTAAAGCCTACGCGCTTAAGTCAGCCATGGAGTATCGGCTCAACAAACTTAAGTTCTTACCCAAGTTCCTTCCCGACTTATTGCTCTACCATCTGAGCCGTCTCTTCCCGCAACATCTACCACAACGCTTGCTGGAGTATCGCGACCGTTTCAATTACTACCTAATACTCAGCATGTCCGACGACGGCATCGAAGAAGCACGTAAATACCTAGGCCAAGAATGGAAACCGCGCGGCGAGGGCGACTTCTTTGAGTGCACACCCAAAGAGCAGGAGGCTGCGCTGCTCCACCGCTTTGCCGCCGCTGGAGCTGCCATACGCTATCAAGCCTTGCATCAAAAAACAACCGAGGAAGTCCTCGCGCTGGACATTGCGCTGCTTGGCAACGACCCCAACTGGATCGAATCCATCCCGCCCGAAGTTCAAAAGCAACTCGATCTGTCCCTTGATTATGGTCACTTCATGTGCCACGTGTTTCACCGCGACTACATCTTTAAAAAAGGCACGGACCTTCAAGCGATGAAGGCCAAGCTCCTTGAATGCCTAGATAATAAAGGAGCCAAGTATCCTGCTGAGCACAACGTCGGACACCTATATGAAGCGGAGCCACATCTGAAATCTTTCTACCAAGAACTAGATCCCACAAACACCTTCAACCCGGGAATTGGCAAAACGAGTAAAGTTAGACCTCCATTACAATCTAACAAAGTAGCCCCCACGTCAGCCTCCGTGAATTAGGCATGACTTATTAAGGTGTGGGCATTTTGACACTTAGCCCTAATTAACCAGTGGGTTGAGCCCCGGTTATTTCTTATTTTTTTTGCCGCGCTTTTTCTTTCTGCCCTTGAGTAGCTTCTTCACTTTCGTGCGCTGATCTTCGCGCACAATGTAGCCGATGCAATTGCGAGAGCCACACAAGCAAGGGTGGTCAAGGAAGTGCTCCATGTCGTAGCCGTAGTCATAGACGAGTTCATCGCCTTTTTTGATGTCTTGGATTGCTACGATCCAAATTTCACCATCCGAATTGATCGCTTCACAATTCCCATCACAAGAGTGGTTCATGTAGCGGGCGGGGTTATCGCCGAGGCGCCCGTCTATGTCATATTTGTCATCGAGCTCGAATATGTAAACAAGGCCTTCGCCCGTTTCGCGAGCTTCATCCTCCCATTCGAGAGCACGCTTCTTTGATTCCTCCTTCGCAATTTTTTCACCGACATATTGGATGATCTGAGTCTCCTCTTCGATGTCAGTCGTGGCGTATAGTCCGCGCCCATGAATCTCAGATGTTTTTACTTTGCAAAGTGGTTTTGGCATGAGTCGTTCAGTAGAAAATATCTATTCCGATTTCAAGTCGCGGGTCATTAACTCCTGCATCGCAGCCAAGGGATCCAGGCCGCCATAAAGTATCGCATGGATGATGCCAAGTATCGGAGCGTCCACTTTTTTCTCCGCGCAGATTTGTTGAAGGCATTTCGTCGCACGGTAGCCTTCGACAACCGACTTCTGACTTTCGACAATCGCGGTCGGCGTTTCACCCTCCCCGATTCTTTGTCCAAGGGTGCGATTGCGACTCCACTCGCCGGAACAAGTCGCCACCAAATCACCAAACCCACTGAGGCCGAAGTAAGTTTCTTTCTGCCCGCCCAGTTCTACGCCCAGGCGCACCATTTCATTCAGACTGCGCGTGAGTAAGGCTGCTTTTGCATTATCCCCCAACTGCAATCCATCGCAGAGACCCGAACCGATAGCGTATATATTTTTTAAAGTTCCGCCCAGTTCCGTGCCACGCAGATCATCGGAAAGGTAGGCGCGTAGCCCCGCATTACTAAAAGCACTTTGATATCGCTCGGGGTCTTCGCAATCGCTACTCACGGCGAGTACGACGGCTGTCGGTTTACCCTCGGCTACCTCGCCTGCAAAAGTAGGTCCCGAAAGCACCCCGCGCGCGATACCCGGCAAGGCTTCACCCACGATCTCGGCAGGAGTTTTAAAGGTCTCTAGCTCGAGGCCTTTGCACATAATCAAACAAAGTTTTAGCTGCCAAGCGCCCTCAAGGTGTGGCTTGATCGACTCGCAGAGCAAGCGCAGCGCCTTTGACGGGCAGGCAAGGAAGACCACCTCTGCCTCCATGAGAACCGGGCCTACTTCACAGCCGACTTGAATCGTGTGGGGCAACTTGTAGCCCGGCAAGTAGTCGAAATTTTCACGCGACGAGGCAATCTCGAGCGCGTGTTCCATACGACGCGGAACCAAAGTTACCGAGTGGCCACAGCGGTCAAGGTGAAGAGCCATTGCGGTGCCCCAAGCACCGGCTCCTAAGATGCAACAATTCATAGAGGTATGGGTTGTAAATAATTAACCAAGTTTATGATCATTAACGATTGTTAATACGGCGATGCATTGAGTCTGCATGACTGATCTTCGTTTGACAACTCTTTGTCTCCACCGGAGCACATGCTCAAGCTACTCTACCTTTGGAACCACAAGGGATTGGCTGAGCACAAAGCATGTTTGTCGCTCCTACCCAAGCTGCACTGTCAAATCCTCGAAATCCCTTGGAAGCGGAGCCTCAAAAGTCATCAGCTCGCCGCGGTCGGGGTGCTCGATGCGTAGCTCTGTCGAGTGAAGCATGACGCGGGGCACTTCAATGTCCTTCAAGCGCCCGGGCTTGAAACCATAGGTCGTGTCGCCGAGTAGGGGGAAGCGAATCTCGCTCATGTGAACACGTATCTGGTGAGTGCGCCCAGTGTGTATAATGCAACTCATGCGTGTCGCCTTCTGGCCGTAACGCGCTTCGACCTTCCAATCGGTATGGGCAGGTTTGCCGCTATGCACGACCGCCATCCGAGTGCGCATTACGGGATGGCGCCCGATGGCTTCTTTAATTGTGCCACGACCTACCTTGGGGATGCCGAAAACCAGCGCGGTATAGCGCTTGTAGGTCTTCCTTTCGCTGAAGGCAGCAGCCAACTTGTGATGTGCCGTGTCGTTTTTTGCGACTATGATTAAGCCACTGGTATCTTTATCCAAACGATGAACAATCCCAGGCCGATCCGGCGCGCCAATCGTGCTGAGATTTTCGCCACAATGATATAGCAGCGCGTGAACAAGCGTATTATCCCCAGTGCCGCTGCCGGGGTGCGTAATCATCCCCGGTGCTTTATTCACCACTAAGATCGACTCGTCTTCATAAATCACGTCGAGCGGCAAATCGACGGCGGTCGGCGCAGTATCAAAGGTCGGTTCTTCGAGTGCGGCGCGGAGCAGTCCTGATTGGGTCACCTTAAAGCGTTTGTCGATGGTCTTGCCGTCAAATGTGACTTGCCCTGCATCAAAGGCGCGCTGTAAGCGAGCGCGGCTGACATCATCAAACTCGGCCGCGAAGATCTTATCTGCGCGCCCTGCTTTAGCGCCAGAAGGCACTGAAAATTTTATGATCCGGTCAGGCATAATGGTTTGTGCTGAGTCTGCTTGCAGGAAGTCTTTTTTGGATGGGAAGGTTAGTTGCGTGAAGACATTGCCCAGGGTGCTTAAAGTGGCACGCCGCGCTTGATCGAGCAATCACTCAGCCAACTCCTTCGCCGTCACACAATCTTTAGCAATCTGGGCTTTCAACTCCTTCGCTGAAGCAAATTTTTGTTCAGGACGGATAAACTTTAACCACTCAACCTCAATCGCATCGTTCATGCTTAGCTCTGTCGTATCCAAGGCATGGACTTCGAGCGCAGGCACTTGATCAGCATTAGCCACAGTCGGCTTGACGCCGTAGTTGGCCACTCCGACTTGCCAAACCTTTGATCCGCTTTCACGAAAGCTTACTAGATAAACTCCGTAGCGCGGCAGGCACTCTGGTTGCCAAGGAAGGTTCAGTGTAGGAAAGCCAATTGTACGACCCAGCTTCGCGCCTCCGACGATCCTACCCCTTGCGGTATAATTATAACCGAGCAAATCGTTAACTGCCTCAATCTCGCCCGTTTCAAGTTCTTTACGAATGCGCGTACTACTGATTGGTTCGCCGTTATGTTTAATACGTTCGGCGCTGAATACACCGAGGTTTAAGGCTCGCCCAGATTCAATCAAAGTAGCTACGTCACCCGCACGCTTCTGGCCAAAGCGAAAGTTTTCGCCAACATAGATTGACTTGAGTGCGGGTAAGGCATCCTTCAACTGGCTAAGAAACTGGTCGGCAGGAATCGAGGCAAAGGCATGGTCGAAGTGCTTGCAAATCACACAGTCAACCCCTACTTCGTGAAGCATTGCGGTCTTTGTCTCAATCGGCATGATGAGGCGAGTCGGATCTTTGGGGCGAAAGAGACGACTCGGGTGCGGATCAAAAGTTAGCACACCTGCAATACCACCCCGCCCTGAGCCTTCTTGAGGTGATTTTTGTCTGGCTGCTGCAACACCTGAGCGGCGTGCGGAAAACACGGCTGATTCAATCACAGCCTTATGACCAAGATGCACACCGTCGAAGACACCAATGGCCAGATGTAGTTCTCCCTTTAACCCAGAAAGAGCTTCAAAGTTATCAACGGCGGCGGGGAAGTTCATGAGAATTGCTTAGGTTGGAGTTCCGCCCTTAAAGCGCATGAGTAGGCACGGCTTGAATCACGGGGATCAGTTGCTTACGCAGAGTGGACGGGGACATCACTTCTAGCTCTTCGATACTGGCAGCATTCTCGATGCGAAACTGACCGACGGCGGTCCTGCGAAGCTCATTCAAATGGCCCCCACAGCCGAATTTTTCGCCAAGGTCGTGCGCAATCGTGCGCACATAAGCGCCCTTACTCGTGCCGACTATAAAGGAAACTTCGGGCAGCGCATACTTGGTTAACTCAAAACGGCTAATGTGGATAACGCGTGGCTCGCGCTCAACGACCTTACCCTGACGAGCTAGCTTGTAGAGCTTTTGGCCATTAATCTTCTTCGCCGAAAACATAGGGGGTGTCTGATATTGATCACCCATAAAGGTCTTTATCTCGGCTTTCACTTGCTCTTCTGTCAGTTCGGGCACAGGGCGCTCTTCTGTAATCTTACCCTCAGCATCTTGCGAGTCAGTACTCACACCTAGCTTGACGGTTCCAGTGTATTCTTTGCCGAGACTCATCAGATATTGCGAAGTCTTTGTCGCCTTACCAATCAAGATAAGTAACAAGCCGGTGGCCATCGGATCAAGCGTCCCGGCGTGCCCTACCTTTTTCATGTGGTAGACACGGCGGATTTTTGACACGACATCGTGTGAGGTAATGCCTTGCGGCTTATCTACAAGGAGGATGCCTTCCGGCGCGTCGGTAATTGGCTGGGACATGATGAAATGGTTGGTTGTTCGTAGGGCTCCACCTTGCGAGATGACGAGGTGGCAAAGGATCGCGCTAGCACGAGTCCTAAAGAAATGAAATTATAAATTCTTCAAATGTTTCCCGATGGCTCGCATGAGTTGCGGATAAAATTCTTTGATCGAACTGTTTTCGACATTGAGCTGTCTCTTATACACATCTG
>OJAT01000004.1_pt1 | contig 20644 bp, 18 predicted proteins | sample 1590021 | NCBI WGS metagenome assembly OJAT01 (sample SAMN05416890, study PRJEB24817) | seawater metagenome | isolation source: Sea water | place: Canada:Atlantic | collected 2013-11 | reverse complement strand
TTGCCTCTTGTCTCGTGGGCTCGGAGATGTGTATAAGAGACAGATGCACTGGGCTATCGCCGCGATCGACGATTAGCCAATTGGGCTCAGGCGGCAGGAGTTGCGCTCAAAGAAACGCCGCAAAACGGAGTCGTCCGTCGTCTCGAAGATCGCGACGGTTGGTCCAAGGTTTGGGAGTCGCGAATGAGTCAGGCGATTACATTGCCCGCCAGAAAGATTGGTGGCCCGATGCTTTCGGATGGCGACGTGCAAATACCAAGTTCTGAGTCGCTAGGTCTAATACGCACTGAACGCGTGCCTCAATTGCAAGGCGGTGAGAGCGATGGTCTGCGCGTTTTAGAGAGTTTTGCAATGGGTCGTGGATCTCGTTACCACCGCGAAATGAGTAGTCCCAACACGGCTTTCGATAGCTGTTCGAGGCTGAGTCCATATTTGACCTGGGGCTGTCTTTCAATGCGCACTGCGGTGCAAAGGATACGAGCCGCAGCAGGTGACACTCTTCCGAAGATTGCTGCGCGCGCCTTCCTCTCACGCTGCCACTGGCACTGCCACTTCATACAAAAGCTAGAGTCGGAGCCAGCGATCGAATTTTGTGCGTTTAACCGCGCGTGCGAAACTTTGCGTGATAATGGAAACGATCCCGCTCGACTCGAAGCTTGGCAGCAAGGCCGTACGGGCTACCCATTCGTCGATGCTTGCATGCGGGCCTTAAAACAGCGCGGCTGGATCAATTTCCGTATGCGTGCGATGTTGGTATCGTTCGCCAGTTATCACCTCTGGTTGGATTGGCGTTTGTTTCGCGATTGGCTGGCATGTCAATTTATCGACTACGAGCCGGGTATCCATTACTCCCAGATTCAGATGCAAAGCGGCTTAACTGGGATCAACACACTGCGTATCTATAGTCCAGTCAAACAAGGTATGGATCACGATCCGGAGGGTATATTTATCCGAGAATGGGTGCCCGAACTTGCGGGCATTGAGGGTGAAGCGATCCATCAGCCATGGTTACTTCCAGACCAAATGCAGTCGAAATATCAATGTCGGCTTGGGCGTGATTATCCGCTACCGATTGTCGACCACAAGGAAGCGGTTAAATTTGCGCGTGGACAGTTTGCAATGCTGCGTCAACGGGACGACTATTGGGATTGTGCTCGCGAGGTCATGCAACGTCACGGGAGCCGTAAAAAATCTGGGAATCGTAGCCGCCCGAAGCCATCCAAAGGAAAGCCTGTAAGCCGACAAATCACACTCCAATTAAATGAATCAAAAAATTAAAAATCTTAGCGACGCGGAGGCCAACGCCGTGGTGCGTATGGGTTGGGAAGACCGAACCACCTTTGATCAGATCAAAGAGCGTACGGGTCTCTCCGAAGCTGAGGTGATCAAACTTATGAGGCGGGAATTAAAGCCGGGCAGTTTCCGCTTATGGCGTAAGCGGGTGAGTGGACGAATAACCAAGCATCGGAAGTTGTTTGAGCGTCATATTAAGCCATCATGCTGACCTATTAGCGGATCAGCGAAGCGATTACGTGTTGGCAGATCAGTATGCTCAGCGCAGTGACGAGCGCTTCGTTACGTTACTGTTTTTTGGGGAATCCTTAATTTATTCGTTTCAACTGACTCATCCGCCATGCAAAAGAGCTTCTACCCGGTCCATGTAGACAGCGTGTTGTGCGGGATCGTGAAAAGAACCTGCGCCATGGGGTGGCGACTCGCTGGTCGGTTTAGCGATTGGTATCTGGTAGATTTTTCGCCCTGTTTCTAGCTCGCAGTTTACCTCTAGCATCCCCCCGTTGGGAGAACAAATCACATTGACATGACGTAGCTTTGAATGGGTATCCACAATGTGATCAGTCTTTTGCCAGCACCGATTTATGGCTGCGAAGAAGTTGAACGAGTGAGCACACGGATGCAAACAGCATTCCAGTGATCAACGTTGCGGCGAACAGTTTTGGTTCGCCCTCAGAGTATGCCTGCCAACTGACGACGGAGCGCCAAGTGAAGGCAGCGCAGAGCATGAGCGTTGTTAAGCCAGCTGCTAGAAGCGCGAGTAGGCGTCCACCTTTGAGTATCCAAAATCCCCAAAACGCGCTGAGTGTTCCAAAAGCTCCACCGGACATTAGCGCGGTCTTTGCGGCTACAGGATTGGAAGCGTAACCGGCTAGCCCGCAAGCGATTAAAAAGATGCCATAACCAACATACCAACGACCGATTTTTTTTCTATCATTACTCATAGTGAGTGAAATGTTGAGTAACGCTTGATTCGTCAACTCTCTGCAGTGGAATTCTGGCTATTTTTGCCCGCTTTTGTTGCTAAGCGCCCTGAGGAACGTTAGAAGTTTTTAATGATAACTCCAAATGCCTGTAAAATTTATTTCTACTTGCCCGCCCTAGCTGTTTTACTGCTCCTCTCGAAATCACCAACAAATGCATTTGGCAATGCGCCTGAAAAAATAGATACTGATATGAAAGTGCTCTTTGAATTTACAGGCGCGGAGCCATCTCCCGAATGGTCTGCCACTAATGATACTGTGATGGGGGGTGTCTCTAAGGGCAAAGCTGAACTGACTAAGGTGGGTATGGACTTTAGCGGCCACTTATCACTCGAAAATAACGGCGGCTTTGCTTCGGTTCACACGGGGGTTGACCTCGACCTGTCTGATTATTCAGGTATCCGACTTAAGGTGCTTGGCGATGGCCGTATTTATCAGCTACGCTTCGAGAGTGATGCGCTCCACCGCCAACGTTGGCCAGTCAGCTTTTGTGGTGACTTTGAAACAGTCGATGGCGAGTGGACCGAGGTTTTCATCTCTTTTAGTGAACTTTCGCAAACATGGCGCGGACGCCGACTTTCGGGGCACAACTTTAGCAAAGATGATATTCGACGTATAGCCTTCATGCTGGCGGACGGTCAAGCGGGCGATTTTGCGCTGAAAGTAGCTTGGATTCACGCAGCGTATTGAATTCAAAATAAGTTTTAGAGTATTCTTCTGGGCGTCTCTGTACTAGCTTTCGGATCATTAGAAGGTATCTCGAAAATGGAATCTCACTTTAAGTGGGCGTTCTTTCGGTTTGTGCTGTTGATTGATAGACTTAACATTGGCTTGAGATGACACTTGAAGACTTAGGATGGAACGACCGCTTTGCCGCCGAATTCGCCAAACATGCGGCGAAGGGCTGGGTGCCTGCGCGATTGATCCGCGATAACAAAATAGCCTACGGCGCTATCCTTGCCGACGGGGAAGAGGTCGAGGTTTCGTTGGGTGGCAGTGTCTATCATGCAGCCGAAACTGATGCAGCCTTACCCTCCGTGGGTGACTGGGTCGCGATCGAAATGGGTGCGGACGAGAATCAGTACGATGCTGTCATCCGCGCGCGTCTGGAACGACATACTTGTCTTTCGCGTAAAGCACCTGGTAAGGGTACTGAGGAGCAAGTCATCGCGGTCAATATTGATGTCGTCTGCGTCGTCACGGATGCGGGGCAGGACTTCAACGAGCGTCGCATGGAGCGCTACTTTGAAATCATGCAGCGCAGTGGTGCGCGCTCGGTTGCCTTGATTAATAAGTCCGATTTGTATTCCCCTGAAGCCAACCAAAAAGCTACGGATACACTACGCAGACTCAGTCCCGAGACGGATATTTTTGTTACTTCCGCCGTTGAAAGTACTGGTGTGGATGTGATTCGCCACTATCTGAAGCCGGGCGTCACGGTTGCGCTGATCGGTTCAAGTGGAGTGGGGAAGTCTTCCCTGATTAATCAACTCATCGGGCAAGAATGGCTCTGGACGGCCGATGTCAATGCCGTCACGGGCAAAGGCACGCACACCACGACGGCTCGCGAGCTTCTTTGCCTCCGTCGCGGCGGCATGTTGATCGATAATCCTGGGATCCGAGAAGTCCACATGTGGACGGACGCGAATAGCCTTAAAGCGAGTTTTACCGATTTCGATGCTATGGCCGAGCAGTGCAAATTTCACGACTGCAAGCACGGTTCGGATAAAGGCTGTGCTGTTCAAGCTGCCATCGCGGATGGCACGTTGAGCAAAGAGCGCTTCATTAACTATCTCAAACTCGACTTTGAACTTGAGCGTCTCAGTCAACGTAAGAAAAAGCATCAGGTGACCCTAGGGCGCCGCAACCGCCGCGATTTAAAATCCAAGGGCGATCGCTACGGAGAATAAGTGTATTTGTTTGCGGCTGGTCTAAGGGGACCTAAATCGTTATGTTTGTGGTGCCTTCTGTGCTTTGTGTATAGCCACGATTGAGAAAGTTAGCCCCGTCGCTTCGACGGTCTCGTAGCCGGCCTGTGTGAGTTGTTCCGTCAGAGCTTCTTTACTTGGAAAGTCTTCAATCGTGCCTGCGAGGTAATCATAGGCACTCTTATCCCCTGTCGCAAGGGCGGCTACCCAAGGCAGGATGAATTTTAGATAGAAATAGTAGATTGGACAGAACCATTTGTCGGGCTGCGAGAATTCTAACACGAAAAGGCGGCCTCCTGGGCGAAGCACGCGAAGAATTTCTTTGAGACCACGCTGGCGATTTTCGAAGTTGCGCACCCCAAACGAAATCGTGAATGCGTCGACCGAGTTATCTTCCAATGGTAAGTCCATGCAGTCGCCAAACTCGAATGCGATATCAGAATAGCTCTTCTTGGCTGCACGCTTGGCGCGGGCTTCGTCGAGCATCGGCTCGCAAAAGTCCAATCCAGTCACGGGCACCTCAGTGCCTATGCGATCGCGCAGCTTGAAGGCAACGTCGCCGCTGCCTGTCGCTAGGTCGACCACTTCTTTCGGACTACAGGCCTTGACCATTTGGGTGAGCACACGCCTCCAATAAAAATCCACACCTCCGCTCAGGAGGTGATTGGCTAGGTCGTAGCGCCCGGCGATCCCGGCGAACATTTTGTTGACTGCTTTTCCTTCTGGCATGATGGCCGCGCTCTATGCGGAGTGAAACTAAAGTTAGTTGCGTCGTGTGCTATATTATGGGGAGACAAGCTTCTGCTTGTTCACGAATTAGCAAGGGAGAATAGCAGAAACCCAGTAAAATTGAATACAATCGGCCTCCTGTGAAAGGCCGAAGCCTTTGGCGCATTCGCGTGAGCCCGTCCCCCAATTTTATTAAGAAGACTCTTTCATGCATTCAATACTCCTAACCACCCATTTAGAAAGTTCCTTGTCTGGATTTTCGATCGCTAGTTTACCCAACTTGAAGACTGTTTGCCCGGTATTGCGGTTGATGATAGTGAGCCCTTGCTTAAAGTCCTTAAACTTTTCGTTACAAATAGACTGGATCGTTTGGTCGAGCTCACTGGCTTCGGTAATCAAGGTTTCAACGGCGAGTGGTTTAAACTCAAGCGTGAAGCCGCAGGCTTTTTCGAAGGCGGCTCCGTAGCGCTTCACGTCGTTCTCCCAAACTGTGCTTTGGAGATGGGCGTTTTTCTCTTTGAGTGCCTCGAGGCAGCTCGATGGATCTGTGATCATTTCAGTCGTCACTTCAAAGTGTTTGATTGCGGTTGAGGGTAGCTCAAACTTGTAGTCGCGGAAGAGTCGTTCCATCACTGTCATGATGCCGCGCGCGCCAGTGCGTTCTTTGCTCGCCGTCTCGGCGATGCTCATGATGGCTTCAGGCGTGATCTTAAAATCGATCCCGTAGCCGCGAAAGTCGTCACGATATTGGTGTAGAACGCTTCCCTCGGAATTGGTCAATATATGCGCTAAGTCTTTAGCTAAGAGCGCTGAGCAAGCGCAGCGCACGGGCACACGTCCAATGAATTCGGGCTCGAATCCGTATTTGATAAAGTCGCTTGTCTCAGTGTGTTGCAGATAGCTAGAGATGTCTTCTTCCGCATCACTCACATTCGCGCCAAATCCCATTTCGTGATGGGAGAGTCGTTTCTTGATCGACTCGGCTAGCTTGTCGAAAGCACCACTCACAATGAAGAGGATATTTTTTGTGTTGATCGATTTACGCTTCGGCTTTCCGCCGCGTTGGATCTCCATCACAGCCTGCATCTGCGCCATCATGTCGCTTGGACTGAAGAGGTTGACCTCGGTCTCTTCCATCAGCTTGAGTAAGTTAATTTGCACGCCGCGCCCAGAGACATCACGGCCTCCAGCGCTGCCTTCACTGGCGATCTTATCAATCTCATCTACGAATATGATGCCCTTTTCCGCCAGCTCAATGTTACCGTCAGCTGCCTTGACGAGATCTCGAACCAGATCTTCCACATCAGAGCCTACGTAGCCAGTCTCCGAGAATTTCGTTGCATCCGCTTTGACGAAGGGCACGCCGATCAAGCGCGCCACGTTTTTCATTAGGTAGGTTTTGCCCACACCAGTCGGTCCTAAAAGTAGAATGTTCTGTTTACTGTATTCGGTCGTTTCCTCGTTATTGCCCATTAGAGTCGCGCGGACATGATTGTAATGGTCGCAAATCGCGACGGATAGAACCTTCTTCGCCTCATCTTGCCTGATGACGAATCGATTTAAATAGTCGCGGATTTCTTTTGGTTTGAGCTGGAAATTACGGATATTTTCCAGCGCCTCCACACTCTTGTCCCCATCAGCTGTAGCCTCTGGCTCGTTCACGACTTCCTCCGGCTCGTCCGGGAAGGGGTCACCCTCAGGGAATCCGTGCGCGGAAATTTTCACATTAGAGTCCTTGAACAATTCTTTTAATTGCTTTTGGATCTCATCAAAGGGATTAGGCGGTTCTTTATCACTCATTTTTTCTAGTTTGACAGTGTTTTCTCGATCCGAAGTATCGCAAATACATTAACTCTCGATTTTCAATTCAGCAAGCTCACTCAGCAACCCAAACAAACTCTAGGATGTCCAATAACCTTACCAAGCGAGATATCGTTTTAGATATATACGACAAAACTGATTTTCCGCAAAAAGAAGTGCGTGAAACTGTTCAGCTCACTCTTGACGCCATCGCCAGAGCTTTGAGCGAAGGACGTAATGTTGAGCTGCGAAATTTCGGTGTCTTCGAGGTGCAAATTCGTAAGTCGCGCATCGGTCGTAATCCTAACAAGCCAGAAACGGATGTTGTTATTCCAAAGCGTGCCGTGATTAAATTCAAGGCCGGAAAAGAATTGAAAGCGCAGCTAAAAGACATGGATGTCGATGCCCACGAAGGGGGCGAGTAAGTTAAATTCGGATGAATCTCCGACCCTTTATTTTGTTAAGGGATACTCTTTATGCAGTTTGAAACCTTACCTGGTTTTCGGGAATTTTACCCGGAGGCATGTGCCCGCCGGAATCACATCTTTGGTAGCTGGCGCTCAGTCGCGCGCGCGTTTAATTTTTTGGAATACGATGCGCCTGTCCTAGAGCCCTTAGAGCTTTATATTGAGAAGTCGGGCGAAGAGATTGTAGGACAACTTTTCAACTTTGAAGATCGCGGTGGCCGCGCGGTCGCTCTGCGCCCTGAGATGACACCCTCACTTGCTCGGTTGATTGGTGCAAAGGCCAATAGTCTAAAGCGCCCTGTGAAATGGTTTAATATTGGCGAACATTATCGCTACGAGCGCCCGCAGAAGGGACGCCTTCGCGCTTTTTATCAGCTGAACGTCGATATTCTTGGTGAACAAGGTCCCGCTGCTGACGCTGAGTTGATCACGCTACTCTGCCAGTCGCTACAAAGCTTCGGCCTCGATCATAGCGATTTCAAAATCCGCCTTAGTGATCGTGATCTTTGGTTGCTCATGTTAGCCGCCGAGGGACTCGACGAGGCAGGTAGCACTAGTGTACTTGGTATCATTGATAAGTTGGAGCGCACCGATCGCACAAAAACGATCGAAAAGCTGTCACCCATACTCGGCGATGAAGCCGAAGATTTTCTCGGTAGGATTGAAGAAGCCATCGCTATCCACGATTTTGATACATTACGTAGCTACATCGAGAATTTGCCACTCGAAGGTGACCTCGCTGCCGAAGCTAAAGCTCGCATTGAAGAATGGTCTCAACTTTTGCGCAACCTCAAGGCGTCTGGTGTGGGCGACTTTATTAAAATCGATCTCGGGATCGTCCGCGGGCTAGCTTATTACACTGGTTTTGTTTTTGAAGCTTTTGAAGCCAGCGGCGAAGGCCGCGCACTCGCTGGGGGAGGGCGCTACGATGCGCTCGTCAAAAAACTCGGTGGTCCCGATATGCCTGCAGTCGGTTTCGCGATGGGTGATGTCACTTTAGTCGATCTGCTGGAAAGCAAATCGCTAATGCCGAAATATATTCAAAGCCCTGAGTTCATCGCGATCATCGGTGGTGAAGATGAACGCGATGTCGCATTGGCCGACGCTGCACAGCTACGCGCGGTCGGTTATCAAATCGAGTATCCATTTAAAAACCAAGGTTTCGCTAAGCAGTTCAAATCGGCCAACCAATCCGGTGCCCGCTTTGCCCTGATCTACGGTAGCGAAGAACTTGAGCGCGGCGTAGTCAAGGTTCGCGACCTCTCGAAAGGCAGCGAAGTTGAAATTCCCCGCGATCAATTACTCCTGCAAGTTCCTACCCTTCTCGAAAGAGGTATCGAGTAGAAATAACAAAACCACTTACAAAGCAAAAAGTATAAGGTTTTTCCTTTGGTTGTGTGAGTGGTGACCTGTTAATTGCGCGCCTTAAAACCGTAGTTTTAATTCAGCTAACTTCCAAGCTAAGCCAAGGATTTCCTATTGGAGGGCATTTGGTAATTCAAATAACTTAGAGAGTAAGCCCACATTAAGGGCTGAGTTATTAAGCTGGATTTTGCTCACGACTTTACTGTCTTTCGATATCGCCAATTGAAAGGGCGTCGGTAGGCCATCGACATCGCGGTAATCGCTATAAATGGTTTCTGTTATTCCACCTTTAGGCAGGGTCTGCCTTTCGGCGAGCGGATAGAGAGTCTGAGGGTCGACAAAAATCTCGTAAATATTTCCGTAGGTGTCGATTACTCCGACTTTTATGCTGTCGTTACCAGCCCATTGCTCGACCTCTATCTCTACAATTTCACCTTCACCTTGGTTTGCGCTGATGATCCGATCGAAAAAGCGAGTTTGTGCCACCCATGCCGCGGCCTCTTCTCCCTCGATGCGTGCGAACTGATCCTCTTGTTGTGGCGCACGGATGCGCTGCCAGACAGTGTCGGCACTCACTCCGAAGATGATCTCTTGCGAGCCTCGTTTGATTTTGAAGCGCATCTTATCCGGGCGTTTTTTGATTAGGGTAAAGGAGGAGTTTTCGCCACCGCTTTCGATCGTTCCCGCCGCGCGGATCGTTTGCGTGCTGCGAAGTAAGCCTGACTTGCAGTTGACTGATAGGTAGGCCGCCATAAAAGTTTTGCGATCGCTCAATTCTTGAATGGAACCATATGGTAGTCGTATTTCGGCTGGGGCAGTATTAGGTGAGCTCACTTTGTTATTTATAGCCGAATAGACTGCCAAATAGGCCAGTCCGATCAGTCCAAAGCAGAGCAGCAGCCAACTCAGCTTTTTGAGCGTGGTCGATTGCCCATTAATGGCTTTGGTATTGGTATAATTAGACCTCATAACAATGTATAAGTGCACAAAATTGCATTAAGGGGAGTTTCGCAATAGTTAATTAATCGGCAAACTTCATCTTAAAAGTGTCAGTTAAATGGCGTAACCATGGTTTTTCGTTCTGCCTTAGTGCCTTGACCACTTAAATATATCGCTGCTTTGCTTTTTCTCTGAGTTTGCTGCTATTTTGAATATCAAGATAGCGGCTGGACTACCCTTTCTGCAGTCTTGCAATAAATGGAAGTAGTATATCTTATTTTGAGTCTGATTAAAGTTAGGAAGCAAAATTATGGCCAAGCCCACACCTACTTTCCATTACCAAAGGCAATTTCCTCTCGGAAAGGATAAGACGCAGTACCGTCTGCTTACGGATGGATTTGTGGAAACCGCCGATTTTGGCGGTGAATCCATGCTAAAGGTCGACCCGAAGGCGCTAACTTATCTCGCAGAAACAGCGATGAAAGACATCTCCTTTCGCCTCCGCACGGAGCACTTGGAGAAGGTCGCTGCGATTCTAGACGATCCAGAAGCTACGGAAAATGACCGTACGATCGCGCTGACTATGCTCCGAAATGCTGAGGTCTCCGCCCATGGCGTTTTGCCCTTTTGCCAAGACACGGGCACCGCCATCATCCTTGGTAAAAAAGGCCAAAGAGTCTGGACTGGCGGGGGTGACGAGGCCGCGCTTTCCGAAGGCGTCTACAATGCATACACTAAAGAAAATTTGCGCTATTCGCAAATGGCGCCGCTCTCCATGTATGAAGAGATCAATACCGAATGCAACTTGCCCGCTCAGATCGACTTGCTCGCGACGGACGGTGATAGCTACGACTTCCTTTTCGTGGCCAAGGGTGGTGGTTCGGCCAACAAGACCTTCTTCTATCAAGAAACCAAGGCGCTGCTCAATCCAGCCAATCTTGAGAAATTCTGTATTGAGAAAATGGGCACGCTTGGCACCTCCGCTTGTCCGCCGTATCACATTGCTTTTGTAATAGGCGGGACCTCCGCCGAGTCATGCTTGAAGACAGTCAAGTTGGCTTCGACTAAATACTACGACGAATTGCCGACCGAGGGTAATGAGTATGGTCAGGCCTTCCGTGACACCGTGCTCGAAGCCAAGCTTCTAGAATACACGCGTAAGATGGGCTACGGCGCCCAGTTCGGCGGTAAATACTTTGCCCTTGATGTGCGCGTCGTCCGTCTGCCGCGTCACGGTGCCTCTTGCCCCGTCGGGCTTGGTGTTTCTTGCTCCGCGGACCGCAACGTAAAGGCAAGGATCGACAAAGCCGGTGTTTGGCTTGAGCAGCTCGAAGAAAACCCCGGTCGTTTTATCCCTGCCGAAGGCGATATTCCGAAGCCAAAAGATCCCGTTGCGATCAATTTGAATCGCCCGATGAAAGACATTCTTGCCGAGCTGAACAAATACCCCGTGGCTACACCACTCTCACTGAGCGGTACGATTGTCGTTGGGCGTGATATCGCACATGCGAAGATTCAAGAGCGTCTCGATCAGGGTCAAGGCATGCCTGAGTATTTGAAAAATCACCCGATCTACTATGCAGGCCCTGCGAAGACGCCTGCTGGTAAACCTTCTGGTTCTTTCGGTCCGACTACGGCTGGGCGTATGGATAGCTATGTGCAAGCTTTCCAGAAAGAGGGCGGCTCTATGATTATGCTAGCCAAAGGTAATCGCTCAAAGCAAGTCACAGATGCTTGTAAGGAATTCGGCGGTTTCTACCTTGGTTCCATCGGCGGGCCTGCCGCTTTACTGGCGGAGCATAATATTAAAAATGTCGAAGTGCTGGAATACCCTGAGCTCGGAATGGAAGCTATCTGGAAGATCGAAGTGGAAGACTTCCCCGCTTATATTCTGATCGATGATAAGGGTAACGACTTCTTCGCCGATGTCCGCACCGCTTGCTCACAATGCGCCTTGAGTGCTTACGAAAATGCTCGAGCGGATATGACGAAGTAGCTTCGCACTTCATGCGGATTGTGCATAGAGCATTTTTCGACTCACTTGTTCGATATTTACTGTTCGGTATTGTAATCTAAATAGCTTCGACTAAATTCCTACATACTGTATGCGCCTTGTTTTACTCATCTTCGTTAGCTTTTCGCTCGTTCTGCAAGTGCAGGGCGCGGCTAGTTTACTGAGCGATTGCCTGAGCCTGGGGAATGCGTGTAAGATGGAGATGCCCGCTGGATCGACTTGCGGTTGTGAGCACGCGGGCGATTTGCATATGCTGCCTGCTGCTTCAGGAGATTGCCCTTATGGTTGTTTGAACTGTAATTTGGAGGCGCACGCCCCCGACATTCTGCTCTCACTACCATCGATATCTCGGACGGCTGAATTCAATGGGGCCCTAGAGGCTGTAGTGAAAATGTCGGTGGTCGAATGGTCACCCGACCCCTTGGATGTACTATCTGACGCTAAAATCGACGCGCCGCCGCCACACCGTACTATGACGGAGTGGGGTGTTTGGCGTTTATGAGTTCCACACTCGCGGACGCAACAGCTGCGTCTGCCTCAGATTGTGCGACGAGGGAACTTTTTATCGTAGAAGCCGTGGCTGGCTCGTCGGCGCATACCCACTTTATTCCAGTCGGGCTTCCTACTACATACTATGAAACAATTTTTATTATCAATTTTTGCGCTCACTTCTTTGGCAATGGCAACGCAGGCGCGGAGCACGGACACAGGTGACACCTCTGAGGTTCGCGATCAAGCTGCTAAGGGGATGGTTGAAAACCATCCAAATTACCTAGCTGTTCACACTAAGGGGCTGGTTTGCAGCTCTTGCGGCATCGGCCTGCGCATCCATACCTCGAAGCTCGAAGGTGTGGATAAATCACAGCTCACCAAAGGTGTTGATCTCGATGTGAAAAAGCAATTGGTCTTGGTCGCCTTCAAGTCAGATGCGGCTATCGACGTCGATGGCGTGAGAGAGGCGATTTATAATGCTGGTTTTGATCCTGTTCATTACTACCTCTGGACGGAGATGGGTGGCATTACTCAAACTGTTTACCCGGCATCTGAAAAATGAGGCGTCATATTTTCCGAGGCTGCTGTAGTGGTTTGGCGCTAGGCTTCATTGCGCTGTTCCCACTGAATGCGGATCAACCCATTATGAATATGATGCCCCGATGGGATGGGGGTTACGGCTTCCAAGTCCGAGCGGAGCATGTCCACCGATCGGATCTCAAGCAGGGGAGAGATGTGGTCGGGCGTGGCTTTACCGAGGACCTAAATCAGTTACACCTTGAAGGCGTTTACACTTGGGATCGTTCGATACGTCTCACAGCGAAGTTGCCTTATGTCGTAGATGCGCGACGTGAGGTGCTTAGCACGAGCGGTCAAAAAGTGGTGCAGCGTGATGATGGAATCGGTGACCTAAGCCTGGCTTTGCCGCTGAAGAAATACTTCAACCTCGATGCTCGCTCGGGTTCTTGGACACTGGCGCCGCAGTTGCGGATTCCACTGGGTAAAGAAGACGACGAATTCGAGGTCTGGGACGGTGTCTGGGGTGGCGGTCTATCATTTGGCTACGAGACGGAGACCTATCATTGGTTTATCGCGACGAGTGCTGGCTTCTGGGTCTTTGAGCAGCCAGAGCCAGCGGAGTGGAGCTACTCGCTCGACCTCGGCTGGAATGCGCGCGACGACATGCAGATCCTTTGGGAGAGTGACTTGAGTTGGGACGATGAGAATAAGTTTTTTCTCTCGGCCGGTCCCGCGCTCTATTGGCGTTGGAATGACAAGACCCATATTCGCATTGAGTGGAAGCACGACTTCGTCTCGCGCGTGACCTCGGATCGACCTGACCATGGAAATGGCGACCGCTTTAGCGCGGGGGTCGGCTTTGTTTACTAAGCCTCGCGTCGCAGAAGGAAAGCACCTGCACCATCATGGCCGGTCTCCCACGGGAGGCTGACCATTGCTTTTTCTAGCTTAAATACACGGCCTGATTTACTCGCCAGAAATGCGTCGACCACCAGCTGATTCTCCGCGGCCTCTATACTGCAGGTGCTGTAAGTAATTCGACCACCCGCTTTGACGAATCGGGCAGCAGAGTGCAGCAGCTGAAGCTGTAACTTTGCGCAGTTTTCGATATCATTTGGCTGTAGCCTCCACTTCACATCTGTACGGCGCTGAATCACGCCAGTATTTGAACAAGGTGCATCGAGCATGACGGCGTCATACGCGCTTGGTAGGCTTTTGTCCTCAAAGGTGGTTGCATCCATTTCGAGTAGGTCACACTCGACGATCTCACATTTCAGGTCTTCTGAACGGAGTGTGGATAGATTCTCTTCGAGTCGCGCGATTCGCTTACCAGGCAGGTCCACCGCTACGATCTGTCCCTTACCTTCCATCGCGTGCGCAATGTCGTAGGCCTTGCCTCCAGGGGCGGCGCATAGGTCAAGTACTGATTCGCCGGCCCTTGGCCCGAGCAGGGCAGGCGCGATTCGCGTGGAGGGATCTTTAATATAAGCGTTACCCTTGTTAAGAAGTGGATGGAGGTCTTCCTTCCAGGAAATCTTGCCCGTGACTTGATAAAATTGTGGCCATTCTGTCGCTTCAAGACCCAGAGGGACCTGGACTTCGTCGTTGTAGACTTTTAGGTAGGTGGGCGGGATGCCTTGATTCCATTCGAGCAGTTGCGTGCAGGCTCCTGGGAACTCCCCTTGCCAATGTTCGACTAACCAGTCGGGGTGGCTGTAAAAGGCGGCGGGCGATTTTTGGGCGTTGATCTGCTCGAGCGCCGCAGGCAGCTTTCGTAAGATGGCGTTGAGGAAGCCCTGATCGAAGCGATTGACGACTTGCTTACTACGTTCGACTGCGTGGTGAATGATTTTTGGATGCCGGTCGGCTTCCGCATCCAGTATTTCGTAGCCTGAAACTAAGAGAACTGCTTCGACACTAGATTTGGTCTTTTTACGCAAAAGCTTCTTCAGCGCTGCCCTCGTGCGGTGCCCATGGCGAAGCGCACCCAAAAAAAGTGATTGGCAAGCGGCGCGACGGTCACCTATAAAATTTACAGGAATTTGATCTAGTAGCTGATCAGCTTTTTGCTCGCTTATTAGATAAGCTTCCACCAAGTACACAGCTGCATCCCAGCCCGTGATGGAGTTTGAGGATAAGCTTAACTTAATACTTTTCATTAGCGCAAAACCTGTCCATACTGGACTGTTTACGACATAGACAAGCAATTATTATGAATAAAGAGGCCATAGATGCTCTCATCGAAAAGAATCCGAAACTGCTTTCGCACCGCGCGAAGCTCGAAACCATGGTACCTGGTAATTACTGCCTGCACCGCAGTTGGGGTTTCGGTAAAATCGTCGACTACAAAGCTGCGGACGACCGTCTGATCATCGACTTTGAGGATGGTAAGCAAGGTCACGCAATGGCACCCGCTTTTTGTGTGGATAAGCTCGATATCCTCTTACCGAATGACCTTTTAGTGCGCTCTCGTACTGAGGTAGAGGCCATCGAAACGATGATCAAGAAGCAGCCTGCTGATTTGATTTGTGAAATGATATCTGCCAGCGAAAACCATGCCATGATGGCCTCCGAGATTGAGCGTCTGCTCGCTCGCGTCATTGGGCCGATCAAATACAAGAAGTGGTGGACAGCTACCAAAAAAGTATTGGTCAAGGATCCCCGCATTGGTGTGCCGCTCAAGAAGACTGAGCCCTATATTTACCGTGATGAACCAGTGAAGCCCGAAGACGAAATCCTCGAGCAGTTCCACGGCACCAAGAACTCGATGCAAAAGATTGAACTTGGCGAAAAGCTCTACGCTCTTTCCGAGAATATCTCCGTCGTGCGTGAAGAAATGCCGCAAATTCTCACTGAGTTGACTGACGCGATTGCAAATGCTAAGAGCCTCAGCCAAGCCAATCGCTTGCACGGTGTCTGGGTACGTAACAACCTGGCGCGAGATCTCCACGAAGATGTAGAAACTCTCGAACCATCGTCCGCTTCAATTCTCGACGCGACCAACGACTACTCTGAGCTCGCAGCTGAACTGCCCGCTCAGTATTTTAAACGCTACCTCGATTTAATTAGCCGCACTTATCCCGATAAGTGGCAGGGCATGGTCGAAGATCTCTTGCGTAATTCAAGCGGTAAGTTCACTAGCGAGTGTATTAACTTCATGATTGAGCACGAGATGCAAGATCGCATCAGCTACTGCCTAGACCGCTGGCTCAAGGAGCAGACGATCAAAGGGCCCCTTCTTTTCTGGGTCGTTAAAAATCGAGCCTCTAAGAAATACGGCGCCATCATCGATCCGCTCGTCAACCCACGTCTCTTAGCTGCGATGTTTTACGCAATCGACTACGAAGCTCTGCAAAACGCGAGCACTCGCCGGATACCACTGGCTGACCTGCTTAGCGATGACACCACATTGATCCCCGATCTCTTATCCCAGGCCAGTGTCGAGACTGCTAATGACCTCGCGCAAACTCTATTGCTCAACCAAGGTTTCGAGGATCTGACTAAGAAGTCACTGCTTGCTCGCTTCATTAAGCAATTTCCTTCCGTGCAAGCACTCCTTGCGGGTCAAGCCGCCGAGACCTCTGAAGACGATACTCTCATCGTATCTCAAGGAAGCTTCAACGAAGCTAAGGCTGAATACGAAGAGCTCATTGCGACGAAAATTCCTGAAAACAAATTAGCCATCCAAGTCGCTCGCGATCATGGTGACTTGAAGGAAAATTCTGAATATAAGATGGCCCGACAAGACCAAGACTTGTTGCTCTCTCGTAAGAACGAGCTGGAAGTCGATCTCTCTCGCGCCCGTGTGACAGACTTTACCGAAGCCACTACCGAAAACGTTGGTATCGGTAGCATCGTCGAGCTGAAGAATGGCTCCTCTGGGAAAAAACAGAAATACGCCTTCCTCGGTGCTTGGGACAGTGATCCTGGTAACGACGTTCTCTCTTACAAGACGCCCCTTGCACAAGCCCTTATAGGAAAAGAAAAGGGCGCTACCGTTACCACCAAGATCGGCGGCAACGAAGAGAAGTGGACGATCCTCAGTATCGCCCGCTGGGTCGATAAGAAGTAGTCCAAGCTGCAATCATTCTAAACAAAAGACGCTTACGATTTCCGTAAGCGTCTTTTTTGTTCTTTGTTTGGAGCCCCGCCACAGGTGGCAGGGAGACAGAGCGCCAAAAGTCGGAACCCTAAAATCTAATTTCCGTCTTCGCTAATGCCTAGTTTCTGACTGATCTCAGGAAACTTGCTGAGCTCGGTCAAAAACTCATCCACGTCAAAGTCGGCCACCATGAAATCTTCATATTCAAAAGTCGGTGTTTTGGTCTGGCCGCTCAGTGCAAGCATCGCGTCCATATCCTTGGGATTCGCATTAACATCGCGCACTTGAACTTGGACTCCTTGGCCATTGAAAAAGGAGAGGGCCTCACGGCACCAAGGGCAGCCAGATTTAATGTAAAGTATCGGTAGTTTATTTTCATTCATAAGTTAATAACAATGCATCTCTCCGAGTGCCTCTGACAACGTAAATTCACTGTTTTGAAAGTTTATACCTAGCCGACTTGCACCTCGCCTCGAAGTTCTGTATAAGCATGATACTTTGATAAATGAGTTCTACCAAAGCACCTGCCAAGCCTTCACAAATGGTCGATTCGATCTCCATCAAAGGTGCACGCGAGCATAATCTCAAGAACATCAGCATCAACATTCCGCGCAATCAGCTCGTGGTGATCACAGGAGTCAGCGGTTCGGGTAAGTCATCTTTGGCTTTCGATACGATTTACGCGGAGGGCTACCGTAAATACATCGACAGCCTCTCAACCAAAGCTCGCATGGTGCTCGAGCAAATTCCTCGCCCAGACGTGGACTACATCCAAGGCCTTTCCCCTGTCATCGCACTAGAGCAACGGAGCGCTGGGGGAGGTAACCCACGTAGCACCGTTGCGACAGTCACGGAGATCGCCGATTTTGCCCGCGTGCTTTGGGCGGTCTGTGGCACACCCTATTGTCCGAAAGATGGTGGCATTATCGAGCGTCGTTCGATGGACGACTGCCTAACTCGAATTTACGCCGAGCCTAAAGACAGTCGCCTAATGATACTAGCTCCGTGGATGACGGCCAAGCCTGCGATTCTTCGCGAAGAGTTGCCTCGCCTGCAGCAACGTGGTTTTCAGCGGGTCCGACTCAACGGCGAGATTCGCCGCCTCGATGAGCCCAATCTTATCGATTCCAAAGCCTCCACGATCAGCGTCGAAATCGTCGTGGATCGGGTGGTGCTCAAGCCAAATCAGCGCAGCCGACTCGCCGATTCGCTCGATCTCGCTTTTAGCGAGGGGGAAGACCGTGCGATTATTTTAATCGAAGAGGATAAAAGTTGGCGCGAGTTAGCGCTCAGTAATCGATTAGCCTGCGTCAATTGCGGCGACGTTTACGAACCCATCTCACCCCGACACTTTTCATGGAATCACGCCGAAGGCGCCTGCCCTGAGTGCGGCGGCCTAGGCGAGACGCTTCAGTTCCAGCCAGAGCTGGTTGTGCCCGACCCGAGTATCAGTGTGAAGAAGGGTGCGATCAAACCTTGGCGCCTTGGCTCCAAGCAGATGATCATTCGGCACAACGCCATTTTGAAACAACTGGCGGAGCAATTACCCTTCGATCCGACTCTCTCATGGGAAGAACTCGACGTCGATACCCGTGAGCAAATCATCCATGGTGCTGGCAGCCGGCAATTTAGCTTCAAGCTCAAAGGTGGCAATACGAAGCCCGAGTCGATGACCTTTGAAGGAGTTTTGGCTGACCTTGAAAATATTCGTCGCAACACGACGAGCGACGGCCTCCGTGCCCGGCTCATGGCCTACCAAACTAGTAGCCGCTGTGAATCCTGCGAGGGTCGTCGCCTACGCCAAGCTAGTCTAAGCGTTTTGATCGAGGGCCGTTCCATTACCGAACTGCTCGCCATGTCGCTGCGAGAGGCGCAAAATTTTGTCGATGGGCTTTCAACAAATCCTGATTACCAAACCGTGAGCGATGCCGTGCGTGGTCTCGGCTCACGTCTTTCTTTTCTCAATGAAGTCGGCCTTAGCTATCTCACGCTTAACCGCTCCTACGCAAGCCTTAGCGGCGGTGAAGCCCAGCGCGTACGTCTCGCTACTCAGCTCGGCATGTCGCTCGTCGGTGTGGTCTATTTGTTAGACGAGCCCAGCATAGGGCTCCACCCGCTGGATAATCGCCGACTGATTCAGACGCTTATTGGTCTGCGTGAGCGGGGAAACTCAGTCGTGGTGGTCGAGCATGACGGCGAGACGATGCTAGCCGCGGATCATCTGATCGAATTAGGTCCTGGAGCAGGCATCGAAGGCGGTGATCTTGTCTACCAAGGCAGTCCAAAAAAATCTTTCAAAGATAAACATAGCCGATCTGGTATGTTCCTAAGTGGTGCGGCTCGCGTGGAGAAGGATGCCAAGACCCTGCGTCCAAGAATTGATTGGCTCAAGATTCAAGGTGCGACTGAGAACAACCTCAAGAGCATCGATGCTAAATTCCCTGTTGGCCTGCTTACTGTAGTCTGCGGCATGTCTGGCTCTGGCAAGAGCACGCTAGTCAATGACATCCTCGCCAAAGCGGCTGCTTTTAAACTCAACCGTGCCAAGACTATCCCGGGCAAACATAAGAAGATTTCCGGCCTCGATAACTTCCTCTCCGTTATACAAGTCGATCAATCTCCCATCGGTCGAAGTCCGCGTTCCAACCCAGCTACCTTTACCAAGCTCTTTGACCAACTACGTGACCTCTTTGCTAAATGCTCGATCGCTAAAATTCGTGGCTACAAGCGTAATCGTTTTTCCTTCAACGTCAGCGGTGGCCGCTGCGAACGTTGTAAGGGCGATGGTGTGATCAAGCTCGACATGCAGTTTATGGCCGACGTTTACAGTGAGTGTCCCAGCTGTAACGGTCGCCGCTATAACCGTGAAACGCTCGACGCACGCTTCAAGGGCTACAGTATCGCCGACGTTTTAGCGATGAGCGTGGATGAAGCACTTAAAGTCTTTAGTAAGCAGCCCAGAATTGCAGAAAAACTCCATACACTCGCCGACGTAGGCCTTGGTTATATTAAGCTCGGTCAGCCTGCCACAACGCTCTCGGGTGGCGAAGCCCAACGCATCAAGCTGTCCTTAGAGTTAAGCAAACGCCAGCAAGGTCAGACGCTCTATATTTTGGACGAACCGACTACAGGATTACACTGGCTCGATGTGCAACGCCTCATGGATTTGGTTTTCAAACTACGGGACGCAGGCAATACGATTCTTATTATCGAACACGACCTCGACGTCATCCGTATGGCCGACTGGATTCTGGAACTGGGTCCTGAAGGCGGTCAAGCTGGCGGCGAGATACTATTTCAAGGGGAGGGTATCGAGTTTTGCCAGGGCAGTGATAGCCCGACGCAGAGTGTGTTATCCTGAAAATTTATATCTTCAGCCCAGTATCCGGTTGATCGAATTTTTCGAAACTCGTTCGTATGCGCGATAGGCGTGTTTGGCAGATTTTAGCACCCGGTCGAAGCGTTCGTTGCCTTCTGCGTTTTCAAACTCAAACCCCAGTAGTGCTCGCCCGACGCGCTCGCCCGAGTAGACGTAGTTGAAATAGCAGAGATTTGAATGGGGGCTGACTGTTTTGAGGAACTCCGCCAGCGCTCCGGGGCGTTCGTGAAATTCAAGGGTGATGAATATCGGACACCTCAACAGCTTTGACTGATAGTGAATCAATCGAAAGCGCACGTCGGTTTCTGTAGTCACCTCTTCATAGGTGTAAGAGCCATCGACGAGTGCTTGCGTGAGCACTTTGAACTCCATCGGCGAGACATCAAAGCCGATAACGGGTGCAGCCATCGCGGGATCGGTTTTGCCGTATTGGAAGTCGGTAATGCTCACTGTGTCTGGCATCGATTTGAGCAGTCCGTACATTGCGCCCGCTTTTTCGGGAATCTGTATTTTTAGGAAACGTCGACGAGCTGCCCCCACTGCTGATCGTAGAGCGATGGTGGCTAATTGTTCAAAGTCCATATTCTGTCTCTTATACACATCTGACGCTGCCGACGATCTACTCTGTGTAGAT
>OJAT01000003.1_pt1 | contig 22223 bp, 17 predicted proteins | sample 1590021 | NCBI WGS metagenome assembly OJAT01 (sample SAMN05416890, study PRJEB24817) | seawater metagenome | isolation source: Sea water | place: Canada:Atlantic | collected 2013-11 | reverse complement strand
GAGATTGCCTCTTGTCTCGTGGGCTCGGAGATGTGTATAAGAGACAGGCCTAAGCTCGACCCTCAAGGCGCCGAGGATTTGATGAAGTCCATCACCTCGACGACTAACCAAGAGCAAGTCATGGCCACCGGCGGAGCCGACTTCGGTTTTTCATACCAAAGCAAGGCTCGTTTTCGTGTCAGTGTTCTGCGCGCCAAGGGTCACTACGGAATCGTGCTTCGTCAGATCCCAAACGATCTTTTCTCCCTCAGCGATATTGGCCTGCCCGATACAATCATAGAATTGATGAACCGCCCACGTGGGCTCATCCTTGTGACGGGACCGACGGGTTCGGGTAAATCCACCACGCTGGCATCAATGATCAATTGGATCAACGAAAACCACGACGGCCACATCATCACGATTGAAGATCCGATTGAGTATTTTCACGATCATAAAAAGTGCATCGTGACCCAGCGCGAAGTGGGGAATGACGTCGCCTCCTTTTCTTCCGCAATTCGCGGTGCGCTACGCCAAGACCCTGATGTTATCCTCGTAGGGGAAATGCGCGATCTCGAAACGATTGAAGCCGCCGTTGGTGCAGCCGAGACCGGGCACTTAGTCTTTGCCACTTTGCATACTACTGGCGCGGCACGCACTGTTGACCGCATCATCGACGCCTTCCCTGCGGATATGAAGGATCAAATACGCACGCAGCTCGCCTCCTCAATCATCGCAGTTATTTCTCAGGTGCTTTGTAAGAAAACTGGCGGCGGACGCATCGCCTCATTCGAGATCATGGTCACTACCACGTCGATCGCGCAGCTCATCCGCGAGAACAAGACCTTCCGCATAAATTCTGACATACAGACCGGCGCAAGTCGCGGTATGATCGGCCTCGATGCCCACCTACTTAGTCTTTTTAATCGTAACTTAATAAGTGCAGACGAAGCACTCGGTAAATCGCAGACCTCCGATACGATGCGTGCTAAGTTACTCGAAAATGGAGCAACTCTTACGACTTAAATCATTTTTCAACCCTGAAGATTCACAGATCCTACCTCGATGTTCGAAGATCATAACGATACAGTTTACGAAATAATTAAAGGTGCCAACCTGCTCGAACCAGCTCAGCTTGAAGAGCTCAACGAGTCGCACCTTCACACTGGCAAGTCGCTAGCCGACGCCGTGATTGACTCTGAAGTGGTCGATCGGGGGCAGATTCTCGCCGCTGTGGCGGAGTATCTCGGCTATGAATATTTGGCTACTCCACCGAATAAAGTGGAAGAGGATATTGCCAGCACCGTGCGAGCCAGTGTGGCTCGCATGTATGCCGTGGTTCCCTACGAGGTCAGCGATACCTCCGTCTCCTTGCTCGCGCAGGATCCTTTTAATCCCGCGATCATCGATGATCTCACCTTTACGTTAAATAAAGACATCACTATTGTCGTCTGTAATCCTGAGCACATTGACTCACTCCTCATTGCGACCTATGGCGAGGAAGATTCATCGATTGACGATATACTCGGCGATCTCGGCGAAAGCTTTACTGAATCCCAAGATGATCTTTCTGAGGGCGATCTTACGGACATGGCGAACCAAACGCCCATCATCCGTTTCGTGAACCTCGTGCTTCAGCAGGCAATTAAGGATAAAGCATCTGACGTCCACTTTGAACCCTTCGAAGACCAGTTCCGCATCCGCTACCGGATCGACGGTGCGCTTTACGAGATGGCGCCTCCACCAAAGAATCTGGCCGTTCCCGTGACCTCGCGCGTCAAAGTGCTGTCCAATATGAACATCTCCGAAACACGGATTCCTCAGGATGGTCGTATTAAGATGACCATCGCAGGACGCCCTGTGGATCTTCGTGTATCTACATTGCCTACCCAGTTTGGCGAGTCCGTGGTGCTCCGTGTCCTCGATAAGTCGGTGGTCAACCTCGACCTCGAAGCTCTCAGTTTGCCCGACGATATTTTACAAACGATTCGGGACCTTGTGGATCGTCCCAACGGTATCTTTATTGTAACCGGGCCTACTGGATCTGGTAAGACCACCACACTCTACAGTGCACTCCGCGAGGTTAATAGCGTCGAGACTAAGATTCTTACAGCCGAAGATCCCGTCGAGTATGAGATTGACGGCATTATGCAGGTTGCGGTGAACCACAAAGTAGGCCTCGACTTCTCTCGCGCACTCCGCGCCTTCCTCCGTCAAGACCCTGACAAGATCATGGTCGGTGAGATTCGTGACTTGGAGACCGCGCAGATCGCCGTGCAGGCCTCGCTAACGGGACACGTTGTTTTGAGTACGCTTCACACCAATGATGCGCCAGGTGCTGTTACCCGTCTTATTGATATGGGTTTGGAGCCCTTCCTCATTTCCGCCTCACTAGAAGCGATTCTTGCGCAGCGCCTCGTTCGTCGCATCTGCCCCAGTTGTCGCACCGCTTACGAGCCAGGCCACGATCTCATCGAAATGCTCGACGTCGATCCGCTCGAAATCGCTGATAAAGATTTCTTCTACGGCGATGGTTGTGCCGACTGTAGCAACACTGGCTATCGCGGCCGTGTAGGTCTCTTTGAAATGATCGTTGTTTCCGATGCCATTCGTGAGTTGATAAACAACCGGGCACCCACGCTCACCATTAAACAAAAAGCACTCGAGCAGGGGATGCGAAGCTTGCGTGATGACGGGTTACGCGCCATTTTCGACGGCAATTCTACAATTGAAGAGGTTCTCAAATACACATAAACACTCATATTCCCCATGGCAAAATTCAAATATACGGCGATTGACGCCAACGGTAAGCAAAAGACCGGCACGGTCGAAGCGGCCAGTCAGGACGAAGCGAGTTCAAAACTCAGCGCGTCCGGCTTGATGCCGACAAAGATCACCAACGCAGGCGGTGGTGCCACTGCAAAAGCAGCCCCCAAAAAGGGCGGCAAAAAATCTAAGAAGTCGGGTGGTGGCTTCGGTAAAGTCATCAAAGGAGAGGAACTCACTACCTTTACGCGTCAGCTAGCGACACTTCTGGATGCAGGCTTGCCTCTACTCCGGGCGCTCGAAGTGATGATTCGACAAGAGAAAAACGTTCGCTTTCAAGCGGTCCTCGAGCAGATCGCTGATCAAGTTAAATCTGGTAATTCCTTTTCCGACGGGCTTGCGCAGCAGCCTAAGATTTTTGACCGTCTATTCGTCAACATGGTGCGTGCTGGTGAAGCCGGCGGTGTGCTTGACGTTGTGCTCGCGCGTCTCGCGGGCTTCATGGAAAAGGCATTGAAGACCAAGAAAAAGGTCAAAGCAGCCATGGTCTATCCGATCGTGGTCGTCGGCGTCGCCGTATCGATTGTGGCGCTCCTTATGGTTGTAGTGGTCCCCAAGTTTCAGGCAATCTTTGACGACATGCTCGAAGGTGCCGCACTCCCAGGGCCTACACAGCTGGTGGTCGGCGTCAGTAATTTCATGCGTGAAAATATCGTGCTCACTATCATCCTTTTGGTCGTCGGTTTCTTTGCCTCAAAGTTCTTCGTGAATACGCCTGTTGGTTCAAAGATGTTCAACTGGCTATCGATCAACACCCCCAAGGTCGGCGATCTAGTGCGCAAGGTGAACATCGCTCGCATCACTCGTACCTTTGGCACGCTCCTCTCCAGTGGTGTTCCTATCTTGCAATCGATCACAATTACTAAGGATATCACCGGTAACAAATTCTACGAAAACGCACTCACTCGTATTCACGACAGCGTGCGTGATGGTGAGTCTCTCGCCGCACCTATGTCACGTGAGACTGTCTTTCCTAACATGGTCACCAGTATGGTCGACGTGGGTGAAGAAACGGGTGAGCTTGCTGCGATGCTCAATCGAGTGGCGGATAACTATGACGAAGACGTAGACAACGCCGTGGCCGGGATCACTTCGATCATCGAGCCCGTCATGATCGTGTTCCTCGCGGTTGTCGTCGGTTTCATCGTCATTGCGCTCTTCCTGCCCATCGTTGAGATCATTAAGCAACTCACTGGCTGATCCTGTCGAAAAGGTTATTTTCTAAAAGCCCGCAGCGCGCCGTGCCTGCGGGCTTTTTGTTTTCGAGCTTGAAAGCCGCGCGGTGGGCCGCACCTTTGGCTACTTTCCTATTTCCCTTCATGTCTGAGATCGCTAAAGCCTACGAACCCAAAGAAGTCGAACAACGCTGGTATGCTAACTGGCTTGAAGCTGGATGCTTCAAAGCTGAGGCGGACTCCGCTAAGGAGCCCTATGCAATCATGATCCCACCGCCCAATGTGACGGGCATGCTGCACATGGGCCACGTTCTGGACAACACGCTACAAGACATCTTCGTTCGTCGTGCTCGTCTCGAAGGTAAGGCAGTGCTCTGGCAGCCAGGCACAGACCATGCGGGTATCGCCACGCAAACCAAGGTCGAGAAGCAGCTACGCGAGGCGACTGGTCAGACGAAATATGACCTCGGGCGTGAAGCCTTTCTCGATAAAGTGTGGAATTTCCGTGAAGAATCGGGTGGGGTGATCCTCAATCAACTTCAAAAGCTCGGAGCGTCATGTGACTGGGATCGCACCAGCTTCACATTGGATGAGGATTACTCCAAGGCAGTCTTGGATGCCTTTGTTAAATTCTACAAACGCGGTTACATCTATCGTGGTAAGCGCATGGTTAATTGGTGCCCTGCTACCCATACCGCGATCTCCGACGAAGAAGTTAATATGAAGCCTCAGAACGGCTTCTTTTTCAAAATGCGTTACGAGCTCGTCGAAGCAGACGGTGCGCGCACGCACCTGGAAATTTCCACTACCCGTCCTGAAACGCTGATGGGCGACTCCGCGGTAGCCGTCCACCCGGAAGATGAACGCTATAAGCACCTAATCGGTAAGACAGTGTGGCGCCCTTTCCCGAAGGCAAAAATCCCCATTATTGGTGACGAATATGTTGACCGCGAGTTCGGCACCGGTTGCCTCAAAGTTACACCTGCGCACGACAAGAACGACTTCGAAATTGGGCAACGGCACAATCTTGAAGTGATCGAAGTGATCGACGCTGAGGGTAAGCTTAATGATCTCGCGGGCAAAGAATTTGATGGAATGGATCGTTTCAAAGCCCGCAAAGTCTCCGCGCAAAAGCTAGAGGAAATGGGCCTACTTCTCGAGCGAGAACCCTATGAGAATACCGTTGGATTTTCCGAGCGCGGGGACGTGCCGGTTGAACCTCGCCTCTCAGAGCAGTGGTTCCTCAAATACCCAAAGGTCGAGGAAGCCAAGCGCGCGGTTGAAAATGGCACTATTAAATTTCATCCTGATCGTTGGAAAAAGACTTACCTCCACTGGCTTAACGGTATTCAAGATTGGTGCATTAGTCGCCAACTCTGGTGGGGGCACCGCATCCCTGTCTGGTATAAAAAAGGAATGGAGCGTGCGGATCTCGACTTTGAAAATCCCGACCACGTCCACGTTTCGGTCGAAGGTCCAGCTGATCCCGAAAACTGGGAGCAAGAAGAAGATGTGCTCGACACCTGGGCGTCCTCCTACCTCTGGCCAATGGCTAATCTCGGTTGGCCTAATCCGACAGAAGCCCAGCAGAAGGAGCTCGATTTTTGGTATCCGACTTCCACCCTGGTTACAGGTTTCGACATTATCTTTTTCTGGGTCGCCCGTATGATCATGGCGGGCATCGAACTCTATGGGGACGATGCTAAAGACCTGACCGACGAAGAGATCGCTAAGCGCATCCCTTTTAAAAACATTTTTATTCACGGTCTCATCCGTGACGAGAAGGGGCGTAAAATGTCGAAATCCCTCGGCAACTCGCCAGATCCACTTGACTTGATCGAGAAATACGGTGCGGATGGCCTCCGTTTTGGTGTCTGCAATATTGCACCTTCGGGTTCTGATATTCTGTTTTCTGAAGAGCGCATTCAGATCGGACGTAACTTTTGCAACAAGCTCTGGAACGCCGTGCGTTTCCGCCAGATGAGTGGTCCCATGGCCGATAACTCGAGCTTCGAGGCCATTATAAGCCGCATCCATCCGGATCTGTTCGACGATTACGACCACTGGATTTTGGGTCGTCTCCATCATGTCACTGCCGACCTCGAAAAGTGCTTTGCCAACTTCGAGATTTCGCCGCTCACTCACCAGATTTACGCCTTTTTCTGGGGAGACTTCTGTGACTGGTATGTGGAAGCCTCCAAGGGAAAACTGAAGGGTAGCGAAGAGCTGCGTGATAACTGTCTCGCCATTCAAGACCTTGTTATTCGCCAGGTATTGCAATTAGCCAACCCGATCATTCCGCACATTACTGAGGAACTTTGGGAGGGCTTGGGCTATGGCGAAGTGGTCGCTTATATACAAAACACCCCACTTACAAAGGCCATGACCCTCGAGGAGCGTGTTCCTGTAGACAGCGATTCTATCGGTCGCGTGACTAATCTGCAGGAGGTTATCTCGCAAGCGCGGGCGCTCAAAGCCCAATACAACCTAGCTAGCAAGCGTGACGTCGCCGTTTTTTACGGCGCCGAAGGTATCGCAGCCTCTGTCATTGCTGAAAACTCTGGCATGATTCAAACACTCGCAGGATTGGGTAGTCTTGAAGCCCTAGGCGAGAAGTCGTCTGATGGCTTACCCGCTATCGTGACACCGCTCGGAACCCTCTACCTAGATTTGACTAGTAGCATCGATGTTGAAGCAGAGAAAGCACGCCTGACTAAAGAGCTCGAAAAATTGAACAAGCTCGTCGCCGTTGGGGAGAACAAATTAAAGAATCAAAAGTTCGTCGAAAGTGCGCCAGAAAAGGTTGTCGCTGGTGCTCGCAAGCAGCTAGCAGAGACGACCGAAAAGCGCGACGAGACACAGCGTATTTTGGAAGGCCTGTAATCAAATCAAAGATTGGCTGTCCAGCTACCGTCGAGTCACTAACAATTATTTAGCTTTTAGCGAGATTAGCATGAAAAAACGCGCTCCCAATAAGGAGCGCGTTTCGCGTATAGATGATTAAAGCTGGAAGCTTATTCGGCTGCTTCGGTAACTTCTTCAGTTACTTCGGCGGCGTCATCTGCTGGGCTCTTCTCGCAGCCAGTTGTGAAGAGTGCGGCAGCGAAAAGAAGGCCAATAAGAGCGAGTTTTGTAATTTTCATGATGATTGTTTTATTATTTGTGTATGACTGCAAAACGCAGAAGTTGTATCTATAACGACGTATACTATGAGTTAAAGGGTTAATTTCACCGCATTAAGGGCACCAAAAGTGCTTTAATTATGCGTTTCTTACTTACACACGTCGCAAAAGTGCAGCTTGCTTTCTTTAATTCCTAGGCCATCTACTCTGCGAGTAAGGCTATGAAAAATAACCGTATTCATCATATTATAGAACACATTTCCACGGCTACTGTAGAACAAAGCCTTCTCATGTTTCCGCTTAACGTTTCTGAAACCTAAGGCCCGGATTTTGACTATGGTTGATTCGCTAGAAGGCTACAGCTATGGAGCACTTGAGCAAATGCTCTCTGGTGCCGGGGTGAACCCAGTGCACGCAAAGCCGCTTTTTAGCGCTGTGCAACGTCGACTGGTCAGTAAAAATTTAAACGTGGCCGAGGGTATCTTGCCGCCCCTCGCTCGCTGGCTTTCGACCGACGAAGCACCTGTTCTCTGTCCTACTGAACAGACGGATTGCAGCCCGAGCGGCGATGGCTTCACCGAGAAGTACATGCTTCGTCTCGCCGATGGTGCCGAGGTCGAGGCAGTGCGGATGGGGTTCCCGGGCAGATTTACTGCCTGCCTAAGCACCCAGGTCGGATGCGCGATGGGCTGTGTCTTTTGCGCAACGGGGCAGATGGGTTTTTCTCGGCATCTCACCACGGGCGAGATTGTGGCGCAGGCCCATCACGTTGAGCGTGGACTCCGCGAGAGCCACGGCGAACGTTTGCGTAACATCGTGATGATGGGAATGGGCGAGCCATTACATAATTTTGAACCCGTGATGGAGGCACTCGGCATTATCACAGACAACCGTGGCCTGAACATCGGACCTGCTCGGGTCGCCATCAGCACGGTGGGTCATATTCCGGGTATTTTAAAACTGGCGCATCATCCTAAGCGCTACTCGCTCGCTGTCAGTCTACATGGCGCGAGTGATGAAGAACGCGGCAAGCTAATCCCGGTAAATAAGAAATGGCCACTAGCTGACCTCATCGGTGCCTGTCGTGAATATACTGCAATTAAACGGGCGAGGGTGTTCTTTGCCTGGACATTAATTGGTGGTGTTAATGACAGTAAGGATCATGCGTTTCGACTGGCAGAACTCCTCAAAGGCATCGATGCGCATGTTAATTTAATTCCACTCAATGCAACCGAAGGTTACGAAGGTGAAGCTCCCGACGAGACGAATGTTCGTGAGTTTCAAGGTATTATCCAAGCGTCTGGGTTACCTTGCACCGTACGCCAAAGGCGCGGAATCGATGTGGCCGCTGGCTGCGGACAACTAAAGGCTAGACGTTTAAGTAAGCAGTAGCCCCGCGCCTTAAGTCCTCCGCTTTTGGACGGCAGTTGCTAGCGTCTCAAGGATAGCCTCAGTAGCCGGAAAGTCGATACAGGCGTCGGTGATACTCTGTCCGTAAGTGCTACTGCCGTCGGACTCGTAGTTTTGGCGACCAGCGACGAGATGGCTTTCTAGCATGACACCGGCGATGCCTTTTTGACCGTCCGCGATTTGATCGGCCAGCACGCGCGCGACTTCGCTCTGGCGAGTGTAGTCTTTGTTGCTGTTGCCGTGGCTACAATCGACGACCACATAAGGCGGTAAATTGACGTCCGCGAGCTGATCGAGAATCGGCTCGATGGTTTGGGCTTCATAATTAGGGCCCGTGCGGTTGCCGCCGCGTAAAACTATATGGGCGTCAGGGTTGCCAGTGGTTTGGAAAATGGCAGTCGCGCCCTGCTTGGTCACGGACGGAAACCAGTGCGCTTGCCCCGCAGAACGGACGGCATCGATTGCAATCTGTACGTTGCCGCTGGTGCCATTTTTAAAACCGACAGGCATCGAGAGGCCAGAAGCGAGTTCTCGGTGGATTTGGCTCTCAGTGGTACGTGCGCCAATAGCAGACCAGGCGATGGCGTCGGCAATAAATTGAGGGATGATGGTGTCGAGAAATTCGGTGCCCGTGGGGAGCCCGATTTCGCACACATCGATCAACAGTTTACGCGCAATGCGTAGGCCCTGGTTGATCTCGAAGCTGCCGTCGATCTCTGGGTCGTTGATCAAACCTTTCCAGCCGACCACAGTACGCGGCTTTTCAAAGTAGGTCCGCATGATGATCTGTAGGTCGTCTTTGTATCTTTCGCGTAGAGGCAACAGGCGTTCGGCGTATTCGAGCGCAGCTTTAGTGTCGTGAATCGAACAGGGGCCACAAACCACACACAGGCGGTCGTCATCGCCTCGAAGGATGGCACTGCTTTCGTTGCGACCTTGGTCGATCACCGTGGTGGCTAATTTTGTGAGCGGGACTTCTTCGATTAGAGTCGAGGGTGCGAGTAGTGGGCGCGTTTGCGCGATGCGGATATTGTCGTGAGGAGTCATTTTAAAATGCAGAAAGGTAAAATATTAATGGAGCTCCAGTCGTGAGCAGAGGGAGGATCGGAACAATTTGACCCAGGATTTAATTCGAGTTGCTGCCCTTTGGGTAACTAAAGGAATAAATGTTTATTTGGGAATGACGTCCGATAGGTTAGTGACAAATAGCATGCCTAGACTGAAGGCGTTGAAGAAAGCGTGAAACCAAATCGCGACGAGTATGCTTCCGGTTTTTTCATAGACTCGTGCGAGGAAGATGCCAACTAGCACCAGCGGAAGAAAAGACAATAGGTTCCAGTGTATCATCGAGAAAAGGATGCCGCTGGCGATCTGTGCTGGGAGCAGAGTGGTTTGACTTTTAAGGAAACGATAAAGGCAACCGCGGAAGATGAGTTCTTCGACGATAGGTGCGAGTACGACGGCTGCGATGACGAGCAAGACGATGGCGACGGGATCACCGCCGCCTTGGAAGAGGGTGATGAGGTCTTGTTGCTCAAGATCTTCAATGAGACCAAACCCTTCAAATCCGGATAGGACCTTCGTCCAAAGTAAAGCTACGATCCACACGCCCGGAAGCAACATGAGGAAAAGTGGGAGCGCTTTTTTGAAAGATGCAAAGACCGAGAGATTGGCGTTATTTAGTCGGCTCAGATAAAAGCTAGGGTAGAAACGACGGGCTGCATAGAAAACGGCCAACATAGGCACTTGAAGGCAAAGCACTGCGAGGACTGCGAGCCATGGCGTCAATTCCAGTGGCGCTTCGCCTTCCGTAGGTGCCTCAAAAAAAAGGAGACTTGCTGCGACTTGCGCCACATAGACAAAAATAATCATCGCGCAGATGAAGATTCCGAAGTTGACCCAGCCGATCGGCCAAGCGGGTGTCCCTGAATCGGGTTCTATGGTGCTTTCTGGCTTCTGGATGTGGCGGATCCATAGCGCGAGGCTGCTCCCGAGAATAAGCAAGATAGATAGCGATGCCACGATCAGTGGGGCATCGACTTGTGGGTCTGCCTGCATTCGTTATGCGGTGATGGATTGACCGTCGAAGACTTGTCGCCCGTCGACGTAGGTCGATTTGACGACGCCTTTCAAGGTTCTACCATGCCATGGGCAGTTGCGCGATTTACTGAAGAATTTATTGGCATCGACTGTCCATTCTTCGTCGGGATTGAAGAGGCAAATATCGGCAGGTGCGCCCGTGCTGAGTGTGCCCGCGTCGAGTTTACAGATCTCGGCTCCCTTGTGCGTGAGTAGAGCAACGACTTCACTCAGGCTGAGGCGCTTGTCGTGGTAGAGCGTAGTCAATGAACTAGCTAGTGAGTTCTCTAGGCCGATGATACCGAAGGGCGCGGCGTCGAACTCTCGATCTTTCTCGGTGGGCGAGTGAGGTGCGTGATCGGTTGCAATGCAGGCGAGGGTGCCATCGATGAGCCCTTCAATGAGCGACTCGCGGTCGGCATCGGTACGGAGTGGGGGGTTCATTTTAAAAACGGTATCGTAGTCGCGTAAATCCGCATCGGTAAATTCGATGTGGTGCGGGCTGGCTTCACCGCTAACAGTGGCTCCACGATCAATTGCGCGACGCAGTATATCAACCGAAGTAGCCGAGCTGATGTGCTGCATGTGGATGTGCGCGCCTGTGAGTTCTGCGAGGATGACATTGCGCGCCACAATGATGTCTTCAGCGGCTTTTGGCCACCCTTGCAGGCCAAGCCGAAGTGACCATTCGCCTTCGTTCATAACCGCGCCTTCAGTTAGGCTCGCGTCTTGGCAGTGATCCATAATGGGGAGGTCAAACATCTTCGCATACTCGACCGCGCGACGCATGATCTCGTTGCTCTGTACGCAAGCGCCATCATCTGTCATGGCGATGACGCCCGCTTTTTTGAGTTGGCCAGTCGGCGCGAGTTGCTCGCCCTTCATTCCAACGGTGAGGCAGCCTGTGGGATACACGTGGACGACGGCTTCGCGCTCGACCTGATCCATGATGCGTTGGATGGTGCCTGCGTTATCACAGACGGGGCTTGTGTTCGGCATGCACACGACAGAGGTAAAACCACCTGCTGCTGCCGCTTCGGAGCCACTACGGATATCTTCTTTGTGCGTCTGACCCGGGTCGCGAAAGTGGACGTGGATATCGACTAGACCAGGGGCGACGACCAGGCCTGTCGCATCGACTAGGGTGGCATCGGCCTCTTGAGCTTTACTTATACTATCGACGATTTTCCCATCGACAGCAAAAATGTCACCGACTGCGTCGCGTTGATTAGCGGGATCAATGACCCTGCCGTTTTTAATCCAAAGTATGTGACTCATTTATAGTGTTTCTATATTTCAGTGTCTTAATATTTTATACGGGCAGCTCGATGGCTTGCTTGTGATAGGCGCAAGAGCAGAGGTGAAGAATTGCCATGCGGACGACGATACCGTTGGTCACCTGTTGCAGAATCACTGACTGGTCGGAGTCGGCCAGTTCGGAGTCAATCTCAACGCCTCGGTTGATAGGCCCGGGATGCATGATGATCGCTCCAGGTTTAAGCCAGGAGGCTCGCTCCTTGTTCAGACCGAAGGAACTGGTGTACTCACCTATTGAGGGGAAGTGAGTGGCGGTCTGTCGCTCGTGCTGGATTCGGAGCAGCATGACCGCGTCGGCACCTTCTAGCGCAGGCTGTAGTTTGTGGCTTACAGTGACGCCCATTGCTTCGAATGCTTTTGGCACCAGAGTGCTCGGGCCAGCAATGGTAACTTTGGCCCCCAGCTTTTGCAGGCAGATGATATTAGATCGAGCGACTCGGCTAAAAAGAATATCGCCGAGAATGGTGATCCTCTTGCCGTCGAGTGAGCCGAATTTTTCCAATAGAGTGAAGGCATCTAGGAGCGCTTGCGTCGGGTGAGAGTGGGCGCCGTCACCTGCATTGATCACTGGGATGTCGACGACTTTGGACAAATAATTGGGCGCACCCGAAGCAGAGTGGCGCATAATGATGATGTCTGCCTTGAGCGCTTCCATATTACGCGCAGTATCGCGGAGGGTCTCTCCCTTGGTCAGGCTGCTAGCACCTCCTGTTACAGTGATTGTGTCTGCGCTGAGTCGGCTGGCGGCCACCTCGAAGGCGAGCCGTGTGCGGGTGCTTGGCTCTAGGAAAAGATTCACCACCGTGCGGCCGTTGAGGTAGGGCTGCTTCATGTTATCCGCTTCCATCGCCTTCTTGAAGGCAGTCGCGGCGGTAAAAATCGTCTCAACCTCATCACGGGAGAGGGGCTCCACGTCGATCAGGTCTTTTCGGTTCCAGGATAGGCTTTGGCTCATGAGTTTTATAATAAGGCTCCGAAATCGGAAATTTGAGCCGTCTTGAGGAAAGGGCAACGAGAAATCTGGATAAATGTTTAAGCGTGGAGCTTCAATTTTGACGCCCGTTGCTGCTAGTTACTTTGCTCCGATCGTCTTTAAGCGAGAAGCCTCTACTGTAATCGCAGTCCGAATTCCGCGCAGGCGAGGATATCGAACGCTTTTTGACTATGGTCGAGTAGTTTACCGAGGTCGCGTAAGGTCAGCAGGTGGAAAGTGATTGCGGACTCGTCGACGTAGATGTTCAGATCCAGTTTTGGCAGCTTGAGCTCGAAGGCGCTACCGTCAGGTTCGTAGGTCATCGCTTTGGCCAGTTCGGGAATATCCTCCAGTATGTCGATCTTATCCTCGACCCGTATCGGACTGGCGAATTCGACGATCAGATGGTCGCAGTGGTGAGTGAAGCAATTGTGGAAGCGGGGATCAGTCGCGATCTTCTCCGTGTGAAGAGCCACGATCTCGGTAGTCAATAAATAGTTTTTCGGGTCTTGGGGGCATTGATCGACCCGTATCTGGAGGTCGAAATCGGGTGTTTTGATCCACGCAAAGCCATCCTCGCAAGTATAGTCGAAATCTCGTCTTTTGTAGCCAAAGAGGCTTTGAATGTGGGTAAAGAGACTGTCGGCAGTCTCTTTCACGTTAGCTTGCCCTACCTTGCGGACGAAGCTTTGCGCGGCGTCGGTATGTCCGTCTGGCAAGTGGTGATGCTTCTGGTAACCGCCCAGCTTGCGTATGCGCCCAGGCGTCGAACCGACGATACGGTTCTGGTTTTCAGGTGAATTGACTGGGGGGTTCGTTTTGATGACGGCCAAGTTGAACTGCGCACAGACCGAGTTCAATATTGGATATCAGCTATGAGAAGTTCAAATTAGTACTTTACAAGGTGCCCAGAAACCTGTGCTTTCCTCCACTTTCCCGAATTTCTCATGCAGAAAACACGCAAATCCATCGCAAAACGCTTCAAGAAGACAGGCACCGGTAAACTCCTGCGTCGTACGCCAGGGCACCGTCACCTCCTTCGCAAAAAAAGTGTCAAGCAACGCCGCCGTGCAGGTAGCAGCAAATTGGTCGCTCCTGGCCAACGTGCCAACCTCATCCGCGGCATGCCTTTCGCTTAAACACTCAAGAAGACTGTTTTATTAATATTAACTCACGCTAGTCGGGTAACATGAAAATGGGCGACCCAACAGCGACCTAAACGAGAGATAACACAACATGCCTAGAGCAACCAATGGTCCCGCGACGCTTGCTCGTCGTAAAAAAGTTCTGAAAAAAGCCAAAGGCTATTTCGGAAACAAATCACGTCTTTTTCGCTACGCTAAAGACGCCGTCGATCGCGCAGAAGTTTATGCTTACCGTGACCGTCGCAAAAAGAAGACAGAGTTTCGTCAACTCTGGATCGTCCGTATCAACGCGATTTGCCGTAACAATGGCATCAACTATAGCCGTTTTATCAACGGTCTGAAGAAAGCAAACATCGATATGGATCGCAAACAACTCTCTGAGTTAGCGATTCACGACGAAACTGCTTTCCTTGTGCTCATCGAGAAGGCTAAAGAAGCTCAAGCTGCTTAATTAGGTAGTTAGAGTAGCTGATTACTTTATAAAGGCCGATTCCCTATGGGGAGTCGGCCTTTTTGTATGCATTCCACTATGCTAGTGGCTTCTCAAGTGATGCCCCTACAATCTTGACTTCCAAGTCACAATGACTTTGAGTATTCAAAGTATGAATTTTTATAGGTCAATACTTTGCTCAATATCCGTATTCTTGATAAGCCACTTCCTTTTGGGCTGCGCAGGAGAGCAGGATACTCGCACAATTCTGGAAGGATCCGTCGAGCCTTACAAAATTGTCTGCACGGTTGGCATGATCACCGATATTGTTAGTAATCTAGCGGGCAAATACGCCGAGGTGGAAGGTATCATAGGCGAGGGTATTGACCCACACCTTTACAAACCGACTCGTGGCGATGTGATCAAGTTGAGCCAGGCCGATGTGGTTTTTTATAACGGTCTCCTGCTTGAAGGTAAAATGACCGATGTACTCGTAGGCGTCGCTTCAAAGGGTAAGCTGGTCAAGGCCGTGACCGAAGCCATCCTTGAGGAGACCGACTATCTTTTGGAAAAAGATGACGGCTCGGCATACACCGACCCGCATGTGTGGATGGATGTCTCAGGCTGGCTCCGCGCGATACCTGTGGTCGCGGAAACTTTAGTTGTCTACGATCCTGAAAATGCCGAGGTCTATCGTAGCAAGGCTGCCGTTTACGCCGAGCAACTCGAAGCACTCGACGCCTACGCTAAAGAGGCGATGTCAACAATTCCGGAGTCGCAGCGTGTTCTCGTCACGGCGCATGATGCCTTTCAATACCTCGGTCGCGCATACGGTATCGAGGTAAGGGGTATCCAAGGTATGAGCACCGAGTCTGAAGCGGGCGTCCGCGATCTTGAAGACTTAGTCGACTTCATCGTTGAGCGCCAGATCCCTGCAGTCTTTGTCGAAAGCTCGGTGGCGGATAAAAACGTCCGTGCCTTAGTCGAGGGTGCCCGTGCTCGCGGGCATGACGTCATAATTGGCGGATCTCTTTTCTCCGATGCGATGGGGCAAGCCGGCACCTACGAAGGCACCTACATCGGTATGATTGATAGCAACGTCACCACCATCACCAATGCTCTCGGCGGCCAAGCTGCGGGCTTTCGAGAAGTAGTGACTGGCGACTAGTCGATCGATGATGAGCCAAGCATCCGATTCATTTATGCAAATTGAACAGCCTGGGATCTCCTCAAGGTCGTTGCCGCTTAAGATCCGTGATCTTACGGTGGCCTACCACCGCAAGCCAGTGATCTGGGATATCGATCTTTCGATTCCTGAAGGGAAACTGGTTAGTATCGTGGGTCCTAATGGCGCGGGAAAAAGCACTTTAATTAAAGCCTGTCTCGAGCTGATTCCCCGTACCTCTGGCGAGGTTAGTATTTATGGTCAGTCTTATAAAAAAGCGCGCAAGCGGGTTGGCTACGTGCCGCAGCGTGAGAGTGTGGATTGGGACTTTCCGGTGAGTGCGCTCGATGTAGTGGCGATGGGTACCTATGGAAAACTTGGTTGGTTCCGACGCGTGAGCAAGCGCTCAAAGGCGCTTTCTATGGAGGCGCTTGAACGTGTTGGGCTCGCGGACTACGCGCATCGTCAGATCAGCCAGCTCTCGGGAGGGCAGCAGCAGCGAACCTTTCTCGCTCGCGCGCTCGTGCAGGATGCAGATATCTATTTCATGGACGAACCTTTCGCCGCAGTTGATGCCGCGACAGAGCGTGCCATCGTCGAACTGCTCAAAGAATTGCAGAAGCGTGGTAAGACTGTCCTCGTCGTGCACCATGACCTTGCCACCGTACCGCAGTATTTTGATTGGACAGTTTTGCTCAATATGCGCGTTGTCGCGGCGGGACCAACCGACGAGGTCTTTACCCAAGAGAATCTCCGCCGAACCTACGGTGGTAAGCTGACGCTGTTCACCCAAGCAGCCAACGAGGTCGTGCAGTCGCGATGAACGCCTGCTTCGTTATGAATTTATTGAGCAGTTCGGAAAGGCTGCGACCCTGGGAACAAGCATCGTCGTATCTGTTTTATGCTAGATCACTATGCCTGAGTTAGCAGACATTTGGAACGTTCTCTTTCTCCGCGATTACAACACGCGTCTAGTTGTGATCTGTACGATGTTGTTGGGTTGTGCCTGCGGACTCATGGGTGGCTTTCTGTTGTTACGTAAGCGCTCCTTGATGGGGGACACACTTTCGCACGCGACACTGCCAGGTGTTGGTTTATCCTTCATGCTCGCGGTTGCGCTGGGTGGCGATGGAAAGTCGTTGCCAATATTACTGGCGGGTGCGGCCATCACGGGGGTAATCGGATGCGCGGCGGTGCTCTTTATCCGTGAGCAAACACGAATCAAAGACGACGCAGCGATGGGAATCGTACTCAGCGTGTTCTTCGGGGCAGGCGTTGCTATTCTTGGTGTGATCCAGACGATGCCCGAGGGGAGTGCGGCTGGTTTGGAATCGTTCATCTATGGCAAGACAGCATCGATGGTGATGAGCGATTTCCAAATTCTCGTGCTCGTCACAATTTGTGTGATTACCTGTTCATTGTTGCTTTTTAAAGAGTTTCGCCTGCTGTGTTTCGACGAAACTTTCGCGGCGGCGCTCGGCTGGCCAGTTAAGTTTCTCGACATTCTACTGCTCGCGCTCATCACTGCCGTAACGGTAGCTGGTTTGCAAGCGGTCGGCTTGATTTTAATTATCGCATTTCTGATTACGCCTGCAGCAGCGGCGCGTTTCTGGACGAATCAGCTCGACCGCATGCTTGTGCTTTCTGCGCTGATTGGCAGCGCCAGTGGTTGGCTCGGTGCGAGTTTGAGTGCTTTCATTCCCCGTCTCCCTGCAGGTGCGGTGATCGTACTTGTAGCGGCACTTTTTTTCGTGGTGAGTATGCTCATCGGAACGGAGCGTGGTGTAATGATTCGTTTCTTGCGGCAGTCGCAATTAAAAAAGCGAATTGGCCGACAGCATTTGCTACGCGCGCTCTACGAAATCTTGGAGGGAGGTCGTGTTACCGAAGAACTCAATATTCGAACAGTTCCTTTTCGCCAGATTCGTGGTCGCCGTACTTGGAGTGATACGCAGTTAAGGGACTATATACGCCGCGCATATAATGATGGGCTTGTCGAAGCGCCCAACAAAGTAGATTCTATTTTATTAACTAAAACCGGACTAGCCGAGGCGGCGCAAGTCACGCGTAATCATCGACTATGGGAAATGTATCTGATCGAGTATGCGGATGTTGCTACGAGTCGCGTCGACCGGGATGCCGACATGGTTGAGCACGTGCTTGGTGAGAAAATGGTCACGCGCTTGGAGGATAAATTACAAGCCTACCGTAGTGCCGGTAGTCTCGTGCCACAGAGTCCGCACCCGATCCATCCAGGAGACTGATCTTGAATTAAGAATTACTAATGGAGTGGTATAGCATAGATACATGGATCGTAGTCATCGGTGCTTTGGCGGCGGGTGCTTGTGCCTTGCTAGGTAATTTCCTCGTGCTTCGTAAAATGAGTATGATGGGCGATGCCATTAGCCATGCGGTGCTCCCGGGCTTGGCGATTGCCTTTCTGGTGACGGGTGCGCGTGCCAGCCTGTCGATGTTTATTGGCGCGGCTATAGTGGGTGTTTTGACGGCCGTCTTTACTCAGTGGATCAGCCGTTTTGGTAAGGTCGATGAGGGCGCCTCTATGGGAATCGTCTTTACGACGCTCTTTGCGCTGGGGCTTTTGCTCATCGTGCAAGGGGCCGACCATGTCGACCTCGACCCGAGTTGCGTGCTTTATGGTGCGATCGAGTTGACCCCACTCGATGTAGTTTGGCGACCTACGCTCTTTGGCTGCTCCTTAGAAGTGCCTAGGGCGGCCTTGGTTTTGGCAGGAGTCACCTTATTTAATGCAGTCTTTGTCGTGGCTTTTTTTAAAGAGCTTCGCATCTCATCCTTCGATGCAGAGCTAGCAACGGCGATGGGTATTAATTCAAAGCTAATGCATTATCTTTTAATGACACTCGTGGCTGTGACTACAGTGGCATGCTTTGAAGCCGTGGGCAGTATAATTGTGATTGCGATGCTCATCGTGCCTGCGGCGACAGCGCATCTGCTCACGGATCGGCTCTGGTTGATGGTTGTGCTGAGTGTGCTGATCGCAATTGGCTCGGCAGTGCTGGGACACTTAAGCGCCTTGATCGTGCCAGGATGGTTCGGCTTTGCTGATACCTCTACCTCCGGAATGATGGCTGTAATGGCTGGGCTGATCTTTTCGACTGTGATGCTCTTTGCGCCCAAATATGGTGTGTTGCCAAGGCTTGTTCGAAAGACGGAAGCTGTGAGGTAAATTCCGTTTTCTCCATTGCGCCTTTATTTGCGGAGACAGCACGATGTTTAACCTTTAAAAGCAAAAGCTGGAACTCCCTTAACCCCGAGGCCGTCGATGACGAATACTTTGCCTGCATCAGGCTCGTCTAGGTCGGCTTTGATACCGGTGGTCACGAAGAGGCGGTCTAAACTTTCACCGCCAAAGGCGCAGGCAGTCGTCTCGATGCAGGGCAGGTCGACGCGCTGTAGCTCTTTGTCCTTTTGAGGATCGAAGCGCACCACGCAAGCACCGTGACAGAAAGCGACCCAGAGCATACCGTCCGCATCGATCGTCATACCATCAGGTGAACTGTTGTAGCCGTGTGCCGCCGTGTCGATCACGACTCGTGCATTAGAAATAGCACCGCTTTCTAAGTCGTAGTCGTAAGCGCGTACATTTTGCGTGGGGGTGTCGATGTAGAACATCTTTGTGGCGTCAGCGCTCCAACAGATGCCATTGGAGTTGGTCACCCCAGAGACTTTGAGCGAGAGGGAGCCATCAGTGTCGAGGCAGTAGAGATTGGCGCTGCCTGTATCTTTGATCATGCTGATAGTGCCTGCCCAGAAGCGGCCTGCGGGGTCGCACTTGCCGTCGTTGAAACGGTTTTTACCGCGCATCGAAGCTTCGGGATCGGCGAGCGCCGCCTTGCTGCCTGTCTTTAAATTGAAGCGCACATAGCCGGTGTCGCCAGCGTAGATGACTTCGTCGTCATTCTCGCTTGGAACAATGGTGCCAATGCGCTCACCGATTTCCCAGATGGTTTCTTCGCTCGTGTCGGGCTTAAGGCGGAGAAGTTTATTTCCTGCGATGTCGACATAGAAGAGGGAGTTACCCCACCATATTGGACCCTCGCCCCATTGTGATATTCGTTTTCCGATCGTTTTAGCTGTTGGTGTCATCGCGGGTAAATAATGGATGCTCTGTTAAGTCTTCGCCACTAATTTTATGTAAATCTACTCTGTTGGCTCTATAGCAAAGCCATCTTTGCTGTCATTAACTGTCCAGCCTTTCGCTAGAAGTTCGTCGCGAAATTCGTCGGCCTTGACCCAGTCTTTGGCTTGCTTTGCGTCCCAACGGGCTTGGGCTAAGGCGATTATTTCCCCTGGTGCGTCAACGTGTTTGGCTTCGATAGTAAAGAGTTTGAGCCCGAGTGCGTAGAGTAGACTACCAAATGTTCGGAGCATCGCCCGAGCTCCGTCTGCTTCGAGCGAAGCGGCGGGGTTCGAACCAATCACACCGAAGATCGCGCCGAGGCAGGCAGCTGTGTTCAGGTTGGTGCGTAGCGCGTCCCATGCTTTGGCCAGACGCCCGAAGTCCTCTGGCGCGCCGGCAGTCACGTAGGTGGCATTAAATCGGTCGCTAGCTTCCCCGGTTTTAGCGAGTAGTGTTTCCGCGAAACGCTCAAAGCGAGTCAGCGCACTTTGCGAAGCGTGTAGCCCGTCGAATGTAAAGTTGAGCTGTTGCCGATAGCTGCCTGCGATGAGTGTGTAGCGAACGACCATTGGGCTGAAACCTTTCTCTCGCAGATCGTCCAGTGTGTAGAGGTTCCCGAGGCTCTTTGACATCTTGGCTCCTTCCACCATAAGGTGTGCGCTGTGGAACCAGTGCTTACAGAAGTCGTGCCCGTGGGCACATTCGGACTGAGCGATCTCGTTCTCGTGGTGGGGGAAGCAGAGGTCGATGCCTCCGCCGTGCAGGTCGATCGTTTCGCCGTCGAAGGCACTATCAACCATGGCAGAGCACTCTAGGTGCCATCCCGGGCGACCCTCGCCCCAAGGGCTAGTCCAATAGTTGTCGCCGTCGCCATCCTTGCGTGATTTCCAGAGCGCAAAATCGCTGACTGACTCCCGGTCATACTCGTCCGCGTCATTGACCTCGCCGGCTGAGTTTTCAGTCTGAGTTTTGAGTTCGCGCTGTTTGAGGCGCGAGAGGCGGCCGTAGTCTTCGAAAGATCCGACCCGGAAATAAACAGAGCCATCATCTGTCGCATAAGCGTGGTCTTTCTCGATGAGCTTCTCGACCAGCGCGATCTGCTGGGGTATGTGCGCCACAGCGCTCGGTTCGATACTCGGCGCGAGCATATTGAGCGCTTCGCAATCGGCATGAAATTTCTCTGTCCAGTGTGCGGTGAACTCGATCAGGCTTTTACCTTCTTCGAGTGAGCGCCGAATTGTCTTATCGTCGAGGTCGGTAATGTTACGCACGTGTTTGACCGCCATACCATCGACTTCTAACACACGGCGAAGTGTGTCTTGAATGAGAAAAGTACGGAAATTCCCGATGTGCGCGGGGCCATAGACAGTCGGACCACAGCAATAGAAGCGCAAAGTATCTGAACTCGATGGAGCGAGTGGCTGAATGGATCGGCTTAGGGTATCGTAGAGTTCGACGGACATTTGTAGATTGCTAGTGGAGATTTACGTGTTGAAAGATGGGCTCTTTCAGGCGTAACTGCCAACAGAAATCTACCTTTAACCATGACTAATGAATTTAAACTCGATCTGAATCGACGTCCGCGTCGTATGCGGCGAACGGCTTCTTTGCGCGCGCTTGCTTCTGAGACGGAGGTTTTACCGCAGCATTTGATCCAGCCAGTCTTTGTCATCGAGGGGGAGGGTGCACCGGAGGCAATTGACTCGATGCCAGGCATATTTAGGCTTTCGATCAAAGATACGGTCGCAGAATGTCGTGAACTGCACGCGCTCGGTATTTCGGGTGTCGCACTTTTTCCTAAAATCGATGAGAGCCTCAAGTCGGATGATGGTCGCGAGGCTTTGAATCCAAATACACTTGTGCTGCGTGCGATCCGTGCGATCAAGGCTGCGGTGCCTAAGCTTACGGTGATTACCGATCTGGCGCTCGATCCTTACACGGAGCATGGGCACGATGGGCTTTGGGACGCGGCGGCGCAAGATCTTGCCAATGATGCTACGGTTGAGGTGCTGACCGAAATGGCGGTGTTGGCTGCCGAGGCGGGCGTCGACATGGTGGCCCCTTCGGATATGATGGATGGTCGTGTTGGCGCGATTCGTTCCGCGCTGGATGATAACGATTTTGAAAAGACGGCCATCATGGCTTACTCCGCAAAATTTGCTTCGGCCTTATACGGCCCTTTTCGTGATGCGGTCGGCAGCGCCAGTAGTGCAGGCTCTCATAATTTGAATAAGCGGACGTATCAATTGAATCCTGCCAATCGCCGCGAGGCCTTGGTTGAGATCGCTCTGGATGAAGAAGAAGGTGCGGACGTGCTCATGGTTAAACCGGCTGGGCTCTATCTCGATATTATTCGCGAAGTGCGCGAAGAGACCGAGCTGCCACTCGCTGCCTATCAAGTGTCGGGCGAGTATGCACCTGTCTCTTATACACATCTGACGCT
>OJAT01000002.1_pt1 | contig 22466 bp, 19 predicted proteins | sample 1590021 | NCBI WGS metagenome assembly OJAT01 (sample SAMN05416890, study PRJEB24817) | seawater metagenome | isolation source: Sea water | place: Canada:Atlantic | collected 2013-11 | reverse complement strand
GATCGAAGTGGCTATGCATTCCAGTGTGAATTGAAGCACTCTCGCGCACTTGCTTGCGAAAGTCGCTCAGGCAAGACTTTTGCGGCAGTGAGCCATAGATTACGAGCATGGCCGCCTCCAGAAAGGAGGAATGTTCCGCGAGTTCTTCGATGGCATAACCCCGATGGCGCAGTATGCCCTTTTCACCGTTGATAAACGTGATGTCACTCATACAAGAGCCGGTATTGCCATAGCCTTCATCGAAAGTAATGCAGCCACTTTTGGCGCGCAATGTCCGGGTGTCTAGAGCCTTCTCACCCTCGGTTCCTTCAATGATGGGGAACTCGAAATTTTCATTTCCAAGTCGTATAGTGCCTGTTGTGTTTTCCATGGTAGTGGTCGTTGTGCTCTGGTGCTTGCGCCTGTAACGCTAGAGCGATCTCAAAAAATTTCGGTAGAGATGCAAACCTTTTGCCTGACTTTTTTCAGGGTGAAACTGAGTCGCGTAGCAATTACCGTAACGGATGCCTGAGACAAACTGCCCTCCGTAGTCGGTGTGAAAGAGTGCTAACGAGGGATCCTGCGGCACGATGTGATAGCTATGCACGAAGTAGAACTGATCTTGGCCAGAAGTGAGTCCATCGGTAATTGGCGCCCCTGAGTCGAAAGTAATTGAATTCCAGCCCATGTGAGGAATCTTGTGCGAGGGATCTCTAAAATTGAAGCGGAAGCGTTTGACCGAACCCTTGAAGATGCCTAGAGCAGCGGTATCGCCCTCCTCCGAGTGTTCGAAGAGCGCTTGCAGCCCTAGGCAAATTCCAAAGAACGGTCGGTCCGCGGCGATCCAGTCTCGGATCATGTTGTCAAAACCAGTCGATTCGAGTAAGCGCATGGTGTCTACTATTGAGCCCTGTCCTGGAAAAATCAGAGCATCGGCGTTGGCAATCTGACTGGGATCAGAAACTAGAAAAGCATTCGCTCCAATATGCTCCCAAGCACGCACAACACTGCGCAAGTTTCCCATGCCGTAGTCAATTACAGCGAGTCGCGGCTTGGGTATAGTGGGATCTACAGTCATAAGAGAGAGATAGGCTGACTAAGTCTAGGTAAGTTGCAAGCCGACAAGATTTCCGACTAGAGGAATTCGCTCATCTTTCACAAAAGCTCCACACTCATTGCTACCAGTAAAAAGCCTGACGGAAATCCATCAGGCTTTTTCTATAATAATGCGAAGGAAACGCTAAACTAGCTTTTTATAAAGTAGAGTCGCGTTGTGCCCGCCGAAACCGAGATTGTTACAAATTGCCACATTGACTTCGGCCTCGCGCATTTCATTGGGCACATAGTCTAGATCGCAATCGGGATCAGGCTCGTTGTAATTAATTGTGGGCGGAATTTTACCATCGCGGATGGAAAGCGCACAGACTGCCGATTCGATACCACCGGCAGCACCGAGTAGGTGACCTGTCATACCCTTGGTAGAAGAGATCGCTACTTTGTAAGCGTGGTCACCGTAGGCCTTCTTGATCGCACTGGTTTCAAATTTGTCGTTGTAAGGAGTCGATGTGCCGTGAGCGTTGATGTAACTGACGTCCTCTGGCGTGATACCAGCTTCATTGACCACATTTAACATGGCTGCGCCGAGGGCTTTACCCTCGGGGTCGGGCGAGGTGATATGATAAGCGTCGCAAGTCGCGCTGTAGCCAGCAATTTCGCAGATGATATTCGCGCCGCGCGCTTTGGCATGTTCGAGAGTTTCCATTACGAGCACACCAGAGCCTTCACCCATAATGAAGCCGTCGCGGCCTTTCTCAAAGGGGCGACTGGCAGTAGTGGGATCGTCGTTGTAGCTTGTACTCATGGCCTTCATTGAACAAAATCCGGCATAGCCGAGTTCGGTAATGGCGGCCTCACTACCCCCGGCTAACATAATGTCGGACTCTCCGTCACGGAGCATGTGGAAAGCTTCGCCAATGCTATGAGTGCCTGATGCACAAGCGCTGACAATACCGAAGTTAGGTCCACGGGCGCCTACCTCGATCGCGACAACACCACTGGCGATGTTTGCAATGAGCGAGGGAATCATAAACGGAGAAACGCGACGTGGGCCGCCTTCGTAGAGCTTGCGGCTCTGAGTCTGAATCGTCATCATGCCGCCAATACCGGAACCGATGAGAACGCCAAATCGGTCGGCTTCGAGCGTCGAAGTATCCTCGATACCGGCATCTTTCAAAGCAAGTCGGGAGGCAGCCACGGCAAATTGCGTGTAACGGTCGTTGCGGCGCGCTTCTTTCGGATCCATGTATTGGGCCGCATCAAAGTGCAAGCACTCCGAGCCAACTTTGGATGGATAGTCGGTGGTATCGAATGATTTTACCGAATCGATGCCGCTCTTACCTGCAAGGAGGTTATCCCACAAGGCTTCGATGCCGTCACCGTAAGTAGTCACGGTGCCGATGCCTGTTATGACGACGCGTTGTCTCTCAATTGCTTCACTCATAATGATACTTATAAAAAAATTAAGCCGCATTAAAGCGGCTTAATTGTTAGTTTGAAAGTAGAATTTTCTTATCCTGCCTTTTCTGTGATGTATTTAATCACATCTCCGACATTTTGAAGCTTTTCAGCGTCGGCTTCAGGAATTTCACCGTCGATTTCATCACTAAACTCTTCTTCGAAAGCCATGATAAGCTCGACTGTGTCGAGGGAGTCAGCACCGAGGTCATCCAAAAAGGATGCTTCTGCTGTGACTTGCTCTTCATTTACGTTGAGCTGGTCGACGATGATTGTCTTTACACGTTGTTCAATTGTTAGGTCTGACATGATTTTCTATTTATAGGTTTAGTTAAAGTTAATTACATTTGGCATCACATGACCATACCACCGTCAACTGTAAAAACTTGACCGGTAATGTAGCCAGCATCTTCCGAAGCGAGAAATGCACTAATGGCTGCGATGTCTTTGGATTCACCCATACGCTTCATGGGGATCACGCCGACGATCGCCTCTTGCGTCTTTTCGTTTAGCTCGGCGGTCATATCAGTTGCAATGAAGCCTGGCGCGACTGCGTTTACCGTGACGTTGCGTGCGGCAAACTCCTTGGCTAAGCTCTTGGTCAGGCCGATCATGCCGGCCTTCGCGGCAGCATAATTAGCTTGGCCAGCATTGCCAGTGAGACCGATGACGGAGGCCATGTTAATGATACGACCCCAGCGCTTGCGAGTCATCGGGCGTGCGAGGTGCTTGATAAAGCTGAAGCAGCTTGAAAGATTAGTGTCGATCACCGCATCCCAGTCATCGTCGCTCATGCGGAAGAGTAGCCCATCGCGAGTGATACCAGCATTGTTAACAAGGATATCTATATTAGTATGCTTTTCCAGAAGAGCTTCGCAGGCCTCCTTAACAGCAGCCTTGTCGGCTACGTCAAGAGCCAGCGATTCGGCTGAACCGCCGCCGTCATTAATCGCCTCGGCCACCCCACCGCAAGAACTCGCCGAACGGCTGATACAAATTACGTGATGCCCTTTGCTCGCGAGTAGCTCCGCGATACTTTTGCCGATGCCACGACCGGCACCAGTTACTAGGGCGATTCTTTTCTCAGTGTTTTCACTCATGTAAGCAAAGTTTCCGACATTTCGTCACTTTGGCGCAAGCCCAATGTTACCACCGAGCAACATTGACATGCACGTCTTCTCAAGACTCTAGTAAATGCAATGTCCGAACAAGAACCACAACGCATACAAAAGCTCATCGCCAATGCAGGCATTTGCTCACGCCGCGAGGCCGAACGTATTATCGAAGATGGCAATGTTCGCGTGAATGGAAAAATTGCCCAGCTTGGCGATAAAGCTACTTTGGATGACGCAATTTTCGTCAACAACAAGCCGATCCTACGCAAGGAAGAGCGCTCGATTACGCTCATCATGAACAAGCCGAAGGGCACGCTCTGCACAAATTCCGATCCTCACGCGGATCGCACGGTCTTCGACCTCCTGCCGCCCGACCTACAGCGCCAGCGCCTTTTTTGCGCAGGACGCCTCGATAAAGATAGTGAAGGCCTACTCGTCATAACCAACGACGGCGACTTGGCCCATCGTCTCACGCACCCCAGTAATCAAGTAGTCAAGCGCTACCGTGTCGTTCTACACCGTGATTTCAATAAAGCCGACATCCCAAAACTCCTTACGGGCACCGAATACGAAGGCGATTTTCTTAAAGCTGAAAAAGTCATTCCAGCCCCGCAAGCAGGTGAAGGCTACCAACGTCGCCTTGAAGTCCACCTCCACCACGGTAAGAAGCGCGAAGTGCGTCGCCTCTTCGAAGCTAACCGCTACTTCGTTAAAAAACTCGTCCGTCACCAGATCGGTAGCATTATTTTAAAAAATATCCCACGCGGCGGCATCAAGATCCTCGGCAAAAAAGACATTGAGCGCTTGTTCGCTTAATCCCTTACCAGAGAGCAATAGTAAGATAAACGCTACTGAGTAACCCATACTTGCCAAAAGACTAGGTATTCAGCTATTTTAGAAGCTTTCCAAAAATTCCGCCAAACTAGCACCCAAGTTGAGAACCTTCGCTTGGCGGAGTCATTTTTAACCATGCAAGCAATCAAGACCATCACCTTTGCGGTCAATACGACCAAGCCCGGAGCCGAAAAAGCCGCCCGTTGCCTGGCTAGCCTAGCCGACCGCGAGGGAGTCCAGACCACGATCTGCAGCGATTACCCGCTCCAAGCCGAAGCCCTCGCTGGTCAAGACCTCTGCTGCTCCATCGGAGGTGACGGCACTCTGCTCGGTGTACTCGCCGCCGCGCTCGAATCTGACTGTGCCGTGCTGGGCGTTAATATGGGTAAGCTCGGCTTCCTCGCTACCTTTTCCGCCGAAGAAGCCGCCAAAGATCTGCCTAAATTGATTAAAGGTCACTACGAAATCGCCGAACGCTCAATCCTACGCTGTACCACTAAAAACGGCGAATCCGTTTACGGGCTCAACGATGTCGTGCTCAAGGAGACCGACGGCAGCGGCCTCATCCGTCTACAAGTGGCTAGCAACGGCAACCCGGTCTCTGAATATCACTGCGATGGCCTCATCTTTTCCACACCAACAGGGTCAACTGCTTATAACCTCTCCGCAGGCGGCCCCATTATTGGCCCCCGCGTCAGCGCCATTGCTATGACGCCGATCTGCCCGCATACACTCGGCAATCGCTCCGTGATTTTTGACAACTCTTCGCAGATCAGCGTCGCCAACCTCGAGCCTGGTCCCTGCCCCCGCATTACCATCGACGGACGCGTCCGCTTTTTATCAGAGGATAATTTTCCCATCGAGATCGCCGTGGCCGACCGCAGCTTTCGCCTCATGCAAAACCCCGATCATAGCCACTTCGCCATCATCCGCGATAAGCTCCGATGGGGGAATCCGACGATTCGGTAAATCGGCTTTTCCGACAATGGGAAGTGGAGGTTTTTTAATGTAAATGCTACGCACTTCACACTTACCATTCCTCACTCCTCACTTCCTTTGAGTATTTTAAAAAACATTACAAAAACCCAAGGTGACGCCGCCCAACAAGTCGCCCAGATATTGAGCGAAACTGGCGGACGCGCACTTTTGGTCGGCGGTTGCGTGCGCGACGGGCTACTCGGCATCCCCGCTAAGGACGTCGATATGGAAGTTTACGGCCTTGATGCCGACGCGGTCGAAGCTGCTCTCTCGCCTCACTTTCAACTAGACACCGTAGGTCGCGCCTTTGGTGTCTTTATCCTTAAAGGTCTCGACATCGACATCGCTCTGCCTCGACGCGAATCCCGCTTCGGCCCAAAGCACACCGACTTCAAGGTTGAGGGCGACCCGACCATGTCCCCACGAGAAGCCGCTTCACGCAGGGATTACACCGTCAACGCAATCAGTTGCGATCCATTAACTGGGGAGATGCTTGATCCCTATGACGGCATTGCCGACCTTAAAGCTCGTCGCCTCTGCCACGTCTCCGACGCCTTCTCGGAGGATCCGCTACGCGTGCTCCGAGGCATGCAATTCATCGCCCGCTTTAACTTAGAAGCCGCGCCCGAGACTGTCGCGCTATGCCGAAAACTAAGCCCTGAGCACCTGCCGATGGAACGCCTCTGGGAGGAGTGGAAAAAGCTCATCCTCAAAGGAAATCAAATCGGCAGCGGTCTACGTTTTATACAAGCCTGCGGCTGGCTGCAAAATTTTCCTGAACTTGCCGCCCTCGCCGGCTGCGCACAAGACCCACAATGGCACCCCGAAGGCGACGTCTGGACACATACCTGCCACTGCCTCGACGTCTATGCTGCAAAACGCACAGGCGACGACTGGGAAGACCTGATCGTGGGCCTTGCCATACTTTGCCACGACATGGGCAAGCCCGACACCACCTACACTGATGAAAATGGCCGTATCCGTAGCCCCCGCCACGACGTGCTTGGCGTCCCCCTAGCCAAAACTTTCCTAGAGCGCATTACCCGACAGAAGAAAATTTTCGAGGAAGTACTCCCCCTCGTCGAGCAGCACATGCGCCCCCTCTCCCTCTATCGCGAAAGCGCGGGTGACTCCGCTATCCGCCGCCTTGCCGTCCGCGTCAAACGCATCGACCGCCTCGTGCGCGTCGCCCACGCTGACACCTACGGCCGCCCCCCACTGAAACCAGAAGGATTCCCTGAGGGCGAATGGCTCCTCAAAAAGACTGCCGCGCTCACCATCCAAGACAACGCGCCCAAGCCCATACTCCAAGGCCGCCACCTCATCGACCTAGGCATTAAGCCGAGCAAAAACTTCGGCAAGATCCTCGACCAAGCCTACGAAGCCCAGCTCGACGGCACCTTTACCGACGAACCTGCGGGGCGAGATTACTTAAAGAAACTCGTTCCCGAGATTCAATAATTCTGATTCCTAATTCACACATGAAATCTCTCTATCTCCTCGACGGCATGGCGCTCGCCTATCGTGCGCACTTCGCCCTCATTCGCAGCCCAATTTACACCAGCAAGGGTTTTAACACCTCGGCCATCTTCGGCTTCACCGCCACTCTGATCGAGCTAATCACCAAACAAAAGCCTTCGCACCTAGCAGTCGTCTTCGACACCTCCGCACCGACGGAGCGCCACCGTATTCACCCCGAATATAAGGCCCACCGCGAAGATATGCCCGAAGACCTTTCCGCCGCCATGCCCCACCTCGACCGCGTGGCCGAGGCTTTTGGCATTCCTGTGCTCAAACTCGACGGTTACGAGGCCGACGATATCATCGGTACACTTGCTCACCGTGCCGAGGCCGACGGCTTTGACGAAATTTACATGGTCACTCCTGATAAAGACTTCGGCCAACTCGTGACCGAAAAGATCAAAATGTATCGCCCTGGACGCAAAGGCGACGGTGGAGAAATTCTAGGCATCAAAGAGATCAAAGAAAAATGGGGCATCGCCCGCGTCGATCAAGTCATCGACATGCTAGGGCTCTGCGGCGATACCGCCGACAACATTCCCGGTGTTCCTGGCATCGGCCCCAAGACCGCTGAAAAGCTACTCGCTCAGTATGACACCGTCGAAGGCCTCCTCGATCATGTCGACGAACTCAAGGGTAAGCAGAAGGAAAAAGTCCGTGACAACGCCGACCAAGCCCGCATGTCCAAAGTGCTCGCCACCATACAACTCGACGTGCCTATCGAAGCCGACTGGAAAGCCATCTTGCTAGAACAGCCTGACCAAACGAAGCTTGTCCCTCTCCTTGCCGAATTTGAATTTCGGACCTTAGGTAAACGTATCTTCGGCGCCGACTTCTCCGCGCAAGAAGCTGCTACAGAACTTGTCCTGATGAGTGAGGACGATGAAAAAATGGGCACGCCAAGTTCCAATTTGGCAGCGACGTCGCCCCAACTAGACCTCCTCCCCGATATCGCCTTTAAAAAGCTAGCTGACGTCAAAACAGACTACCGTATCGTAAAATCGAATACAGAACTAGCCGAACTCGTCACCACGCTCATAGCCGCAAAAACCTTCGCCTTCGACACCGAAACTACTGCGCTCAACCCTCGTGCGGCAAAACTCGTCGGCATCTCCTTCTCCACCGAAGCCCACCGCGGCTACTGGGTGCCCGCAACCGAGGAATCCCTTGCGGCACTGCGCTCCCTCTTTGCCGACGAGTCACTGACTAAAATCGGACACAACTTAAAATTCGACCTGTCCGTGCTCGCGGAGAACGACTGCCCGGTTGCAGGCCTCTGCTACGACACCATGCTCGCGCATGCCCTGATTGACCCCGAGCAACGGCACAACCTCGACACCCTCTCGGAAGACTTCCTACAATATTCCCCCATTCGATTCAGCGAGTTACTGCCAGACGCTAAAAAGGGCGAAGCCATCGACTACTCGGACGTGGCGGAGCAAGACCTCGCCAACTATGCGATCGAAGACTCCGATGTCACACTCCAGCTCTGGCAAATCTTTCAACCAAAGCTCGAAGAGAGCGGTCAGGCCAAAGTATTTTACGAGATTGAAACGCCCCTCCTCCCCGTGCTGGTAGCGATGGAGAGCGAAGGCATCCGTCTCTGCGAGACGACACTCGCAGCCACCGGCGAATCCCTCATCGGCCACATTGCAGAGCTAAAAGCCTCTATTTACGCAGTCGCTGGACGTGAGTTCAACCTCAACTCCCCAAAACAACTGGGCGAAGTTTTGTTCGACGAACTCAAACTAGTTGAAAAGCCCAAGAAGACCAAGACCGGTCAATATGCTACCAACGAACAAGTCCTCTCGAACCTCGCGCCCAAACACATGATTGTGGCCGAGCTTCTAGAGTATCGCCAATTGACCAAGCTGAAGAGCACTTACATTGACTCGCTACCGAACTCTGTCGATCTGGTTACCGGTCGCGTCCATACCCATTACGGCCAAGCGCAGACCGCAACGGGTCGACTCTCCTCTAACGATCCCAACCTCCAAAATATCCCCGTTCGCAGCCCCAAAGGCCGCGAGATTCGAAAAGCATTCGTCCCGCGCGAAGGTTGGAAGCTACTCGCAGCCGACTATTCGCAAATCGAGCTGCGTATCCTTGCGGCCCTGACGGGCGACGTCGGTCTGCTGACCGCGTTCAAGGAAGGCCAAGACATACACACCGCTACCGCCGCGAAGATATTTGACGTCGCGCCAGGGGAAGTGACCCGCGACCAACGCAGCACAGCGAAGATGGTTAATTTTGGCATCCCCTACGGCATCTCTGCATTCGGTCTCGCCCAACGTCTCGGCACCGTTAGCCGGACTGAGGCGCAAGAAATTATCGATAGCTACTTCGCCCAGTTTCCCGGCATCCCTGGTTACATGGAAGCACAGAAAGAAAGCGCCAAGAAGAAAGGCTACGTCGAGACACAATGCGGGCGCCGTCGCTACCTACGCGATATCAACTCTGCTAATGGCACCATCCGCGCCGCCGCGGAACGCAACGCCATCAACATGCCGATCCAAGGCACCGCCGCCGACATGATCAAGATCGCAATGGTGCGTATCCAAAATTCTATTATAGAAAAAGGCCTCAAGAGTCGCATGCTTCTCCAAGTCCACGATGAACTCATTTTTGACATGGAACCGAGTGAAGAAGCCCAGCTCCATAAACTAGTAAACGAAGGTATGATCGGAGCGCTAGAGCTACCCTGCCCCATCGAAATCGAGATCGGATTGGGCGAAAACTGGCTGGAAGCACACTAATCCTCCTGAACACGATACCTACCTTGCGAGCTTACTCACGCCTCCGTTAGCTCACTAGCGTATAAAGTACTATGAAGATAACCGAGTCGCAATCGGCCCATGCCTACTAAGACGCCTTCGCCGAAAACCAACCAGCTTAAAACCGAAAAAACAAAGAAATTAGTCTGGTGTTTCTAGGCTCCCTAGGTAATTTTGGCACTATGAGAAGCGGTAACCCAACTCTATCAGCAAACACATTTCGAGAGCGTTGCCTGGACGGCAACGCCATGACCTTAAATGGAACGGTGCACAAGACTGCACTTTTGCTCATCGGCCTCATCGCGACGGCAGCAATCACTTGGCGTCGCACGATGCTAACAGAGGATCCTTCAACTCTGTATCCCTACTTAATATTCGGTGCAATCGGGGGACTAGTGGTCGGACTCATTACAGTGTTCAAAAAGGAATGGTCGCCCGTAACAGCCCCACTCTACTGCGTGCTCGAAGGCCTTTTTCTGGGCATCATCTCGGCCATCTTCGAACAGATGTTCCCAGGTATCGTTTTGCAGGCTGTGTTACTCACCTTTGGAACCCTCGCCACACTACTCTTAGCTTATCAAAGTGGCCTAATTAAAGCGACCGAGAATTTCAAACTGGGCGTAACGGCGGCCACGGGCGGGATAATGATGATTTACTTAATAAACTTTGCGATGAGTTTCTTCGGTAGCGGCATTCCCTATATACACGAAAGTGGCACCTTCGGCATTCTTTTTAGTCTCTTCGTCGTAGTGATCGCGGCACTCAATCTTGTCTTAGATTTCGACTTTATTGAAAATGGCGTGGAACAGAAGACACCAAAATATATGGAATGGTATGCCGCCTTTGGTCTACTCGTGACCCTAATCTGGCTCTACCTTGAAATACTGCGCTTACTAGCGAAGATGCGTAGCCGGTAAATTCAGCCATTGAAGAAACAACCGTGTTAGGGACTAGCGGAGTTTAAAGAGCCAAAATTGGACTCTGCCGACTACAGCCCTTAATTTACTATCAAAAACTTGCACAAAGACATCTGTCTTGTAGCTTAGTAAGCATGCCAGCTTTCCAAAATTGACTAGCCAATCAGCTGCCTCGCTGTAAACAAACCCACTACTTACTGAAACGAAGACTTTATAAGCCTCACCCGCACGGTGAAAAATAAACCTTCAATAGTATTCGCCTATCTCCACAATCTCATATTTCAAAAAGAATGAATCCCTCTATTATGACTGCACCTTTGCCAGATCCAGTTCCTGACGCGGCGCCCAATTGGCGGAAGATTGTCAAAAAATACCAAGCGCCTTGCCTAAAAAAGAGCCTTTGGCAGATCGCCAACTCAATGGGTTCTTACATTGCGCTATGGATTGTGATGTATTTCACAGTTTCGGTATCTTGGCCACTTACCTTGGGTCTCGCTATACTTGCGGGGATGTTTTTGGTACGTATTTTCATCATCTTTCACGACTGTGGACACGGCTCCTTTTTCCAATCGAAAGATGCTAACAACGCCGTCGGCTTCATAGCGGGGTTAATGACACTCACACCCTACCGCCACTGGCGCTGGCAACACGCAGTGCACCACGGCACTTCTGGCAACTTGGACGAGCGAGGCGTTGGCGACGTTTGGACGATGACGGTCAAGGAGTACAAGGCAGCACCATTATGGCTCAAGCTGCAGTATCGACTCACGCGGAATCCTTTTATGCTCTTCGTGTTAGGGCCGCTTGGGCTATTCGTTATTTACCAGCGATTCGCCTACAAGTTAGCAAACCGTCGCGACCGGATGGACGTCTACAAGATGAATGCCAGCATCGCGGTTTATGCCGCCGCCATGACTTTACTTTTTGGCTTCTGGAATTTTCTCTGGATTCAGCTATCGATCATAACCGTGTGCGGAAGCTTGGGCATCTGGCTCTTCTACGTGCAGCACCAGTTTGAAGATACCTACTGGCGCGCAGGCGAGGAGTGGGACTACACTGACTCGGCCATGCAAGGCAGTTCCTTCTATCGATTGCCTGCGATCTTAAATTGGTTTTCTGGTAGCATCGGCTACCACCATATCCACCATTTAAGTTCCCGTATCCCAAACTATCATTTGAAGGCCTGCCACGAAGCGGAGCCGTTCTTCCAGAAAGTGCCTGAACTGACGCTACGCAGTAGTTTAAAATCGATGAGTCTCCGGCTTTGGGATGAAGACACCGGAAAGCTGGTCGGCTACAAGATACTACGCGAGAAGGCTAGCTGAAACTTTCACGCGTAGGGCGCGATGGTAGTCGCATGCAAAAATTAATGACTCTCACGAAAGCATTCTACCTGTTCACCTCTGGACTCTTGCCGCTAATCGGTCTCGCGCATTCTAGCGAATTTCATTTAAATTTAATTCCTGCTAGGCAAACCCTCGAGATCGCACCCCAGTGTAAGATCAAGATAGAAGGCGATAAGCGCATCATAAAGTCCAACGGTATTCCAGACCACGAGGTGGGACGATTCCCTAATCGAGGTAATCCGAACGGCATCCAAGCGCAAAACTACCACTACGAGGTAGCACTCAAACCCAAAGTTGCCAGAGAGGCCATTGTGATGGTCCGCCAGCCATTTGGTATCGCCCTGAATGGTGTGCTATTTGATCCTGGCACCGCCGAATTTTTCCAACGCGACCGTAGCTCCGAGTGGAATTACGAAGCGCTAAGCGGCGCTGTCAAACTCGGGCTCGATCAGAATCATGCGCACGTGCAGCCAAATGGGGCCTACCATTATCACGGTTTGCCAAGTAAACTTTTCGAAGTGCTCTCGGACGGTGAGCAAGCTATGACCCTCGTCGGCTGGGCCGCGGATGGCTTTCCTATCTATGGATTATACGGAACAAAAGACCCGCTAGATGCAGGCAGCGAAATCGTCGAATTAAAGTCGAGCTACCAAATCAAAGCAGGCGCACGCCCAAGAGGTAGCGACTCTCCAGGAGGCGACTACGACGGCACCTTCACCATTGACTACGAATACGTAGACAGCAGCGGTGATCTAGATGAGTGCGGCGGACGCTTTGGTGTAACTCCCGAATTCACTGAAGGCACCTACTACTACGTGCTGACCGAGGACTACCCCTTCATTCCACGCATGTTTAAGGGTGAGCCCGACCCAAGTTTTGAACGCCGGCGGCACAGACGCCGACCATCCGAAAGCTCAGACGATCAAGGCCACCAAAATCGCGGTAGCGGTAGCAGTCGTGGCCCCGCACACCCAAGGAGTTTTTAGATATACCTCAGGTTGAAGAGGTTTGATCCCTCGACCTACGTGGTCGCACCTCTACATGGATTTATTCTCAAACAAATCAACATTCCGGAAATTGCTGGGCGCTTGGTATGCCACTGCCCAACGCCCTTTACCTTGGCGTGCAGAGCCTAGCCTCTACCGCACCGTCGTGTCCGAGCTAATGGCTCAACAGACACAGATTAAGACCATGTTGCCCTACTTTAATCGTTGGATGCAGCGCTTTCCTGACTTTACCGCTCTAGCCGATGCGCCCGCCGAGGATGTGCTTAAGCACTGGGAAGGCCTCGGCTACTACAGCCGCGCGCGCAACCTTCATCGCTTGGCCAAAGAATACGTCGCGCTCGACCCAAAGCCAGCGAACCGCGAAGAATGGCAACGGCTACCCGGCATTGGCCCCTACACCTCGGCGGCCATCGCTTCAATTGCATTGGGTCAACCAGCCGCAGTCGTCGATGGCAACGTCGTGCGTATCCTCGCCCGTTTAACCAATGATGCGCATATTTTTAAAAACAATGGCGCAGCAGTCAAAGCCTTCACCGCAAGAGCTGACGAGTTGCTCGACAACGAAAACCCTGGCGACCACAACCAAGCCATGATGGAGCTCGGCGCAACAGTCTGCCTCAAGCAAAGGCCTCTCTGCACGATTTGTCCCGTCCTTAAATTCTGCGTCGCTTATAAACACGGCACTCAAAATAAACTCCCACAAATAGAGCGTAAAACCACTGTTCAAGTAGAGATCGACCGCGCATGGATAATAGAAGATGATAAACTATTACTCCACCGCATCCCCGAAAGTGCAGGGCAACTTGCAGGGCAATATGAGTTACCCGAACTGAGCGCAGTCAAAGCGAGGATGTCGCCCCAACTCATCGCCAGTAAATCGCGCTCTATCACTCATCGCCGAATCAAAGAATACATCTACGAAACAATTGTAGTCAGTATTCATGACTCATTAGAGTGGGTCGCACTCGACGAACTAGACGCTATTACTCTTTCGGGACCACATCGCAGATGGATTCGTGAACTACTAAAGGATCGATGATTCTTAGTTGGACGTTTAACATTCGATTGCTCAGTTATACTCGATGCCAAAGACAAAAAAATGGACTGCCAACGATTTTAAAATCCGCACCTCGACGATCGAGGGTGCGGGCATGGGGCTATTTGCTAGGCACGCCATCGGCGAAGAAGACACCATCGGTTACTACACGGGTGAAGTGATCACAGAAAAAGAATTTCACGACCCCGATCGCCCCTTTTCTGCCTACGTGTTGTGGGTCACTAAAGACCACATTCTCGTCGGTGAGGGTCCAAAGGCCAACTACACCCGCTATATCAATCACGACGATGAGCCCAACGCCTTCCTTATCGTATCCAGCCGCTGGAAGACCGCCCGCTTCCAAGCCCTTCGCAACATAGAGCCAGGCGAAGAAATCTTCTTCGACTACGGCGAAGACTACTGGGAATAAACCGAATTGGCTGCTACACTGCCATTACTCACCTTCTCATCAGAGTGGCTTCGAGGTTGAACTCGGAACAAATTCCCTTCACCTTGTATTAAAGATTTAGCCATATGAACATAGACCCCATTTTCTTAGGCCTCGACGAGGAACAACGTAGCGTAATTTCTAGTCTGCCTCGTGGGGATCGATTAATTGAGCTCGCCACCCTTCGTGACCGCCCCACCCGCGAGATCTTATCCGAACTGGCCAACCTCGTAGAAATCGCCGTAATCAAAGACATCGAGCTGATTGACAATCCAACCGCTACGCTGCCGCTGCGGATGATTCACGAATATCAATGTATTCCTGTCCAAACAGTAGGCGACGATACCCAAAAAGAGAAAGCCCCTATTGCACTCGCCACACTCTGGCCCCCCGACGAGGTAATGAATCGCTGGGTCTATGCCGTCAGCGGACGTAAAGTGCAGTGGTTCATGGGAGACCCAGAACAGATCACCGAGACAATCACGCAAAACTTCGGTGTCGGAGCAGGCAGCCTCGACGAGTCCGACCTTATTACCGATGTTTCCGAAGCCGAAGAGGTGGAGGATGAGGACGCCGCAGTGATCCGATTCGTCAACGAGGTAGTACAAAAAGCAGTCAGCGACCGGGCAACTGACATTCACTTCGAGCCACACCGTGATGAGCTACAGATTCGCTACCGCATCGACGGTGAGCTAGTATCCATTCGCGTGCCCGATAATCTGATACGCTTCCAAGGTGCCATTATCTCACGCCTCAAGATCATGGCCAAGCTGAACATTTCCGAGAAGCGAAGGCCGCAGGACGGCCGCATATCCTTCGGTGCAGGTGACTCGGAATTGGATATTCGTATTTCCACCTTTCCTACGATGTATGGCGAGAGCGTGTCGCTCCGCCTGCTCAACCAAAAGTCAAAACCACTCTCCATGCGCGAGCTTGGCCTCGCCAAGGACGAGGAAAAGAAACTTACCCACGCGCTTTCTACTCCGCACGGAATCATCTTAGTGACTGGCCCTACTGGCTCGGGTAAATCCACTTCGCTCACGGCCTTCATACGTCTGATCAACAAGCCCGAGCGCCGCATCATCACTGTCGAAGACCCAATAGAGTATGAAGTACCTGGCGTCAATCAGACGCAAGTTCACCCCGAGATCGGTTTGACCTTTGCCCAATCGCTGCGCGCCGTGCTTCGCCAAGATCCCGACGTCATCATGGTCGGAGAAATCCGCGACCGCGAGACAGCCGACATCGGCATCCGCGCCTCACTAACAGGTCACCTCGTTTTGAGCACACTCCACACCAACGACGCACCTGGCGCTCTGACCCGTCTTGTCGATATGGACATTGAGCCATTCCTCATCGCTTCCTCCGTAGAAATGATCATCGCGCAGCGCCTCGTACGACGCCTCTGCCCTAATTGCGCAGTACCGGCCACCTACAATGAGCGCCAGATTGCCGGCTTTCTTGCCACCATGCGCATCGACCCTAGCGAAGCGCAATACGGTCATCTCGCCAAATCAGCTGTCGGTTGTGAACGTTGTCGCAATTTAGGCTTCCGCGGGCGTATCGGTGTCTTCGAAATTCTTCGTGTTACCGAGGAAATCCACGAACACATCGTCAAGCGTGATTCTGCTCGAACGATTCGTCAGACCGCTGTCTCTCAAGACATGAGAACACTCATGCAAAGCGGCTGGGCCCACATTAAAAATGGCACCACCACCGTCGAAGAAGTTATGCGCTTCGCAGAACTAGAAAGCGAAGAGGATTAGTCATTCAACGTTTGAAGTCCATCGCCCGCATCTTCGCCTTCTCTTCCTTAAACTTAGCTCGATTGCAACTACAGTGCAGGCAGAGCGGGGTGTTATAGAACAGCACAAATTTCTCGCCGATCTTTAGCGGACGTTCCTGTCCGCGCTCCACCATCCGCAAGGCGGGTCCACAACTGGGGACGACCGCACCGACGGCGTCGAAAAATACATCAACGGCGGAACGCTTACTTTTTTTACGCTTTGGTGACTCACTCATTCATACTAGATAAAACAGAGTTTTCGGATTTTCCAATCGTCGTCTGTCTTTTTTTATAGCAATGTATTATCGAATGTCTTTCTGCGCTCACATAGTCGCCCTAGTTCTTTACGTTAGCGGCCTCTGCCTCAGCGCTGCGCCAAAAACAAATCTCGTCGAGCTCTATCACGGCATCGCTGAGGGCAACTATTTAGTCGGCGATCTCGCGGGCGCGGAACGTGGCATCGAGCAAATGCTCCGCATAGAACCTGATTATCTACCCGCGCTCACGCTCAAAGCGCGAGTTATGCTCGATCAAAACAAGCCTGCGGAAGCACTTGCAGCAGCAGACCGAGCCATCGCGCTTGACCCCGAAAACCACGAGCACAGCCTACTCAAAGTCCTCGCGCTGGGTCATACGGATCGCCGTGACGAGGCCACGACGCTCATTCAAGAAATCCTCGCAAAAGCGGTGCCAGGAAGTGAAGATGCCAGAGCGGCTAAACAACTGTTCGGTCTGCTTCGCATGGCTGAGGGCGAGTGGGATGACGCCGCCACCGCGTTTAACGAAATTTACCTTGCCGACCCCGAAACCGACAGTGCCAGTCTTCGCCTCAGTAGCGAAGCCTACCTCAAAAAAGCGCGCGCTGAGCTGCAAGAGGGCGCTCAAGATGAAGCCATAGCTGCAATCGACCAAGCTATCGCAGTCTACAAAGGTCAAACCGGAAAAGAAGCCCTCCAACAACGTAACTCACTACGCTTGCTACGTGCCCGGCTTCTCACGCAAATCGGCCGTTTCGAGCTAGCGATCGCCGATTTGCAAAACTTCACCATACAACAGCCACAAAACTTCGAAGCCCTCATCACCCTAGCCTCCCTTTACGCAAGCGTGGGGCACTGGGAATCGCTAGAAGCTGTGATCAAGCCCATAGCTAAGCGCCCCGAGCTACGCGATGTCGTCCTCTACCTCGAAGGCCGCGCCGCCCTAGCTAAGAACCGTGTCGGCACCGCACGAGCTAAATTCGAAGCTGCGATTCAAGCGCTACCCAAGGAGGCCGACCTGCTCCGCCGCTCCCTGTTTTTTTATCGCGGGCTCTGCCTTCAAAAACTCGGCCGTCATGAAGAAGCCATTACTTCCATCCTTGACGCCATCGACGCTGGTTTCCGCCCCGAGACGAGTGAAGAAGCCCTCGTCGTAAGCCGCACCCTGCTCCGTGCAGATCGCGCGAGTGATGCCATCCCGATCCTCGAAGCCATCACCCTAAATCGCATCAATCCAGATGCTGAGGCTTGGGCAATGCTCGGCCGTGCCCACCTCATCAGCGATACACCGACTCTGGCCCTGAGCGCATTCAATGAATCGCTCCTGATAGACTCCGAACGAGCCGAAGCACTCGCGCTGCGAGGAGCACTCCTACGGAAAATCGGCGATCTCGAAGGTGCCCTCGCAGATTATACAAAAGCTCATGAACTCATCCCTTCGAGTCCTGTCCTGAGCTACGAAAAAGGACTCGTACTCTTGCAACTAGGTCGCCTTGAGGAGGCCGAAGGCTTGCTCAAGGTAGCCGCGCGTAAACTAACGACTCACTACACATTGGATCTGCTGCACGCGAGCTGCGCCTACGTAATCGGAAAAAACGAAAGCGCTAAAGAATCACTTACCGAATACCTTGCCGAGATCCCGAGAGACCCTGAACTAAGTGCAATTTACTTAGCTCGACTATTGCAGGTTGATATTAATAAAGACAAATCCGGAGTAAAACGGGGAAGCGATTCAGCTAAAAACTCACACGCAGCGACCTTGGGTGATCCCGTGCTACAATATTACAATAGTGTGGCGAATCGCAAAGCAGTCCTCGATTGGGCAGGAATCGCCAAATCACCCGAACAAGCACGGCAACAAATTTGCGCCGCCGCCTTTTGGATGGCGCAATGGGAAAAGGCCTACGGAGATCCTACTAAAGCCAAGGAACTTTTAAAAATCGCAGTCGATTCAGGCAGCCCCGATCTGACGGAATGGCAACTTGCTAATTGGCAATGGGACAAAAATTAATGGACACGCTCGCGCTTCGCCGCTTCAGCTTCAAGCGACCAGCTAACACTTAGACATTCACTCACACGCTTGATAGAGCTGTGAGCGAACTCTGTTAAAAAAAACAATATTTCAGTGTTTTTGGATACTCACATTTGTACTTGCACCGCAGTCGTAAAACGACATCTTCCTGCCCTTCAGCGTTAGAGCGCGCTCTGAGAAGAGCCCGTTCCTCGACTTCTCTTCATCCGAAGAGTTCAACGGTTCAGACGGCTCAGTGGCGGTCTGAACGGTTTCGACAAATCGAAGCCCACAAGTCGTGATTCACACAATCAAAAACAAAATGTCAAAATCAGCACCCGTAGGGGACACAACAATCGACAAGGACGCGATCATCAAAGAGTTCGGCCTTAAGGACGGCGACACAGGTTCGTCAGAAGTGCAAATCGCACTTCTCACGGCTCGCGTCAAACACCTCACCGAACACTTGCGCGAAAACCGCAAGGACTTCCACTCACGCCGCGGTCTTATCGCAATGACAGCACGTCGTCGTAAGCTCCTCGATTACCTTAAGCGTACCGAGTTCAATCGCTACACCGCGATCCTCGAAAAGCTTGGTCTCCGTAAATAACGGATTACTTTTTCACAATGCCGGACTTCATCGATGGAGTCCGGCATTTTTCTTAACTAAAAGTCCCCTTTTTCATTCTTAATCATAATCTTAATCGTAATCCTCCCTACCATCCGAGGATTACGATTAGGAGTAAGATTAAGAGCTGAAGGAATGAACTTCACTTTAATCTAAATGACACAACCGCGGTAAAGGCTTGATGCCCTTACTCACGCACAAGTGCCGATCGAAGTAAAACCTCTCCTACGAATTTTCAACCGAGCGTCCCGACCGATTCGAGCCGCGAGCGTCCAAGTAAGGTCCGATCCCCGAACAGTCGTTTTGAATGCATAAAGCAAAACCAAGACAAAGATAATGAAACAAAAACATAACGTAACAGTCGAAGGTCTCGATATTGAGATCTCTACCGGCACCCTCGCAGGCCTCGCAAGTGGTGCTGTCACCATACGCTCCGGCGAAACTGAACTCTTCGTTTCCGCCACTGCCGCGTCTTCACTCCGCCCCGGCCAAGACTTCTTCCCACTCACAGTGGACTACCGCGAGAAATTCTCCGCAGGTGGTAAATTCCCCGGTGGCTACTTCAAGCGCGAAGGTAAGCCTTCCGAAAAGGAAATCCTCACATCTCGCCTATGCGACCGCCCGCTTCGTCCGCTCTTCCCTAAGGGCTTTATGAACGAAGTGCAGGTCATCGGCCTCCTCCTTGCGACGGATCAGCTCCACGAGCCAGACATCCTCATGGTCAACGCCGCCTCTGCTGCGACATTGATCTCTGACATCCCTTGGAATGGCCCAGTCGGCTGTGTGCGTGTCGGTCAAATTGATGGCGAATTCGTCACCAACCCGAACCACGACGAAATGCTTGATTCCGACCTCGACCTCATCTACGTCGGATCTCAAACCAAAATGTTGATGATCGAAGGTTCTGCCGAGTTCATCTCTGACGAGCGTTTCTACGAAGCTCTCGAATACGGTCAGAAAGCCATCCAGCCAATCATCACAGCTCAACTCGAGCTCGCGAAACTTGCTGGTAAAGAGAAAAAGGACTTTCCCCTCCTCGTCACTCCTCAGGAAATCGTCGATTTCTGTGAAGAGCACGCCGCAGCGGGTGTAAAAGAAGCTCTCAACTTTGACAGCTATACTGAACGCAAGCTCGCGATCGAAGTCATCGCCAAGGAAACTACGGTCGCACTCGAAGCAAAACTCGGTGTTGAAAACGTAAAAGCTGACGACGTCGCTCGCGCCTTTGACGAAATTCAAGAGAAGCTCTACCGCCAAAACATCCTCGATACTGGCAAACGGGTCGACGGTCGCGGTTCAGCCGATCTTCGCACCATCACCTGCGAGACTGGGGTTCTCCCTCGTGTTCACGGTTCTGCCGTGTTCAACCGCGGTGAAACCCAAGCCCTCGTTATCTCGACACTCGGCACTAGCCGTGACACACAAGACATCGATGGCCTCACAGGCGGCGCTAAGAGCAAGTCCTTCATCCTTCACTACAACTTCCCTCCGTTCTCGGTTGGTGAAGCAGGTCGTTTTGGATTCACCGGTCGCCGCGAAATCGGCCACGGTGCCCTCGCAGAGCGTTCTCTTCTGCCGATCCTTCCTCCCGAAGACGAGTTCCCTTACGCCATCCGCGTAGTCTCGGAAGTTATGAGCTCTAACGGCTCTACTTCGATGGCTTCCATCTGTGGCGGTTGCCTCTCTCTCATGGATGCAGGCGTGCCTATTACCGCACCTTGCGCAGGTATCTCCACCGGTCTCGTTACTGAAAAGGACGAGAACGGCAAGATCACCAAGAGCGTTCTCTTGACCGACATCCTCGGTGCAGAAGATCACTTCGGCGACATGGACTTCAAGATTGCGGGCACACCCGATGGCATCACAGGTTTCCAGCTCGATCTTAAGATCACTGGTCTGCCCTTCGACATCGCGCTCGAAGCGATCAAGCAAAACCGCGACGCTCGTATGAAGATCCTCGCGATCATGTCCGAGCACATGCCAGAGAGCCGTAAGGACCTCCGCGAACATGCACCACGTATTCACACGATCTCGATCGCACCTGACAAAATCGGCGCACTAATTGGCCCTGGTGGTAAAAATATCCGTCGCATCACCGAAGTGTCCGGTGCTCAAGTCGATATCAACGACGAGGGCAAAGTCCTCATCTTCGCCACAGACAAAGAATCCATGGATCGCGCGATCTTGGAAGTCGATGCCTGCACCGCAGAGATCGAAGTCGGCAAGACCTACCGCGGCATCGTTCGTGGGGTTAAGGACTTCGGCGCATTCGTCGAGTGCTTACCTGGTAAAGAAGGCCTCGTGCACATCTCCGAACTAGCTGACTTCCGAGTCAACCAGACCGAAGACATTTGCAAGCTCGGCGACGAAATGGTCGTCAAGTGCGTAGGCGTTGAGAAGGGCAAAGTCCGCCTTTCCCGTAAAGCTGCGCTTGAAGAAGCTAAGGAAGAATCTCAAGAGGATACTACCGAAGAAGAAACAACAGCAGCCGAATAATCGGACGCTAGAAAACGTTTAATGCAAAGCGGTCGCCGAAAGGCGGCCGCTTTTTTTGTAAACGCCTCTGCTCCGTCGATTCTATATCGGATAGCTGAGGGTCGAGAATTTGCGTAGTGAAAAAAAATCCTCAAACCCTTGCTCTAGAAGATTTGGAAGGATTTAAGACGGCAACCACATGTTATGGTGCAGGGTTTGATAAATCCACAGATCTGCCAGACTTGACTCTAAATCTTGTTTTTTTAACATTACAACATGCATGTATTTTCCTCAAAAGAATATCTTTGTCTGTTTTCTTTCATGCTACTTTTTACGAATTTTCAGTTATCAGCGGTCGACATACTCGTCAAAGCCACCACTCGAGATAATTACATTCGACCTATCAAATCAGATGGAGAGTTCGCAGAGGAAAGTTATACCTTCTGCAAAGGAAAATATTATCCCTATGAATACGAAAAACCCGAAGATATCATTCGATTCGAGGAAGTAGCCTTCGCATTAAAAGAGGAACTGACCAAGAAAAACTACGTCAATGCGGATGATCCTATGGAGGCAGACTGCATCCTCGTGGTTCACTGGGGCCAAACTAATTCCGGACCTGAAGATGACTACTTTGCAGAATTTTCTGATGATTCTGATGATCCTTTTGACGCGCTCTCGATCTTGGATGAATACGAAGCAGCAAATAGGGCGAAGGAGAACGCCAAGATTATCGGAGCCACTGGACTCTACGGGATGCACGTTTATTCCCTCAAACGCCAGCAACTAGAACTGTCTCTTATACACATCTGACGCTGCCGACGATCTACTCTGTGTAGA
>OJAT01000001.1_pt1:5000-34048 | contig 34048 bp, 25 predicted proteins | sample 1590021 | NCBI WGS metagenome assembly OJAT01 (sample SAMN05416890, study PRJEB24817) | seawater metagenome | isolation source: Sea water | place: Canada:Atlantic | collected 2013-11 | reverse complement strand
GCAGCGTCAGATGTGTATAAGAGACAGCGCCATACCGAGTGGCGTTACATATGGAAACTCGCCCCTTGGGTGATCATCGGAATCGCGATCGGTTACTTCGTTTTCAGCCGAGTGGACGATGCACAGGTGCGTTTCTTAATCGGCTTTATTTTACTCAGCATGACGGGTTTGCATTTCTATCGAAAATGGACGCGCCGCAAGCTATCGGAGGGCGACACACTTCCTCAGCACCCTGCGTTTATAGGTAGTGCAGGGATGATTAGTGGCTTTGCTACGATGGTGGCCAATGCAGCAGGGCCTGTCGCAGCGCTCTACTTTATAGCCTCAGGGCTACCGAAATATGCCTATATCGGTACCGCAGCTTGGTTTTTCTTGTTGGTTAATCTTTTTAAAGTGCCTCTTATGATCCATCTGGAGATCATCAACTTGGCATCCATGCGGTTCAGCGCTAGCTTTATGCTCTTCTCCGTGCTGGGCGCCGTAATCGCGCCTTTCATTGTGCGGCATATTAATCAAAAGGTCTTTGAATTTTTGATCTGGTTCTTTGTGATCGTGGGCGGCTTGAAACTTGTTATTACATAGAACCATGGGTAGTCAATCGACACGTAAACTCTGGGCGGCACACATCGCTAGAGGTGGGCACAAGGCCGCACCAAGGGGGACGGACAGCGTTACGCTGGGCAAGCAGTTCCGTGGGCGTGTCCTCGGGATAGACCCTAGCCTGCGTGGCAGCGGATTTGCCGTGCTCGACTATGGAGACGGCAACTCGGCGCAGATAATTGAAAGCGCTACACTCAAACTGCACCGTAAGCTTTCGATGCCCGAATGCCTTGGCGCGATCGGCAACCAAGTAGACGATTTTTTAAACCAACATTCGGTCGATCACGTCGCAGTGGAACAGACGATCTATGTGCAAAACTTTCAGACTGCTCAGATTCTAGGGGCGGCTAGAGGGGCTGCGATTGCCGCGGCAGCGATGCGCGGCTTGCCAATTTTCGAGTATGCTCCGCTACGGGTGAAAAAAGCGGTCGTCGGCAAAGGGCGGGCGAGTAAAGAGCAAGTCGCCCGCACCGTACAAAACATCACAGGGACGGATTTCGAGCTACGCTTCGACGAGTCAGATGCAGCTGCAGTGGCACTTTGTCACGCCTTTACATGGCGCGGAGAATAAGTATTTTTTTATCTCATGGAAACGAATACCAAACTACTTGGGTAGAACTAAATGAAGATCTTTATCTCTGGTGTGAGTTCAGGACTGGGCTATGGCCTAGCCAAAGTTTATCTAGCAATGGGCTACGAAGTTTATGGCTGTAGTCGCCGCGAGCCCAAAGATTTAGTGGAACAAGGGCTCCACTTTGCGGGGATCGACCTTAACGACTCAGTAGCAGGGAAGAGGAGTTTTTGTAAACTGATTAATGACGTGCCCAACTTTGATTTGGTCATTCTCAATGCAGGCAAGCTCGGACAAATCCGCGACATGAAAGAGACATCTTTGGAGGATCTGCGTGAAACGATGGAAATCAACGTTTGGTCTAACAAGTGGCTACTCGATTGCCTCTTCGCGGATGAACGAAGTATCGAACAAGTTGTCGCTATTTCATCTGGCGCATCCCAATCAGGAAGTCGTGGCTGGAACGGATACAGCCTATCAAAGTCAGCCCTAAATATGCTGATCAAACTTTACGCGGGCGAGCGCTCTCAGACGCATTTTACATCACTGGCACCGGGACTTATCGATACGGCCATGCAGGACTACCTGACAAACCTACCCAAAGATCCACGCTATAAACCACTCAACATCTTGAAAGCAGCCAAAGGGACTGAGATCATGCCCGACGGTGAGACCTGCGCCCGCAGACTGATCGGAGTGTTCCCGAAACTGTTGCAAGTCGAGAGTGGGAGCTACGCGGATATTCGCAAACTATGAACGAGAGCTACAGCGCCTCAAGGTAGTCTCCGAAGGCATCCCAACTCTCAGCGTATTCCTGCAAGCGGTAGAGACATTCACCCCGCCAGTAATAAAGATTCAAGGGCGGAGTGTCACCTTCTAGCAGTCTATCTATAATTGGCAGTGCTTTTCCATAATCTCCCTGCGCCACATAGATATAAATGAGCGCAATACCCTTTCCGGCGTCGTTGGGTGAGGCTGTATGCTCCCGCATGAGCCGTATGAAAGCCGCCTCGTTTTTTTGTATTTTGGGAAGGTTCGGCGCATCAATATTCTTACGAATAAGATCAATCGCCTCCTGTAAATTAGCCTGCCTCTGAAGCGATAAAGACCTTAACCACCAACTGTCGTTGAGCGATTCTCCATATTCTGAAAGAAAAGTATTCGCCGAGCTTAGATCACCGTTGTTTATCCAATTCTCGACAATTATGCTACGCTGCCCCCGGTCAAAATCACTCAGGAGGGGATCTTTCGACAGCTCATAACTGATCTCACTGATGAGTGCCTCTCCCTTCAGGGAACTTAAAAACCGAGCACGGAAGTGTGGGTTGATTTCAGAAAGGCGCGCCATTTTTTCACGCATCTCAAGGGATACGGCCTGCTCGAGCATGCGATCAAAAGTAGAGTCCATGTCCCCCATTTCGCGGAGGAAGGTCTCGCGCCATGCTGAAATGGCTCTTGTCGGGTTGATGGGCAACCAAACGATACCCTCCTCATAGCTGACCACGCCTAGAATTGGCTCAACAAAACGAGCTCGAGTGAAATCGGCAGCCGCCGCCTCTTGATTTCCAGTATTCGAAAGAATCAGTTCCGCCCGTTGGAAATAACCACGCCAATCAAAAGGAGACAGCGCCAGCCACCCATTCACTGCTGAACTAGCAGCAGCATGGTCCAATGCCGAAACATGACTTAGAATCTCTTCCTGATAGTGAGCCACTCGGATGGAAGAGTGCCATGGGGAATTAAAGGCACCCGCTCCCAACCACATCAACCCGAAAGCAATGAGTGTCACACCAGGGATTCTCCAAAAAGCAGTTGGTAGGCTAATTTTAGGGTGATCACGACTAGGCAAAGCTAAGGCCGCGAAAAGGATGGCAAAGTAAACCGTGCCTGGACGATGCCCAGATACATCGACCAGCCCGTGGAGTAAAAAGATGATCACCGCGACTAAAGCGAAGAGACGATAATTCCCGCTACCGCCCTCCGTTATTCCACGACACCGCAAGGCATAACCTATCAGAAATACTATCAAAAACCCGACCGCTAACAAGCCGCCTTCTGACGCTAACCATAAAAAATCACTTTGCGGATGCAAGATCGGCAGATGACTAGTAGATGCCTCCCGATATTGAGGAAACACGGCAGAGAAAGAGCCCAGACCAAATCCACTGAGCGGCGCATCAAGCACAAGTTCAGTGGTATCTTGAAAAATCTTTAGGTACTCGCCTTGATTAATTTGTGAGTCAGAAGTCGCAAAGCTCGATATGAGATCCATCGCGCGGTCACTGTTAACCAAAGCAAGGCTACAGGTGATTATCGCTAAAGGTAGACCTATCTTAAAAGGCCTAGGCCATGAGCGGATGCGCAGGCTGACCAGAAGCCAGAGCCCGCTACCAACAAAATAGAGTAAGGCGACCACAGGCGAACCAAGCAAAAAAAGGCCTCCCAAGCAAAGCGCACTCGCAGGCACACCTACTAAAGGTAGGGGGTCGCGAGTACGCACCCCCTCCATCGCGTAGGCAAAGGTCGCAATGCCCCCCAAGAGAAGAAAGTTAGCGGTCTGGTGAAGGCTCGGGAAAAAGCTAAATGCCCCAGCCTCTTCCGCCCCTGTGTAGCGAGCACCGACCAAATTGCCACAAACTACGATGCCGGCGATTACTGAAAGTAGTATCGATAACCAGAAGAATAACCAGCGACGCCCCCGCAGATTTACCTTCCACTGTAGAGCCGCGTAAAGCCACGCGAAACCAGCCACAGCCATGAGCCAAGCCTCAAAACTAATCCAAGGCTGCACCGATAAACTCGAAGGCAGCTCCAGTCCGACCGACTCAATTGCATCTACTCGCCAATCTGGCGTAGGCCAATAAAATTGCGGAACAAATGCAAGTAGTAGACAAGCCAGCAAGCCAAGAACGCCGAGGTCTCCTAGCTTACCTAGGCCCCGACTTGGCGGATGAATCACTAAAGCCGTTCCAGATAGGATTAGCGCAAGCCCCAACACGGCCACATGGTGACTGCCACCGAAGATTACCAATAAGAATACCCCACAAAATCCGCCAAGAAACACTTTGTAGACTGGAGCCTCGCGCTTTATTTTTGGTAACCGGATACTGTCATGCGAACCGACAGAAGCCGAAGTAAAGGAGTTAGTCGGCGCTGGACTGCGCTTTGACTTGGAACGGGCATGATTGCCTTTGGACGAAGATCCAATTTGTCGCCGTTCCACCGAATTACGGCGATGCTTACCTGATCTGGAACCCATTACGTCTCGGAAATAAAAAAGCCTAGAAGCTAACTACAGGTAGTGCTTAGTCGCATTTTATACGCTTAGCCAGTAAATCCTATCATTCGACCTAAAAAGACGGCTAAGAAAGCCTAAAACTCACAGCAAAAATGGGGACGTCCAATCGACCCGCATATCGGCATCTCCAACGAGAGATCAATTATAGTATCTGCTTTTGAAAAGCTCTCTCCTACTCCGGGGCTGCTTTTTCGTATCGACCTAATCAACTCTGAGGCACTACATCTTTGATATAGACACATGCCACCTCTCCCACAAAGCGACCAAACCATATCCGGTGTTCTAGAGCGGATCATCTACTTCAATGAGGAGAATGCTTACTGTGTGGCCGAATTACAGGTTCCGGACAATAAGCGACCCGTCACCGTGCTCGGGGCACTCCCTGGCGTGCAATGCGGTGAAACGCTCCAATTAAGCGGCGAATGGACACGCCACCCGCAACACGGCGATCAGTTTAAAATCGCCCAGTTTAAATCTCAGCTCCCTGCCTCCGTCCACGGCATTCGTAAATACCTCGGCAGTGGCCTCATCCACGGCATCGGAAAATCTTACGCCAAAAAAATCGTTGATCACTTCGGAGCCGATACCCTTAAGGTCATCAGTGAAGATTCTGGTCGCCTCCACGAGATCCCCGGTATCGGCAAGCAACGGGCAAAATCAATCAAGGTCGCATGGGATGAACAAAGCGCCGTACGCGATGTCATGATGTTTCTTCAGACCTACGGCATCACACCTTCCCAGTGCGTGCGCTTAGTCAAAAAATACGGAAGCGGCGCCAAGCGCATCCTACAAGACGAGCCTTACCGGCTCGCAGAAGACATCGAACGTATCGGCTTCAAGACTGCTGATAAGATCGCACTTAACCTTGGCTTTCCCACCAATTCCAAAGAGCGCATTGATGCGGGTGTCATGCACACCATGCGCCAGCTTGAAGACGAAGGCCACACCCTCGGGACAGAAACTATGATTCTGGAGCAGGCCACCCAACTGCTCACGCTAGAGCCTAAGCTAATCCAGCAGCGCATCTGCGAACTCGACAAGGGGGAGCGCCTTTTTAGCATTCAAGCTTACGACCAGAATCAAGAGGCGCTCGGTCCCTCTTACCAACTGCCCTCTACAGCAGGAGCTGAACAAACTATCGCTAAAGCCATCACCCGGATCGCGCAGACAGCTTCTATTCTTCCTCCAATCAAAAGCGAGGCTGCCGTCGAATGGGCGCAAAGCCGTGCTGGTTTCGAGTTCGCCGAGCTGCAGATCGCCGCGCTGCACCATACCCTCGGAGCTAAAGTATCCGTCATCACTGGTGGTCCTGGCACGGGCAAGACCACTATCCTCCGCGCGGTCGTCGAGATCCTCAGCGCTAAGCGCACCCGCCTTTGTCTCGCCTCCCCGACTGGCCGCGCTGCACAACGGCTCTCCGAGGCCTCTGGCGCACCCGCAAGTACCATCCACCGCTTACTCAAATACGACGCAACAACCCGTCGCTTCAAATACAACGAAGAGAACCCCCTGCCCTGCGATTTCCTGATTCTTGACGAAACTAGTATGCTGGACACACGACTCGCCGCGAGCCTCTTTCAAGCTGTCCCGAGTGGCGCTCACCTACTCCTCGTTGGGGACGCTGACCAACTGCCCTCGGTCGGTGCGGGTAATATACTGGGCGATCTGATGGCCGCGCCGCCAGCAAAAGTCACTCGCCTAGAAACCATCTACCGGCAAGGCAAAGAAAGCGGCATCGTGACTACCGCGCATGCGATCCTAAAGGGTGAAACGCATCCTGGCATGACCATTCGCAGCCTCCGCGACCTTGACCCGTCAAAGGACTTCACTTTCATCGAAGCAGAGCAGCCTGAGCAGTGCGTGAAAGCGATCAAGTACCTCGCCAAAGAATACATCCCAAAGGCGCACGATGTAGACCCGATCAAAGACCTTCAAGTCATGTCGCCCATTCACCGAGGTAGTGGCGGCATCACGATTCTGAATGCAGAGCTACAAGAAGCGCTCAACCCCAAGAGCAAGGCTGATTCCCGACTACGCTCAGATCCCGACTACGCGCCGGCTGCCCAGACTCACTTTCGCGAGAAGACACGCAAGCCGTTACCCGTAGAAATTGAATACGGGAGTAGCACTTTTAGGATCGGCGATAAAGTCATCCAAACCCGCAATAATTACGATAAAAACGTCTACAACGGCGATACTGGCATCATTAGAGCTATCGCAGCCGACCGCTCTGGCCTGACTGTGGAATTCGACGAAGCCATCGAATACACGAAAGGAGAACTGTCGGAAATCAAACATGCCTACGCCATTTCGATCCACAAAAGCCAAGGCAGTGAATATCCTATCGTAATTATCCCATTACTAAAACAGCACTTCCTACTGCTTCAGCGTAACCTTGTTTATACTGGCATTACCCGCGCGCGAAGTAAGGTCTACATCGTCGGTTCGATCGACGCCTACGCGATGGCGATTAAAAACAACGAACAACAAATCCGCCGGACTCATTTGCAGACTCGCCTGCGTAAGGCCTGCGAGCATCAAGACTCCGAAGCCAAATCCTGAATCTTGCGAAGATCCAGTTTACCCGTTGCCAGTGTCGGAATAACTTCTACCCGCTTGATCTCTTTAGGTATCCACAAATTCGTTAGCCCTGCGGCACTCAGTTTCTCTCGTACATCATCGAGCTCTAAGTCCATCGTAGCCAAGATGACCAAGGCCTCGCCCTTTGCTTCATCAGGTCGTCCGGCCACAGCGAGTATGGGCTGTTCTGCATCTAACAAATTATAGGCCTCCATCAAGGCTTCTTCCACCGTGCCATGCGGCACCATTTCGCCAGCGATCTTGGAGAAGCGGGAAAGTCGCCCCTCAATAAATAAAAACCCATCTTCATCAAAACGCGCAAGATCACCAGTGATAAACCACTCGTCCTGCTTCACTTCTGCGGTTCTTTCTGGCTCGCCGAGATAGCCTCTAAAAATATTCGGTCCCTTGAGCATCAATAGACCGACCGCGGTCACTTCGATATCCTTCATCGTATCTGGATTTAGGATACGCGCAGCATGCCCAGGCATCATACGACCAACCGAGCCACGACGACTGCCTTCCGTTGAACCACCGGGGTAGTTTACACCTTTTGGCATCCAAGGCGTGTTTATACTAACCACGGGCGAGGTTTCCGTCAGACCATAGCCTTCCAAATACAAACTTCCAAAATGCGCTTCCCATGCATCGGCAAAGCCTTCGGGGGTTTTCTCCGCGCCCGCGACTACATATTTAAGCGAAGCCAGCTGTTCAGGTTCGATGCGCTTCATATAGGGCTTAAGGAAGGTCGGTGTGCCGATCAGGATAGTAGCCGACTCCGCCTTGATCGTTTCAGCGACTTTTTTCACATCGAGCGGACTAGGCAGTGTGACCACGCTACAGCCGCGCAAGAGTGGATACCAAAGCGTCACGGTGAAACCGAAACTGTGGAAGATAGGAAGGTTCGCTATGACCTTCTCAGAGGCGGGCAAGAGCCCTGTGGCATCGATCTGTGCGCAATTGGCCAGAATGTTACGATGTGTCAGCACGACGCCCTTAGGTTCGCCAGAACTGCCACTAGTAAAGAGCAAGCCGGCCTCAAGTTCGCCACCCTTAGCGGGGACCTTAAGTATCTTCGCGAGTAGTTTTGCGGGGCATAGATGAATCCAACTAAGCAGCGCTAGTGCTTTAGCCTTGGGCATCGATTTCATTTCTTCGACGAGGTCGATAATGCCACTCTCTGGCCACGGGAAATGTGGGATCTTATGCTGCACCCGCTCCGTCGTAAGCAAACAATCGACATCTGCTTTTTGTAGGCAAGCCGCCGCACAGGAAGCGCCTAGGGTAAAGTTCAAATTGACCGGGACTTTACCCGCGAGTACGACCGCAAGATTCGCAATATAGGCACCTAACCCCGGGGGGAACAAAATACCGACACGGGTCTTAGACGTCCAATCAGTCAAGCGCCGCGAGAGCATGAAGGAAACGGCGAGTAGGAAGCCACTTTTGATGCTGCGACGTTGTGTGCTGCGGTCGACGATCAGTTCTTGACGCGGGCGACTCGCGAGCGAGACAAAACTCTCGTAAGCCAAGTGGCTCCTTAGCTCGGGTCGTTGCTGAAAGGCGGCTTCATCAAGGTCGATCATACGACTAATGCATAGTGCTCTACTATTTGCCTCAACTCTTTTCCAGATATGGCCCGCCTAGACTTCCACTTCGGCCTCGGCTTCTCTTACTTTGAGCACCTCGACTAGCATCGCTTGTGTGATGGCTTCAAAGCCCTCATCAGATACACAGGAAATGGGGTAGACCTTGTCTTTTACCTTCTTCTGAAAGACTTTAAGGTTTTCGGCTGCATTCGGCTCATCCATCTTATTGGCACAAATTAGTTCGGGCTTACGCACAAGGCCAGGCATGTAAAGCTTGAGCTCGCTCTTAAGCACGCGGTAGTCACCGAGCGGATCACGCCCATCAGTACCTTCCATATCGAGCATGATGATAAGCACTTTACAGCGCTCAACATGCTTGAGGAAGCGGTGCCCGAGACCTCGATTTTCGCTCGCACCTTCGATCAGACCAGGTATGTCAGCCACGGTGATACGTTCATACTGCTCGGGAAACTCAAGTACCCCAACGGTGGGGAAAATCGTAGTGAAAGGATACGCTCCAGTCTTAGGGTGCGCATTTGTGATCATGTTGAGCAGAGTAGACTTACCCGCGTTAGGAAAACCGATCAGCCCGACATCGGCGATTGTTTTAATAATGAGTCGAAAGTCGCCCTCCTCGCCAGGCTTGCCAAGTGTGAACTGCCTGGGTGCTTGATTGATCGAGGATTTAAATTGCTCGTTACCCTTGCCGCCTACACCGCCTTCGAGCAGTAATACTTCGTCGCCGTGCTCAAGTACTTCGGCGATGGGGTCGCCCGAGTCGCGGTCCACGACGATGGTTCCAACAGGTAAACGGAGAGTAATGTGTTCCCCCTTGGCGCCGTGCTGGTCACTCCCGCGTCCTGGTTCACCATTTTTAGCTTTCCAGCCGGGCTTAAAGTGGAAGTCGGTCAAATCAGCGACATTGGTGTCACCTATTATATACACATTACCACCCACACCACCGTCGCCGCCATCAGGTCCACCCTTGGGCTCATACTTGGCTCGGCGGAAGCTGAAACAGCCATCGCCTCCGTTGCCTGCCTTGAAACTTACTTTTACCTCGTCGTAAAACATGACCTCTTTTCAGCGTAGTCCACGCGCATTGCAAATCTAATCCCCCCGCAGATTCGACACCTCCGCAGGACGGCTTCTGCGCTTATCTAGGCCAATCAACATTCCGCACGCTCAAGCTCGCACGCTAAGGTAATGCTTTTTCTACCGCGTCACGGACAATGCCGTTGGTCAAACTCTGCGGCAGCACGGTCACCGCGCCGTCAGGGGTATACAATAAGTAGAGCGGCACGCCGGAACGCCCAAACTCCTCGAGCGCATCAGTGATGTCGGAGTCGTAGCGTGTCCAGTCTGCCTCCATTGCGACGATGCCTTTTTTGGTAAAAAGCGACTCCGTCGCGTCGGTGCGGAGTGCGACTTTCTTATTCACCTGACAAATCAAACACCAGGTCGCAGTAAAATCGACGAAAACGGGGCGACCTTCGGCCAAGAGTTCGTCCACCCTGTTGGAAGACCATGCGCCCCACTGTCCCGAACTGTCGGCAATGGTTTCCTGATTTCCGTAATCGAGATAAGCCTCCTTAATTGATCCGACACCGTAAAACAGAGATGCTCCAATTAAAAAAAGAGCCAGCAGTCGAGCAATCCATTGCGAGCGCCTTGAACGTGCAGCAGCACCCCAACGTCCAAAAACCCACGCTGCGACACTACTCAACAGGATGACGACAAGCAGAATAAAGATCCCGTCGACGCCACCTTGCCGCCCAACAACTAGCGCAAGAAAGACGACCGCAGCCATCAACAAAAAGCCCATGCCTTGCTTAAATGACTCCATCCAGAGACCGGGCTTTGGCAAGAAAGCGACTAGCTTTGGAAAGACCGATAACACGAGAAAAGGCGAGGACAGCCCGAGCCCCATCATACCAAAAGTAAGGAGCCCTGTCGCCACATTGGCCTGCACCGCCAGCCCGCTGACCCCCGCGACGAGCGGCCCCATGCACGGCGCTCCGACCACCGCGGCGAGCACACCCATACCAAAAGAGCCAAGCACATCTTTACGCCTTGCGACTTTATTATCGGCACCGACGAGACGACCACCCAGTTCAAAGACCCCCATTAAATTGAGGCCGAATAAGAAAAATACCGCCGATAGCACCACAACGAAACCAGGGCTCTGCAACTGAAAGCCCCAGCCAATGCGCTCGCCGAAGGCACGCAGGATAAAGAGCGCGCCAGCTAGGGCAATAAAGCTGAGCACCACGCCGGCGGTGTAGGCCAGTCCGTGCCGCAGCGCATCGCTCCGTGTCTGCCCCGCATGTTTTAAAAGTGAAAACACCTTAAGCGAAAGCACCGGCAAGACGCATGGCATGATATTTAAGATCAGGCCGCCGAGAAAAGCTAAGGCCAAAATTCCAGGTAGACCAAACGCAAGCAAGCGCTGTTCAAAACCGACAGGCTTAGGAGCAGTCCGAGCAAATAGCTGCGGCGTGTCCAAAATTTCCGTATTGAATTCCCAAGAGTCATTACCCGATTGTAGCACGCCCGAAATACCCAATGGCTGATTCTCAAAAAACGGCGCATCTAGCGCGAGGCGTAGCTCAGCTCGGTTTGGCGCTGGGGTGCTCCGCACCTGCTCCGCACTGGGATCGACGAGGCCTTCCGAATCGACATAAAGATAAAAATCTGCCGCCAGCGCCTCCCCCTCAATCACAACGACAAGCGCTTCCTCCTCGAGATATGCAGTAGTTACCCAAGGATGCGCAGCCCGCGCTTGGCGATTCCGCGCCTCGGCGAAAGCAGTGGCTTCAGCGCTTGGTTCCGCTTTGGACGCGACAGGCAAAACTAGATCGAGCGCGGCCTCTCCCGGCAGACAGGTTTCTTTACAAATCAGCCAAAAGAGATTGGCGGTGATCGCCAAGTCGGAGCCCAGTTTCAAATCTTCAGGGGCCTGCAGAGTGACGATAAAAACCGCCTCCTCTTCGTAGCCGTAATTCACCAGTCCGCCCAGTTGGATTCGCTCAGGTGCCGGCCATTGTACTTCGCCCGCCTCAATGCTCTCGGGAAGCACCCAATCAATTGTCGTGCTTAGCCCGCTAGCGCCCGGATTTTTCCAATAAATGTGCCAATGCTCCTCAAGATCGAAACGCACCGCGAGATCGAAGCTCTGTCCTGGCACGACGGCATCGTATTCAGAGATCAGCTCAACCGTCGCGTAGTCGGCTTGTATCGGCGCCGCGAACACCGCGGGGGGGAGAATAAAATACAAAAAAACTAAAAATCGTGTCGTCAGGTTCAACATGTGTAGAGAATAGATACAGTGAAGACAGGATTATTCCAGATTAAGTGTAACTACCTAGATTGTAAGTATTCTTACTAATTCGAGATAATTAGAAGTGCTACATCTAACTTTCTACCTTTGTCTGGCATTGATCCCAATTATGAGTTCTGCCTACGAGCAAGCCTTCGCTAAAACCGATGTGGGCGAATTTGAAGTCAAAGCTTTACCCCCCGCTCGACTCATCGCGAGCCAGACGGATGCCGCTTACTTTGATGAGAACAACCGCCTTTTCCGTCCGCTTTTTCGTTACATTTCTTCGCGCGATATCGCTATGACGACACCCGTCGAGGCAGAGATCAACCCTGGCGTGATGTATTTCTACATCGGTGCCAACGTGAGCAGTGACGCGCTGGATGCTACCGATAACGTCAGCGTGCACGGACTCCCAGAGCGTCTAGTAGCTAGTCTTGGCGTTCGCGGCGGCTACAAGGAACGTAACTTTAACAAAGCGGCGGCCAAACTCAGTGCGTGGTTGCTCAAAAACCCAACTTATGAAGCTATAGGCGAGGCTCGCGGCGTCTTTTGGAATGGTCCGTTTATACCGGGCTTTTTTAAGCGATTTGAAGTTCACATCCCCGTCCAGTTGGTCAAAGAATAATTCATGCCACTCGACTATTCGATCATCATTCCTGCCTACAATGAGGCGGCTGAACTACCAAGCACGCTGTCCTCGATCCGCAGGGCGATGGAGGCTGTTTCTCTTGAGGGTGAGTGCATTGTCGTAGATAACAACTCGACCGACTCGACCACTGCGGTAGCTCGATCACATGGTGCCGATCTTGTTGTGCAAGAGCCGATCAACCAGATCGCTCGAGCTCGCAACGCGGGGGCAGCCAAAGCGAGCGGGCGCTCCCTCATCTTCATAGACGCGGATACACGTATCCAGCCCGAGCTGCTAGCAGAAGCGCTCCACAGACTCGAAGAAACCCCCTGCGTGGGAGGCGGCTCTGTGATCAAATTTGAAAGCGAAGTTAGCACCCTCGGCCGTATAGGCATAGGGCTGTGGGAGCATATTTCTAGGTTCGCTCGCATTGCAGCGGGCAGTTTTATCTTTTGTCGCCGCGAAGCCTTTCAGGCCGTGGGAGGCTACGACGAATCGCTCTACGCCAGCGAAGAAGTCCGCTTCTCTCGCCTGATCAAAAAATGGGGGAAATCCTATGGCCTCGAATTTGTCATCCTAGACAAATCACCAGCTCTCACCTCCGCCCGTAAACTTAACTGGTATAGCGGCCCGCAGATACTCGGGTGGATCGCGCTGATGATACTCATGCCCCTTGCCGTACGCTCGCGCAAACTTTGTAGCTTTTGGTATAAGCGCCCAAAGGAGGTTTAGCCATCTCAACACTTGCCCCTAGGGTTGAGGCTACCATAGTAAGCTCTTTTTTAGCTCCCGGACGAATCCGCGGCAGAAATTTTATTTTATAGAACATGCTCTACGACCGTCCGTATATGCACCAGTCCTCAAATGGTGGCGCTCCGCAGAAGGCTTCGATGGTCACGACTCTTATGGTCGTTACGATTTCCGTCTTTGTACTACAGCAGGTCATGAATACATTCTTTCCCGGTGCTGGTGGGCGTGAAAGTAGTTTTTTAACTGATTGGTTCGCCCTGAGCGGTCATAACTTCCGTGAGTTAAAAGTGTGGACGATCCTCAGCTACGGCTTACTTCATAGTTCTGCGGGCTTCTATCATATACTCGGCAACATGATGGGGCTCTTTTTTATCGGGCGCATGGTCGAACCTTTAACCGGTCGAGAACGCTTCCTTGGTTTATACGTAGCAGGCTCGCTGATCGGAGGCGCAGTTTACCTGCTTTTACATTTTAACGATCCGGCGCTTGGGCAAATAAATGGCGAGCTAATCTTCCAAAGCATGGTCGGTGCTTCTGCATCGCTCATGGCTATTCTAGCTTTCTTCTGCTTACTTTATCCTGAGCGTCCGATCACGCTGCTACTCTTTTTTATCATTCCTGTCACGATGAAGCCGAAGTGGATATTCTGGGGCATGCTCGCAATTTCCACAGGTGGCATTTTATTCTACGAGCTACCCAACAAGTCGTATGTCGCTCACTCGGCTCACCTTGGCGGTATGTTTGCTGGCATCCTCTACTACCGCTACTTTCATAACCGCTCTATCAGCTTTTTTGGCTCGGGCAGCGCCCAGACTACGGTCGAGCAGCCGGCATGGTTTAAACGCCGCGAGAAGAAAGGGCAGCACATAAGCTACAAGGTCAACCGTGGCAAGCGCGACGACTTGCAGATCGAGGTAGACCGCATACTCGATAAAATTAACATCTCCGGCTTCGGATCACTCAGCGCAAGTGAGAAACAAACGCTCGACCGTGCTAAAGATAATTTAAACCGCTAAACCAGCGCTATTTTAGATGTCCGACAATACTTCTAAATCACATATGAATAAACGAATCTTTCGGATCGCACTTGTTGTGGCAGGCATACTCGCCTTTGCCCTCTCGACGAACGCCAAGCTTGACTCTTCTAACGAGATGGCGTCACAGACGCGCTGGGTCGTTAATACGATCAACGCACGCCACTACCTGCGCGGCACGATGGAGCAACTCGACGGTGCTGAGATGGTCGAAGCCTACATCGCCTCCTTTGACTATGGACGTATCTACTTCACCCGCCCTGAAATCGACGACTTTATATTTCGCTTTGGCAACGCAATGGAGGAGTTCCTGCAACAAGGCAACCTCTACGCCGCCTTCGAAGTCTATGAAAGCTTTAAGGCAAGGGCTGAAGCGCGCACCGAATGGGCGTTTGCGCGACTGAAGCAAGACTTTGACTTTACCGTCGATGAAACCTTCACCCCAGATCGCCGCGATGCGGAGTGGCCGGCGAGTCCCGAAGAGGCTGAAGCACTCTGGCTACGCCGCCTAAAATATGAGCTGCTCAACGAAATGCTCTCGCTCGCATCCGAGGATAACGAAAAGAGCGATGCTTCGCTCTCAGTGAGCAATCCCGAAGAACTGGATCCCGATCAAAGCGAGGACGATGAAGCGTTCGACCCTACGAGGCTACTGCGCTTGATCGAAGACAAGGCATTCTTCGTTCAAACAATCGACGCAGCTCGCGAAAAAATCCGCCGTCGCTACGAGCGTAACTTAAACCACACCCTCGCCCGTGAAGCCCCCGAGGTGCAAGAGTCTTTCATCAATGCGATGACACAACTCTTCGATCCGCACTCCTCCTTCCTTTCCTCCGACACCCTAGAGAGCTTCAACTCCGCAGTCCAAAACTCCTTCGTTGGCATCGGCGCTCTTCTCGAAGACGACGACGGCATTTGCACGATCAAAGAAATACTCCCTGGTGGCCCCGCCGAGCGCTCGCGCTTACTTGAAGCAGAAGACCAAATCTTAGGGGTCGCTCAAGGCAACGAAGAGTTTGATGACGTCGTCGACATGCAACTACGCTACATCGTGCGCAAGATTAAGGGGAAGAAGGGCACCACCGTCCGCCTCCTTATCCGCTCAGGTGACGCGGCGGATCCCTCCGTTCGCAAGATCGTGCCTATCGTGCGTGGCGAGGTCAAACTGACCGCCAATCTAGCGACGGGTAAGTTAATCAGCGTCCCCGCTGGCGACAGCGAGACCGTTCCCGTTGGTGTGATCGAGCTACCCTCCTTTTATGGTAACATCGGCGCAGGCAGCACCCTCACCACCACGACGGACGACGTGTCCGAATTGATCAGGAAATTAAGCACCGCCGGTGCAGAAGGTATCATTCTCGACCTTCGAATGAATGGTGGGGGGTTACTCAGCGAGGCGGTTCGCCTTGCGGGTCTCTTCATCCCGATAGGACCAATAGTACAAGTGCGCGACAGCTCCGGGCGTAAAGATATCCTATCCGACCGTGATCCTAGTATGCTCTGGGATGGCCCACTCATTGTGCTGACTTCACGCTTCAGTGCCTCCGCTTCCGAGATTGTCGCTGGTGCACTAAAAGACCACGACCGGGCACTGATCGTCGGCAACAGTTCCACCCACGGCAAAGGCACCGTGCAAGAAGTCTACCATATGAACAACCGCATGCCCTTCTCCTTTTTCAGCAACGCGGAAAAACAAGCTCGCCCAGTCGCTTCGAAGATCACAATCAAGCAATTCTACCTGCCTGATGGCAGTTCAACACAAGTCAAAGGCGTACCTTCTGATATCGCACTCCCATCGGTTAATGAGTTCCTTCCCATCGGCGAGGACGATCTACCGCACGCATTACCTTGGGGTGAAGTCCAAGCCGTCGACTGGTTTAACGACTGGGCAAAGCTGGAAGTAGATAGCCCAGAGCACCCCAAACTCGTGGCCGCACTCGCCGATGCCAGCCAAGCACGCCAAGAGTCACTCGAAGAATTCCAATTTCTTAAAAAGCAAATCAAATGGCGTAAGAAGCGTTACGAAAAGAAAGCCATTTCCATTTGTTTAGATAACCGCATCCAGCGCAAAATTAACGAGAGAGTTTATATCGATAAACTCGATGATACCTACGAGGCTTTGAGTGAGAACGACTACGCAATGGAAGAGTTCCTCCTCAAAGTAACCGAAGATCAAGATGCACTTTCAAAGGAAATCCTCTCGGAGCCAATCAAAGAGATCGCCGATTCGACAGTCGGCGTAGTAGCCGCAGGCGCGGGTATCGACGAGATTGAAGAGGAAGAAGACGAACCCACCTACGACATCTACCTACGTGAAAGTGCCCGTATTATGACCGACTGGGTGCAAGCGCTGGACAAGCCCAAGACATCAAAGGACTTGTAGGTTGCATACTTAGCCTGCGTGCTTTGCGACCATGTTGTAGAAATCTACAAAGAGCGCATCCGCATCGTTTGGACCCGGCGCTGCTTCAGGGTGATACTGCACGGAGAAAACGGGCTTATCTTTAAGGCGGAGGCCTTCGACTGTGTGATCGTTTAAGTTGATCTCAGTCACGATGGCTCCAGCTTTTTCCAGCTCTTCGCGAGTCGAAGCGAAGCCGTGATTCTGTGCTGTGATCGACACCTTACCCGTTTCCAGATTTTTGACAGGTTGGTTGCCGCCGCGGTGGCCAAACTTGAGCTTAAAAGTCTTCGCGCCCAATGCATGGGTGATAATTTGATGCCCAAGGCAAATGCCAAAAGTCGGGTAGTCTTCGATCAACTCTTTAACCGTGGCGTGCGCATAATCGACCGCCCCCGGGTCACCTGGACCGTTGGAGAGAAAGACCGCATCTGGCTTGAAGGCCTTGATCTCAGCCGCTGTTGTGCTCGCAGGGAAAACATGCACGTCGAATCCATGATGCTGCAACTTGCGGTAGATGGAAAGCTTTCCGCCGAAATCGAGTGCAGCCACCTTGAACCGCGGCTTCTCGGTCTTATCATCATTTAGTCTAAGATCTGTGCCGACCACAGTGAAGGGGGTCGATTCCTTCATTTCAGGATCCCAACGGTAAGACTCTTTCGCGGTAACTTCCTTAACAAAATCCACTCCGATGAGGCCGCCGAATTCTTTGGCTCGTTTGATCGCCTCTTCCTCGGTGATCTCCTCGGTTGTAATACACGCTTTGAGCGCGCCAGAGACGCGGAGCTTCTTGGTGATAGCGCGGGTATCCACCCCTTCAATACCAGGGACACCCGCTTCCTCGAGGTAGTCTTGGATGGAAATATTACTGCGCCAGTTGCTCGCTACTGGGCTGAGCTCACGAACAACGAAGCCCTTAACCTTGGGGCCATCCGATTCTAGGTCGTCGGGGCAGATGCCGTAATTGCCGATTTGCACGGCAGTCATTGTAACAATTTGTGAGAAATAGGAAGGATCCGTTAAAATCTCCTGGTAGCCCGTCATGCTGGTGTTAAAGCAGGCCTCACCTACGTTGGTTGCGACTGCCCCAAAGGCGCGTCCACGAAAAACGGTTCCGTCTTCAAATGCAATGAGTCCTGTGCGAATCGTTTTAGCCATGTTAGCGCAGGAGCCAAACGAGAATCTCGCGCCATGCAATTCAAAATAATCAACCCAGCACTTCCTTCAATTGCGCATTTACTGCACTGGCAGCTTCTTGATCGATCCAGTAGATCATATCGCGGCACTTTTTCTGATTTGAAATAACGCCTGCTTGCCGTAAAATACGCAAATGATGGGAGGTGGCTGGCTGTGAGAGACCGATTTGTTCAGCTATTTTTGACACATTGCATGCGTTATGACAGGTAGGCCCAACTGGCAAGAGCCGCAATATTTGCAAACGCACGGGATCACCCAGTGCCCAGAGCTGTTTAGCCAGATCTGAAATATCTTTATTTGCATCGGTCGATGACATTGACATATTTAAGTATATAGATATATCAACAGGTCAACTGCCGAAGATTCTCTTTTTCGAGACTCTCTGCCCACCCACTATTTACAGCGAAGGACAGTATATCCCCCTGCCCGGCCTCACGCCTTTCACCTCACCTCCTCAAAGATGTATCCAAACGACTCACTCGAAAACTGGCACGAAGGCCAAGGCCATTGGAGGAATGTGCCTGCGGATGACTGGAATAGTTGGAAGTGGCAACTAAAGAACCGTATTACCAAGTTAGAGCAGTTGGAGCAATACATGGAGCTGACTGCCGAAGAACGCGCAGGCTGCCTTTTTGCCAAGGATAAGCTGGCGATGGCCATAACTCCCTATTTTTTTAATCTGATCGACCCAGAAGACCCTAACTGCCCTGTGCGCAGGCAAGTCATCCCCCGTTCGGGCGAGATGCAGACCGCGCCCGAGGAAATGCTCGATCCTGTGGGTGAAGAAAACACCAAGCCCGTCGATGGCATCGTTCATCGCTACCCAGACCGCGTGCTCTTTCTAGTCACAGATCGTTGCGCCGCTTACTGCCGTTACTGCACTCGCAGTCGTCTAGTTTCTAACGCGCAGGACTACAACTTCCACCCAGAATTTGAAAGTGGCCTCGAATACATCCGTAATCACTCAGAAATCCGCGACGTGCTCTTGAGCGGGGGTGACCCCCTGCTCCTCTCGGATCGCAAGATCGATTATTTGCTAGGCGAACTGAACAAAATCCCCCATGTAGAATTCGTCCGCATCGGCTCGCGCATACCTGTCTTCCTCCCGCAGCGGATTACGCCAGAGCTCTGCGAGATCTTCAAAAAGCATGGCCCTGTTTGGATGAGTATCCACGTCAACCATCCCAATGAATGCACGCACGCCCTGCGTGACGCGTGCGAGCAACTGACTTACGCAGGCGTACCAATCGGCAATCAGTCCGTTCTCCTGCGTGATGTGAACGATAATCCAGAAGTGATGCAATCGCTCATACACCGCTTGCTGATGATGCGTGTGCGCCCTTACTACTTGTATCAATGTGATCTGATTACGGGTAGCGCTCACTTACGCGCGGACCCACGGAAGGGCATTGAGATCATACGAAGCCTACGTGGCCACACGACAGGTTACTCGATCCCGCAATTCGTGATCGATGCCCCAGGTGGTGGTGGTAAGATCCCAATCAATCCTGACTACGTGAAAGAAATCACCAACGAAGCGATCGTGATGCGTAACTTCAATGGTGACGAGTATCGTTATCCGCTGACTAACGCTGCGCAGGTCGAGAAAGACCCAAACGCACCTGAGTTGGCAACCATTCTCGTCTAGGGCGTCTGGTATATTGAGGCAGACGCACTGCCATTCTTACATACATTCCCTAAACTAGATTACCGCATTAAACAGGCATTTCTTAGACGGATGAAAATTGTAACTTTTACAAAGAAAACTCGTATCCAAAGATCAGATATACCACTCACTTCCTTCTAAAAATAAAAAACAAGCGCATTGCGCCACTGCGCGTCGTCTTTGGCTTCACTGTTACCCAAATCGTTATCGAAACTTTTGTTGTAAGAGAACTCAAAACCTAACAGGTCAGTAAAGCGCACTCGAACTGCCGCTGTTAGTACATAATTGAACTGATTCGAATCTTTCGGATTCCAATAGTAGCTAAACTTCTGAACAACAGAGGTCCGTTTAAATGGTCGCCAAGTCGCTTCTTGAAAAATATTGGCGAATGGGGACGAGTCTGCGCGGGAGTCTCCAAAATTGGCATCAAGCTCCTCAACACCCGCGCCTCCACCCAAGAGGAATTTGAAACGATTTGAAGGCTTATATTGATAACCAATACCTGCGCTGACTTGAACTTCACGATCAATCCCTTTAACCCGATCGGCACGGTATCCAAGCGCATTTTGAGTAAACCAGTTTTCGAAGAACGAGCGGCGATAAATAAACTCTGCATTGTATTTATCCGTAGACTTGTACTCATCACCGTTTGCTCGTTCGGTCTGACGATACGTATATGAACCACTGAAGCGATAGAAGTTAGAGCTCTGCTTTGGATCAATCTCCAGTTTCCCCCTTGCGTAGGTCTCTTGCCACTTCCGATCACCTTGGCTCAAGTTGATACCCAGACGCAGGTTACCCGACCAGTAGTCGGGGGCTTTAAGGTCGAGGAGTGTTTCGAGGAGCGTTTCTTCGTTGATCGCTGATTCTTCTGCCTTCTTGGGTTTGCCTTTCGCCGCAAAGCTGGATTTAACAAATGGCGGCTTCGAATCCTGCGCCCGTATCGAGATGACTCGGGCGCGCGGCACTTTAACCTCACCCAATAACGGAGAGCGCATGATAACCGTAATTGTGGACGACTGCGTCAGGATCTCGCCAATGAGTTGCTCGCCCGTATCAAGGGCGACAACGGAAAGGGTGGCATTGGCTGAAGCCAAGGCAAAAAGAAATAGGGGTAGAAGTATGAGAGGGAGCTTTGTCATACCGCTGTTTCAGAATACCTTTTTTCGCGGATCACGGTAATCTCAATTGTGCCGGGATAGTTCAATTGCGCTTCAATCCGTTGGCGAATTGTGCGCGCGAGTTGGCCTGCCCCTTCGTCGTCGACGACCTCTGGTTCAACGATAACTCGCACTTCACGGCCAGCTTGCACTGCGTAAGCTTCGTTCACGCCGGGCAAGGCGGCAGCGATCTCTTCGATACTCCGCACGCGTTGAATAAACCCATCCATCGAAGATGCGCGGGCGCCTGGGCGCACGGCAGAGAGTGAGTCGGCGACCATCACGAGCCCAGCATAAGCACTCTCCGCCGGCACTTCCTGGTGGTGGGCGGCGGCGGCATTGACCACACGCGGATCTTCGCCGTGTTGCTTGATAATTTCCGCACCGACGATTGCATGACTATCCTCGTATTCTTCATCAGCTGCTTTACCGAGATCGTGAAAGAGCCCTGCGCGTTTGGCGATCGTTGGGTCTAGCCCAATTTCTGATGCAATGAGCGCGCAAAGATTGGCTACCTCAACCGAGTGTGCTAGCGTATTTTGGTTATTGGACAGCCTATAGTGCAGCTTGCCCAGCAGTGCCACCACTTCGGGGTGAACATCGTGTAGACGTAGCTTATGCAAGGCACCTTCGCCCAGATCAATGACGTTGGCATGCATCTCTTCTTCGGCTTTGACGATCTCATCTTCGATACTAGAAGGATGAATCCGACCATCGCGCAGAAGGGCTTCCAGCGCAATACGGGCGATCTCTCGGCGCACGGGATCAAAGCAGGAGATGAGCACTGAGTCCGGCGTCTCATCGATCATAAGCGTCGTACCTGTGGCATGTTCAAATGTGCGAATGTTACGACCTTCGCGACCAATGATACGGCCTTTCATCTCGGCGCTGGGCAAGTTGACGACGGTCGCGGTGGCGTCATTCATGGGCTGGCTGGTGATGCGCTGCATGGCGGCCAGTAGAATGCGCCTAGCCTCATCAGCAACATCAGCTTCAGCACGGTTTAGCTTGCTCCGGCGTAGATCACGGATCTCTTGCTCGCACTCTTGCTCGGTCGCCTTGATCAAGAGTTGTCGAGCTTCGTCGCGCTCCATTTGGGTGATCTGATGAAGCTTGAGGCGATAGAGGCGGCGGATTTTTTCAGCCTCGTGCTCAGCGTCTGACAAGTGCCGCTGATCTCGGGTCAGTGCTTTCAGCTTAATATCGACATGTAATGTTTGCTCTGCTTGACGTTCCTTTTCTCGAGCTAGCTCGCGGGCGCGAACTTTGAGCTCGTCTTCACGCATGGATAGGGCGCGATTCTGGTCGATTTCCTTGTTCTTAAAACTGAGCTCCAACTCAGAATGAGCCTCTTTCTGTGCGAGCTTGGCTTCGCGCTGCTCCACATGAAGCTGAGCGTCTAGAGCCTCTTCCCGACGAGCGAGTCGACGTTTTGTCACAATATATAACAATAGTGAGCCGATAAAGGCGCCTGCAATTCCCCCTAAAATAAAGTCAAATTTCATACGTATGTTTGATGATCACAAACTATCTGAGCGGGGTTCTTCTCTGAAAGCTTGTTTCTGTAGGCTAAGCACCGAGGGGTGACATAATCCGGCGATGATGGAAAAATCATGCGTAAATCGCCCATAATATCAAGGGAAACTTACCGCTGGCGCGGGTGCGGCGACGCAAAAAAGGGCGCCTCGATAAAACCGCTTTTATAATCAAACAAATCCAAATTGCGCTTTTTCCTTCCCCAAAAGTCATTCTCCACTAACAATACAATCCCGGTGTATTTTGCAGAAACCGGATATATCCTAGAATCATTATGACCCTTTTCCTGGCCACTCTCTTCACCGGAATCTTATTACTCGCCTTTGGCGCCCACTTTCTCTGGCACGGCATGCGCTCGGCTAAAAGCGTGCAAGCATTTCCACGTTCGCAGACGGCTGCTTACATCCTTCTCGGGTCCGCAGCCGTTTGGTTCCTCTTTAAAGTCACCCAACTAGGCCCCGCTGACTTTGGGCAATATAAAAACCTGCTCTTTATACTGTTCTTCGTCGTGGCCGTCGGCTCTTTCATCTTTGTGCCTGACTTTCTCGCCGTTCGTGGATTGGCTGCCCTCATACTACTCACCGCAGGCGCGCTGCTCGATGTAGGCTACATGCAGTATGGCAGCGCCTTATTTCTAAAGGCCTACGTATACATCTCCATAGTCATTGCACTCATCCTTGGCGCGAACCCCTACAAACTACGCGACTTCTTTGAGTGGCTTTATAGAAAAGAAGTCCGCCCACGCGTATTCGGTGGGATCTTCGTAGTTTCCGGCCTCCTTCTCTCAGTCGTGGCTTTCACCTATTAATGTCTAAGCAAGAAAGTGGCTTTCTTTTTATCGTATCGGGTCCTGCCGGTAGCGGTAAGACTACTGTCTGCGACCGCATACTGAAAGAAGTGCCTGGCATCGAACGCGTAGTTACCTCGACAACGCGCGTCCCGCGCAGCGGCGAAGTCGACACCGTCGATTACTACTTCTTCGACAGCGACACCTTCCAAGCCAAAATTGACGCTGGTGCGTTTTACGAGTATGCCCAGGTTCACAACAAGCTCTACGGAACCCTCAAAAGTGAGGTGCAAGGCAAACTTGCTGCAGGGATCGACCTCTTACTAAATATAGATGTGCAAGGTGCCTCTCAAATGCGCGAGACCGCGCAAAACGACCCGCTGCTCAAGGGCAAAGTCGTCACCATCTTCATCATGCCCCCCACGATCGAAGTGCTAGCTACTCGCTTACGCGGACGCGCCACAGACGCTGAAGACGAGATCCAACGCCGTATGACGGTCGCCGTGGAGGAAATGCGGTGTAGTAAGCACTACGACCACACGATCCTAAGTGGCACTCGTGAAGAAGATTTCACTGCATTAGTGGCCATCTACGAAAGCTCTCGCTAGCTCCAAGCCAACTAAACGGGAGCAGAATACTCCCACTGCATTACAATTTATGCAGCGGAGGCCTCGCAAGCTGTAGCGGCAAGTGATTTCCGCGTAAATCGACAAAAAGCGGCGCCTTTTGAGCTTCGGCAAGCACAATGGCACTACCAATCGGGCAATTGAGAATCGGCGACTGGGTGCCAGAGAGTACCATGCCAACGGACTCACCGGCGACATCGACGACAGGGGTGCCTTCTCGAGCAATGCGGCGACCTTCGAGCTTAAAATGGACTACACGGCGCGGGACGCCCTTCTCTTTCTGTTCGGCCAGAGCGTTTTTACCAATGAAATCGGGTTTGTTCAGTTTCACCGTCCAATCGAGGCTAGCTTCAAGTGGCGTAATGCTATCACTGAGCTCGTGGCCATAGAGCGGGAGGCCTGCTTCAAGGCGCAGACTGTCTCGCGCACCTAGGCCACAAAGTTTGACCCCGTGCACCGCGCCTTCAACCAAAACCTCCTTAGCCAAAGACTCCGCTGCCTTTGGCGAGCTGTAGATTTCGAATCCGTCCTCGCCCGTGTAGCCAGTGCGGGCAATGCGGATCTTTTCGCCACCAAATGCTACCAGGCGATGCCAAAAGCGCTTAAGGTCTTTGACCTCCCCCAGGCCAATTGCTGTAAGGATCGCTTCGGCCTTAGGGCCTTGAAGCGCGAGTAAAGCATACTCGTCGGAATGATCCTCTATCTCGACCTCAAATCTCCAACGCTCGGCTTGCTTAAGAAACCAGCCAAAATCCTTCTCGATATTACTCGCGTTGACGCAGACAAGAAAGTCGTCGTTGGCCTTGCGGTAGATGATCAAGTCGTCGACCACCGTACCATCGCTATTACACATTGGGGAATAGACCGCCTTGCCGATAGGTGCGTTGGCGACGGCATTGACCACGAGCCGATCCAGAAAAAGAGCTGCCTCACTGCCAAAAACATGAAACTCCCCCATGTGACTCACATCGAAGAGGCCAGCCGCATTGCGCACGGCTTTATGCTCTTCGAGGATACTCGTATATTGCACGGGCATATTCCAACCGCCAAAAGCGACGAAACGTGCACCCTGCTGGGAATGAAAATCGTGAAGCGGAATCTGTAATTCACCAGCCATGGTTAAAAAATCGGTCTGTTAAAAAAGTGAAAGTGTCTAGTTTTTCGCAAAGAAACTTGCGAAGGCGATTGAGAAGACTTGACTGACAATCATAGTATTTACGAGCGGCACAAGTCTGGATCGTTCGTTTTACAGCATCTTTTTAAATACAGTTATGCCAAGTACACTAGCCGACCAGCGTGAGCACGCACGCCACTACATTCCTGCCAGCGAGACCGACATTCGAGCCATGCTCGACGCCATCGGGAAGGAGCGCCTCGACGATCTTTTCGACCACATCCCGGAAGATGTACGCTTCGCAGAAGCTGCCGATCTTCCAGAGGAGCTCGGGTACGAAGAACTTAAAGTGCGGCTCGCCGAGATCGCATCGAAGAACCGTATCGGCACCAGCTTTCTCGGCGATGGTGTGCCTGACTTCGTCCCTTCGCCCGTGGTGGCGCCGATCTGTGACATTCGGAACCTAACTACGGCCTACACACCCTATCAGCCCGAGCTAAGTCAAGGCACCCTTCTCGCACATTGGATCTACCAATGTTCAATGGCGCGGCTGACCGGATTTGAGGCGGTCAACGCCTCGCTTTACGACCGCTCCACATCAATCTACGAAGGCATCTGTGCCGCACTCCGCATGTGCCGTGGCAAGAGCGCAGCACTCATTCCCGAAACACTCTACCCTGGGGACCTAGAGGTACTCGCGACGCTCGCCAAAGGCACCGAAATCGAGCTTATCCGCGTATCTACAGATACGGAGACGGGCTTGATCGATCGCAAAGCGCTCGAAGCGGCCGCCAGCGAAGCCGCAGATAGACTCGCTGCGATCGTCTTCCCTCAGGTCAACACCTTTGGCCTCATTGAAGACGTCGACTCACTAGCCGATTTTGCCGCCGCCCGTGGGCTCAAAGCCATTGCCGTGATCGACCCTCTACTTCTTGCGCCCGGTGGGCTCAAAGCTCCCTGCGACTTTGGCCAAAACGGTGCCGACATCATCGTAGGCGAAGCCCACCACCTCGCGCTCGCGCCCAATTTCGGTGGCCCCGGTCTCGGGCTTTTCGGCGTTCGCTTCAGCAATAAAGATCGTAACGGCGTGCGCGCAGCACCTGGCCGGTTCATAGGGAAAGCAAAAGATAGCTCCGGTCGCGATTGCCGTGTCGGCGTGCTTTCGACCCGCGAACAACATATCCGCAAAGACAAAGCCACTTCGAATATCTGCTCCAACCAAGCCTTTATCGCAACACTAGTCGGGGCAGCACTTCTCCATCGCGGCGACGAAGGCTTAGGACAAATCCTAGTCGAGCTGCGTGATAAATTAGCGACCGCTATCGCGCAATTGACACGCTTCGAAGGCGTCGAGCTGGCATTTCCTAATTCCATAAGTTACCATGAGGTGACCCTTAAGCTCTCGAAGCCTACCGAGGCCGTCTTCGCTGCTGCTAGACAATCAGGCGTCCTCGCGGGTGTCGATGTATCCACGCGAATCGAAGGAGGGCGTCAGCTACTAAAACTCTCTTTCTCCAATCGGGATCAGCCGCTCGACGGCCTCTTGGCCGCCTTCGAATCTGTCTTTGGAGCCCCACAGAACGACTCGCAATCGGTCTCTGAAGTTCCCGCCCAGCAGAAACGCCAAGTAGCCCCTGGCTTACCAAGCTACAGCGCCGAAGAAGTGATTGCCTACTACAAAGAGCTTGGGCACTTGAACGTCAGCCCCGATGACGGTTGCTATCCACTGGGCTCCTGCACAATGAAATATAACCCGAAGGTCAACGACTGGGCGGCAGCCTTGCCCGGGTTTACGGATCTTCACCCGCAAGCCCCAATCGAGGATTCGCAGGGCTGCCTCATGGTTCTCCACGAGATTCAAGAATGGTTCAAGGGCATTACCGGCTTACCCGGAGTCACCACCCAACCGCTCGCCGGAGCACAGGGGGAGCTCGTCGGCCTCAAACTCTTCCAAGCATACCACCGCGACAATTGCGAAAACCGTGATATTATTCTAATTCCCCGCTCAGCGCATGGCACGAACTTTGCCACAGCCACCATGGCTGGCTTCGGCGGCAAACAGGGCAAAATCGTCTATCTCGAAGCCGATAACGAAGGCCGCGTCTTGAACGAAGACCTCGACTTGCGCATCGAAGAGTATGGCGAGCGTATTGCTGGTATCATGATCACCAACCCCAACACATCGGGTATCTTCGAGACCTCCTTTAAGCAAATCGCCGAGAAGATTCACGCCCTTGGGGGACTCGTTTACATGGACGGCGCCAATATGAATGCCATCGCAGGGTGGATCAACCTCAACGAGCTCGGCGTCGATGCGGTGCATAACAATCTACACAAGACTTGGACAATTCCCCATGGTGGAGGCGGCCCTGGCGATGCCATCGTCGCCGTTAGCGAAAAACTAATCCCTTTTCTTCCCGGCTATCAGATCGAGTTTGACGGCGATTCTTACACTCCAGTTAAACCCGAAAAAAGCATCGGCTCTTTTCATCGCCACTGGGGTAACTTTGCCCATAAGGTGCGCTGTTACGCCTATTTGCTCCGCCTCGGTCGCGAGGGCGTGCGCCGCATGTCGGCCATTGCCGTGCTCAGCGCCCGCTACCTCCACGAGCAGCTGCGCGAAGACTACGCCACGCTGCCCACAGGCTCCGACGCTGAACCGCGCATGCACGAGTTTATTCTTACCTTAAAAACCGAAGACTTCGCCGCCCTTGAAAGTGTCGGCTTGCGCAAGACCGACGCCGCACCACGGATCGGCAAGCTCTTTCTCGACTTCGGTTTTCACGCGCCGACCGTTGCTTGGCCAGAGCCCCTCGGTCTCATGATTGAACCAACTGAGAGTTACAGTAAAGCCGAGCTTGACCGCTTCGCCGAAGCCGTCAAAGCGATCCTCCGGCTAATTAAAGAGCATCCGCAAGCCCTCATCAGTGCGCCTCACTTTACCTGCATCGACCGGGTTGAAGAAGTGGAAGCCAACCGCGATGTCTGCCTCTCAGAATCACTGGAAACCTTACCTATACTTAATGTAGCCCGCATACACTCCAGCGAACTGGCAAAAATGACCGTCGGCGAGATCTATGCAAAGATCGTTGAAGCCATTGAACTACCTGTCGCTTAAAGACTCGCCCTCATAGATATACCGGCTTTGCTTGCTGATATGGGATCCGAAATCATCTTCATCATTGCTCTAATCATCGCGGTGGCGTTGGTCTATTGGATTGTTCTAAAAAGCTCGGCCGAAAAAATCGCCACTCAATACCAGCTTCTAGCTGCGCGTTTCGAGCTAGCGCTCAACCAATCTGCCGCAAAAATGAGAGGTTTTATCCGCCCCGAGCCTTCTGTCTACGGCAGTTATCGGGGCCGCGAAATGTCCATTTCCGTCCCTGGGAAAGGCCTACAAAACACCCGCCAAATAGAGACTGTGCTCAAGTTAGAGCTCAAAGGCAGCCAACTGAGCGCCCAGCTAACCACCGCTGGCCCACTTGGTGGTCTACGTCAGCGCGATAGCCGCGGCCAAGCTCGATGGAAGAGCGGCGACGAGCGCTTCGACCAAACAGTCGATGTGCGTACCGATCATGGCGGGGCACTCGCCGTACTACTCACTGAAGAGCGCCGCATGTGGCTTGCCTGTAATTTAAAAAAGTCTAAAGCTACACTCTACATAGGCGGAGGCAATCTCGCCTACGCCAAACTCGGTTTGATCGCGAATGAAGACACTCGTAAGGATTTTGAAGCGGCTGCTGAATTTTTATGTGATTTAGCTGAATCAGTTGAAGCCTAGGTCAACACAAGGGTTAACGCACCGTTCGCTCATTAAATATAAGCTACATAGCCGGTAGCATGTCTTGGCAGTCAAATGCCTAGTCGACTGGCTGACTCTTAGCTGCGGGATCTTCTGGCTCAACCATAATGATTGGTTCCTTCTCTGGGCGAGGCAGTGTTTTAACGGAGAGTTTGAGCAGTTCTTCACCCCGATAAACTTCCACTGGGGTAAATTGATTTGCCCTCGTGAAAAAGAAAGCTCCCGGGACGTCGAAAACGTCCTCAATTGAGCGCCCCGCAATCGAAGCAAGCTGGTCGTCTTTCTTCAGACCCGCCTGCGCAGCTGGAGCATCTGTAAGCACTTTCGAAATATAGACGCCGTTACTATCATCCGCATGCAGCTTAGTTGTCACCTCAAAACCCATCC